>Ga0334892_1002013_pt1 | contig 15563 bp, 10 predicted proteins | sample GraSluR3_MG_4_FD_207213 | JGI IMG/M metagenome (GOLD analysis project Ga0334892, IMG submission 207213) | Sludge microbial communities from methane-producing bioreactor in Wageningen University, Netherlands - Granular Sludge_15_04-R3 | ecosystem: Engineered > Bioreactor > Anaerobic >...
AGTCAACCTCGTGGTATGAACCATCATAAAGCTCAACTTTTACGTCTACGACTGGGTATCCTGCAAGTATACCAGCTGCCATAGCACTTTGAAGTCCTGCATCAACAGGGCCGATATATTCCCTAGGAACAGATCCACCAACTGTAGAGTTTACGAACTCGTATCCAGCTCCTGGCTCTTGAGGGAACATTCTAATCTTAACATGACCATACTGACCGCGTCCACCAGACTGCTTAGCATATTTATGCTCAATATCAACTGGGTTCTTAATTGTTTCACGATAAGCAACTTGAGGCGCTCCAACGTTAGCTTCTACTTTAAACTCTCTAAGTAGACGGTCAACGATAATTTCAAGGTGAAGCTCACCCATACCGCCGATTATTGTCTGTCCAGTTTCTTCATCAGTACGAACTCTAAACGTAGGGTCCTCTTCTGAAAGTCTTTGAAGTGCCACACCCATTTTTTCCTGAGCAGCTTTTGATTTTGGTTCAATAGCTACGTGGATAACTGGCTCTGGAAATTCCATTGATTCAAGAATAATAGGATGATCTGGATCACATAAGGTATCACCAGTTGTAGTATCTTTAAGACCTACTGCTGAAGCGATATCTCCTGAATAAACTTCAGATATTTCTTCTCTTGTATTAGCATGCATTTGAAGAATACGTCCAATTCTCTCTTTTTTATTCTTAGTAGAGTTGATTACATAAGAGCCTGATTTTAAAACTCCTGAATAAACTCTAAAGAAAGCAAGTTTTCCAACGAATGGGTCAGCCATTATTTTGAATGCTAGAGCAGCAAAAGGTTCTTCATCAGAAGAATGTCTTTCAGCTTCTTCTCCATCTGGTAATAATCCTTTAATAGCAGGAATATCCAGTGGAGATGGCATATAGTCAACTACCGCATCAATAACTAACTGAACTCCTTTATTTCTGTAAGCTGTCCCACAAAATACAGGATTAATTTCGCAAGCTATTACACCTTTTCTAAGTGCTGCCTTAAGTTCTTCTATAGAGATTTCTTCTCCTTCAAGGAACTTCATAGTTAAATCTTCATCTAACTCAGCGATAGCTTCTACCATTTTTTCTCTATATTCTTCAGCTAGGTCTTTCATATCTTCTGGGATATCAACTATATCTATTTCTTGTCCTTTGTCATCTTTATATATATACGCCTTCATAATCATAAGGTCGATTATTCCAGTAAATGTATCTTCAGCTCCAATAGGAAGATGTAGTGCTACAGCATTAGCTCCCAATCTATCTTTCATCATTTGAACAACTCTTAAAAAATCTGCTCCTATGATATCCATTTTGTTTACAAATGCGATTCTTGGAACGTTATAGTTATTAGCTTGTCTCCATACGTTCTCAGATTGTGGCTCAACTCCGCCTTTTGCGCAAAATACAGCTACAGCTCCATCAAGAACTCTAAGAGATCTTTCAACCTCAACTGTAAAATCAACGTGACCAGGGGTGTCTATTATATTAACTCTATGATCTTTCCACTCAGCAGTTGTAGCAGCAGAAGTAATAGTTATACCTCTTTCTTTCTCCTGCTCCATCCAGTCCATTTGAGATGCTCCTTCATGAGTCTCTCCAATTTTATGGGTTTTTCCTGTGTAGAATAAGATTCTTTCTGTTGTGGTAGTCTTACCCGCATCTATATGGGCCATGATACCGATGTTTCTAGTTCTTTCTAAAGGAAACTTTCTTGACACGTATTACACTCCTTTCTGGCAAAACAAATACTATTTTACCAACGATAGTGAGCAAATGCTCTATTTGCGTCTGCCATTTTATGGGTGTCTTCTTTCTTCTTAACTGAAGCCCCTGTACCGTTAGCTGCATCCATAATTTCTCTAGCTAGCTTATCAGTCATTCCTTTTTCGCCTCTAAGTCTAGTATACTTAACTAACCATCTAAGTCCTAGAGTCTCTCTTCTATCAGGTCTAACTTCAATTGGTACTTGATAGTTAGCTCCACCTACTCTTCTAGCTTTAACTTCTAGTACAGGCATGATATTATTCATGGCTTTTTCAAAAACCTCTAATGGTTCTTCACCAGTTTTTTCTTTAATAATATCAAACGCACCATATACAATCTTTTGTGATGTACCTTTTTTTCCATCTAGCATAACTTTATTTATTAATTTTGTCACAACCTTGCTTGCATACATAGGATCTGGCAAAATTTCTCTCTTTGGAACATTACCTTTTCTTGGCACTTTACTTCCCTCCTTAATAATCTAATTTATTAGATCATCGGTACTCGACATAAGCTTTTTCTATGTCGCGGGCGCCCCTTATATATATAATAAACGCACCGAACAATACTCAACTATTATTTCTTAGCAGCTTTTGGTCTCTTTGCACCGTACTTTGATCTTGCTTGCATTCTCTTATCTACTCCTGATGTATCTAGCGTTCCTCTCACTATGTGATAACGAACTCCTGGTAAGTCTTTAACTCTTCCTCCTCTGATTAGAACAACACTATGCTCTTGCAGATTGTGTCCTTCACCTGGGATATAAGCTGAAACTTCCATTTGATTTGTCAGTCTAACTCTGGCAACTTTTCTTAACGCTGAGTTAGGTTTTTTAGGAGTAACTGTCTTTACTGACGTACAAACTCCTCTTTTTTGTGGAGCAGATATCTCTGTTCCTTTTTTTCTAAGAGAGTTAAATCCTCTTTGAAGAGCTGGAGCTGTAGACTTTTTCTCTACTTCTTGTCTTCCTTTACGAATTAACTGACTAATGGTTGGCATTCGCGCACCTCCTTTTAAATTATTTGTTTTTTTGCACAGCCAACTGCTTTGAGTATTGCTACCGTCGCTAAAGAATTCATATGTAAATTCTAAAAGCCTCTAATAGCATGGTTTTTTTAACCATTTGACCAGTGTAATGAAATTAGCAGTCCCCTTAAGGAGTCTGCTAATTTACACACTGTTATATTTTACCACCAGCTTTCGTAGTAGTCAACATATTTAATCTGTAAAACTCTCGTTTTTTTCAACTTTTCCTTCTGGTTTTATCATGTCAGGGCTAGATATTTCTATAGTCTTATATCTTTTCATACCTGTTCCCGCTGGAATAAGTTTTCCTATAATAACATTTTCTTTTAATCCTATAAGGTTGTCTTTTTTACCTTTAATAGCTGCTTCAGTAAGGACTCTAGTTGTTTCCTGGAATGATGCTGCTGATAAGAATGATTCGGTCGCAAGAGATGCTTTTGTAATTCCCAAAAGAACTCTCTTTATTGTAGCTGGTTGTAAGCCACTTTCAACAGCTTTTTCATTTATGCGTCTTAATTCTAAAATATCAACCAAGGCTCCAGGTAGAAGATTTGTATCTCCTGCTTCCTCTACTTTTACTTTAGAAAGCATTTGTCTTATTATGATTTCAATGTGTTTATCATTGATATCAACACCCTGAAGTCTATATACCCTTTGAACCTCTTTAACTATATAATCTTGAACCCCAGTTACTCCATTAACTCTAAGGATATCATGTGGATTAATAGATCCTTGAGTAAGTGGCTCTCCAGCTTTTACTCTAGCACCGTCTTTAACTTTCATTCTAGAACCATATGGAATAGTGTAGTTCTTTTCTTCTCCAGAATCTGTAGTTACTACAGCTTCTTTTTTCCTACCGGATTCTTCTATTCTAACTGTACCAGCAACTTCAGTTATAACTGCAAGTCCTTTAGGTTTTCTACCTTCAAATAGTTCCTCAACCCTCGGAAGACCTTGAGTGATGTCTCCTCCAGCTACTCCTCCTGTATGGAAAGTACGCATTGTAAGCTGAGTACCTGGCTCTCCTATTGACTGAGCAGCAATAATACCTACAGCTTCACCTACATTCACTTCTTTTCCTGTTGCTAGGTTACGTCCGTAGCATTTAGCACAAATACCTTTTTTAGCTTTACAATTAAGTGGTGTACGTATTTTTAGATATTCAATACCAGCTGCTACAATTTTTTCAGCATCTAGTTCTTGAATCATTTCACCTGCTGGAACAATTAGTTCCTTAGTTTCCGGATGAATTACATCTTCAAGAGCGTATCTTCCGGCTATACGGTCGAATAAGCCTTCAATTTCTTCATTACCATCCCTAAATGCACTCACTTCGATTCCTTCATTTGTTTCACAATCCAATTCTCTTACAATTACATCTTGTGATACATCAACTAGTCTTCTAGTCAAGTAACCAGAGTCAGCTGTACGAAGTGCAGTATCGGCAAGACCTTTACGGGCACCATGCGAAGATGTAAAATACTCAAGAACAGATAGTCCTTCACGGAAGTTCGATTTAACTGGTATTTCAACTGTTTTACCAGATGCATTGGCCATAAGACCACGCATACCTGCAAGCTGTCTAATCTGGTTTTTAGAACCCCTTGCTCCAGAAACTGCCATGATATTAATATTGTTTAGAGGCCCTAGTTTTCTCATAAGAGCATCTGTTACTTCTTCAGTGGTTTTTGCCCAAGTTTCTATTACTCTTTCATATCTTTCATCATCAGACATAAGTCCACGTCTAAAGTTTTTTTCATATTTTTCAACTTTTTGTTCAGCAGTTCTTATCAGTTCGTATTTTTCTTCTGGAATTTCCATGTCAGCAACCGAAACTGAAATAGCTGCTCTAGTTGAAAATTTAAAGCCTAGATTTTTTATATTGTCAAGCATAATAGCCGTCATAGTGTTTCCATGCTTCCTAAAGCATTTGTCTATAACTTTTCCTATCATCTTTTTATCTAATATAAAGTCAACTTCAAGAGCATAAGGTTCTTTTTCTCTATCAACATAACCTAAGTCCTGAGGAATGTTTTCGTTAAATATAAATCTTCCTACAGTACTTTCTACTAATCTTCCAGGATCATCTGAAGATTTTTTTATTTTCACTTTCACTCTAGCATGAAGATGAACTTGATGATTTTCATAAGCTAACATCATCTCAGTAAAATCTTTAAATACAGAACCTTGACCTTTTACTCCTTCTTCTTCAATAGTAAGGTAATAAGTACCAAGTACCATATCTTGAGTAGGAGTAGTAATAGGAGCTCCATCTTTAGGAGCTAATATATTATTAGGCGATAGCATTAAAAATCTTCCCTCTGCTTGCGCTTCTACTGAAAGTGGCACATGGACAGCCATCTGGTCACCATCAAAGTCTGCATTGTAAGCTGTACAAACAAGTGGATGAAGTTTTATTGCCTTACCTTCTACTAAAACAGGCTCAAATGCTTGTATTCCAAGTCTGTGTAGAGTAGGAGCTCTGTTAAGAAGTACTGGATGTCCCTTAATTACTTCTTCTAAAATGTCCCATACTTCTGGTTTGATTTTCTCAACCATACGCTTTGCACTCTTAATATTATGAGCATAGTTTTTCTTAACTAACTCATTCATTACAAAAGGCTTGAATAGCTCTAGAGCCATCTTTTTAGGAAGTCCACACTGATAAAACTTCAGTTCTGGTCCAACTACTATAACCGAACGCCCAGAATAGTCAACACGCTTTCCTAGAAGGTTCTGACGGAAACGTCCTTGCTTTCCTTTTAGCATGTCGGACAGTGATTTAAGTGGTCTATTACCCGGTCCAGTAACTGGTCTTCCTCTTCTACCATTATCTATAAGAGCATCAACAGCTTCTTGAAGCATTCTTTTTTCATTTCTAACAATGATATCAGGTGCTCCAAGCTCAAGAAGTCTTTTTAAGCGGTTATTCCTATTTATTACTCTTCTATAAAGGTCATTTAAGTCAGAAGTTGCAAATCTACCACCATCTAACTGTACCATAGGTCTGATATCGGGTGGTATAACAGGAACTACATCTAGTATCATCCAAGTAGGGTCATTGCCAGATTGTCTAAAAGCTTCAACAACTTCTAATCTTCTAATAGTCTTAATTCTTTTTTGTCCAGTTGCATCTTTTAATTTCGCTCTTAGTTCTTTTGAAAGTCTTTCAAGATCAACTTTTTTAAGTATTTCTTGAACAGCTTCAGCTCCCATCATAGCCTTAAAAGCTTTATATCCATAAGTGTCTAAAGCATCTCTATAATCCTTTTCGCTTAATAGCTGATTTTCAGACAAATTAGTTTCGCCTGAGTCTATTACAACATAAGAAGCAAAGTATAGAATTTTTTCAAGTACTCTTGGAGACATATCTAGAAGGAGTCCCATACGAGATGGGATTCCTTTAAAATACCAAATATGAGAAACAGGGGCTGCTAGCTCTATATGTCCCATTCTTTCTCTTCTTACTTTAGACCTTGTAACCTCTACTCCACATCGGTCACAAACTATACCCTTGTGTCTAGCTCTATCTCTTTTATATTTTCCGCAGTGGCATTCCCAGTCCTTTGTAGGTCCAAAAATTCTTTCGCAGAAAAGCCCATCTTTCTCAGGCTTTAAAGTTCTATAATTTATTGTTTCAGGTTTTTTTACTTCTCCCTTAGACCATTGTCTAATTTTTTCTGGAGAAGCTAGCCCTATTTGTATGGATTCAAAGTTGTTTAGTTCAAACAAGGAGTGTCGCTCCTTTCCTTGAAATTAATATAGTCTATCGTTAGCAAACTAAAAATCAAATTCATCATCTTCCTCATCTGTATCAGAAATAAATGAATCAAAATCTATATCTTCATCGCCTTCTTCTTCAATTTCAAAGTCCTGATCAGGCGTTATGTTTTCTTCTATCATGTCATCTCTTTCTTCAGCTACATATTCAAATTCATCAACCAGTGCTGCTTCCTCTATAGATTCTCTAACTTCTATTTCCTCATCTGTCTCAGTTAGCACCTTAACATCTAAGCAAAGTGATTGAAGCTCTTTTATAAGAACCTTGAATGACTCCGGTATACCCGGTTCTGGTACATTTTCACCCTTTACGATGGCTTCATAGGTTTTAACTCTACCTACGACGTCATCAGACTTAACTGTAAGGATTTCCTGAAGAGTGTGAGCTGCTCCATAAGCCTCAAGAGCCCAAACCTCCATCTCTCCAAAACGCTGTCCACCAAACTGTGCTTTACCTCCAAGAGGCTGCTGAGTTACAAGCGAATACGGTCCTGTTGATCTTGCATGTATCTTATCATCTACAAGGTGATGAAGCTTAAGCATGTACATATATCCAACCGTTACTGGATTGTCAAAATAATCTCCAGTTCTTCCATCTTGAAGATTAATCTTTCCACTTTTTGGATAACCAGCTTTATCAAGAGCTTGGAAAATATCTTCCTCAACAGCTCCATCAAATACAGGCGTGGCAACATGCCATCCAAGAGCTTTTGCAGCAAGTCCCATATGAATCTCCAGTACCTGTCCAATATTCATACGCGAAGGTACGCCTAGAGGGTTAAGTACGATTTCAACTGGTGTTCCATCAGGCATAAATGGCATATCCTCTTCAGGTAAAATTCTAGATATAACCCCTTTATTACCATGACGACCCGCCATTTTATCTCCAACATTAATTTTTCTCTTTTTAGCGATGTAGCATCTTACAAGCTCATTTACTCCTGGAGAAAGTTCATCTCCATTTTCTCTTGTAAATATACGAACATCTACTATGATTCCTGATTCTCCGTGTGGAACTCTAAGAGATGTATCTCTAACTTCTCTAGCTTTTTCACCAAATATAGCACGAAGTAATCTCTCCTCAGGAGTTATTTCAGTTTCACCCTTTGGCGTTACTTTACCTACTAAGATATCTCCGGATTCAACCTCAGCACCGATTCTAATTATTCCTCTTTCATCCAGATTCTTAATTGCATCGTCACCTACATTAGGTATGTCTCTAGTAATCTCTTCTGGCCCTAGCTTTGTATCTCTAGCTTCAGCTTCATATTCTTCTATATGAATAGTAGATAATCTATCTTCCTTAACAAGTCTTTCATTAATTAAGATAGCATCTTCATAGTTATAACCTTCCCACGTCATGAATGCAACTAGGCAGTTTCTGCCAAGAGCAATTTCACCTAAGTCTGTAGAAGGTCCATCTGCTATAACGTCACCTTTTTTCATAACATCTCCCTTATTTACAAGAGGTGTTTGATTGATACAAGTACCTTGGTTAGAACGTTTGAATTTAAGCAGACGATATCTATCTTTTTGTCCGTCTTCTCTTTTTATAATGATTTCTTTTGCCGATACTTTTTCTACTATACCATCATTTTTAGCTACTATAACTGCACCTGAATCTTTTGCTGCTCTATATTCTATAGCAGTTCCTATAATAGGAGATTCTCTTCTAACTAGTGGTACTGCCTGACGCTGCATGTTCGATCCCATAAGTGCACGGTTGGCGTCGTCGTTCTCCAAGAAAGGTATCATAGCCGTTGCTACTGATACTACCTGTTTAGGAGATACGTCAACGTAGTCAACTAGCTCAGTAGGAACTAGTTCAACTGTACCCATCTTAGTTCTAGATGCAACCTTTGAGTTTACAAACCAGCTATCTTCAGATAGAGGCTCATTTGCCTGAACTCTGATGTACAAATCTTCTTCATCTGCTGTAAGATAATCTATGATTTCAGTTACTTTGTTATTTTCATTGTCTACTCTTCTATATGGAGATTCAATAAAACCATATTCATTGATTCTTGCATATACCGAAAGTGAGTTTATAAGTCCGATGTTTGGACCCTCAGGTGTCTCTATAGGACACATTCTTCCGTAATGAGAATAGTGTACGTCTCTTACTTCAAAGCCAGCTCTTTCTCTTGACAGACCACCTGGTCCAAGAGCAGAAAGTCTACGTTTGTGAGTAAGTTCAGAAAGTGGATTTGTTTGGTCCATGAACTGAGATAGCTGAGAAGAACCAAAAAACTCTTTGATTGCTGCAGTTACTGGTCTGATATTCATAAGTGAATTAGGCGTAAGGTCTATAGCATCTTGAACAGTCATTCTTTCTTTTATAACTCTTTCCATTCTTGACAGACCGATTCTAAATTGATTCTGAAGAAGTTCCCCAACTGAACGAACTCTTCTGTTTCCTAGATGATCGATATCATCTATATTACCTATAGAATGGAATAAATTGAACTGATAACTGATAGATGCAATTATATCTTCCTCAGTTATGTGTTTTGGAACTAGCTCTCTTTTTCTTTCAACAAATTGAGCTTTTATTTCTTCTTCGGTACTGTAGTTATCTAAAATTTCCTTCAGAACCTTATATCTTACTTTTTCTTTTATATTTAAATCGTCAATATTAAAATCAATATGTTTTTTAATGTCTACAAAACAATTTCCTATAACTTTAACTTCTTTTTCTTCTTCTCCGTAAACATAAACATGAGATATTCCAATATCATCTAACATTTTCGCTTGATCTACACTCAATTTTGTACCACTTGTAAGGATTACTTCTCCAGTTGATGGATCTACTACATCCCTAGCCAGTACTCTAGCATATATTCTGTTAGATAAAGCTAGTTTTTTATTGAATTTATATCTTCCAACTTTAGCTAAATCGTATCTCTTGTGATCAAAAAACATAGAGTTTATTAAAGACGTAGCACTTTCTAAGGTTGGTGGCTCACCTGGTCTTAATTTTTTGTATATCTCAATTAGTCCTTCATCTGTAGATTTAGAACTGTCTTTTAAAATGGTGGCCTCTAGTCTTTCGTCGTCACCAAGAAGCTCTCTAATTTCTTGGTCACTACTATAACCTAATGCTCTGAGTAGCATAGTTACTGGTTGTTTTCTGTTTCTGTCAATTCTTACAGAAATTATATCGTTTGAATCAGTTTCGTACTCAAGCCATGCTCCTCTATTAGGAATAACTGTGGAAGAAATAAGTCTCTTTCCAGATTTATCCATTTCTTGAGAAAAATATACGCCTGGTGAACGTACTAACTGACTTACTATAACTCTTTCTGCTCCATTTATGATGAAAGTTCCCTTGTCAGTCATCAGTGGGAAATCACCTAAAAATACCGGTTCTCCAGATTCATTTTTTATAATTTTAGAACCATCTTCATCTGGAACAGTAAGTCTTACTCTTACCTTTAAAGGCGCTGAGTAAGTTACATCTCTTTCTTTCGATTCTTCTACATCGTACTTTGGAGTTTCTTCAATAAAATAATCAAGAAATTCCAACTTAATATTTCCCGTATAATCTTCTATAGGAAATACCTCTTCGAAAACTTCTCTTAGGCCCTCTCTTAGGAACCATTCATAGGATTCGAGCTGGATTTCTATAAGATTGGGAAGTTCTGCGACTTCAGTTATCTGAGAAAAGCTCATTCGGGTCCTTCTCCCGATTTGCACAGGATGTGGATGTGGCATCAAGACTTCACCTCTCAATAATAAAAATAAAACAAATGGGCAAAAGTACTCCATTATAAAGCATCAAATCATTATACCTAACCTATGCTTTATTGTCAATACAATAATTAGAACAAAAAAGTGCTTCAGGTATTACCTGAAGCACTTAATGACTAAAGTTAAATTATTTAACTTCTACTTTAGCGCCTGCAGCTTCTAGCTTTTCTTTGATTTGATCAGCTTCTTCTTTAGTTGCGCTTTCTTTAACTGGCTTTGGAGCTCCATCAACTAAGTCTTTAGCTTCTTTTAAGCCTAATCCTGTGATTTCTCTTACCGCTTTGATAACTCCAACTTTTGAAGATCCTACCTCAGTAAGAATTACATCAAACTCAGTTTTTTCTTCAGCAGCAGCGCCACCAGCAGCACCAGCTACCATTACAGGAGCAGAAGCAGAAACACCAAATTTCTCCTCAGCAGCCTTTACAAGTTCGTTTAGTTCAAGAACTTTCATATTCTCTATAGCTTCTAAAATTTGTTCTATAGTCATTACGTACACCTCCGAATTATTTTTAAATTAAATTAAGCTTCTTGTTTCTTTGCAATTGCATCAACAAGATATACAAAGTTTGATACTGGAGCTTTAAGACTTCCAAGAAGTTTTGCAATAAGCTCTTCTCTTGAAGGAATCTCAGCAAGTTTTTTGATATTATCAGCATCATAGAATTCGCCTTCTACAAATCCCATCTTAAGTTCTAGCTTTGGATGAGTTTTTGCGAAGTCATTAACTATTTTAGCAGGAGCAACTGGATCTTCATATCCAAATGCTATAGCGTTAGTTCCAATTAAGTTAACATCATCAAACTGAGCCATGTTACCTACTTCAGCAGCAGCTCTTCTTACTAAAGTATTTTTGTATACTTTGTAATCAATTCCAGCTTCTCTAAACTTATTTCTAAGCTCAGTCACTTCTTCAACCTTCAACCCTTTGTAATTAACAACTACACAAGAAGCAGATTTTTGAAGTTTTTCAGCTATTTCTGCAACTACGCCTTTTTTCATTTCTATCGCTTTTGTCATACGGCACCTCCTTCGTAGGCTTTAAAACAATTAAAGCCTCTATATATCCATAGACATACAAAGGCTCATTTTATAAAATAAGATAATCCTCGGCAGGATATTAAGCATAAGCACCTACTGTCTACGGTAATAATTTAATTTTTAAGTACCTAAACATAATATAGCCTAGATTATATTTTGTCAATACTTTTTTAGTCGTTCACTCTAGATGGATTGATTTTCACTCCAGGCCCCATAGTGCTAGTTACTACTACTGATTTTAAATATTGACCTTTAGCAGCAGATGGCTTAGCTTTTATGATAGCGTCCATTAAGGCATGGAAATTTTCAGTAATTTTCTCTTTTCCAAAAGAAACTTTTCCTACTGGAACGTGAATTATGTTAGTTTTGTCAAGTCTGTACTCAACTTTACCAGCTTTTATTTCGTTGATTGCTTTTTCAACTTCAAATGTTACAGTTCCAGACTTAGGGTTTGGCATAAGTCCTTTAGGTCCAAGTACTCTACCTAATCTTCCTACTAATCCCATCATATCCGGTGTAGCTACTATAACGTCAAAATCAAACCAATTTTCGCCTTGTATCTTTGTTACTAAATCTTCAGCTCCTACAAAATCAGCTCCTGCAGCTTCTGCTTCTTTAGCTTTTTCTCCTTTAGCGAACACTAAAACTCTATTAGTTTTACCTGTTCCATTTGGAAGTACAACTGCACCACGAACTTGTTGGTCAGCATGTCTAGAGTCTACCCCTAGTTTGATATGCGCTTCAACAGTTTCGTCAAACTTTGCACTAGCTACTTCTACAACTACTCCTAATGCTTCACTTGCATTGTAGTAATTGTTTTTGTCGAATTTAGTAAGCGCTTCTTGATATTTCTTGCCCTTCTTCGCCATTAAAATGCCTCCTTGTGGTAATAACGGTAAATAAATTAACCTCCCACCAATCTATATGATTAAAATAGAACTACTCTTCTACTGTTATTCCCATACTTCTTGCTGTTCCTTCAATCATGCTCATAGCTGACTCAACTGAAGCAGCATTCAAGTCTGGCAACTTCAACTCTGCAATCTCTTTTACTTGTGCTTTTGTAATTTTAGCAACTTTTTTCTTGTTAGGTTCTCCTGAACCCGACTCGATTTTACATGCTTTTTTGATTAAAACTGCCGCTGGCGGAGTCTTAGTTATAAAACTGAATGATCTGTCTTGATATACAGTTATAACAACTGGAATTATTAATCCACCTTGTTCCGCTGTCTTAGCGTTAAATTCTTTACAAAAACCCATTATGTTAACTCCATGCTGTCCAAGAGCCGGTCCTACCGGTGGAGCTGGAGTAGCTTTTCCTGCTGGTATTTGAAGTTTAATCTGTCCAATTACCTTTTTAGCCATTATATACACCTCCTGTTAGATTACTTTACCTTTTTGATTTGATAAAACTCAAGTTCTACTGGAGTTTCTCTTCCAAACATAGAAATATTGACCTTTGCGTGTTTTTTATCCAGGTTAATTTCTTCAATCGTACCTGCAAAACCATCAAAAGGCCCTCCCGCAACTTGGATTTTATCCCCTATAGAGAAGTCTACAACAAGTTCAAAGCTTTTTTGCTTTTCAACTCCCATGTTATCAACTTCTTCTGCTGTTAACGCTACTGGCTTTGAATTTGGTCCTACAAATCCAGTAACTCCTTTTGTATTCCTTACAACGTACCAGGATTCGTCTGTAACTATCATCTTAATCAGCACATAACCCGGAAACACTTTCCTTTGCCTGATTTTTTCTTTACCATTCTTGTTTTCGACAACGTCTTCAACAGGAACAGCAACGTCCTGAATCAAGTCCTCCATGCCTCTGTTGGCAACGGCTTTTTCAATTGTAGCTTTCACCTTGTTTTCGTGTCCGGAATAAGTATGTATTACATACCATTTGGCTTGTTCTTGTTCTGACATAGACATCAGCCTAAAAAGGCCTGACCCTCCTTTTGGTTAACGATTATAAAGAAATGACCTTCTCAATGATAAACCCTAGTCCAGAATCTATAAGATAAATTATGAAGCTCACAATAAATACAGAAAATATAACAATCCAAGTGTAGTTTGTCAATTCCTTGCGGCTTGGCCAATGAACCTTTTTAAGTTCTGTTCTGGTTTCTCCTAGAGAAGCCCCTATACCTTTTTTTACATTTGCTTCTGCTGACAATCCATTCACACCCTTTGACTATTTAGTTTCTTTATGCGCAGTGTGCTTTTTGCAGAATCTGCAGTATTTGCTAAGCTCTATTCTGTCTGGGTCATTCTTCTTGTTTTTTGTAGTGTTGTAGTTTCTTTGCTTACATTCTTGGCAAGCAAGTGTTATTTTTACTCTCATGGTCCACCTCCTACATTAATATGTGTTAGAAGGATCTATTTTTAAACATAGATTGGTGTAATTATATAACATTACCCATAAAATCTATCATAATCAACAGCTAATGTCAAGATATTTCGCTCCTATACATTAATCAAATTATGATATTAGTCGAAATTAAATTTTAACTCAGTTTTTATTTTTTGTCAAAGCTTTCCATTTGTTTTTTGTATAAATTTGTTGGCAAGCTTATTATCTACATTAAAAACGAGCTTTTGCAAATTTGCAAAAGCTCGCATATAAGTTAAGACTTTAATTACTCAACGATTGTAGCAACAACACCAGCGCCAACAGTTCTTCCGCCTTCTCTGATAGCAAAACGAAGTCCCTCTTCCATAGCGATAGGAGTGATAAGCTCAACTGAAATAGTGATATTATCTCCAGGCATAACCATTTCTACGCCATCTGGAAGCTGAATGTCACCAGTTACGTCAGTTGTTCTGAAGTAAAACTGTGGTCTATATCCTTTAAAGAATGGAGTATGTCTTCCACCCTCTTCTTTTTTAAGTACGTAGATTTCTGCAGTGAACTTCGTTCTTGGTTTGATTGTTCCTGATTTAGCTAGAACTTGTCCTCTTTCGATATCATCTCTAGTTACACCTCTAAGAAGTGCTCCTATGTTATCTCCAGCTTGCGCTTGATCTAGTAACTTTCTGAACATCTCTACTCCAGTTACTACTACTTTTCTTGCTTCTTCTGTAAGTCCAACGATTTCAACTTCGTCTTGAACTTTTAGGATTCCTCTTTCTACTCTTCCTGTTGCAACTGTTCCTCTTCCAGTGATTGAGAATACGTCCTCTACTGGCATTAGGAATGGCTTATCTACATCTCTTTCTGGCTCTGGAATGTAGGCATCGATTTGCTCGAATAACTCAACGATTTTGTCTCCCCACTCTGACGCTGGATCTTCTAGTGCTTTTAAAGCTGAGCCTCTTACGATTGGAGTGTCATCTCCTGGGAATTCGTACTCGCTTAGTAGGTCTCTTACTTCCATTTCTACTAGCTCAAGTAGCTCTTCGTCATCTACCATGTCACATTTATTTAAGAATACTACGATGTATGGTACCCCTACCTGTCTTGATAGTAGGATATGCTCTCTTGTTTGTGGCATTGGTCCATCTGCTGCTGAGCATACTAGGATAGCTCCATCCATCTGTGCTGCTCCTGTAATCATGTTCTTAACGTAGTCAGCATGGCCTGGGCAGTCAACGTGTGCGTAGTGTCTATTTGGCGTCTCATACTCAACGTGTGCTGTTGAGATTGTGATTCCTCTTTCTCTTTCCTCTGGTGCCTTATCTATGTTTTCAAAATCTACTGATTCTCCGAATCCATATCTTGCGTGTAGTGTCTTTGTGATTGCTGCTGTTAGTGTTGTTTTACCGTGGTCAACGTGTCCTATTGTTCCAATATTAACGTGTGGCTTGGTTCTTTCAAATTTAGCTTTTGCCATTTTAAAAATCCTCCTTTTAAGTAAATGTATGCTTAATTTTGGGAAAGCCATAAGGCTTTCCTATGATTATATTTTATACTAAAAATTTAAATATCAGTTTACTATTTTCCTTCTTCCATTATCTTCTTGGCAATAGAAGCCGGAACTTCTTCATAATGGTCAAATATCATTGTATATGTTGCTCTACCTTGAGTCATAGAACGAAGTGTAGTAGAATAACCAAACATTTCTGATAGCGGAACCAATGCATTTATAGCTTGAGCTCCTCCTTGTCTAGCTTCCATCCCTTCAATTCTACCTCTACGAGAGTTAAGGTCACCCATAACATCTCCCATGTAGTCTTCTGGAGTAACAACTTCTACTTTGAAGTA
>Ga0334892_1002014_pt1 | contig 15547 bp, 15 predicted proteins | sample GraSluR3_MG_4_FD_207213 | JGI IMG/M metagenome (GOLD analysis project Ga0334892, IMG submission 207213) | Sludge microbial communities from methane-producing bioreactor in Wageningen University, Netherlands - Granular Sludge_15_04-R3 | ecosystem: Engineered > Bioreactor > Anaerobic >...
CTTCGCTTTGAAACCATTGCGCAGGCCCGGGAGTGGATGGCCGACTTTGTCCACTGGTACAATACAGAACATCGGCATTCTGCATTGGATTATGTGACTCCGTCTCAGAGAAGATCCGGAGCTGCCCGGGAGATCTATGCGAAAAGAAATCAGGTCATGGAGCAGGCGCGAGTCTGGAACCCGTTAATTTGGGGTAAGAGAACCGTAAAGCTCTGGGGAGCTTCTGAAACAGTGGTCTTGAACCCCGAAAAAGAGTGAAATCAAGTAGGGAAAAAGCGACAACTATGTTGACACATACCGTCCCGGAGACAAAGTGTGGGAATATGCTATCGGCGGGTTTATTTATTCTTCACCCGCAATAGGCGCTGACGGCACCATATATATCGGATCTTATGATACGCAGCTTTATGCGGTGAACACTGACGGTTCTTTGAAGTGGACGTTTGGAACCGGGGGATATGTCTATGGCTCCCCTGTGATAGGGAAGGACGGCACTATTTACTTCGGATCCTATGACAGCAAGTTTTATGCCCTGAATCCCGACGGTTCAAAAAAGTGGGAATTTTTAACCAATGACAGGATCTTCGGTTCACCTGCCATTGGCTGCGATGGGACTGTATACATAAGTTCGTCTGACAGAAAGATCTATGCGCTCAATCCTGATGGAACAAAAAAGTGGGAATATCTGACAAATAATAACATCTATTGGACTACTCCCTCTGTGGCCAATGACGGCACCGTATACACATGCAATGTCGGCGGGTCCGTGTATGCTATTAATCCCGACGGCACCAAAAAATGGGAGTTTGTCACGGGAGGAGCTGTTTATTCATCTCCTGCCATAGACAATGACGGCACGATCTATGTGGGGTCGTATGACCATAAAGCATACGCAATTAATCCCGATGGCACCAAAAAATGGGACTTCACAACGTCAAATGCGATCTATTCCTCTCCGTCGATAGGAAATGACGGAACCGTATATATTGCCTCCCTTGACCGGAGTCTGTATGCTCTGAATACCGACGGCAGCCAGAAATGGGTCTTTCCGACCAACTCCGGTATATATTCATCTCCCGTCCTGGGAAGCGACGGCACCATATACATAGGGTCAACTGATAATAAAGTTTATGCCCTCAATCCTGACGGTACGAAGCAGTGGGAATATCAGACAGGCGGCCAGATATATTCGATTCCGAACATAGCGGATGACGGCACTGTGTATATTGGGTCATTTGACAACAAGCTGTATGCGCTCGAGTCGGCTTCAATGGGGCTGGGAGATACTCCCTGGCCGAAATTCGGATCAAACGTGAGGAACACAAGCAGCATAGAGATGATGACGCCGGTTAATCTGGATCTGGAGTATTCTCTGGAAACGGGAATTGTGACCCTGTCGTGGGAGGACCTTTCGCTGGAGGAGACAGGTTATGAGATAGAATTCTCCGTGGACGGCGGCGCTTTTGCTATGACAGGAGAAACGGGCGCAGATGAATTAAGTTATCAGCATGAAAACAGCGTTCCCGGTGTGATGGAATACAGGGTTAGAGCGGTTTATCCGTACGGGAAATCCGAATATTCAAACAGTGCGGAATTGATCATACAAGGCGTATATGGTTATCTTGTGCCCAATGACGTAATCTGGGGCAGATGCAAGGTCTATGTGAGGACAGCGGGCCCGGGACTCAACGCTGAAGATCTGTACATCACCGTGGATGATGATGCGACACAGTACGCGATGGAGTCCATAACAGACGGTTTCCAGAGCGGGACGGCCTTTAATGACCGTACCTTTGCCGATACGGCGGCAACAGTGAAAGTCTGGCTTAACGGAGATCTGTATGACACGATGAATATGACTGAGGGCGGCCTTTATCCCGGAGCTCAGTTGAGTTTCGACGGCATGCGCTTTTCCTCGGATTCAGGGGGCGTCAGAGCCATGCTGTATGAGACTGAGCAGGGTCTTGAAATACCCGAGAACACCGTGAAAGCATTTTCAGTAAAGATAGACGGCGGCGGTGTCCTCAATATTGAAAACACTCTGGGGCAGAGTGGTGCTTTGCTCCATTATGAAGATGGAGAATGGGTCTGTGTCTCGTACGGCAAGGAGGCGCTTGTCTTTGATCAGGACGGCGCCTATGCTGTGGTGAATGACACGGCTGGCACATATATCCCGAGGATCACAGGGAGCGTCTTGAAACAGAACTATCCCAACCCTTTCAATCCGGAGACGGACATCGACTTTGAGCTTGAAGAGGGCGGACGCGTGAAGCTTGAGATCTTTGATTCAAGAGGCAGGAAGATCGTGATCCTGGCGGATGGTGTATACATGTCTGGCATACATTCCGTGCACTGGAATGGCAGGGACGCGCGCGGCCATGAATGCGCCAGCGGCGTATATTACTGCAGGATGACATTGAACGGGAAAGGGTACACGAAGAAGATGGTGATGCTGAAATAAGAGCATGACTTGATCTAAACGATATGAGCCGGGGGATCTAATAAAAAGATACCCGTCTTTTTAAATAAGATGTGGAAAAATAAATGAATTAATTGACTAACTGTTCATTTTATTTCTTGAGTACTTAAATCATAGTGATATAATCCAAACGATAGGTCAATATGTATCTTTTAATCTGATATAGGGAGATTCATGAATCCAATTGATTCTTTTATTCAACTGATTGACACAAATGAAAATAGAATTGGGAAAAATATTATTGACAATATGTAAATAAAGGTTATAGTGGTCTAAGTATACTAATCGATAGGTAGTTCTATTGCGATTCTGGATGGTGAAAGGTTACGGAGGCTAAAGAAAGGAGAATGTAATGGGAAGAAGGAGAAGCGAAATAAACCCTGGCGAAACACCGTATATTGAGTTAGATTTTGATGTTGATGCATTTGTAGAAACACTAGAGAAAGAAGCTGTTGTTTTTACAAAGGAAGAAAAAACTGCATAGGTGGTTGAACTTTTATTAGCTAATAAAACGCTGTTCCTGCTCTTATGCGAGCAGGAACAGCGTTTTTATTTTTCTATATTAATATATTTAGAAAATACATGGAGAAATTCATGAATCGTGAATTTGTTTTTGAGAGAGATTATAGCATAGAAGATGCAATAAAAATTGCTAAGAGAGAGATATCTAGGCTTAAGTTTAAAATCTCTATTGATATCATTAAGTTAACAGATGATATTTTTACCACTAAATCAATTATAAAAAACACAAAACTATCAGACAATTTAGTGGTTGGAAATGGAAAGGGTGTTGGTAAGGCTTCTATAGCAAGTAGTTTATATGAGTTGCTCGAACATTACTATAGCGGTTATGAGTCTTTAAAAAGAGTTGGGTCTAATATTAAGGTATCATATCTAATAGATCAAAATATAAATTTAAAGAATATGCAATTTATAAAGGAAATAGAAAAATCGAAAGAGAGTAGAATTAAATGTGTTCGTTTTTTTTCTTTGTTTAATAAAAACAAGTTGTTTTATCCCAACATCTTAACACATCCAGAAAAGATTAAGATAAAGAACAATAGTCATTACAAATTTTACTCTTCTAATAATGGTACTGCTATTGGAATTACTTTTAATGAAGCATTGATTCATAGTATATGTGAAGTCGTTGAAAGGGATGCGTTATCATTAATGTATTTAAAAAATTTAAATGATTTAGAATTAAAAAAAGTTAATAAAAATACTTTGCCTGTTAATATTAAAAGCATTTTGTTTTCCTTCGAAAATAAAATAGGAAAAGAAGTTGAAATAGTTGATATAACTTCAGATTTTGGGATTCCTGTTTATGTTTCTTATTATGAAACTGATATCTTACCGATTATTGGGAGTGGGTGTTCAATTGATAGTAATATTGCATTAAAGCGAAGTCTATTAGAATGCATACAATCATTTCATTTGTATAATTCAGAAACTGAACTTGAAGACAAGGTTGTACTTAATAAATTTTCTCATCATCAAAATATTGTAAATTGTCTTAAATTAAAGTCATTAAGTTATATTATTGATGATTATGTCGAAGTTGCATATGATGGTACAAATACTAATGATACATTAAAAGATTTATCTAATATAATTCAAAGAAATGGTTATGAAGTATATTATCGGATTATTAAGAAAAATAAGAATTTATGTTGCTTACAAACTCTAATTCCAGGATTAGAAAACTTTCAAATGATTAGGTATGGGCTTCCTGTTTTACCAAGTAAAAGAGGGGTTGATTTGATGAAAGGATTACATGAAACATGATTTATATTATTGAAGAACATAATGAAGCATTTTACGTATTCCATAAATACTTTAAATCGCAAAATGAAATTAAAACTTTATTACATGTGGATGAACATCATGATTTAGGTACTCCGGTAGTTACTGATGATTGGATAGATAGTATAAATAATCTTAAATTGCAAGAATTGATTACATATGATGAATTAAGAAATTGTGATTATATAATTCCTTTATGTTATCAAAAATTTATTAAGGATGTTGTTTGGCTTAATAATAAGGAAATAAGTCATAGTATTGATTTTGAGATTCAAAAGGTGAGATCAGTTGGTAAATATTCATTTCTCAAAGTGAACAAATGTCTCAAACAATCTAAAATTGAAAGAAAATCTAAATTGTTTTTTACAAATATTGGGGAACAATTTCCATTTAATGTTGATAAAACTAAATTGATTTTAAGCATTGATTTAGATTATTTTTCTTGCAATGATGCAGAAGGTGAAAATTTTCATATTGAAATAACAAAATCAGAGTATGATAAGTATATCAAATCCAATCATCATCCTATCAAATTATCATTTGGATCTCGCATGCAATTTTATGAAAAGAACAATAAGTATTATATTGAATATCAAGCTCATGATGGTCCAAATGAAAATAAAATAAATAGTCTTGATAAAATTAAGAAAAATGTTATTAAATTTAAAAATTATTTGTTGTCTAATGGGGTTAGACCACAAGATATCATATTATGTAAATCTAGTGTAAGTAATTATACTCCCAAAGAACAGCAAGATATTATTTTGAAACTTATCTTAAAAATCCTTATTGAATTGTATCATTCAAATGATATTATAAATTTGCAAAGGAGGATACTTGATTGATATTGAAAATTTATGTTTTAGTTATAAAACATATAAGAAAAGGCAGGGTTTAAAGGGGTCAATAAAAGATTTTTTTAAACGAGATATAATATTAGCAAAGACGATCAAAAATATATCTTTAAATGTTTCTAAAGGTGAAATAATTGGCCTTCTTGGTAAAAATGGCGCCGGGAAAACAACATTGATCAAGTTGTTAGTCGGATTGATTTATCCTCAATCAGGAAAGATTAAAGTAATGAATATGAATCCGTATGATAAAAAGAAGGCTTTTTTAAAACAAATCGGGTTAGTATTAGGGCAAAAAAGTCAATTAATATGGGATTTGCCTCCATCTGAGACATTACATATGCTAAAAGATGTTTATGGTATCTCAAATAATGAGTATGAAGCATATGTTGATGAATTACTAAAACTATTTGATATTGAGAATAAATATGATGTTCCTGTTCGTAAATTATCATTAGGTGAAAGAATGAAGTTTGAAATTATGGCATCAGTATTGCATAAACCGAAACTTTTGTTTTTAGATGAACCGACAATAGGGTTGGATATAAATACTCAAAAACTCATTCACAATTTTTTGAAAAAATTAAATACTAAATATAAAACGACCATTATATTAACAAGTCATTATATGAAAGATATTGAAAAACTTGCAGATAGAATTGTAATATTAGATAATGGCCAGATCTGCTGTGATATGTCCTTAAATCAATTACTGGAAATGTACAGAGAAGAAGAAATAGTTATTATTGAGACGAAAAGTAATGAGGTCTGTCTAAGTATCGATAGTCAAATAAGCAAAGTAGGAGATGGGATTTTTGAGGTCTTTGTCAAGGGTGGTATTACGACGTCATTGATTAAACAAATCGCAAGTGAAGTAGATGATCTTTTGTCAATTACTACGAAGAAGATTCCTTTGGAAGATATTGTTTTTGAAGTATTTGCAAATGGTATGAAGAATGGCGTTAAAGCAAGTGATAAAGGTTAGAATGTGAAAAAGTACTTATCAATAATTGCTAATCAAATTAATATAACACTTGCTTACAAGTTTAGTTTAGTTTCAGCGTTCATGTTACCGTTATTTCAGGTTTTTATTTCCATTTTTGTATGGAAAGTAATTTATAGCAATAATCCCATGGATATAAATTACACTCTGAACGAAATGGTAACGTATATTATTACTTCAACTTTTATATCTGTCGTCTATTCGGTTTCACATGCATTTAGATTGACTAAATTAGTACGAACAGGAAATCTGAGTTTTATTTTAATTAGACCGTATAACTATTTATTGGAGAGTTTTTCATTTTTTACAGGTAAGAAAGTAGTTGAAGGTATTATACTTTTTCTTATCTTTTTTACTCTTTCAGCTGCTGGGATTATAGAGATTGGAGGAATTAATTTAATAAGTGTCCTATTATTGATTTCAACCTATATAATGGTATTTCTGTTCATTAATTTAATCGGGATTTTAAGTTTTTGGTTAATACAAATGTGGACCATAAAGCCTCTCTTTGTTGCATTAGTCGGGCTATTAGGAGGAACATATTTCCCGTTGGATATTTTGCCTTCATCAGTATATAAAATTTTAAAGTACAATCCTTTTTCCTTTATAGGATTTGTAAACACCAAAACGTTATTGGGGAAATTTTCCGTCGAGGAGACGTTTGTTTTCTTAACCGTATCAATCTGTTGGAGTTTTGTTTTCATTATACTAACAAAACTTTTATGGAAAAAAGGGTTAAGAATATATGAAGGGATGGGTGTTTAATGTACGGTAAATTATTGAAAAGGTTTATAAGCCAGAGTATTTCCAGATTTTTAATTTACCGTTCGACATCGGTTCTTGTCATATTGTTTGGCAGCCTTTTCACCTTAACTGAGATCGTTATTACTTTTGTCTATTTCAATTATACTGATGTTATTGCAGGATATACGAAATACGAGTTTTTACTATTAATTGCAACTTTTGCAATGATCGGGACTTTATATGAAATACTGTTTATTAATTCTCATGAAAATTTATCTGATAAGATCATAAACGGTGAACTAGATTATGATTTTATAAGACCGGTAGACTCCCAGTTTTTTAATAATTTAAACGAAATAGAAATCCCCAGCATAATAAACCTTGTATTACCGATAATGATGCTCATCATATGTTTAAATAAGATCCATGTTTCAAGTATTTTATGTGTATTGTTATATCTGATATTTGTTTTTATCGGGACATATCTATATTATTTATTAAATCAATTTTTCGTCTCATTATCATTTTGGGTTGAAAGACCCGGGAAGTTATTAGGAGTTCCTGAGTATATGTTTGAAATGGCAAATAAGCCGCGGATGATATTTCCTCGAATATTGCAAGTTATATTTGCTTGGATTATTCCAATCATTTCTGCAACAAATATTCCTTTGGAAATTATTACAGGAAATATCGAAACAATAGATATTATAATCTACCTGGCTATATTAACGCTTTTTTCAATAAGTGTTCGAGTGCAATGGAAATTAGGACTTAAAAGGTATGTTTCGGCAAATTGATAATCTACAGCGCCCCGGGGTCTTCCATTAGAGTAACTATATAATTCGGTATAATCCGGGACCGGGTCTACACTTTATACACCCTCCCTTATCCTGGGGGCATCTGGGGTATAATGACATAAGTGGGATGACATTCCTCCTTGTGGACTATTGCTTCGATGCTATAATCCAAACATAAGTAATATTATTTGAGTTGATGAAATAGTATATTAGTTTGGATAATATCATAATTGTGGAACATGTAGTAAAAGGTACAAATGAATAAGGCGTGATCTTGAAAAGAATAATGGTTTTATCAGTATTTATAATGGTTTTATATTCCGTCTGTTTCTCTCGAGACTTCAATGAGATAGCTGAAAATGGGACTCCTGAAGAGATTCAAGCGGCTGTCAATGGCGGGGCTGAAGTCAATAAGCGAGATGAAAATGGCTGGACTCCACTTTTGTTCGCTACACTCTATAACACAAACATGGAAGTAATTAAAACCCTGGTCAAACTCGGTGCTGATGTTAATGCAAAAAATGATACTGAATGGACACCACTGATGTTTGCTGTGTTTAGTAAAAAAAAACCGGAAGTGATCACGACCCTTGTAAAGCTCGGGGCTGATATTAATGCAAAAGATGATTTGGGATGGACCCCACTGATGTTAGCAGCAGAGCAGAACACAAACCCGGAAATGATCACTACCCTTGTAAAGCTCGGAGCTGATACTCATGCAGAAGATGATTTGGGACGGACTCCACTGATGTTAGCAGCAGAGCAGAACACAAACCCGGAAGTGATCATGGCGCTTCTTAAAAGTGGAGCAAATGCTAAAGCAAGAGATATTGGTGGCAAAACAGCTTTGGATTATATACAGGATAATGAACATTTAAAAAATACAAAAGCTTACCGGGCGCTGAATGACGCACAGTACAAATAGTCGTAGTTGAAATTAAGGATAGATGAGAAATGATAAATAGAAAAGGTAAAAGAGTTCAAAAAAGGCCTGCTGCAGCAGCTGTTTGTGTGAGGAGATAATTCATTTACCGCCCCCCGCCTGGGGTCAGGTCTCAACTTAATGACTTAACTGATATTTTACTCCTTGAAGACTATGTCCATGGTGATATAATCCAAACGATAGTTAATTTTAATATCGGATTAAATTTCGATAATAAATGTTAATGTTTAATATTTAAGAATAAGTTTGAGTATTTCAATCAGCGAAGGAGAGTGAAGTAGATGAAAGCAACGGAAACAAAATTTGAAGAGTTTTTGTCTAAAACAAAATCAAAATATGTAATTCCTGTATACCAAAGAAATTATGATTGGAAGAAAGAGCAATGTAAACAATTGATAAATGATATTTTACTTGTTGGAGGAAGTGATATCAAAGCACATTTTATTGGAAGTATTGTTTATATTCATGATGGGGTTTATACAACAAGTCGCGTAGCTGAATTGACAATTATTGATGGGCAGCAACGTCTTACGACAATTACACTAATATATCTAATTCTATACAGCCTACTAAAAGAGATGAACGATATGGACCGCGCCCAAGAAATTTACGAAACGTTTTTGGTTAATAAATTTCTTGAAAGTACACCCAAACTCGTTCTTACGGAAAATAATAAATCTGCGCTAATGGCGCTATTTAATCAAGAAGAGCATAAAGAATACTCACAGCTTACTGAAAATTATGATTATCTTAAACAAAGAATTAAAGAAGAGAATTTTGAAACTATTATATCTGGACTATCAAAACTAATTTTTGTTGAGGTTTCTCTCGAAAGAGATAATGATGATCCACAAAGAATATTTGAAAGTTTAAATTCAACAGGTTTAGAATTATCCCAAGGCGATTTGATTCGTAATTATATATTGATGAGATTAAAACCAGTAGAGCAAAAAATGATTTATGATAAATATTGGAAAATCATTGAAGCTAATACATTAGAGTTATCCTCAAATATAAATCAAGTGTCAGATTTTATTCGTGACTACTTGACCACAAAAATAAAAAAGATACCAAATAAAAACAAAGTGTATGTGGAATACAAAGAACGATATCAATTCCGAGATGATAACGAGCGACAGGTGCATTTAAGTGAATTGAAGAAATTATCTAAACACTATAATAAACTATTAAATCCTCAAAATGAAAATGACCATGAAATTCGAAGTGAGTTAAAAAAAATTAATAAGCTTGAGATTAGAGTTACTTATCCATTTTTGGTTAATGTATTTGATGATTATGCCGAAGGTATTATTGAGAAAGGAATTTTAATTAAAGTATTAAAATTAGTTCAATCTTTTGTTTGGAGACGATTTGTTGTTGGGTTACCAACTAACGCGTTAAATAAAATTTTTATGACCTTATATGATAAGGTTGATAAAAGTAATTATTACCAATCCCTTGAATTTGCTCTGATTAAGAAGGGAGGTACTGGTAAATTTCCAAATAATCGAGAATTTTCGGAAATATTTATGGAAAAAGATTTGTATAATATACAGTCAAGAAATAGAACATATATGTTGGAAATGTTAGAAAACTTTAACAATAAAGAGACTGTTGTTATTGATGATAACCAGGATATTACAATTGAACATATTTTTCCACAAAAACCAGATGACAAATGGACTGAATATTTGGATGATGATGAAATGCAAAATATTAGTGAAAAGTATTTGCATACAATAGGGAATCTAACTTTGACTGGATATAATATTAAATTAAGCAATAAATATTTTATTGATAAACGTGATATGAAAGAAATCGGATACAAGGATAGTCGACTATGGTTGAATAAATATCTCGCTTCAGTTGATAAATGGGATGTAATGGAAATTAAAAAACGAGCTCAAATAATCTGTGATAGGGCCTTAAAAATTTGGGAATATCCATCTGTAGAAATTAAAGAAAAGGATAAGGAAGAGAGCAATATTTTTGATGTAGGTGATCCTACTGGTGAAAAATTAGAGTATATTGTATTTCTAAATCAAAGAACAGAAATGTACGATATTATTGATTTATTTAAATTTGTTATACCATATTTATTTGAAAATAACGCCGAGTTATTTTTTAATACTGACTTAGGTGAATTATTATGTCTGACTGATGATCCAGGATCTCTAAGGAAAGCTTACAAGCTTGGAGCTTCCCATTATGTTGAAAGTAATCTTTCGAGTAAAGATGTCTTCGCTAAGATTAGACATGCATTGAAAGTTTTTGAATATGAGGAAGAATTAATTATAAAATTTAAATCAAATGGGGTCACCCATTAGAGTAATTTTGTCAAGAGAAAATAATACTCCTGTTTAAGTACCGGCGTTTTTCAACCTCTCGCCCCCCGCCGGGGGTCAGGTACCCACACTAAAAAGTCAATGATATAAACTATTTGACATATTCAAAGATATAGTAAATCGATCTTTATAGTCATTGCAATGGTTTTAAGTGCGGGATTGGCATCTTGTTTCTGTTGCTTAGAATTTCCCTCCTTGAAGACTATTGACATGATGATATATTCATAAAAGTGTTCATGGGGTTTGTAAAATTTGTGAGGGAATGGTAATTAAAAATGTATGATGCTGTGATCTTTGATTTTGATAATACACTCGTAGATTATGTCTGGTGTGACACTAATGCGATCAAACATGTGTGGCGTGGAACAGATCAGGATATTGACTTCGAAGAATTTATGGATCAGTCTGTTGAGTCGCTTTATAAAATTTATGAAGAAAATGATTCAGATGAAAATATCCATGAAAACAGATTACAACGCACAATGAAGCATTTTAACATAAAATGGGATAATGAATACCTGGACAGGTATTTCGCTAAATATCTAAAAGAATATCACCTTTTTGACGGAGTCATTGATCTATTGGAAAAACTGCATATGACAACCAAACTAAGCATATTGACAAATGCACCGGATATAATGGAACAAAAGAGAAGGATTGAAATATCAGGAATTGGCGCATATATAAAATCAATACATATCGCAGGTGAGATAGGGCACTATAAGCCTGAGCGGGAAGCATTTCTGCTCGCAGCTGATAGTCTTGGGGTTTCTCCTGATACATGCCTGTTTGTTGGCGATTCGGAGCAATATGATATTCAGGGCGCCCGGAATGCTGGAATGCGGACTGCGAAACGACTAACTGAGTGTAGTAATAAGACTTCATCGGCTGATTTTGTATTTAGCAATTTTGCTGATTTAAAACGCTTCATATTTGATTGACTAATCCAACACAAAGCATTGCAGGGGGTCAGGTCTCAACTTAATGACTTAAGTAAGATTATCTGCGGAAGTTAGATGGATGCCAAGTCAAACTTGACAAAACTGATTATATTATTATCCTTTAAGATACGAAGAGTTATATAGTATAATGTAATGGTGATAATGAATGTGTTTTACAAAATGGGGGGCGTATGAAAAATATCATATATTCAATCTGTTTAGTTTTTGTTGTTTCTATAAGCTGTATTCAGGCAAGCAGTGCTCAAACCTTTGGAGTTACCGGGCAGGAGGTAAGCGGAGGATATAATACGGGGCATCATGTCCAGGTCTGGGAAGTATTACCGGAGTATTGCACACATGGTGAGTATGAGGTCAGCGTGAAGCATGCAGCCGCCGGTCCCAAGGGCAGTTTCTATATCATCGCATGGGCTGATACGAATAATGATGGCAAGCCTGACAAGGAGATAGGCCGTTCTGAGTTGAAGACCGCAAAAGAGGAAGGTCAGTGGAGTTCATGGAGCTTTACTTCATCCTATGAGAGGATCTTTGTGGGCAATACCTGGAAACAGGCGGATGAAAAAGTATATTACAAAAACTCAGGCAGTCTTGAGGGCTATAAGGGTCTTTCAGATAAGCTATTCTATTCGAGATCGTTCAACGGCACGCCGAACCAGTCGACGTCTCCGCGGTTTACAAATATCAAGGTCAGGTTGAACGATTAATACGTGGTCATGACAGACCTGAATATAATTTAGGACCGTGGCAATTCGGGACCGGGTCTACACTTTATACACCCCCTTATCTTACGGGTATCTGCAGGGGCTGGGGGTCAGGTCTTGTTTCTGTATTCAGAGACGGCTGATCTTCTCCCGCTTTAATGTGGCAAATAAGAAAAACAAAAAAGCTCTTTGAAGACTATTTTTATGGTGATATAATCTAAACGATAGTTAATTTAGGTTGAGTTGATTAAATAGTGATATTACTCCAGAGGAAATAGAGATTGTAGAAGATACCGCAAAATAGAGTGAAAAGTAAGCAAGGTAAAAGAATTCAAAAAAGGCCTGCTGCAGCAGCTGTTTGTCTGAGGGGAGAGGGTTGTTAACAAATGTATCTGATTTTGTAATTGAGAGGGAATATAATGGAAGGAACAAGTATTGATTATAAATTTGTGGAAAAAATGTATCCATAGAGGTTAACCACTCATGGGTAAATGTGGTCCAGGAATATTACCCCGATATGCCCGGAAACATCAATACATTCAATCTAAGGTTTTATTTCTAAGCCTTTCCAGGGAAACCCTTTCTTTTCTCCCTTTCAAGAAAGGGTTTCCTCACAAACCCTCCATTATACTGGATAAAAATCCTAATTCAGGTATGATATAATTCTAGCAGGGGACTGCACTCATTCAACAACACGACTCATCAATAAAGGGGGGCTTTATGTTGACCAGGGACAAGATCATCAAGACAGCGAATAAAGACTGGGCGGAGTTTTATCAGTGTGAGGCTTCTCTATTTAGTAAGCCGGGGAGTCGCATGGTTATTTCCGAGAGGATGAAAGGAATGGCTCGCTTCATCGAACAACAGCGGCAATGCGGTTCGGGCCGAGTACCGCCCTCTCCAAATTGCCCTGGGCTACGCTTCGGGCAACTTCGCATAGCCGCAAATGTTATGCGCAATTAAAACGAGAGACAGCAATAGTCAATGAGTGAAAATAACTATAGAAGACACGATATTGATTGGATAAGAGTAATAGCAATTGGTTTACTTTTAATTTATCATATTACTTTATCATTTCAACCGTGGGGGATATTTTTCCTATTCATTCCCAATAAAGAACCTCTTGAAATGCTATGGATACCTATGTCATTGTTAAATGTATGGAGAATCCCAATTCTATTTTTCATTTCTGGGATGGGAGTATTTTTTGCCATAAAAAAAAGAAATTGGATATTACTTATACTTGAAAGGACACGTAGAATACTGGTTCCTTTAATCTTTGGATATTTTGCAATTGTCCCGATTCATATATTTATTCTTCAAAAATATTTTCACGAAGATTTAAATTATTCTCCAGGGTTTGGTCATTTGTGGTTTTTAGCAAACATTTTTGCTTATGTAATTCTATTATCTCCAGTATTCTTTTTGTTAAAAAGCAATTATGATAGTATTATATTTAAAATTACAAGAAAATTAATCCGATTCCCTTTAGGCATCTATCTTTTCTTAATTCCGTTTATAATAGAAGTACTCATCATTCAACCTGAATCATTTACTCTTTATTTATTCACAAAGCATGGATTTTGGTTAGGATTATTGGCATTCTTTTTTGGATTTTATTTTGTTGCACTTGGAAATGAATTCTGGAAGAGTATTGCAAGATTAAAATTTGTAAACCTAATTTTAGCGTTAATCCTTTTTATTATACGTTGGATTTTATTTGATTTTAAATCTCCCTTATATCTGATTTCAATAGAATCAGTATTATGGATATTTACAATTTTCGGGTTGGGCTTTTCGTATCTCAATAAAAAAAATAAATGGATTGATTACCTTAGTAAAGCGGCTTATCCTATTTATATAATCCATATGTCATTTCAGTATCTTTCAAATTATTTCATTTTACCATTAAATATAAATGTACTCTATGTGCTAACATAGATGTCGCCTCAAATGAAGGAGGCATTTATGCGTTATTCGAGGTCAGTCAAGGTAAGCATTTTGAAGCGAGTACTGCCACCTGAGAACAGGAGCATCAGGAGCGTAAGCCAGGAAACCGGAATCAGCGAACAGACGATAAGGAACTGGATAGGAGCATCCAAAGATGTTAATCTTACTGAAGCAGGTGACGAGAAAAGCCCGCGGTTTTACACATCGCAAGAGAAATATCTTCTATTAATGGAAGCATCCCGCCTGTCTGATGAAGCACTTGGGGCATTTCTTCGAGAAAGAGGCTTACATTCAGAGCATTTAACGTTATGGGATCAGGAGTTGAGGGAAATGGTAACAGACAAGGAAGACAAAAGGTCAAAAGAGACCAAAGAGCTGAAGAGAAGAGTCAGGCAGTTGGAGAAAGAACTGGCCCGTAAAGACAAAGCTCTTGCAGAGACGGCAGCTCTTTTGGTGTTGAAAAAAAAACTGGATACACTTATGGAGGAGGACGGGGACGGCTGATCCCCGAGGCCCGCAAACGGGAACTCGTACCTTTGATCGAGGAGGCCCATGGGAACGGAGCCCGTTACAGTAAGTGCTGTGAAGTCGTCGGGATATCGCTTCGTACCCTACAGAGGTGGAAACGGGACGGCCTGAAAGACCGAAGGAAAGGGGCGGCGAAACGGGTTGCGAGGAAACTCTCTTCTGAGAGCAGGCGGGAGATCCTTTCGGTCTGTACCAACCCTGAATACAGAGATCTGAGTCCTCATCATATTGTTCCTTTGCTCCTTGATAAAGGTGTTTATCTCGGATCTGTGCGGACCTTTTACCGTATTCTTAAGGAGGAAGACAAGGTGCACCACCGTGCGAATTGCAGAGTCAGCAGGAAGCGATCCCGTCCTCCGGAACGGAGGGCGGATGCTCCCAATAAAGTATGGTGCTGGGACATCACCTGGCTTCCCCGAACCGTCAAGGGGTTCTTTTTCT
>Ga0334892_1002018_pt1 | contig 15498 bp, 17 predicted proteins | sample GraSluR3_MG_4_FD_207213 | JGI IMG/M metagenome (GOLD analysis project Ga0334892, IMG submission 207213) | Sludge microbial communities from methane-producing bioreactor in Wageningen University, Netherlands - Granular Sludge_15_04-R3 | ecosystem: Engineered > Bioreactor > Anaerobic >...
GCGATCGACGATCCCCAGGTCACCGACGCCGAGCTCTCCCGGTTCGCCGGAATGACCGACCTGCTGACCTTGGATCTCAGCGGTACCCGAGTCACCGGAAGCGGCCTGGGACGGCTTGGGGGGCTTCCCAAACTGTGGAAGCTCTCGCTCGATACCGCGCCGGTGACCGGGCCGGGGCTCGATCAACTCGAACGCCTCCCGAGGTTGACCGCGCTTCACCTGGCCGACACGCCCATCGCCGACCGCGGATTGAAGCACCTCGGTAAGCTCGTCGGGCTGGAGACGCTCCATCTGGACGGCACGGCCGTGACCGACGCGGGCCTGGAGCATCTCGAGGGCTTGACCAACCTGCGCCAACTGGGGCTAAGCCGCACGCGGGTCGCCGGCCCCGGCCTGGTGCATCTCGCCCGAATGGCCCAGCTCAGCGACCTGCACCTGGGCGGCACCGAGGTAGATGACGACGCCTTGCAGCACTTGGAGGGGCTCAAATCGCTCCAGTCGCTCTCGCTCCAGAGAACGCGCGTGACCTCCCGCGGCGTCGACAAGCTCCGCGCCGCGCTGCCGGAATGCACGATTCGCGATTGCCCTCGCCCGGAGGATTCGCCATGATCTCGCGCGCCACGCTCTCGATGCGCTCGCCAAAAGCCTCGGTGCGAGGCTTCACGATCGTGGAGCTGCTGGTCGTGATCGCGATTATCGGCGTGCTCATCGCCCTGTTGCTGCCCGCGGTGTCGTCGCCGAACCAGAAAAGATTGATCAAGAAGCTCCCGCCAAGCCAACGGGAGAGGGTGCTCGCCCTTAAGGAACGCGGGGCGCACGTGTGGCTCTGGCGTACCGGCCGCATCATGGTCCAGCAGGGAGAATCGCCACTGGCCGACGCCGACCTCGTGCATCTCGATGGGCTGGCCGGAGCGTGGCATCTCTCGCTGATGGGCGAAGCCATTACCGATTCGGGGGTGGCGTCGCTCGAAACCCTCACGGGGCTCGAGCGCCTCGATCTCCGGGAGGTGAACGTCTCGGGCGAGGGGCTCCGGTCGCTCGAAAACATGACGCGACTCGCACACCTCTCGCTTTACGGCAGCCAGGTCGCCGGCGGAATGGAGCACCTTCGTCGCATGAAGGCCCTGACGAGCTTGTCGCTGGGCGCCACGCCGCTTGACGATGCCGGACTGGCCGGCATCGACGCGCTGACGAGCCTCACGGAACTCGACCTGAGCCGCACCCGCGTCACGTCGGCGGGGCTCGCCCATCTCGAAGCCCTGACGAGCCTCCGGCAGCTCAACCTGGAGGGCACGCAAATCGCCGGCGAGGGGCTCGCCCATCTCAAGGCCCTGAAGAGCCTCGAACAGCTCAACCTGGACGGCACGGCCGTTCCCGACGAAGGGCTCGCCCACCTTGTGGGGCTTCCCGCCCTTTCGCAACTTTCCCTGCGCGACGCGCCGATCACCGACGCCGGTCTCGCCCATCTGGCCCGCGCGACCGGCCTGCGCCAGTTGTCGCTCGCGGGGACGCGCGTCACCGACGCGGGCGTGTCGAAGTTGAAGACGCTCACCAGGCTGGATCGGTTGTCGCTCCAAGGCACCGCCGTGCGGGGCGCGGCCTTGAAGGATCTGCCCGCGAGCCTGAACAGCCTCGATCTGTCCGACACGGCAGTCGCCGACGAGGAAGTCTACGAACTGAGCCGGTTAAGCCGGTGCAACTCGCTTTCGCTTCAGGGCACGCTGGTCGGCGCCGAGACGGTTCGGATCCTGCGCCGCGCATGGCCGCACTGCCGGATCGAGCATTAGCGGCACGTGGCATCGCGGCGCCGGTTCGCCTCGCCGAAGGGTGGCCGCCGCGGTTCGTTGCCGTTCATTCCACGAGCCGCCATCCGGAGGCGTCGACGGTCAGGGCCTTGTGGCCCTTGTAGCGATCGTACACGGCGTGCATCTGGTCGATCGTGTCGAAGTAGCCGACGACGTGGGCCGCGCTGAACGACTGGCCCGCCTTGATCGGCCGGCCGTGGATCTCCTCGATCATCACGATGATGCCGCCGCTGCGCTGGCTGCACCACGCCTCGTAGACCACCGTGGGATCGAGCGTCATGCCGGCCAGCCAGGGACCGTCGCGGCCCGTCGCCTTGTCGCGCAGACGGTAGGCCCGGATGAAATGCCCGGGCGTCTCGTGCATGTCGCGCCGGTAGTGAAACTTCTCGTCGGGCGCAAAGGGCGCGAAGAACTCGCTTGACGGGATGCGCAGCCCCCGGGGCCCGCCCAGGTAGCTCAGGTAGATCTCGCTGAACGTGTCGCCGCGCTCGTGCCGGATGCAGCCCGGCGTGTCGTTGCGCAGGAACATCTCCTCGGAATCGTTGACCGTGTCGATCTTGTCCATGAGCACGAAGAATCGCTCGCCGCGGGGGAAGACGACGAGCTGCGTCCAGCGCGAGCCGGGCTTGCGCCCCGGGGCCGCGTACTCGTAGCGGTAGGTCGTCTTCACGGCCACGAAGTCGTCGCCGCGTATGACCTCGGGCTCGACGGGCTTCATGCGGTGGCAGAGTTGCGGGCCCTCGACCACGCGCTTGCGATGGCTGCTGCCGTGGGCGATGCGGGCGTAGGCGCGCCGTGCCGGGTCGGTCTCGTTGGCGTACCAGAGGTAGCGGCCGACGCCGTGCCCGTCGGGGGCCTCGACCCGGTCGGCGTACGCATCGTCGCTGCCGGCCTCCATGAGCCAGTCGACGACCATCAGCCCGTCGCCCACCTCGCGGAACCCGGTCGCCTTGTCGACAAACGAGCCCTTCTCGATGCCGGTCATCCAATGCTTGGGGTCTTTCTTGGGGATCGCGGCCTCGAGCTTGTCGGTCTCGATCCGGATGGACCGCTCGTCCTCGACAACGCGGGCCCACGCCCCGCCGCCGGCGGGCTCGGCCGCCGTGCCTCGGGCGCCGCAGACCGCGGCGAACAACAACGGGACGAGCAACGGCGCAACGAGCGGCTTCGACGGAAGATCGGTTCGCATGGTGGTGTCTCCTCGGGGGCACGGGCGCACCCGTGCGAGCCCCGGCCCGTGCCGGCAGGTGCGCCGCTCCGGGGAATGTAAGGGCGCCGACCGCGCGATGCAAGACCGCGCGGCGATCGGGGCCTCATTTCGGCGCCTCGATCAACCGGGCCTTCCACGGGGCCAGTTCGACGGCGATCTGGCGCCCGCCCCACCTGAGCGTGCCGGTTTGCGGCGCGTCGGTCACGTTGACGGCGATGACCGCCTCGCTTCCGTCGGGCGCGCGGAAGGCGTTGTGCAAGATCGTCGGCAGTTCCCACGCGAGGCGGTCGGCGTCCCGCGTCTTCATCCACAGACGGAGCCGGTAGGTCTTTCCCCGGCAAAGCGTGTCGCCGTCGACGGGCAAGCCCCGGCCACGGATCACGTTCGGCGCCGGGTGCCACGGCTGGCTTGTCCCGCGGTGCCCGTCGTTGTTACGATGGTTGCCAGGAAAGGGAGTCCGGGGCATCGAAAACGAATACGGCATTACCAGGATGCCGGCCACATCCACGAACGGACGCTTTCCTGTTATCATCGCCGGCCGCTGTGGACCAACGACATGGGGCGTGGGATGCTGGCCGAGAGCATGGATCGGGCGATGGAAGGCCATCGTGATCGGCGGATCGCCTTGGTTTGCGTGCCCGAGCACATCCCTGCTGTTGTTTCGGCAGATCGCCTGAGCGACCGCTACTTCGCCAACACGATCCGCTTGGCAAAGGGCAGCCATGCACTTGGCGCACTCGGTTGATCAAGGTCGCGGCACGGGTGCGCGAATCGCCCCGTCGCGTCGTCGTGCAACTCTCCTCCCGTCGGCCTTATCTGCATCATTACCGGCGCGGTCCGATCGCATCCGATCAACTGGGTGACCAGACAATCGACGTGGCTCCGGCAGCAACAGGGAATGTGCTCCTTGCTCAACTCCAGAATGCTCAGCGGGGTCCATGCGTTGACCGTGTGCTCGGAGAGCGTAAGCGCGGCGCTCTCGTGCGTGATCGCGTCGGCCGAATCGTCGACCTCGGCCATCTCCTCGAGCAGTTCTGCGGACCGGACGATGACCAGCTCGATGCCCAGAAACTCCTGCAGCCGCTTGGGATAGCCGCGGTCATATTCCTTCCCCGGGTAATTCCCCCAGACGCCGCTGATGCCTTCCTGGTCGATGGCGTTGGCTCAGTTCCAACCGTCGTCTTTCCGCCCCGAAGCCTTCCTCTCGGCCGGCGTGAGCTTGTCGTTCATGCTCGTGATCTTGTCGTGCAATGCCAGCCGGGTCAACAGGGCGACCCGGTCGGTTCCCATACGGGCCATCGCCGCCGTTTTGTGGTTGTCCACCGTGCTGGGCGAGAGTTTCAGAATCTTGGCAACCTCCTCGACGGTGCAGCCCAGGCTCAGCAGGCGCACGACCTCGGTCTGTCTTTCGGTCAACCGGACTCTCATCGCGATCTCCTTGGGCCATGAAACGACAAGACACGCCCCACAAGCTAGCACGCGGCACAAGATGCGTCAACGGGCCGCGCCGGGATGGTTGGGGCGTCACGGCCTAATTCACCCGGATCGACTCCCCTCCGGCGGGCGGCGAAGCGGTATGGCGGCACCTCTTCCCGGCTCGACCGACGAGCATTTGATCCCGGCACGGGGGGCCGCTAGCATATCGAGCAAGGCGACCGTACCTCTCTCCTCCATTCCCCAACGCAAGGAGCTTTCGAATGCGGCGGTTCACAACAAGCCCCGGCCGTTCGTCGGTCATCTTTCTGGCTGCCATCGGATCGGCGGCCGCCATTGGACCTTGGATCGGGCGGCTTTGCCCGGCGCAAGAATGGCACACGCCCGAGGGTGTCCGGGTGCTCGAAAACAAGCGCTTCGACGACTCGGACGTCGCCCGGCGGGAGATCGTCGACCTCTATCGCGACTTGCGAGTCACCGACGTGTGCGACGGCATGGACCTCATCGGCCTGCAAGACGTCGGTCTGATGGACCATGCGATCCGCCCATTGTGGCGCGATCCCCAGGAGTTCACGCATCGTTTTGTCGGCTTTGCCGTCACCGTTCGTTACGTCCCGTCCGACGTCCGCGTGGGCCGCAACTCGTTCGACGACATCGACGGGTTCAAGAGATTCAAAGGCGAGCAGTACGGCCGAGCCCGTGACGGATGGCTCGCAACGGCCAGGCCGGGTGACGTCGTTGTGATGGACACCGCCGGAGTGTTCGAGGGCGGCAACATCGGCTCGAACAACAGTCTGGGCTGGGCCGAAAAGGGGATCGTCGGCGTCGTCACCAACGGGGGCGCGCGCGACACCGACGAAATCGTCAAAGTCAAGCGCCCGGCCGTCTACTGCCGCGACGGCTATTCCACTCGGGGCGTACGACCCGGCCGGATGATCACCGAATCGTACAACTTCCCGATCAACTGCGCCGGCGTGCTCGTCTATCCCGGCGACGTGGTCGTGGCCGACGGCGACGGCGTCATCGTCGTGCCGCGGGAACATGCCCTCGAGGTGGGACGTCACGCGCGCGAGATTCACGATGGCGACCAGGCCGGCCGCGCCAAGCGATTCGATCGGCTCGGCATCCCGCGCGATGCGACGGTGCGCGAATTCTGACGATCGGCGGCGCAACCGTCGCCTCGATCCGGCGCGATTGCGCGGTTCTGGGCGATCTGGCATGACAAGGCAGTCGCGATGTGGCCATTTCGAGGCGACGCGTCGGAACAAGTCGCGTTCTGCAAGGACGCTTCGAGGGGCGACGTGGGAGCCTCGGGTGCCGTCACTCGATGGAACGGGTACAATGGACGGTCGTCTCGAAGTCTCACGGGAAAGGCGCGACCGATGAAGCGACGCAGTTTCTTGCAGCAAGCCGGTCTTCTGGCGGCCGGCGCGACGCACGTTCTTGCCCCGCGCGAAGCGGCCGAAGCGGCGGATGCCCGGGTCGCCGGCGCGCGGGCGCCGACCGATGCCGCGATCAAGACCGTGCTGGTCACCTCGGCCCACGGCGAGCTGGCCCGGATCGTCGCCGCGGAGCTCGGCCGCGACTATCGGGTCCGCTTGACGGCCCCGACGCCCGTCGAAACCGCCCACGAACTTGTGCCGAGCGACCTGAGCCACGACGAGTCGACCCGCCGCGCGGTCGGCGGCGTGGAGGCCGTCGTGCACGTTGCCGAGCCCCCCCTGGGCGGCGACGAGGCCGCCGCGATCGACTACCGCACGCGCTGCACCTACAACCTGCTCGGGGCGGCCGTCGAGGAAGGCGTGCGGCGCGTGGTCTACTTGAGCTCGCTGCGCACGATGCACGGATGCGAGCCCGGCTTTCGGGTCGACGAGGACTGGCGGCCCCTGCCGGCGCCCGAGGGCGGTGGGCTGTCGCACGACCTCGGCGAGTTCACCTGCCGCGAATTCGCGCGCCGAGGAGACCTCGACGTGATCGTGCTGCGTCTGGCCGACGTCGTGCCGGCCGGCGCGGGAGGCAACGGCGTGACCGATTCGGCCTGGATCGATCCGCGCGACGCGGCGCGGGCCGTTTCCGCCGCCCTCGCCAGGCCATCGGCCGATCAGCTCGCGCGCACGGGGCACTGGGCGATTTTCCACGTCTGGTCGCACGGGCCGTCGCCGCGATTTCCCATTCTCAAGGCCCAGAAGACGCTCGGCTACCGCCCGGCTTTTGGTGGAGAAGAGTCATGAACGTTCTGCTTCTCGGGGCCAACGGATACCTGGGGCCCCACGTCGTCAAGGCCCTGGCGCCCCATCATCGCCTGCGCATCACCGACATTCAGCCGGCTCCCTCGGAGATCCGCGAGGCGTTCGCCGACCACGAGTTCCGCGACGTCGACGTCACGTCGGCCGAGCAGGTGATCGACGCGGCCCAGGGGATGGACGCGATCGTCAACCTCTCGGTCGTGCGCCGCGACCCCGTGCTGGCGTTTCGGGTCAACGCCTTGGGATGCTATCACGTGATGCGGGCGGCGGTCGGGCACGGCATTCGGCGCGTGATCAACACGGGCCCCCACTTCACGGTGGCGGGTCCCGGGTACGAGCGGTTCGATCACGCCATTCCGCCCGACGTGCCGCCCCATCCCGGCACGGGCCTGTACCCGCTCACCAAGTCGCTCGGCCAGGAGGTCTGCCGGGCGTTTACGCTGTCGCACGACGTGTACGTGCAGGACTATCTCTTCTACAGCCTTCGCGACCCGTCGGAACTGAAGCCGGGAGCCGGAGGCGTGCCCTTCGTGGTCGCCTGGGCCGACGCCGCCGAGGTGTTTCGGCTGGGGTTGGAGATCGAGCTTGCCCGACTCCCGTCGAAGTGCGAGGTGTTTTTCATTCTCGCCGACGCTCCCCAAGACAAGTTCCTCAACGAGAAGGCGAAACGCATTCTCGGCTTCGCTCCCAAGACCGACGTGTCGATGCTCTGGCGCGCGACGCCGTAGGCAGGATCGCGTCGGAATGACCTTGAAACATCCGCTCCGGTTTTTCCGGGGTCCCGGCTTCCCTGGTTCCCACGCTTCGCGTGCTCCCTGGTTCCCACGCTTCGCGTGGGAACCCAGGGCTTGGACGCTTCCGCGTCGCCATCGGGGCCGCGAAGCGGCGAAACGCGCGTTCCCACGCAAAGCGTGGGAACGAGAGCACGGGAACGAGAGCAAAGCGTGGGAACGAGAGCCTAAACGGGCATGCGCAAGTATCGCTTGTCGCCCGAGAGCGACTCCTCGAGCAGGCCCTCTTCGCGAAGTTCCTGAACGTACTTGACGACCTCGTTACGGTGCAGGCCGAGCCCTTGGGCGATGTCGTCCACCGAGCAGGGGCGCCGTCGCAGCAGATCGGCGATCTGTTCGCGCCCGGCCACGTACTCGGCCCGTTGGTGAACTCCGCGATAATCGGCGACGATCTCGGCCTTGGGAGAGAAGGCTTCGGCCCATTCGGCCAACTGCTCGGGCGACGCCCCGCGGGCGAAGGTCTCGGCGGGTGGGCGCGTGACCGTGTTGAGCTGGACGCGATCCGGCGCGATCTGCGCGACCGCGTCGATCAAGGCATGGCGTTCCATGGCAAGGTCGCCGTAGTCGCCCAGGACGAACACTTCGAGCCAAACCGCGCCGCGATAGGCGCGACGGAACTCGACGAGCCCTTCGAGCATCTGCGCGAAAGAGATCGCTTCGTGCGGCCGGTTGACGAATTGAAACACGGGCTCGCTGCCCGCATCGAGCGAGGGAACCACCAGGTCGGCGCCCATCAACTGCCGGCGCACGTCTTCCTGCCACAGCAAAGAGCCGTTCGTCAGCACGGCGACCGGCACCTCGGTCATGGTCTTGATGCGATCGATGAGTTCGCCGACCCGACTGTGGAGCGTGGGCTCTCCCGATCCGCTCAGGGTGACGTAGTCGGGCCGGCTCGCCAACCGGGGCCGAAGCGCGTCGAGAACCTCGTCGAGCGAGACCCACTCGCGTTTCTCCAGCGTCTTGCAGGTGGTCGGGCCGAGCTGGCAGTAGATGCAGTCGTAGCTGCACGTCTTGAAGGGAACGAGATCGAGGCCGAGCGATCGGCCCAGCCTTCGCGAGGGCACGGGACCGAAAACAGGATTGGTCATGGCGGGCTCGGGTCCTTTCGGCTCGATTGGTTTTCGGGCAGACCGTCGCCGCGGCCCGAGATTGCCGCGGCGATCAACTCGGCCGCGCGCCGGCCCGAGAGGAGCATGCCGCCGAAGATCGGTCCCATGCGAGGGCCGCCCAGGGTGGCGCACACGCTCATTCCGGCGATCCAGAGGCCGGGAAAGACCTCGCCGGCGTTCTCGGCCACGAAGGCCTCGCCCGACGCCGCGTCCATCGGGCCCTCGCCAAGGGGCTGCGCCGCGCGATCGTCCAGCAACCCTCGTTTGCGAAGCGCTTCGACGGCCACGGCCTCGTGGCCCGTCGCATCGACAACGGCCTTGGCCGAAAAAACGATGGGATCAACCGGGAGCTTGCCCGCGATCGTCGCGCGGTTCACCACGGCGCCCGTGACGCGCCGGTCGCGTACGCACAGGTCTTCGACCGCCATCAGGTTGAAAAGGGCGGCCCCCGCCCGAATCGCCTCGAGGCAGAGACCGGCGGCCAGCTCGACCGCGTCGACGGCGTACAGGTCGCGGCGCCGGAGTTCGGATCGGATGCCGATGTCATCGAGCAAGGGCACGACCTGCTCTTGCACGACGGCCCGACTCATGCCCGCGCCTCCTCCCCAAATGCCTCCGCCGGGCGAGAGCCGCTTCTCGAGGACGGTCACCTGGAAGCCCTGGCGGGCCAGACCTATTGCCGCCATCATGCCCGAGGGCCCGGCCCCCACGATGAGCACGTCGCTGGTGATTCGCTCGAGCAGCTTCTCGTGATACGTGCAGAGGATCGTCTTGGTGATTTCGGTTTCGTCGAGTCGGGGCATGGCGTCGCGTCTCTCGGCCTGGCGGTTATGGGCACTTCAGCCACCACGGGGCGAAGTCGTTGTCGGCGGTTACTTGTCGCAGGGAGGGCGATCGCGCGGCGGCACCTCCGGCGACGGTTCGGTGCGCAGGAACTTCACGGCGGTCCACCGGCCACCGTATCGCTTTTCCAGAGAGTCCACGACGCTCATCGCTCCTCGCCCCGCTTCGCCTCGAACAGCGCCCGTTCGACGAACGTCCCGGCGGCCTTGGCCTTGATCCATTCGCCTTGAATGAGTTCGGCCTTCAGGAGATGGTAGGGCGGGTAGGATCGGTCGATCCATGCCTTCACCATCGCTTCCCGCCCGGTGGCGACGGGGTGGCGAAAGCGGACTCTCAACTCCCCGGTCACGCCCTGGCGCCCGTGGGCGAACAGGCAGCACGTCATGGCGCCGTCGAGCAGCGAGGCAATGATGCCGCCGTGAAGCAATCCGGGGTACCCCTCGAACGCCTCTCGGCAATCGAAAGCGGCCTCCACGCTGCCGTCCTCACGCCGCGCGAACTCCAACTGGAGCCCAAACGGATGGCCGCCGCCGCAGACGAAGCAGTTCGGATGCGCGCCGTGGGCGATCTTGGGCAGATGGGCCGCTTCGCGCGTCATGGGACGTCTCTTTCGCTGGCGGCCTGCCTGGCTGCGACCGGCGCCGCCGACTCGCCGGCCTCGGCGCCCAGGATGGAGCCGACCAGCTTCGCGAACGACTCGGCCGCCGCCGACTTCGGTCCCTCGCGAAGCAACGGAATTCCGGCGTCTCCGGCCACGACGACTTCGACGTCGACGGGAATCTGCGCCAAGAGCGGAACGCCAACCTCTCTGGCCAGCGCGGCGCCGCCCCCTCGCTTGAACAGATCGATGACCGCGCCGCACTTGGGGCACACAAAGCCGCTCATGTTCTCGACGATTCCAAGGATCGGCAGCGACAGGGCCTTGCAGAAGGAGACGCACCGCCGGACGTCGCAGATGGCGACCTCCTGGGGCGTGGTCACGATCACCGCGCTTGCCGGCGTGCCCACCATCTGGGCGACCGAAAGCGGCTCGTCGCCCGTGCCGGGCGGCGAATCGACCACCAGATAGTCGAGCGTCCCCCACAAGACGTCCTTGAGAAACTGGCGAATGAGATGGTACTTTCGAGGACCGCGCCAAATCACCGGATCGTTCCCGCTGGCCAGCAGGAATCCGATGGACATGACCGCCAGCCGGTCGTTCACCTCAAGCGGCAGAAGCGCGTCGCCCCGGGTCTGCACGGGCCGGCCTTCGAGCCCGGTGAGTTTGGGAATGCTTGGTCCGTGGACGTCGACGTCGAGCAGCCCCACTCGCTTTCCCGCCTGGGCCAGCGCGGCGGCCAGGTTGGCTGCCACGGTGCTTTTCCCCACGCCGCCCTTGCCCGACAGCACGAGTAGCTTGTGGCGAATCTCTCCCATGCGGCTCTGGAGCAACATCTCCTCCATCTGCTGCTGGACTTCATCGGCGCCTTCCCGGGCAGCGGGCCGGTCTCTTCGCGGTCCCGCCGACGGTTGGCGGGCACCTTGCTCGTCACGCATGTTTCGATTCCTCGTTCCAGTGTTCTTGCGCGTTCGCCTGAGCCAGCGGGTGAAGCCTTGCCGACTGGAGCTTTTCGATCACCTCGTTCACGGTGGCCGAGGTAACCGCGTAGACCTCGACCTGGGCGGCTTGAAACGTTCCGAAGGCTTTGGGCCCGATCCGACCGGTAATCACGGCGTCGACCCCCATGCCGATGAGGGCGCCGGCGGCCTGAATTCCCGCGGCGTGGGCCGTGCGACGGCTTCCCAAGTTGCTGCGCACGCTCGTCTTGCCCGATTCCGTGTCCACCAGAACGAAGCACGAGGCCCGGCCGAAGCACAGATCGACCTGGCTCGCCAAGTCGGGGCCTTTCGAGGTTACGGCGACTTTCACGACGCAGCTCTCTGTGTGCGGAATTCTTGCGCAAGGCCGGGACAGCCGCCGCGAGAACAACGGGCACAACTTCCTGGCATACGGGGCATGGCTTTCCTCGAATCACAAGATGGAGACGTGTCCAAAGGACCTCCCACCCGTCCTGGGCATCCACGACGACCAGATGCCGAGTCCCGCCGAAGACGGGCAAGGTCGCCCCATCGGAATTATCGACGGCTACTGGCTCGGCTTACATGCGAAAGCAAAGGTCGTGCCAGATGCAATGCGCGAGACCTGTTTCGGCACAACCGCTTATTTCCGAATGAATTCCGTCGACGCAACTTCACTTGTGGCAGAATGCAGAAAATTGCAGACTGCAACCAACGACTGCATTGCGTCGCTGCGAAATGCACCCTTCGAAGAGCGGGACACGCGTCGTGCGCGGCCCGGTTGCCGCCGTCGGTCTCGGGAAACTCGATGCCCAACGCCTTGCTCTTGCGGAACCGAGCGCTCGGATGGCCCCCCCAGATCCCGCGCCGGCCGCCTTCCGGTTCTTCGCGGCGTCGCCGGCGATCTGCAGCGACCTGGCGGCCTATTCCTTCAGCGCCGCCACGAGATCGAGAACCGCCTTGCGCCCGTCGGCGAAGTACATCAGGGTGTTGTCGGCGGCGAAAAGCGGATTGGGGATGCCGGCAAACCCGGGGCTCAGGCTTCGCTTGATCACCACGACGGTGCGGGCCTTATCGACGTCGAGGATGGGCATGCCCGCGATCGGGCTCTTCGGATCGGTGCGGGCGACGGGGTTGACCACGTCGTTGGCCCCGATCACCAGCACGACGTCGGTCTGCGCGAAGGTCGGATTGATCTCGTCCATCTCCTTGAGCTGCTCGTAGGGGATTTCGGCCTCGGCCAGCAGCACGTTCATGTGGCCTGGCATGCGGCCGGCCACGGGATGAATGGCGAACTCGACCTCGACCCCCCGCGACTCGAGCAGATTAGCCAGGTCGCGGACCGCGTGCTGCGCCTGGGCGACCGCCATGCCGTAGCCGGGCACGATCACGGCGCGGCGGGCGCCGTCGTACAGCATGGCCACCTCGTCGGCGGTGGCCGCCTTGATCCTCCCGCCGTAGACCTCGTCGGCCGTGGCGGTCTCTTCCGACGGACCGAGCACCCCGAATAGCACGTGCCACAGCGATCGGTTCATCGCTTTGCACATGATCGAGGTGAGGATCAAACCCGAGGCGCCCACGAGCGACCCGGCAATGATGAGCACCGAGTTCTCGAGGACGAAGCCCGTGGCACAGGCGGCCAGACCGCTGTAAGAGTTCAACAGGGCGATGACCACCGGCATGTCGGCCCCGCCGATGGGATTGACCAGGGTAACGCCGAGCACGCTCGCCACGATCGCGATCAGCCAATAGATGATCCAGCTTGCACCGGGAAAAGCGATCCCCAGAACGATCAGCAACACCAGGACGCCGGCGAGCACGCCGTTCCACACTTGTTGGGCCGGGTATTCGAAGGGCTTCTTGAACGCCGGGTACTCCTGGAGCTTGGCAAAGGCCACCAAGCTGCCCCAGAAGGTCACGGCGCCGATCAGGCCGGCCAGCAGCCCCGAAACGACCGTCGCGTAGAGGGCCGCCTCGCGGATGGGGGTGAACAATTCGACCCCGGCCACCAGCACCGAGGCCCCGCCGCCGAATCCGTTGAACAAGGCCACCAACTGGGGCATGGCGGTCATCTGGATGCGCACGGCCAACAGGGCACCGACGACTCCGCCGATCGCCAGGCCGATCGCGATCAGCACGTAGCCCAACGGATTGTTCAAAATGTCTTGATGGATCAACGTGGCCAGCACGGCCACGAGCATTCCCAACGCGCCGAGCAGATTGCCGCGGACGGCGGTTCGGGGATGGGTCAGCCCCTTGATTCCGCGGAGAAAAAGGACGGCCGCGACCAGATACGCCAGGGTAATGAAGCTTGTCTTATCCACGGTAATATCGTCCGCTAGGGCCTCGTGCTGAACGGTAGTGTCGACGGCGGGCCTGTCGGCCCGTCAATCCTTCCGGCGGAACATCTCCAGCATGCGGTTCGTGACGAGGAAACCGCCCACCACGTTGACCGTCGCCAGGATCACGGCCAGGACGCCCAGGGTGCTGGCGAAAAAGCCGTGCCCCGCCCCCGCCGCCAAAAGGGCCCCGACGAGGGTGATCCCCGAGATGGCGTTCGAGCCCGACATCAAGGGCGTGTGCAGCGTGGGGGGGATTTTGGTGATGATCTCGAAGCCGAGGAACATCGCCAGCACGAAGACCGTAATCGCGGCGCTCAACGGCAGCGACGCGGCCGCCGGCGGTGTCTCGGTCGCGGTTTCGGCAAACAGGATCAACGCGTGCATTCCCATCGCGGTCTCTCACCCTTTGGAAACAGGATACTCGTCGTCACCGGGCGGGTCTTCCGGAACGGCCGGGGCGGGCGCCTCGGCCGGGGGAGGCTCGATCCCGAGCAGCTCGCACACCCGCGGATGAACCACCTTCCCCTCTCGGGTGATGAGGGTCTCGCGGATGATCTCGTCGTCGAGATCGACGTTCAGCTTCCCGTCCTTCGCCAAGTGAAGCACGAATGTGGAGATGTTCTTCGAATACATCTGGCTGGCGTGATAGGGAACCTCGGAGGGCAGGTTGACCGGCCCGAGAATCACGACGCCCGCGCGATCGACTCGCTCGCCCGGACGCGTCAACTCGCAGTTGCCTCCCCGCTCCGCCGCCAGATCGACGATTACCGAGCCGGTCCGCATCCCCGCAACCATGTCGGCCGTCACCAGGATGGGAGCCTTCTTGCCGGGCACGGCGGCCGTGGTGATGACCACGTCGCTGGCGGCGACGGCCTGGGCCATCAGCTCGCGCTGCCTCGCGTAGAAGGCTTCGTCCATGGCCTTGGCGTACCCGCCCTTATCTTCCGACTCGCCGGCCGATAGTTCCTCCATCTCGAGGAACTTCGCTCCCAGGCTCTCGACCTGCTCCTTGACGACCGGGCGCACGTCATAGGCCGTCACGACCGCCCCCAGACGCCTTGCCGTGGCAACCGCCTGCAGACCGGCCACCCCGGCGCCGACGACGAAAACGCGGGCCGGCGAAAGCGTGCCGGCGGCCGTCATCATCATGGGGAACATCTTCGGCAGCGCGGTCGAGGCCAGCAGAACCGCCCGGTAGCCCGACACCATCGCCATCGACGACAGCACGTCCATGCTCTGCGCCCGGGTGATGCGCGGAAGAAGCTCCAGCGCGAACAGGGTTGCGCCCCGCGCGGCGACCTCGCGAGCCGCGGCGGGCGCGCCCAGCGGGTCGCACATGCCGATCAACGTCTTGCCCGAAATACGGCCCAGATCATCCCCTCCGCGTTCGGGGTTGGCACCGCCCAGGTGAACCTGAAGCACCAAGTCGGCGGCAAAGACCTCGTCGCGGGACGCGACCAGCTTCGCCCCTTTATCAGCGTACTCGGGATCCGGATATCCGGCCGATTGGCCGGCCCCCGCCTCGATTCGCACCTCGAAACCCGCCTTGGCCAGTGACGCGATCGACGCGGGGATCAATGCGACCCGCTTTTCGTCCGGGAAGGTTTCCCTGGCGACTCCCAAGATCATGGCATGCCTCGCTGTAATTCAGTCCACACACCCTCGTCGGCGCCTACAGCGCATCGTGGCCGATCGGCGAAGTCTCCCATTATTCCTGCTTCGGCCACAAAATAAACCCCCTCCCCTCAGGGGGGAGGCGACTTGTCGCGACGCTTACCCAGCTATCTTTGTTTAGCACGATCGGCGGCCCCCTGACCTTTTGCACTCCCGAAAGCGGGCGGAAGGGCAGGGCTCGCCAGACCGAGAAGCGAGATTTGCCGAAGCCTCTCCGGCCTCCTGCGCGCCGACATCCCTGCCCGGCGACTGCACACCGACTCGGCAGGCCACATCCATCGCCGAAGACTAGGAAAAATGGGCAGAAGCCACGACGGTCCCTTCAGTCGTCCAACACGTCCCGTGCGTGGGGAGTCCGCGCGGGCCCGTCCCATGTCCGCTCTCCGCCCATCGCGCGAGACCGTCCCAACTCCCTCGCTTGAGCCCAATGGCCGCGAGTTTTTCTTGGCCATCGCCGCTGGAAACGCCCGACGAACCTGATAGAATC
>Ga0334892_1002019_pt1 | contig 15495 bp, 14 predicted proteins | sample GraSluR3_MG_4_FD_207213 | JGI IMG/M metagenome (GOLD analysis project Ga0334892, IMG submission 207213) | Sludge microbial communities from methane-producing bioreactor in Wageningen University, Netherlands - Granular Sludge_15_04-R3 | ecosystem: Engineered > Bioreactor > Anaerobic >...
CGAAAGTTAGCAGTTGCCCGCTGTGTTCTTGGTTGGTCGCTTGATCCTATTGGTGACAATAGGGCTAGATAGATGATCGTTCACGACAGAACTCGGCTTATCGGTTTGGTCATATTAGATTAATGGTAAATATTTTACTAGGAGCTTATAGATACTATGGGCTCTTTTTTCTTTTTCTAAAATCATGGGTGGAATGCCGGTGCCTTCGATAATTTCTCCATCATACTTTTGCGCAATTGCTTTTGCATAAAGCAAATCTTCAAAATCGCGCACATAGGTAAAGTCAACGTATAATCGGTATGGATGATAACCGATTTTTTTACCGTTTTGAATAGCTATGAGGGGTATAAGACGATTTTTTTCATAGGCTTCTAAATATAAATGATTTGGTGTTGGAAGCTTTGTCCTTGCGGAAAGGGTTTCAATCGTAATGAGTGGTTTTAACGTTTGGCTTGATGTAAAATCGCTTATATAGCCGCTACCTTTTCCATAATCTTCATCAGAGAGTTCATAACCATTAACTTCACTAACGATTTGTGCAAGTTCTTTCGTTCGTCTATTATAATGATCGGGGGCATAATATTTGTTCCAGTAAATGATATTTCCTCTTGAATGAAAGCTGATATAATTACGAAAATCATAATTCAGAATATAATGCATAACTGTTTGAACTTCAGGTTCTGAAGCCGGATAAGGACCCGGATAAAATTCACCTGATGGTTGGTCGGAATAGAAAGCATTGAGATGTGTTTGCCAGATATCAACCCAAGCATTTTTTTCGATGTCAAAATATTCTTGTGGATAGTTTCTGTTATGGTCCACACCGGTGATTCCGGCTTTATAATTTGAGTAGTCATGATCATCGACGCTAAGTAGGGCAGAAAGTCCTTCTTGTGTTTGAATAGAATCTTCACCAAATTTAACAAGATCAAATCCATCCGGATTTGTGAGTGGTAAAAAATGAATGACAACATCTTCAAGTTCTTCAGATAAATGAAATTCAGGGATATGTTCATCCTGATAATAATCCATTGCATAATCTTCAATCTGTTTCATGACAATAAATGGATTCACGGTCTCCCTTGAGTGGGTACCGGCTTCGACAAGGTAGTGCTGGCGATAAACGTTAAAATCATCTCTGCGTCGAACGTCATCAACATCTTTTGTCATGAGGACAGCAAATAGGGGCTTTTGGTCGACGGACTGACCAATGACTTCAATATGAATGATGTTGGGATAGTTAGATTCTAGTTTAAGCGCCATTTGGTATATATCCGTTGAGGAATAAAATTCGCCTTGGGATAGATTAACAATAGTTGCAGATACAAAACTTTTTGAAATGTAAATAAATGAAAGAACGGTCATAAGTGTTAGAATAAGCGGTTTAATTTTTGCCATAAACATCTCCCCCTTTATATATCATTATAGTATTTTTTGATAAAAACACAATGGAACAAAGAAAATAATCAAGGGAAATGTAAATGTTTAGTGAACTATGTAAAGACTTATCGATAATCAAGACTTCTCTTTATTTGTATGGTATTGTAAAATTATTCTAAAAAAATTTAGGAGCAATCACATGGATAAATCAATTTATCAAATACTTGAAGATGAAGATATCATCACACTCTATCAACCGATTGTCAATCTAGTTACCGGCGACATTATGGGATATGAAGCTTTAAGTCGAGGCCCGGAATGGTCACAGCTATTTTCACCAGTTGCGATGATACAAGAGGCAGAAAAACAGGGTATATCCTACGAACTTGACTATCTTATGCGAAAAAAAGCAATTCTTAATTTAAAAAACATTGACGCACATAAAAAAATCTTTATTAATATCAATCCGAATTTCATCAAAAATGAATCTCTTGTTTATGGACGTACACTAGAAGTGCTGAAAGAAAAAGGGATTTCTCCGAATAATGTTGTTTTTGAGTTGACAGAGAGGACTATGATTACTGACTATCCTGCATTTAATGAAATTCTTAATCATTACCGGCTTCAGAATTATCAAATCGCTGTCGATGATGTTGGAGCCGGTTATTCGGGGCTTCGAACTATCCAAGAAGTAAAGCCTGATTTTATAAAAATCGATATGGAATTAATACGAAATATTGACGAAGACCCAATTAAAGAAGCCTTGATTGTCGCTTTTTTGAATTTTTCACTAACAACAAACATTCGCCTAATTGCGGAAGGTATAGAAACAGAGAATGAGTTGAAAAAGCTCATAGAACTTGGTGTTCATTATGGTCAAGGCTACTATTTACAACGACCTAAAAAAGAATTCATACCTTTACGAAAAGATGTTTTAGAAACCATTAGTGCCTTTAATCTTGATCGGGATGAACTAAATATTTTTAGTGATCCTAAAAATATGATTGGAACTTTTGTCGGAACAAGTTGTGTGGTAGATTCGGAGATTACCTGTCGAGAAGTTAAAGAGCTACTTGAAGAAGGCTATTGTGAAGGGGTATGTATTGTAAAGAACAACAAACCTCTTGGGATTATCATGCGGGAGAACTTGCTTTATGTCTTGTCAACACAATATGGACATTCCTTATATGCCAACAAAAAAATCAGTCACGTGATGGATACCGATTTTTTGATGGTCGACTATCATGAAAATATAGCGGATGTTTCGAAAAAAGCCATGGCTAGAGAACGGAGTAAAACATACGATATTATCATTGTGACCAAAAACGGAACCTTGTATGGGGCTATTTCTATTAACCAATTACTGCGTGTCTTAATTACAGTACAGACCAAAATGGCAAAAGAGATGAATCCATTAACCTATCTTCCGGGAAACATTGTCATTAATCATGTTTTGAAGAATGTGATTAAGAAAAATAAACGGTGCGCTGTTATATATTTAGATTTAGATTATTTTAAGCCATATAATGACTTATATGGCTTTGAAAAAGGGGATATGATTTTAAAAAATGTAGCTGACTTAATAACCCGGGTTGTTAAAACGAAATTTTTAAATGATCCTTTTATTGGGCATATTGGTGGAGATGATTTTCTGTTTGTCATTGAAGCGGACTATAATAAGGTAAAAAAAGTCTGCCAAGAAATTATCCATGCATTTGAACAAAATCGACAGACCTTCTATACAAAAACTGATTATATTAATGGATATATTATCTCAAAAGGGAGAGATGGAGTGGAGCAACGGTTTCATTTGCTGACACTATCAATCGCAGGTGTGCATGGACCAATGGAAGAATTTGGTAATGTCGGCCAATTATCACAATATATAAGTCAAGTGAAAAAAGAAGCCAAAGAGATTCTTGGGCATGCTGTTGTAATCAATCGACTGAATGAATAACTTAGCGTCGTCTTCCGGTTAATCGTAAAACAAATAGGAATAAATTAATGAAATCCAGATAGAGTGTTAATGCACCGGTTACTGCGAGATTTCCCTCGCTGACTTCACTGTTTTTAACACTATATGAATATAGGGATTTCATTTTTTGTAGGTCATATGCGGTTAATCCGGCAAAGATAACCACACCGGCTAAGTTAATTAAATAGAACAAAGTACCATTTCCTAAAAACATATTAACGATTGATAAAACAATGATTCCCACAACACCGACAATCAAGAAAGAACGAAAGGGTGTTAAATCTGTTTTCGTCACATAACCGTAAAGTGCCATGACACCAAAGACAACACTTGCAATCATAAACGCTGTTGCAATACTTTGTCCGGTGTACTGAAGTAAAATAACAGAAAAAGTCAGACCGTTAAGAAATGAATAAAATAAAAACAGGCTGACGGTTTTTGCGTATGTGTACTTTAAAGCATTTTTTGATATAACAACGACTAAAGCAAATTCACCGATGATAATTCCGAAAAAGATCAGTCGATTTGAAACGATCAAATTAAGAAGCGTTGGTGAAGAAGCAACAACTAATGATGTTAAGGCTGTAATCATTAAGCCAAAAAACATCCACATGAAAATTTTAGATAAAAAGGAATTGAGTCCTTGAAGAGTTAATGTATTTTCTTTCATAAAGCATACCTCCTAAAGTAGTTGTACTTTATTGTACGATAAAAATGGTTAGGGTTCAATTAAAATAGTATTAAAAATATGACAGCATATTGGCATAGTGTTATAATATAGTTGAAAAAGACATTTAAAACAGTATGAAATAGGTGATAAAATGCAAGAAGCTATGTATTATGAAATACTATCGAACAAAAAAGTTCATTGCCATCTATGTCCACATCATTGTATGATTTCTGAAGGACAGATTGGTCTATGTCTGGTACGTAAAAACATTCAAGGAAAACTTTATACGCTCAACTATGGTCATTTGAGTGCGATAGCCATTGATCCGATTGAAAAAAAGCCTTTGAACCGTTTTATGCCGGGCAGTCATATACTATCTGTTGGAAGTTATGGATGTAACATGAAATGTTTATTTTGTCAAAATGCAGATATTGCACGTGAGTTTGAAATATCCCATCAGTATACAGAACCGATGGATGTCATTCAGAGTGCCCTAGACCATGAATTGCCAAGTATTGCTTATACCTATAATGAACCGACTGTTTATTATGAATGGATGATTACTACTGCGCGATTAGCCAAAGAAAAGGGGCTTAAAAATGTTATGGTATCCAATGGTTTTATTGAAAAGCAACCCTTTGAAGCCTTAGCGCCCTTTATTGATGCCATGAATATTGACGTAAAAACCTACGATGATGGAAAATATCAATCTATATGTGGAGGTCGATTAGAGCCGGTTCTTGAAACGATTGAACGTGCTCTTAACCACAAAATTCATGTTGAGTTAACGTGTCTCATTGTACCTGGATTAAATGATGAACTTGAAAAGTTGGATGTTTTTTTCAAACAGCTGTATGAACGCGCCGGTGATTTAGATTTGCATATTAGCCGTTATTTTCCAAGATATCACTATGATGAACCGGCAACGAATATTCAATTGATGTTAGAGATTAAAGAAAGATCAAGGAAGTATTTTACACAGGTGCACTTAGGAAATGTGAGGTGAGAAATGTGAAACAAACGATTATGTTTATGCCACATCCGCCTATTATTATTGAAGAAATTGGCGGAAAAGAAAGAGAGCCGGCTCAGGAGACGATTCAAGGCATGAGAGCCTTAGCCGAAAAAGTCGGTCACATTCAACCGGATACGATTATATTTATTACACCACATGGGAATGCTTTTTCAGATGCGACATGTATATTAGATGGGGAGGCTTTTGAAGGAAGTTTTCAACAATTTGGTCATCCAAAGATTGGCTCAAAAAAAGTCATCAATCGCACCTTAACCAAAAAAATTGTTGACGAATTGCGAGATGAGACAATAAATACGGTGGTCATGACCCAAGAATTAGCGGATACATATAATATAAGGACTGGATTAGATCATGGTGTACTTGTGCCAATCTACTTCATTGACAAAGAATACGATACCTATACGATTGTACATATAACGCCGGGATTTACCCCCTTATCTGAAAACTATCAAATCGGTCAATGCATCAATCGAGTGATTGAATCGTATGCCAAAGAAACCGGTCAAGAGATACTTGTTCTTGTCAGTGGCGATTTATCTCATGCATTAAAGGACAGTGGGCCATATGCATATCATCCGGATGGAATACGTTTTGACACAATGATTCAAGATTCGATTCATGAAAAAAGTGTGGATTCTTTATTGGAATTGTCATCTGACTTTATTGACAATGCCGCCCAGTGTGGATTAAGACCATATTTAATAGGTTTTGGCGTACTTGAAGATGGCATAGATTCATCACAGATATTTAGCTATGAAGGTCCCTTTGGTGTCGGATATTTAACAGCATATATGGAAGGTGGTGGAGTTATGAGTGGCTTAAATCACGAAGATGAATATGTTCAACTGGCAAGGAAAAGCATTGAGCACTATGTGAAAACCCATAAAAAATATACCTTTAATGCACAAGACTTTTCTCAACAGTTTGTTGATGAAGCAATGTCAAAACGTTCGGGAGTTTTCGTATCTATTCACAAACATGGAAATCTCCGAGGCTGTATTGGCACCATTCAAGGAGTCAATGAAAATATTATTGAAGAAATTATTTATAATGGAATTAGTGCATGCTCATCAGATCCTCGATTTAATCCGGTGGCTGAAAGTGAGTTAGAAGATTTAGAGTTTAAAGTCGATGTGTTAATGCCGATTGAACCGATTAAAAGTGCGGAACAATTGGATGTTGATATGTATGGAGTCATTGTTGAACAGGGAATAAAGAGAGGCCTATTATTACCAAGACTTGAAGGCGTTGATACTGTTGAAGAACAAATAAACATTGCTAAACAAAAAGCAGGAATATCTGAAGGAAGTTATGCCTTATTTAGATTTAAGGTTGAAAGACATGAATAAAAACGATATGGACGAGGAGGAAGGAAATGTCTCAAAGAAGATTTTATGGAATTATTATTATTTTGTTAGGTGGTTTATTTTTAATAAGTGCCTTGAGTCCGGAAATTGATGCAGGTGAATTGATTGGCCGGTATTGGCCGGTTATTATTATTGCTATAGGATTATCAAACATTATTGGTGCGAATGGTTTTCGCCTTTCCGGATTAATTATTACTGTTGTTGGAATCATTTTTTTGCTCGATACAATGGATTTGGCGATTCTTCCATTTGATGCATGGGAAATAATTGTTCCTTTGATTATTATTGTTATAGGCCTTTGGTTGATTTTTCCTAAAAGCAGAGGCAATGTGAATAGTAAGGATTATATCAAACAAGCGGTTGCTTTTTCGGGAGCTGAGATTGCTTGTGATTCGACAAATTATAAAGGCGCGGATTTATTTGCTGCATTTGGAGGTATTGATTTAGATCTTCGCTTGGCTCAGATTGAAGAAAATCAGCCGGCGCATATCGACGTCTTTGTTGCGTTTGGAGGTATTGATATTATCGTACCTAAAGATTGGAAAGTAACAATAACAGGCATCCCCTTATTTGGGGGCTGGGGAAATAAAACGCTTAAAAAAACCACCGAAACAAAAGCAGAACTAAATGTTAATGCTTTTGTTATGTTTGGTGGATTAGATGTTAAGCATCAAGAAGACGACTAATTTAATAGCCAAGTTCTTCTCCGATTAGAATGACATGTATACGGTCAGGACGATTAGAACGTCTAGTGATAACCGTATGTGAACAAATACAGTCATCAACAAGACAGTGATGACATTTTCCGGTTTTAGCACAAGGAGTGTTTTGCTTTAGGCGTACTGTATTTGCAGGTGAAGCGATGTTTTGTACCCGTAAAACAGCAGTTCTTTCATCAACGGCAACTTTGTTCATACCTGCAACAACAAGAACTTGGTCCGGACCAAAGATGAGAGCGGCGACGCGATTCCCATTACCATCGATATTCACAAGTTTTCCGTCTAGAGTAATGGCATTCGTGCTCGTCAAAAAAATATTTGCGCGTAGGGCGTCACGAGCAATTTCATGACGCTCAGCCGGAGTGGTTGCTTGGTCGCGGTCAAGTCGCTCCAAATCCATTGCATTTAATGCGTCAATGATACCGGACTCGTGTAGTGTCATTGAGCCACCCCAACTCACCGAAGATTTTGCTTGGATAAATGTTTGGATAAAGGAAACAGCATCTTCTGATGTTTTAAAATAGTATCCCTTCATGTTGCGTTTTTCTAGGGCGCTAATAATCGTGTTTGCTTGGTTTTGGTACTTTTGTTTTACTGGATTCATAGATTTGCTCCTTTCATTAACTAAAAATGCTTATAACGAGATAAGCGGCAAGTACGGCAGACATTGATACTGTCATTAAACTTTTTTCAAACCAACCCAAGATGAGAGCGACAAGAGTCCCTGCAATTGCAGCAGGTAAAAAATGCGTTGAATAAAAAATATCCGGTATGGTCATAGATGTTAAAATTGCATAAGGTATATAATATAGAAAAGATTGAATAAATGGAGATTCAATCTTTTTTCTAAATAAAAGAAAAGGACTCACACGAATAAAGTAGGTGATTATGGCCATAAATAAAATTCCATAAATAGGTTTAATCATCAGATGACCTCCGTTTTTTGCTTACTATCGGTATATGCACCATACAAAGCTCCAAAACAGGCAGCAATAATAATGGAATAGCCGGAAGATATTTGATTTATAATAGGAAGTATGAGCATCATAAGTCGAATAAACATGGTAACGAATACAACCTTTCGAATGTTTCGGTGATGCTTCATCGGTGGGACAACAAGGGCGATAAACATACAATAAAGAGCAATTGCTGCCGAACTTTGCATGCTTGGGCTTAAAAAATTATCCATTAAAGAGCCGAAGAATGTCCCAGCAGACCATCCTAAATAAGGAAGCGTTATCAAACCCATGAAATAGGAAAAGGTAACCGTTTCCACTTCCACAGAAGCCACGGTAAAGGTTTCATCGGTCACGCCAAAGGCCATAATTAACTGTTGATATAAAGGCATACGTAAAGGGATTTTTTGAGACAATGCGGTTGACATGAGTAAATAACGTATATTTATTATACCAACTGTCAGTAGGAGTTCTGTATATTTTGTTCCTGCAATCAACAGATTCATACCTGCAAATTGTCCGGCCGAGGTAACATTGGACATACTCATAAATACGGCTTCAAAAATAGTAAAGCCACTTAAGCAGGCAGTCATTCCAAAAGTAAAGGAAACCACTAAATATCCTAAAGCAATAGGAAAACCGGCTTTTAAACCATTAATATATGTCGGTGAAACAAACGCGCTTGACGATCTATTTTGCATAATTCTTAACCCTTCTTATTTTAAGTTTTCGATATGACTTTATCATAATGGTGTAGTAAATTCAAGTAAATATGATATAATATCATCATGAGAGAAATAACATAAGGGAGGCTTAATGTGAAAGAGTATAAACATAATAAATCAATACAAGATGTAGTTATGGATTTTAGCACAGACCTTACAAACGGTTTAAAAAAAGAAGATATTCAAAAACGAAAAGAAAAATATGGCGAAAATGTTTTGCAAAGTAAAGTAAAAAAAACATTGTTTGCGATGATATTAGATCAGTTTAAAGATTTTATGATTTTGATACTTATTATTGCAGCGATTATTTCCATTATATTAGGAGACGCATTTGAAGGCCTTGTTATCCTAGGCATCGTTGTTTTGAATGCGGTCTTAGGAACTTACCAGGAAAATAAAGCCAGTAATGCGCTTGCAGCGCTTAAAAATATGGCGGCGCCAAAGGCAAAAGTGATACGAGATCATCATATTATGAGTATTTCTTCAAAGGATTTGGTTCCCGGAGATTTAGTTGTATTAGAGGCAGGGGATTATGTTCCGGCAGATGTTCGTTTGGTTGAAAGTATCAATCTAAAAATTGATGAATCTGCATTAACCGGAGAATCCGTTGCTGTCATGAAAGACGCAAACACAATTATTGATGAAGAAGCAGCGCTTGGAGACCGGATTAATAGTGGGTATATGAGCACCATTGTTACGTATGGACGTGGTAAAGCCATTGTAATCGGAATAGGCATGGACACAGAAATTGGTCAGATAGCCACCATGCTCGATGAAACAGAAGATACTCAAACACCTTTACAAAACAAGTTGGCAGAATTTGGGAAATATTTAGGAATTATTTGTATTGGTGTTTCTGCAATTATCTTTGCTCTTGGTATGCTAAGAGGCGAAGATCTCTTTGAAATATTTATGATTGCTGTCAGTTTAGCCGTTGCAGCTATTCCGGAGGGATTACCTGCGGTTGTTACGGTTGTTCTAGCAATGGGGATGCAACGAATGATAAAGCGTCATGCCATTGTTAAACAATTAAGTGCCGTAGAGACATTAGGAAGTACTTCGACGATTTGTACGGACAAAACAGGGACATTAACCCAGAATAAAATGACCGTTCAAAAGGTATACAATGGTTATGACGAGTTGAAGGTAACCGGAACCGGATACGGTTTTGAAGGTGAAGTAAGAAATGACGATGGTAACACTGCCAATGATTCAATTAAACGTTTGTTAGAAATCGCAACTTTATGTAATGATGCAGACTTTGATGATGGGGATGTTGTTGGTGATCCAACAGAAGGTGCGCTTTTAGTTTTAGGGGAAAAGGGTGGTGTATCTTATCAAAAGATGAATCAAACCCATCCTCGAATCCAAGAATTTCCCTTTGATTCAGAACGTAAATTAATGTCAACAATGCATAAGTTTGATGACGAAATTTTAATGTTTACAAAAGGTGCCCCGGATGTCATTCTCAATCGTTCAACGAAAATTCTTGAAAATAATAAAGTTATTGAATTGACAGAAACAAAAAGAGAAGAACTTTTAGAGAAAAACAGACAATATGCCAAGGAAGCTTTACGTGTTTTAGGATTTGCCTATAAACCGGTCACTGAGACGGCAAAACTAGAAAACGAAGAAGAAGAGCTTATCTTTACCGGACTTAGTGGTATGATTGACCCTCCACGAGAAGAAGTAAAGGATGCTATAAAGCTATGTAAAAAAGCCGGCATCCGTGTTGTCATGATTACAGGCGATCATATTATTACAGCCAGTGCTATTGGACGTCAAATCGGTGTGATTGATGATGATTCTCAGGCAATGGAAGGTGCGAAGATTAACAAACTCTCCGATGAGGAGTTGCAAGAAGCTGTCAAAAACACGAATATTTTTGCCAGAGTTTCTCCGGAGCATAAAGTACGAATTGTTAAGGCCTTACGTGCTATAGGTGAAGTTGTTGCAATGACCGGAGATGGCGTCAATGATGCACCAGCGCTTAAACAAGCAGATATTGGTGTGGCTATGGGTATTACCGGAACGGATGTTTCAAAAGAAGCGGCAGATATGATACTGACCGATGATAATTTCGCAAGCATCGTTGATTCTGTTGAAGAAGGTCGAATTATTTATAGTAATATCCGAAAGTTTGTCGGATTCTTATTATCATGTAATATTGGAGAGATTTTAGTGATCTTCATTGCAATTTTGCTTAAGTGGCCGGTGCCATTATTACCTATCCAACTCTTGTGGGTGAACCTAGTTACAGATTCCTTTCCTGCATTTGCATTAGGCCTTGAAGAGGGTGGAGAAGGTATTATGGACCAGAAACCTAGAGATAAAGAAGAACCCATTGTTAATCGTACCATGCAGGTATCGATCGCTATTCAAAGTATAGGTTTAATGACGGCAACACTTATTTCATTTAGAATAGGTCTGAATTGGATTGCGCCTGGCTCGGAATCAGAATCTTTAGCGAGAACATTTTGTTTTGTGACATTAATCATTGGAGAAATGTTAAGAGCATATTCGGCACGTAATGAAACTAAGCCACTATGGAAAATACGGGTTTTTTCAAATAGATATTTGAATTTATCGGTTATTGGTGCTGTAGTTATGTTGCTTGTAGTTATATATTTACCGGGAATTTCAACGATTTTCTCGACGGTTGCGCTTTCAATCGACCAATTACTTATCGCCATGGGATTAGGTGTGATACCGACAATATTTAGTGAAATAGGTAAACAAATTAATACGATGGGAGTTAAACAGTGAAAAAACTCATTATTACTGAAAAACCTTCAGTAGCAAGAGATATTGCGAAGGTTTTAAATATTCGAACGCGAAAAGACGGTTTTATGGAAAGTGATGACTATATTATTACTTGGGCGGTAGGACACCTCGTTACATTATACGAACCTAGAGACTATGATGAGAGTTTAAAACGTTGGTCATATCAATCCCTTCCCATTATACCGGAAACGATTAAGGTAAAGCCTTATCCCCAGACAAAAAAACAACTCATGACTATACAGAAATTATGTCATCGAGATGATGTGGAAAGCTTGATTTGTGCTACCGATAGCGGACGAGAAGGAGAGCTCATTTTTCGTTATATTTATGAGTATGTGGAATCGGATAAATCTTTTTCGAGACTATGGATTAGTTCGATGACGGATGAAGCTATAAAGCAAGGCTTTAATCATTTGAAAGACGGAAAAGAGTACAATCGCTTATATTTGTCGGCAAAATGTCGTTCAGAATCGGATTGGCTTGTAGGAATAAATGCAACACGTGCCTATACAACACTAAACAATACCTTATTAAGTATTGGACGCGTCCAAACACCAACCTTAGCCTTGGTCGTCAATCGTTATAATGAAATACAAGATTTTAAACCCAAAGATTATTTTGAAGTGGTAGCAGATTATGGAGAATTTAAGGGGACGTGGTTTAGCAATCAAATTTCAGATACGAAAATAGATACCCTTGAAGAGGCTGAAAAAATTGCTGAAAAAGTTAAAGAGCAAGACGGAAAAGTTTCTGAAATTGAAAAAAAGAACAACAATCAAAAGCCACCCTTTTTGTATGACTTAACTGAATTACAGCGTGATGGAAATCGTCAATATGGGTATACAGCTACACAAGTGCTTGAGTATGCACAGAACCTTTATGAAAAACGAAAATTAATCACATATCCTCGAACGGATAGCCGTTTTTTAAGTGATGATATGAAAGATACAGTGATTAAAACTATGGCTACGGTGAATGTTCTACCTTATTCTAAAGCGATTGAACCCCTAATGAAAGATGGAAAATTGCAATTAAAATTTAGTAAACGTATCATTAACAATAGTAAGATTACGGATCACCATGCAATCATTCCTACGGATAAAAATCCTGAGAACATTTCTTTGTCCCCTCAGGAAAAACATATATATCAATTGATTGTAAAGCGATTCATTGCTGTGTTTTATGATGACTATAAGTTTAAAACCACAAAAGTTATTGTTGATATATTGGGAGAAACCTTTGTATCAAAAGGAAAAATTATTAGTGACTTAGGATGGAAAAAATTATATCAAAAAATGTCGGATCAAGATGAAGAGACCCTTCCAAACTTAAAAAAGGGAGATCTTGTGCATGTTCATGAAACGGAGGTCCAATCCAAGCAAACCTCGCCGCCTAAACCCTATACAGAAGCTACATTATTAAGTGCAATGGAAAATGCAGGGCGATTTGTTGAAGAAGAAGAATTAAAAGAACAATTAAAAGAAGCAGGCTTTGGAACACCGGCAACGCGTGCAGGAATTATTGAACGATTAATTAGTGTCAAATATATTTATAGAAAAGGTAAATCCCTATATCCAACAGAAAAAGGAATAAAACTTATTCAAATTATTCCCGATGAATTAAAAAGCCCGGAAATGACCGGAAAATGGGAGCGAGGATTAACTAAAATAAGCCAGGACAAACTACCGGTTGAGCCGTTTATGGCGAGTATCAATCGCTTTGTTGCCTATTTAGTGAAGAGCGCAGAAAAATCAAAACATCTAGTGACCTTTGAAGAAGATCAAAAGCGTAAAAGTAATTATAAGATTAAAGGTAAAGTATATGGTCAATGCCCAATATGTGGCGAAGGGCAAATAACCGTTAATTCAAAAGCGTATTATTGTAGCCGTTTCCTTGATGGATGTAAGTTTACCCTTTGGAAAAATGCATTAGATCCTTATGGTGATTTAACAGAAGAGATGGTTGAGCTTTTATTAAAAGATAAACAAATCGAAAACTTTGAATTTATACAACCACAAACAAAAGAAGAAAAGCTTGCAACACTTGAGTTAGAGACCAGTGGACGACTTCAACTTAAAAATGTTAAACTTAAATCAACATCAAGTTAAGGAGTGAATCATGTTTAATAATATACTTAAGAATATATTGGGATACGATTTGATTATTATTCTCTTGGCTGTTTTTAATGGTATATTTATCATACCTAGGTTAAGAACGGTTTCTATTATTCTACGTAAAAAATGCCAGGGAACGGTATATCTTCCCATTCAATTATTAGTGGCTGGCATTAGAAGCACTAAAAATAATCGTGTAAATATTCATGAACTTCAAGAATTAAGAGAAAAAGAAGTGATGTATTTTCACCTATTTGGAACCATAAATAGTGTATTTCCTTTGCTAGGAATATTAGGGACGATTATTGGACTTTTAAGAATGATTGGTTTGGAAAGTACAATTGTCATGAGTAATTTTACCATTGCATTGACATCAACATTTTGGGGGCTTGTTTTTGCCATTGTATTTAAAGCAATTGATGGCATGATTGCACCTGTTTTTTATCAAAATCAAGAAAATTTACAATTATTATATGAGCGAATAGATACAGCATATGGAGAGGGGTATGCAGATGACCAAACAGACGAATAGAGAAAAAGTTGTCGATTTGACATCTCTATTAGATGTTGTCTTAATACTTCTTTTTGGGCTATTAGTCACAATGAGTATGGAAACACAAGAAGCTCAAAGTGAGATTAATGCATTGCAAAATGATCTCTTCCAAGAGCGTATGAATGTCGAATATCTTATGGATGAACAGGAAATATTGACTGGGCAGATTTCAGAAATCATAGAAAGTGATGATCCGATAAAACGGTTGGAACAGTTAGATTTCATATCAGAACAATTTTATGTGATTGAAGTTCGAGTCGATAGTGAAAGCGGTCATGAAGTTGTTATTAATGAGGAAAGGACGCGGATCTTTTTACCCTTGAGTATTCGTAATAATCAACAGGCACTTGAACAAGTCAAAGTAGAATTATTTAATAATATTGAAGAATTAATCGCTGAGAATAACACTGAAGCAAATTATACCTTATTATCCCTTGAAGATCGAGGAGGAACATATAACTTTGCCTTTGATTTGGTATGGAATGTTTTTCGAGATATCGAGGAAAAAGAAGGCACAACAAAAATTCATAAAATGCAGTATATACATTACTAAGGAGGATTAATATGGCAAAAAACAAAGAAGAAAAGCGTAAGAAAAAACCTGGATTAAAAGGAATAATCATAGCAATGATTGTTGCAATATTAAGTTTGCTAGGCTTTGGATGGAATGGAGTGGATTGGGGCGAAGGTAATATAGGAGACCAAGATCAATCCAGTCAAGTTGAATCAGAAATGGAATCAGATTCACAATCAGAAGCTGACATAACATCGGAAGAGGAAGAAGATGAGAATGTTTCATTGGCATTATATGTTTATGAAGACAAACTCTATACAGACCAAGCCTTAACTGAAGAAATCTCCCTTGTTGAAGTCGAAGCTTTAATAGAAGCGTATGAAGGTCAAGAAGTTTTTCTTTATGATGCAGGTGCGGTTAAACAGACCTATGAAGAAGTGGAAAAAATCATAGATGTTTATGTGGATTCAAAAGGGTTAATTAAAGTAAAAAGTGTTATAAATTAGAGCTTTATGGGCACATAACCACGAGTTATGGATTGCATGCATAATAATTATATTCTATTTATGAATTAGCGTTTATATTGTTTTTTAGAGGTTGACAAGCCATAACAAGATTGCTACAATATATCTAACAATCTATTAAATTAAATGCAGTGATGGAGAAAATCAATTACCCCCTATTTTTAGAGAGTCATCGCTT
>Ga0334892_1002022_pt1 | contig 15469 bp, 14 predicted proteins | sample GraSluR3_MG_4_FD_207213 | JGI IMG/M metagenome (GOLD analysis project Ga0334892, IMG submission 207213) | Sludge microbial communities from methane-producing bioreactor in Wageningen University, Netherlands - Granular Sludge_15_04-R3 | ecosystem: Engineered > Bioreactor > Anaerobic >...
CGATCACTTCCATCTCTGGGAGCAGGGATCCGGCAACTACCACATGGGGTACACCGGCTTCGATTTCGTCCGGGGATGTGAGGCTGATGCGTACCTGACGGCCCCGCTGACGGGCTTCTCGCTACCTGAAGGTGATCGACGCCACAAGAATGAACGGCATTGGCGTAACATCCATCACATTCGGCAGTCGGAGGAGGATTACTTCTGCGCCCAGGTCTTCCGCAGGGCCGCCGCGTGGCTCGAACGCAATGCAGGTGAGCACCAGGACTTCTACCTCCATCTGGATATCTTCGATCCCCACGAGCCCTGGGACCCGCCCGAGGATCTGCTGCGCCGGTTCGACCCGCGGGGCTATGATGTCCCCGAAGTGACGGCGGCGCCCCCCTATCGCAGGTGGCGGGAGGTGCTGAGTGAGTCGCAGTTGTACGCCTATCGCGCGCGCTACGCTGCCAAGGTGGTCTTCCTCGACCGCTGGCTGGGTCACCTCTTTGACGCCCTGGATCTCCTCAACCTGTGGGATGAGACGTTGGTGATCTTGACCACCGACCACGCGACCTTCAACGGAGATCACGGACGGATCGGCAAGTTGCAGACGCACGAGTTCGACGCGGTGGGGCATATCCCCTTCATTATGGCTCACCCCACGCTTGCCCACGGTGAGCGGCGTTCGCAGCTGGTTCAGCTCGTCGATCTCTACCCGACGGTGTTGGCTGCTGTGGGGAGACCGCTGCCGGATGTCCCGCGGGATCAAGAGCTGCACGGCGTGAATCTACTGCCCTCTCTTGCGGACCCCAATGCCGCTACGCGAGACTATGCCGTCTATGGGCAGTTTGGGAAAAGCGTCTCGATCACCGATGGCGAGTGGGTGCTCCATCAATCGCCGGGGAGCGATAACGAGCCGCTCAACTGGTATGGCGCTTGTCTCTCGAAGTTCCTGGACTACGATCTCGATGCCTACGTCGGCGGGCGGCGTCGCGTGAGGGACTGCGCGTCGTGGCCGACCCCGACATGGCTGAGCCACAAACCGACCGATATGAACGAACTGCTCAATCTGGCAGACGCCGACCCGGATCGAGTGCGGGAGATGCAATCGGCCCTGAGGGATACCCTGATCCGCCTCCGAGCGCCGATCGAGCAGTTGGATCGTCTGGAACTAAGGAGCGTTTGATATGTACGATGCCGCCGAGCATTTCGGATCACTCTACGCCAACACGTCCGCTGAGTACACTTTCCGAGCGCAGACCGAGGAGGAATGGCTGACGTGGCGTGAGGACTTCCGCCCGCGCCTGAGGCAGGCGTTGGGGCTGGACCATATCGCCAGCGACCTTTCCGGTTACCAGCCTCGAGCTGAGCGCCATGCGGTCGAGGAGATGGAGGATCATCTCCGTGAGTCATGGCATCTGTGGGTGGAGCCTACGGTCCCCTTGCCCTTCTATTTGTTGCGCCCGAAGACGGCCTCAGGCCCGCTGCCTCTGGTGCTGACCCCGCATGGCCACAACCATCCCCACATCTACGCCGGCATTACACACTCCGATACTGAACGCGCATCGATGCAAGAGGGGGAGCGCGATATCGCGGTCCAAGCGGTGAAGGAGGGCTATCTGGCGATCGCACCGACCACACGAGCCTTCGGCGAGACGCGGACGGCACAGGATATCGCCGACGAGAAGGTCCATTCGTGTCACATTCAGCTGATGCACGATCTGCTTGTCGGTCGTACGCCGATCGGTGATCGGGTCTGGGACATCTCAAGGCTGATTGATTGGGCCCTCGAGACGCAGGACGTGGACCGCAATCGCATCGCGATCACCGGAAACTCCGGCGGCGGCACGATTTCGCTCTTCGCTGCCGCGTGTGAGGAGCGCATCTCGGTAGCTGTGCCCAGTTGCTACTTCTGCACCTTTGTCGGCAGCATCGGGTCAATCCACCATTGTGACTGCAACTACGTGCCGGGGATCCTGCGGCTCGGCGAGATGTACGATGTCGCCGGGCTCATCGCGCCGCGCCCGTTCTGTGCTATCGCCGGTAAGGATGATCCCATTTTCCCGATCGAGCATGTGCGGACGGCGTTTGAGAAGCTTCAGCCTATCTACGCTGTGGCGGGGGTATCCGAGAGGTGTGAGCTCTACGTCGGTCACGCGGGCCACCGTTACTACAAGGCCGGCGCGTGGCCTTTTATCCGCAAGCACTTCGGCCTCACGACATAGGACGATCCGAAGGTTCTCTCTCTACAGCTCAGGCGGTCATCCTGGGGAGGTGTCATGCTCGGAAACCCATTACCCGATAGCTATCATCATCTGGTGGAGCGGCTGAACCGCTTCCCACAGGGAGCACCGTCCTCCGAGACGCTCTTTGAGATCCTGAAGGTGCTCTTCAGCGAGCGTGAGGCGGCGCTGGTGGCGCAACTACCGATCAAGCCTTTCACGGCGGAGAAGGCTGCACGGGTATGGAAACAGGATGTGACGACGGCGCGTAAGACGTTGGATGAGCTGGCGAGCCGGGCGATCCTGCTGGATATCGAGCATGACGGTCGGCTCACCTACGTGTTGCCGCCGCCGATGGCGGGATTCTTCGAATTCTCGATGATGCGGGTACGCGATGACGTCGACCAGAAGCTGCTGGCAGACCTCTACTATCAATACTGCACCGCTGACGAGGCGTTCATGGATGACCTCATCGGTGGAAGCGAGACGCAGTTAGGACGGATTTTCGTGAACGAGCCGGTGCTGCCGCCTCAGGTCGAGGTGCTGGACTACGAGCGCGCCAGCGAGGTGATTCGCACCGCCACACACCGGGGAATCAGCCGTTGTTATTGCCGCTTTAAGGCTGAGGTTGCCGATGATGCGGACGCTTGCGACGCACCGCAGGACATCTGTATGACGTTCAACGGGCCGGCGTCGGCGTTGATCAAGCACGGCTTCGCCCGCGATGTCGACATCGCTGAAGGGTTGGACCTGCTGCAGGTGGCCCAGGAGCACAATCTGGTGCAGTTTGGGGAGAATACTCGCGAGGGTGTCGGCTTCATTTGCAACTGCTGTGGTTGCTGCTGTGAGGCGATGATTGCCGCGCGGCGTTTTGCGCTCGATCGCCCGATTAACACCACGCACTTCTTGCCGGAGGTGCAACCTGAGTCGTGCACGGGCTGCGGTCAGTGTGTCAACGTTTGCCCGATCGAGGCCATGGGGCTGGTGTCAGCCAACGACCCGCTGAACCGCCGGGCTAAGGTGGCGAGGGTGAATCCGGAGATCTGTCTGGGGTGCGGCGTCTGCGCACGTGTCTGCCCGACAAGGAGTATCACGCTCAAGCCGCGCGAGGTACGCACGATCACGCCCTACGACGGTGTTCATCGCGCGGCGATGATGGCCATTGAGCGCGGCAAGCTGCAGGATCTGATCTTCGATAACCGCGTGCTGTGGAGCCATCGTGCGATGGCGACGCTGTTGGGCGCGATTCTCAAGCTGCCGCCTGTCAAACGGGTCATGGCAACGGAGCACGTGAAGTCGCGGTACTTGGAGGCACTGGTGAGGCGTCTGCATCTGTAGGACAAAGGAGCTGCGATGTCCAAGAGACCACATATTCTGATCTTCAACCCCGACCAATGGCGGGGCGACGTGATGGGACATCTGGGCAATCCGGCGGCGGTCACGCCAAACATCGACCGCTTGGTCGAGACGGATGCCGTCTCATTTCGGGTAGCGGCGTGTCAGAACACCGTCTGTACGCCGAGCCGCTGCAGCTTTATGACGGGCTGGTATCCGCATGTCCGGGGCCATCGCACGATGCACCATATGCTCCGCGATCACGAGGGAGAGCCCAACCTGCTGCGGGTACTGCGGGACAACGGCTACTTCGTCTGGTGGGGCGGCAAGAATGACCTGGTCCCGGGACAGTTCGGCTACGACAAGGACTGCGACGTCAAGTACGTGCCCGAAAGACCGCCGAAGCCTATCTGGATGGTCGATCGCCAGGACGAGTGGCGCAAGGCGCCCGGCAGCGACAGCTACTACTCATTCTATGTGGGCGAACTGGACACGGGTGGTGAGGACGTTTACTACGACGGGGACTGGGCTAATGTTCTCGGAGCGATCGAGTTCATCAAGAACGCGCCTGAGGATCGTCCCCTCTGCATCTATCTACCCCTGACCTATCCGCATCCCCCCTACGCGGTGGAGGAGCCCTGGTATAGTGCCATCGACCGTGACAAGATGCCGCCTCGTGCACCGACGCCTGAGGCCTGGGGCGAGAAGGCCTCCCTGCTCAAGGCTATCTACGAGGCGCAGGGACTGGAGGGCTGGGCGGAAGAGCGCTGGACCGAGCTGCGTGCCGTTTACTACGGGATGTGCGCACGTCTGGACCACCAATTCGGATTGCTGATGGCAGCGTTGCAGGAGGCGGGGATCTACGACGAAACCGCGGTCTTCCTCTTTGCCGATCACGGTGACTACACGGGCGACTATGGGATCGTTGAGAAGACGCAGAACACTTTCGAGGATGCCTTGGTCCGGGTACCCTTCGTGATCAAACCTCCGAAAGACGTGCCGGTTGAGCCCAGAGTGAGCGAGGCACTGGTGGAGCTGGTCGACTTCTCCGCCACTGTCTTTGACCTGACCGGGATCGAGCCCGGGTATTGGTCATTTGGGCGAAGCCTGCTGCCGGTGTTGGCAGGCGAGACCGACGAGCATCGCGACGCGCTCTTTTCCGAGGGCGGGCGCCTGCAGGGGGAACAACAGGCGATGGAGTTGGACTCCGTGCAGACGATGCAGGATCCCTCGACGAGCCTCTACTGGCCCCGTATCAAACATCAGATCACCGATGATCATCCCTGGCATACCAAGGCCGCGATGTGCCGCACGCGCGACATCAAGTATATCCGCCGCCTCTATGAGGAAGACGAGCTCTATGATCTACGGGATGATCCTCAAGAGACCCGGAATGTCATCCACGATCCGGCCTATGCCGAGGTGCTGCTGCAGCTGAAGGAGCGCATGCTGACGTGGTATATGGCGACCGGCGATGTGGTGCCGTACGATGTCGACGAGCGCCACTAATGGGCGGTGTCCTGACCAGCTGTTGCCGGGTCTGCTTCAGGAGTTAGGAATACGGAGGGTCGATGGGTGTCATAGACAAGACCACCTTTGACGTTAGCCGCACGCCGTTCAGTCGGTTCGGTTCCTATTTCGCAATCGCATACCGCGACGGGGAGGACTTGCCGCTCGGCGCCGGCCTCTATCTGAGATCCGTGCACGGGCACGGGGTCGTGGCACCCGAGCTCTTCCGCATCGATTGGGCCGATGGACAGCCGATTGAGCCGGCGGATGTCGAGGCGATCCCCTCACGGCTCACGCTGCGGCGTGAGGGTCGGGGAGAGGTGGTCATCTGTATGCCGGAGCCGGACACGGTGCGGATTCACGGCACGGACATCGGCCTGCGATTGGAGATGCCGGCGGGGCCCGGGGTCATCGCGCACCCTGCGGAGGGCGGGCGGTGGGTCATCAACGCTTATCCTTCGCTGCGGCGCTACATGGTCGATCACCTGCAGGGCAGTGTGGAGGTCGATGCCCCCACCTTCATCGATGCTCGGCACACGCTGCACCAGAAGCGGATGGTCCTCACGCTCAAACCGGACGTGACCGGGGTGCTGGATGTGGCGATTGATGAGTTCGGCAGTACGTGGACGCCGCGCCGCCGTCAGCCGTTCGAGACATGCCTGTCCGTGGTCGAGGCGGCCTTCGAGGCTTGGTTGGAGGGGATGCCGGCGGTGCCGGACACGCTGCAACCGACGCTGGCTCAGGCGGCCTATGTCGACTGGTCCTGCGTCGTGGATCCCCATGATCGTCTGATTCGTCCGACGATGTTCATGTCCAAGAACCACATGTGCCAGGTCTGGAGCTGGGACAACTGTTTTAACGCGATGGCCCTGAGCCTTGGGCATCCGGAGCTGGCGTGGGATCAGTTGATGGTGATGGTGGATCACCAGGACAGGCATGGGGCCTTCCCGGATGCGGTCAATGACCTGATCCGCCACTACAATTTCTCGAAGCCGCCCGTTCACGGTTGGGCGTTGAGTTTCTTGCGCGAGCAGAAGCCGGCTTTCTTTGCCCCGATGCGCCTGCGCGAGATCTACACTCCCTTCTGTCGCTGGGCCGACTGGTGGCTGACCTATCGCGTGGCCGAGGGCGAGACCCTGCCGCACTATCTCCACGGCAATGACAGCGGGTGGGACAACAGCACGATGTTCGATGCCGGTGTGCCCCTCATCGCGCCGGATCTCGCCGCCCTGCTGGCACTGCACTGTATGGAGCTTGCGGATCTTGCAGAAGCACTTGGAGAGATGGGCGATGCGCCCCGGTGGCGTGAGGTGGGCCTGCGGATGATCGCGGACCTGATTCACACGCTGTGGCGCAACGATCACTTCGTGGCGATGCGCCAGACGGATCACCAAATGGTGGAGAGCGAGAGCCTGATTCCCTGCATCCCGATCATCCTCGGGAAGTGGCTACCTCCGGAGTATCAGTCAGCGCTGGTGGCACAGATTCGGCGCTTCGTGACCGCTTATGGATTGGCGACGGAGCATCCGGAGAGCCCACACTATGCCTCTGACGGCTACTGGCGCGGGCCGATCTGGGCGCCCTCCACGATGTTGATTGTCTCGGGGCTGGAGTCGATCGGTGAGACGGAGTTGGCGCGCACGATCAGCGAGCGTTTCTGTGCGATGTGCGCAGAGCATGGCTTCGCCGAGAACTTCGATGCGTTAACCGGCGAGGGGCTGCGCGATCCGGCCTATACCTGGACGGCTAGCGTCTTTATCATCCTGGCGCACAAGATGGCGACAGGCTGACGCGACGGCGATGATCAACGCTGAAATGCCCAGTGGTCTGCCGCGGCTGCGGCGTGCAACCGGGATCGTGATCCCCGTCTACATCCCGAACGGCGTCGATAGGACGCAGAGCGTGGCACTCCTCGCCGATACAGTGGCGGGATGCTGCGAGCAGGTCGAGGATCCTACCACGATCTGTTTGAGCGTCGATGGTGTCGCTAACGGGGCCGAGGCGGCTCAAGAACTGGTGGAGCGATACGGCGTATCGTTGGCTCTGACACCGGTGAATCGTGGCAAGCTCCAGGGCGTTAGGGAGGGGGCCCGCGTCCTGCTGAGGCGTCCGGAGCTGGACTATATCGCTGTACTGGACTGTGATAGCGATCATTTTGCCAACGAACTGCAAAACTTCGTCCGCGCTGCGGAGCACGTCGTGCAGCAGACGGGGGACGACCGCCTGCTGGTGCTGGGTCGCCGGATCTCGCCTCACCGACCGATGGGATGGCTGCGGGGTGAGTTGGAGCTCGTGGCCGACCGTGTCCTGCTTCACGCGCTTCACTATCACGCGGCGCTGTCGGGCGAGCCATTGCGCTTGGAGTATGCGACGATGATCGACGACATCCCCGACTTCCACTCAGGGTACAAGCTCTTCAGCCGTAGGACAGCGCACGAGGTCTTTCTACCCCAGCCGGAGATGGCAGGCACGTCGGAGACGACCTACTTCCGCCATGCTGTTGAGGCGGTGATGGTGGTGGAGGCGCTGCTGAAGCGTGCCCGGCTGGTGGTCGTCAACCGGACGACCTACAATCGGCAACCTGTGACCACCTTCGGGCTGCTCAACCGCGCCAGGTTGACGGCGGACATGATCATCTGGCCCTGCAAGCGTCTGGGCATCCCCGGGGCCTTTGTCCGGCAGTGGCTGGAGAATGAACTGCCCACGCTGCAGCTGGGGACGCTCATCCCAGAGGGACGGGAGGAACTGCGTGCGGTCTACCTGCGCGTGTTGGAGGCCTACGGCATCGATAGTGACGGACGCGACCCGTTCGCCAAGCAGCCGCTCTTCATCTGATCGACTGTCCTGTTCAGGACGATCTGCCGGACCACACGACCCCGCCTGAGCTCCAGTTTGTGGGTCAGGTGGCGGGGGAACTCGTAGGGACGGTGGGTCACGTAGATCATAGTCGTCATAGCTCCAGCTGATGCCAGCATCCTGTTGAGTGTTTCGAGTACGCGTGATCGTTGCTCGGTGTCCAGGCCCTGGCAGGGCTCGTCAAGGATGAGGAGCTCCGGCTCTTTCACCAGCGCGCGGGCGATCAGCACGAGGCGCTGTGTTCCCTTCGAAAGGCTGCGAAAGGGTCGTTCGCCCGTCTCCTCAATTCCCAGAAGCGCCATCCAACGCGCCGCTGTGGCCTTCTGCTCATCTGAACAGGGTTGGTGCAACCCCAAGGTATCGTAGAAGCCTGAGCATACGACGTCCCGCGCGGTGCTCAATGGGGGATGGTAACGGTGCAGCTCCGGCGCAACCCAACCGATGCGCCGTTTGATCTCCCAGATGCTCTCGCCGCTGCCGCGCGGACGCCCGAACAACGCGATCTCATTGGCGTAGGCCTGCGGATGATCGCCGAGAATGAGGCTGAGGAGGGTGCTCTTGCCTGCGCCATTCGGTCCGACCACGCCCCATCTCTCGCCACGACGCACCGTCCAATGGATATCCTGGAGGACCTTGACGCCTCCGTGTACGATGGTCACGTCGCGCATCTCCACGATTGGTGGGGGGGCGTCGTGATCGGAGGGGCATGGCACACAGGCCTGAGGCTCGACGGATGGCGCCTGAGCGGCACCATCAGGATCGCTATAAGCAGCCAGGACGGCGGTCCTGGGGCCCTGGGCTCTGATCTGTCCGTCGGCTAGGTGGAGGACGTGCGTCACGCTCTCCGGGATCTCATCGGGGTCGGAAGCGATGATTAGGACGTAGGTGTCGTTCTCCATGAGGGTGGAGACCAGGCCACGTAGCCTCTCGCGAAAGCCGGCGTCGAGACCCGTGAAGGGGTCGTCGAGGATGAGGAGCTGAGGAGCTGAGAGGAGTGCTTCGGCAATCTGCACGCGACGCCACTCACCGTCCGAAAGGACGTGGATCGGGCGCTCCAGGAGGTCGTCAAGGGCCATCCGGATGAGGATCTCCTCGTGGCCCTGATCGAAGGCGTTGCCGACCAACAGGTCGGACACCTTGGGCGAGGTGCTCTCCAGGGCAGCGTGCCACCTGGCCTGGTGAAAGAGCTCGCGCCCGCCGGGTCGTTTGTCAAAGGCGACGTGGACGGCGAGGTCCCGTAGCGATGCAGTGAGGCCATCACCATAGTATCTCAGAGTTCCGGTTCGGGGTGACACCTTGCCGGCGAGCGCGGCAGCCAGGAGCGACTTGCCGGATCCCGCGGCGCCGAGGATGGCCCATCGCTCATCGCGATGGAGGACCCAATGGAGATGCTCAAGGACGTCACCCTCTGCGCAGAGAGTGACGTCCTCGAGTGAGATCAAGGGCTTGGTCATGACAAGCTGCCGGGCAGAACCGTGGTTGCCGCGGCTCGTTCTACAGCAGGGAGGCGACTGCGACGCAGACGGCTTCGAGGAAGAGACGGTCCTCCCGGCTGAAGGGTGCCAAGGCGTGTGAGTCGATATCCAGTTCTCCAAGGACGATGCTCTCACGCATCACGGGTACGACAATCTCGGCCCGCACATCGGGACTGCACGAGAGGTAGTTCGACTCCTGGGCGACGTCCTGGATGATGAAAGTCGTTTCCGTGTCCGCTGCCTGACCACAGATCCCCTTCCCGAAAGGGATGCGTGTGTGCTCGGTCGGTGCACCTACGTAGGGTCCCAACACGAGCTCGCGCTCTGCATCGGGATCGACAAGATAGAATCCGACCCAGTCGTAATGAGGAACCTCGCCGTGCAGCAGTTCGCAGATCTGCATCAGCTTCTCATCACGTCCATCCTGTGAGGCGATGATAGTTGTGGCCTTCTCAAGCAGGGCCGGGAATCGGTCGGCGTAGGTCATTCGGCGTCGCTTCTAGTCCGTGTAGGGCTCGAACCAGTCCTTCTCGGCACCGCAGTCGGGGCAGGTCCAGTCGTCGGGGAGGTCCTCGAACGCGGTCCCGGGCGGGAAGCCGTTGTCGGGATCACCTACGGCGGGATCATAGATGTAGCCACACACCGTACACTCGTATTTCTGCATATCTAGCCTCCTTCGGCGATTCGTTAACTGCAGGGATGACCCGTGTCGCCTTATGTATGAGCTGTCATCGGGACGTCCGGGCGACCAGCCACCATCACAGAACGCTCGTGATTATAGGTTGACCATCCTGGGTGTCAAGCTCACGCCGACCTTCTATGCGGCCAGATCCGGATACTCAGCTTTGACCAGGGCACTTTCTGGGACCTCGAGCAGCCTCAGCAGATCGCTGATGAGTGCAGCCTTGCGCTCGGCGTCCTGACGCGACCAGGTGCGGCTCTTGATCTCCAGGAAGGTCCCACCGCCCTCGGGTTTCAGAATCTGGTCGAAGTTGACGGCGAAGTCGGTGCCGCCATACCGGATATGAAATCTCCGGCGGAACTTGTGAACCTCGACGCTTTTCTCCGGCGCGAAGTACTCCCGGTAGAAGCGAAGGCTCCGCGTGGCCTGAGCGTCAAATCTCGAGCGCGAGAGCAGGATGGCGTTGTCGAACTCCCGCTCTTTGGCCATCGTCGTCAGGGTGAGGCGATAGATGACATCGCTGACCTCGCCCGAGACGAGGTCTACGACCTCGTCCTCACGATAGCGCAGCCTGCTGCCCCATGGATCATCGAAGATGAAGTAGGTATCGTACTGATGACGCTTGGATCCGCCGACGAAGAGGATCTCATCCGTCGCGCGGAGTTGCTCCTCGAGGCGGATGAGGTCGATGTCCTGGATCTTGACCTGAATCTCAAAACTTCGCTCTTGGGCCACACCGCCAATCGCCACGAGTTTGCTGAGTACGCTCTCCTCACGTTGCATGAGGAAGCGGTCGATGCGCCCGGCGAGCTGATTGGCCTCGCTGCGCAGGGCTTCGACGTCGATGGTGAGCAACTCGCGTTGGCGCATCAGCCAGACGCCGTTCACCATCACGTCCTGGACGTCCTCCTGATGGGCGGCGTAGAGCAGTCGCGAGTAGAGGGCGCCGGCGTCTCGCTCGAAGTAGGGCGTGTGTCGCACATCATCGAGCGAGACAGAGATCAGATCGGCGCGTTTGCCGGGTTCGAGCGACCCCGTGATCGCGTCGAGATGCAGGGCCTTAGCCCCCATCCGCGTCGCCATGTCGATGACGGTACGCGCGGGTAGCGCCGTGGGATCGAGTGTTGAGACCTTGCCCAAGAGGCTCGCCAGCCTGGCCTCCTCGATCATATCCAGGTCGTTGTTGCTACCTGCTCCGTCGGTGCCGATGCCGACGTTGAGTCCCACCTCGAGCATGCGAGCGATCGGTGCCACACCACTGGCCAGCTTCATGTTGCTGCTGGGACAGTGGGCGATACCGGCGCCATAGTGCTCCAGTGTGCGCATCTCGCCCTCGTCCAGGTGGACACAGTGCGCTGCGGTGGTCTTGGTCTCGAAGACGCCTAATTTCTTCAACCAGGGTACCGGCGGCATATCGTGGGCCTTGCGGTGCTCCTCCACCTCTTGTGCCGTCTCGGCGATGTGGATGTGGAGGGGCACGTCGAACTCCAGCGCCATCTGGACGGCGGCCTCGAGCAGCTCGGGCGTGACGGTGTAGGGCGCGTGCGGCGCAATCGCGGGGACGATGAGGGCATGGTCTCGCCAGCGGGTGATGTAGTCGCGGGAGCGAGCCAGTCCTTCCTCGAAGCTGGCGGCGTCGGGCGTGGGGAACTTCATCACGCTTTGGGCACAGATAGCGCGCATCCCGGCGTGGACTGCTGCGTCGGCGATAGCTTCCTCGAAGTAGTACATGTCCGCAAAGGTCGTGGTGCCTGAGCGGATCATCTCTGCGGCGGCCAACTGCGTGCCCAGCCAGCAGAATCGCGGGGTGACGAACTCACCCTCAACCGGCATCATGTAGCCCATAAGCCACACATCGAGTCGCAGGTCGTCGGCTAATGCGCGCAGCAGCGTCATTGGGGCATGGCCGTGGGTATTGATGAGGCCGGGCATCACAACGGCGTTGCCGCAGCGGTGAACCGTGGGAGCTCTGCCTACGGCCCGTTCGACATAAGTCGCGAGGATCTCCTGCTGCTCCCCGACTGCAACAAGGCTGTCGCCCTTGATCGCAACGGCGCCGGGGCTGAAGATATCGTTATCTCCGTTCATCGTCAGCACAAAATCCGCCGTGATCACCGTATCTGCTGCGTCGTCACCCGTCGGCTTACCCATGGCGTCTTCCTCTCAATCGAACTCAATGTGGAGCTTGTCGTCACGAAACGTGTAGTGGGCAAAAGTCACCGTCTCTGCTGAGAGGACGCGCGGCAGCAGCACAGGGAGATCCTCCACCAGGGGGAGAGTGGCGAGAGCCTCTCGATCCACCCACTCCGGCGTTCCCTCTTCAGAGGCTATGATATCCCCTTGGGGCGCCTCACCCACGAAGACGAACAGCATCACCCCGGGGGCTCGAGGCAGGGTCACATGCACGATGCCGCGAAGGGTCAAGTTGTCGACGTAAAGGCCCGTTTCTTCCTGGAGCTCGCGTATTGCCGAGGCGTAGGGGGACTCATGGGGTTCCAGATGTCCGCCGATGCCGTTGTACTTACCGGACCACAACCGTTTATCCGGCGCCCCTTTCAGCAGCAGGACTTGGTTGCCGCGTGTCAGGAAGACCAGCGTGCGAGGAATTACACGATAGCGGTCCCGGTCGTCGCTCTGATCCTCAGGACGCATACATCGTGTCTCCGTACATCAAGATGAGGGTGTGGACGGCCTCAAAGGTGAGCCAGCGGCTGGGATGGAAGATCCGTTCCCCGGGGAGGATGTGAGTAGCTTTGAGCTTGGGCCAACGGCCCTCCTGATCTTGCAGCCGGATCATCTGCTGCACGATAGGCTGGAACCGATGATGGGTCCGATAGGGTGTGTGCGCGAGAACGTGGCACAGCTCGATGAGGTCGGTATCGTAGAACCGGGGAAAGCGAGGTAGGGTCCAGTCGGCGTCGCCGCGCTCCCAGTCATAGAGGTGGCCCAACAGGTATTTGCAGAGGTGATCCAGCACGATGGGGTCTTGGAAGGCGCGGACCTCGACGCCGCAATGGATCAGCGCGGAAAGCGCCTTGATCGCCCCCGCACGGCACGCCCGGTCATCCGTAACGCATCCGAGGTGGGCCGGATCACCACATATCGTCTCGACGAGCTGTTGCCAGGCGGACCTGACACGAGGGTCTTCCGCATAGCCGAAGTGGGTCAATACGTTTAGCGCCATGCTGGTATAGCTGTGCCATGGAGCCGCTCCGGCGCCCTCCGGGGCGAAGTGGCCATCGGCACGCCGTCCGCTGTCGAGCAGGTTCTCGCAGGCCGCCTCGATCTCCGGACAACGTGGTGCTTCCAATTGTGCGAGCAGGTAGAGGGTGCCGAAATTGCCGGCCTGACCGCCGTAATAGGGATTATCGGCACGTCCCCAGAAGTTGGTGGGGTTCCAATGGTGGCGCAACTGCGCGACGACATCCCAATCCAGAATGCGCTGTCCCTCATCGATCAGGCGCGCCTCCGGCTTGCGGAAGATGTGCTTCAGGGTAAGGAGGCGCGCCGAGGGGTTGGCCGGATCCAGCAACCAAGGCACGGGATCACGTACGACGTGATTCATCCATGTCTGCGACGATGCGGGACGATTAAAGCTTATAGCCGATGGCACGCAGGAACCCCTTGCGCCAGGCGATGCCCTCGTCTCCCTCCACGCCCTTTGTTCTCACGCCATCGATGACGCCGAGAATACCGCGCCCCTGCGCCGTCTCGGCGATGATGACCTCCGTGGGATTGGCGGTGGCACAGAAGATCCGCGCGACCTCGGGCACGGCCTTGACCGCATTGAGCACATTCACGGGGTAAAATCCCTCGTCGAGGAAGATGATAAAGCTGTGGCCTGCGCTCAGCGCCGCCGCGTTCCTTTTTGCCAGCGCGATCATTTCCTCGTCAGTACCGCTCCAGCGGACGAGTGCTTCTCCAGAGGCCTCACAGAAGGCCAAGCCGAACCGGATGCCCGGGACCGCGGTGAAGAGCGCCTCGTGCAGATCCTCAACAGTCTTGATGAAGTGTGCTTGTCCCAGGATGAAGTTGATGGGCTCGGGCTTCTCGATTGCGATAGCCTTGAGTTCTAGAGTCATCTTAGCCTCCCAATGACGTGTGGGTTGTGATGCGCTCATGACTGACGCGCATACCGTACCTTTCAAGGGTACGATGCAGATCACGTAAGGCACTCGTGACGGTCTCTTCCGCCGTCTCAGCGTCCAGTGCCCGCGCGGACGTGATAATGCGCAGGCCCTCCGCACCCGCCGCGGGGAAGGGTTGTGCCAGTGACTTCAGATAGACGTCGGGATGACGTTGCCCCACCTCGTGCAGGGGCCCTGCGACCTCGGCCTCGTCATCGACGTGGACCTTCAACTCGCCCTGAGCCCACACATCAAGTTGGTACCTGTTCCGGAGTTCGGGCGCGATGGAGGCGGTGAAGATGGCCTTGAGTTCATCGGGAACCCCCGGCAGGACGAAGATCAGGGTGCCACCGAATACCAGCCTGACGCCGGGAGCGGTGCCGATGGGGTTGGGCAGCGCGCCTGCCCCTTCGGGCAGCCGTGCCATCTTGGCGCGTGCCGCTTCCGGGCCGCGATGATGGAGATATCCTTGCGACAGAAGTTGGTCGTATTGAGCTTCGACCAGGCAGCGTGCCTGAGCATGGGTCACGAGCGGGCGCTCCAGGGTATGGCCTATGGCGTCGAGGGTGAGATCGTCCTCCGTGGGCCCTAAGCCACCACAACAGATAAGGAGGTCCGGCGGCTCGTTCAGCAGAAACTCGAGGCCTGCTGCAATGCTGTCGGGTGTGTCCCGCACCATGGCTGCCAGGGTGACCGTGAACCCCATTCGCGTCAGGTGCCGGCTCAGCCAGTGCAAGTTGAGGTCGCGCACCTCGCCATTGAGAAGCTCATTGCCGATCGCGAGCAGATTGCAGTTCGGCATCTGACGTGGCGCCGCGTCAAGCGTTGAGGACGGCGTCGATGGCAGAACGCAGCGCCTTAGGGCTAAACGGCTTGGTCAGGTAGACCTCGACCTTAGCGATGTGCTCCCCTAGAACGCGGTCAATCGGCGTGTTCTGCGCCGTGATCACGATGACCGGGATCCGATAGAGATCCTCATCTTCCTTTATGGTCTGGTAAACGGTCCATCCGCCAATGTCAGGCAGCATCAGGTCCAGAAGGATGAGGTCGGGGGGCGTGTCGCGTATCAGGGCGAGACCGGTATGACCATCGGTGGCACCGACGACCTCAAAGCGCTCGGCGGCGAGCACCATCTGGACCAGACTGATCATATCTGGGTCATCTTCGATGTAGATGATGCGATGCTTCTCACGTCTCGCCACGAAGCAGCTCCTTGACCACGGGGTCGCTCAGATCTCGATGTTGAGCACCTTCTGGACGCTGGCAAGTAGTTCCTGTGGC
>Ga0334892_1002028_pt1 | contig 15442 bp, 4 predicted proteins | sample GraSluR3_MG_4_FD_207213 | JGI IMG/M metagenome (GOLD analysis project Ga0334892, IMG submission 207213) | Sludge microbial communities from methane-producing bioreactor in Wageningen University, Netherlands - Granular Sludge_15_04-R3 | ecosystem: Engineered > Bioreactor > Anaerobic > Unclassified...
ATTTTGCCCCCTGCCTTTTGGAGCAGTTCGTGACAAAGAATCAGGCCCAGGCCCGAACCTTTGCCTTTTTCAATTACGGCATCACTGCCAATGGTTTTGGGGTCAATATCGATCCTGAAAAGTTTTTGAATTTCGTTTTCCGACATGCCGGGACCGGTATCGGAAACACTGAAGATGGCCTCTTGTGTGCCGTTCGCTCTGTAAGAAACTGAAATTTCGCTGCCCTCGTCGGAATACCTGACCGCATTTGAAATTAAATTTCGCAGAACGGTTAAGACCAGGTTATTATCGGCAGTCAACTTCTCAGTTGCCCCAACGGAAGTCCGAACATTTATATTTTTCTGTTGAATGAACGATTGATGTGACTCCAGCGCTTTTTGCACCATTTCTTCCGGATTGATTTCCTGATGATGGCTCCGGTGAATATTTGCCTGCGATTGGGCCCAATGCAGCAAATTTTGCAACAGTTCATTCAGTTGGCCGGCCGACTTTTGAAGTTCAACGATGTATGGTTTAATCTCTTCCTTATTCAATCCGGGAAGCGCATTCAGCAATCCGACCGAAATGTTGCGAAATGCAGAAACCGGATTTTTCATATCATGTGAAATGATAGTGAAAAATTTATCCTTGGCAGCATTAAGGTTTTGCAAGTCGTTTGTAACTCTCGATTTTTGGCGGTACAGCCTGGATATAATCACCAGAAACACCAGGGCAATCAGCCCAAAGGCAAGAATGCCTGCCTTTTCAAACCGTGCACGCCTGAGCATAAAATTTTGTAATTCCCGTTCCTGTTTCAGGAGTTCAATTTCTACCTCCGATTTATCCAGTTCATTGATAATGCGCAACTCTTCAAGGGCTTTTTTACTCGCTTCATTAAAAAGAGAATCCTTTAACTGATAGTATTGTTGCATTACCATCAGGGCATTTTGGTAGTCTCCCGTTTGCTCATAAGCTCTTGCCAGGTCTCCGCTGTTTTTCATCACCAACTGCAGGTTTTCCGTTTCCTGAGCAATTTGGAGACTTTCGTTTAACGGATCAAACGCATTATCATATTCTCCGGTAGCCAGGTAAAGATTTCCCTGCTGGTTTAAGGTGATGGCAAGCGATCTTAAATTTGAATTCGCCCTAAAAATGGCAATGGCCTGGTTGTAATAATCAGCGGCTTTCCGGAATTCTTCTGTATCCTGATAAACCGAACCAATGTTGCTGTATCGTATAGCCAGACGGTTATCCAGCCCCAATGCACTTTCGATGGAAACAGACCGGTTTAGGTATGCAAGGGCCTTTTCGTAATCTTTCATACCCCGGTAGGCCATTCCAACACTACTTAACCGTATGGCAATCCGCAAGGAATCATTTTGTAATTCACTCAACTCAAGGCTTCTTCGGTAATAATCAAGCGCCTGGCTGTAATCTTCCCAAATTTCAAAAACTTTTCCAAGATTGTTGTAATTCACGCTGAGTCCGAAAGTGTCTTTGCCTTTTTTATCGATTTCAATCGCCTCCAAATAAGCTGAAGCCGATTTTTCGTAATCACCAAGATTAAACCATGCAACACCCTTGTTTACCAGGCTGGCGCTCATTTCCCTTGGAATATTACCAATAACCGCATAATCGTAACAAAGCTTCGAGTATTTTAAGGCCTCCTGGTATCGATCTAACTGATTTGAAACATAGCCGGCATTTCCAAATGATTCACATACCAGCTGGTAGTCCGGATCTTCCTTTTTCAGCTCCTGCTCTGCGGCATGCAAATAATACGCAGCCGACTGTACCAGGCTATCCTGATAATAATAAGCTTCGGCGAGATCATGGTATAAGCGGGATTTTTCTTCCTCCCGCGCCTGCTCAAGTCGCTTGTGTAATTGCTCAATACTTTCGGCCATTACTTCGTATGGAAGCAGGAAAAACAACCAAATGAGGTATGTGTACTGTTTATCCATTAGAGACATTATGTATCTGAAACTTAATTAACTTAATTCAGCAGGAAATTTATATCGAAATACACGCTGGATAAATATATGACATTTTTTGAATAACATTAAGGCAAATATTCGAATAGATTAATATTTTCTTCCAAAAATCGATAAATTACAACCAAATCTGCTTTACACCACTCAAATTCTTGTAAAATATTCCTATTTTGTTAGCGATTTACAGAAATCACACAATTATGATTAAGATTGTTATTGCTGATGATCACAAAATAGTAAGGGATGGAATTAAAGCGCTGTTGCTTACTCAAAAAAAAATACAGGTAGTCGGAGAAGCATCCAACGGAACCCAGTTAAAAAAATTGGTCAAAGAAACGAAACCCGATTTGATTCTTCTGGATCTCATCATGCCCGGAGAATCGGGTCTGGATGTTATACCCGACCTGTTAAAGCTGGCGCCTGAGGCCCGGATACTTATTCTTTCTTCTGAAATGGATGAAGAAACAGTTTGTGAGGCTGTTTCGAGGGGAGCCATTGGCTTTTTACATAAAAACTCTTCCGAAAACGAACTGATTATGGCCATAGAAGCGGTTTATAACCATGAACCCTACTTCGGGCAAAACATAGCCGGAATTATATACAAAAGTTATACCCGCCGTCTGCAGGAGCATAAATCGAACAAAGAACCCAAAATTACAGATCGCGAAAAAGAAATAATTGCCCTTCTTGCCGAAGGTTTATGTTTTAAGGAGATTGGTGAACGATTGTTTATCAGCCCCCGAACGGTTGAAAACCACAAAAACAATATTCTCAGTAAACTCGAACTGAAAAACACCATTGAACTGCTCCGCTATGCCATAAAAAATCACCTGATTCATCTTTAACACCTGCCACAGCAAACCCCTAAAAAGCTTAATCTGTAATCTTATCCGACTGATTATTAACATCCAGTGTGCATATCCCTTAAAAAGGGATAAGTAAATAAACTTAGCAGATTTGAGGTTTATTACTTCTGGCAGACTTTAAAATTCAGCCTTAACTTGCTTCAGCAAATTGTGCAAACCATCTGCCTTTTATTACGATGGTTGCCAAACATTGCTGTTTTACGAATAAAATCAGGATGAATACAGTGATGACGAAGAAAAAAGATACCATATCAGACGCTGCCAACCTTCTGTTAAGGGCGAACACCAAATTTCTGCAGGGTGATATACCTGCCTGTCGCGATCTTACAGCATCAGCTCTGAAAATGGTAAAAAAACTAAAATCAACCACCGACAACAGCAATGACATTCAGTTAATTGACAAGCAGCTGGCAATTTTATACCAGATGGTATCCTTACCTGAATATGCGAGACTGAACGATGAAAAAAAACCTTTGCCAATAAAAATTAAAGCACAGGTCGATTTGCTTAGGGCTTGTATTTCAAGAGGAAACATAAAAGCCTCGAAAGAAAACCTGAACAAGATAATGAATGTGTTACCTCCGGATATACGTTTTCACCCCGATATCCTCGAAATTGAAAAAATTATACAAAATGAATCAGATAAATAATACCATTTACTCACCAATTAAAAGAATTATGAAAACAACAATTAAAAAAACTGCAGTACTACTGGCTGCATTTCAATTAACTCCGGCACTGTTTGCTCAAATCCCATCTCCAAAAGGGTTGGTTCGATCAGTTAAAGAATCAGTAATCCAACCACAGGACAAACAGGGTGTGGTTGATATGGTAAATGAAATAACGGAGCAAAACACCAATTCACCAGAGCTGGCAGACATCGTTATGAATGCAGCGAATCCCGGTGAAAACACCATTGTATTCTCAAAAACACCCATCAATCCGCTTAATCCGCAAAATCTGACCCGGTCGTTTGTGGCCGGAGATTACATCTATGGACTGGCACTTTTCCCGAAATCAGTTTCGGAAATGGCCCATCAGGATGACCCGTATAAACTCGAAATAATGATTTCTTATGAAATGGGTGAGGATTTCAGCAATACCACAACCGGCACCTTAAGCGCCGATGCTGTTCAAAGGAACTACATCGCCTTTGAATTTGTTGCTAATCCGGAAACCGTGATTGAATCTTATACAAATCCCGATTTCAAATTTAAAAAGTACCCCAACCCTCCAGCTTGCGATGGCCCCATACGTGTAGCGGATGATATGAGGCAATGGCCGTCAGGCAAGCACACCGTTTCATTAAAAATGCACCTGAACTACCAGCCGGTGATAACGGGTGAATTTACCATTGAGGGGAATGATTTTTCTGTTTATAAAGACATTCGCGACCAGATTATTGCGGCTGCCGATCGTGGCGCTGCTGCAAGCGCAACAATGCCTGTTGCAAAAATGAACGACAAAGAAACCGAAGCACAAATGCTGACCGCTTTCAAAAACTCAAACGACTGGAAAACAGGAAGGATAAAAGCAAAGGAAACGTTGAAAATTGCCATTGTCGATCCCGACTGGACTATACGCAGGCATGAAATTACCGGGGCTGTACTTCATCGGTATATCCGGGCTGCAATAGCTGTAAAAACAAGTGACGGACAATGTGGCATCTATAGACTTGTTACCTTTCAGCAGGATTATACCAGCGGCCAGTTTCAACCCCTGAAATACGATGGGGCAGGCGACTTTACCCCGGTTGATTGCGCCAACATTAAATAAATCCAACCAGAAAAACAACTACCAGTTACTTAAAAATGGCCGGAAGCCTCCATCACTGCCCGGTCATTTTTAGTACCATTCTCCCCAAAAGAAATATAGGGTTTTTACCTCAAACGTTTTGAGGTATTTAACTTCTGGCGCAAGCCTGAAATTCAATGTAACTTGACAATGTATTTCTGTTCCTGGTTTTTTCATTGAAACAATGCAATAGTCGCCTTTATGAACTAAAAATAAATTGAGATGAAACGAACACTTTTTTTGTACCTGACAATTATCGCAAGCATGGGCCTTATTCTGTTTTTTGCCTGTGGTGATGAATATGAGCCTGATGAATTTGATGCTTCTGTTATTTCTGTCAGCGATGTGATTCTAAGTAATTCATCTCTAAGTATCTCTGAAGGCGATACTACTGTACTGACTGTTCAGATTCTTCCTGAAGAGGCAACCAACAAGGTGGTATCCTGGCGATCTTCTGAAACATCAGTGGCCTCTGTAACACAAACCGGGAAGGTTACTGCAGTTTTTGCCGGGAACACAATAATTACTGCAACATCTGTGGAAAGCGGCCGGTCAGATTCCTGCTCAGTTGCAGTTCTTAAAATAACTGAAAATGTGAAGGAGATAGTTCTGAATTATTCGGAATTAACCATTACTGTTGGAGAAAAAGCCCAGCTGCTCGCCACAATTATACCCAATGACGCTATAAATAAAACCGTTTCGTGGAACAGCAGCAACACCGGTGTGTCAACTGTTGATTCAACCGGCGTGGTAACCGCAGTTTCGCCCGGAAGTGCAATCATTACCGTAACCTCTGTGGATAGCGGAGTTACCGCTACCTGCATAGTAACGGTTACCGAAGCTGTTGTTCCGGTTACAGGAGTTTCTCTCAACAACACCACACTGGGGATTGTGGAAGGCAATACAGCTCAGCTTACCGCTATCGTAGCACCGGTTGACGCTACAAATAAAAATACTGCATGGACCAGCAGCAACGAAGCTGTGGCTACCGTCAGCCAGACGGGTGTGGTCACTGCCGTGGCTGTGGGTACCGCTGTGGTTACTGCAACCACCGAAGACGGTGGATTTACTGCCACCTGTTCAATTACAGTCACTTCCGCTTCGGTGCCGGTTACCGGGATTTCACTCAGCCCAACTTCGCTTTCTCTGATTTTGGGAGATACGGGTGTTATTGCTGCCAACGTGGTACCTGAAAATGCCACCAACAAAAATGTTACCTGGAGCAGCAGCAATGTGGCTGTGGCTACGGTCAATGAAAAAGGTGAAGTGACAGGCGTGGGCGGTGGTTCGGCTACCATTACAGCAACAACCCAGGACGGCGAGTTTACAGCAACGGCTGCGGTTACCGTAACGGTTCCCGTAACAGGAATTTCAGTTAACCCAACTTCACTGGCACTGACTACCGGTCAAACCGGACAGGTTGAGGCTGTGATTACTCCGGCAAATGCAACCAACAAAAGCGTTGCATGGAGCAGCAGCAACGGGGCTGTGGCTACCGTCAGCATAACCGGAGTGGTTACTGCGGTTTCTCCCGGAACTGTAGTTATTACGGCAACTTCGGTGGACGGAGGATTTACTGCATCCTCCAGTGTAACAGTTACCGACCCGGTTGTTCCGGTTACCGGGGTTACCCTGAACCATACTTCTTACAGCATTGAGGAAGGGAATCAGTTCCAGCTGACGGCTACTGTTTTGCCGGCAAATGCTACCAATAAAAATGTACTGTGGTCGTCGGGCGATGAATCTGCTGTGCTGGTCAGCAGTACAGGTCTGGTTAATGCCATGGAACCCGGTGTGGTTACAATTACGGCAACTACAGAAGACGGCGGGCTCACTGCCACCTGTATCGTAACTGTTACCGAAGCTGTTGTTCCGGTTACAGGAGTTTTTCTCAACAACACCACACTGGGGATTGTGGAAGGCAATACAGCTCAGCTTACCGCTATCACGGCACCTGCCAACGCTACAAATAAAAATACCGCATGGAGCAGCAGTAACGAAGCTGTGGCTACCGTCAGCCAGACGGGTTTGGTCACTGCCGTGGCTGTGGGAACAGCTGTGGTTACTGCAACCACCGAAGACGGTGGATTTACTGCAACCTGTACAATTACAGTCACTTATGCTTCGGTGGCAGTTACAGGGATTTCACTCAATCCGACTTCGATTTCACTGATTTTGGGAGAAACGGGCGTTATTGCTGCCAATGTGTTACCCGAAAATGCAACCAATAAAAATGTTACCTGGAGCAGCAGCAATACCGGTGTGGCTACAGTAAATGAAAAAGGTGAAGTAACAGGCGTGGGCGGTGGTTCATCTACCATTACAGCAACAACCCAGGACGGCGGGTTTACAGCAACGGCTTCGGTTACCGTAACGGTTCCCGTAACAGGAATTTCAGTTAACCCAACTTCACTGGCACTGATTACCGGACAAACCGGACAGGTTGAGGCCGTGATTGAACCGGCAGACGCCACCAACAAAAGCGTTGCATGGAGCAGCAGCAACGGCGCTGTGGCTACCGTCAGCATAACCGGAGTGGTAACAGCAGTTTCCCCCGGTAGTGCGGTTATTACGGCAACTTCGGTGGACGGTGGATTTACTGCATCCTCCAGTGTAACCGTAATAGACCCGGTTGTTCCGGTTACCGGGGTTACCCTGAACCATACTTCTTACAGCATTGAGGAAGGAAATCAGTTCCAGCTGACGGCTACTGTTTTGCCGGCAAATGCTACCAATAAAAATGTACTGTGGTCGTCGGGCGATGAATCTGCTGTGCTGGTCAGCAGTACAGGTCTGGTTAATGCCATGGAACCGGGTGTGATTACCATTACTGCCACTACTGAGGACGGTGGGTTCACCGCTACCTGCATAGTAACGGTTACCGAAGCTGTGGTTCCGGCTACAGGAGTTTCTCTCAACAATACCACGCTGGGAATTGTGGAAGGAAATACAGCTCAGCTTACCGCTATCGTGGCGCCGGCTAACGCTACAAACAAAAATACCACCTGGAGCAGCAGCAACGAAGCTGTGGCTTCCGTCAGCCAGACGGGTGTGGTCACTGCCGTGGCTGTGGGAACAGCTGTGGTTACTGCAACCACCGAAGACGGTGGATTTACTGCAACCTGTTCAATTACAGTCACTTCTGCTTCGGTGCCGGTTACAGGGATTTCACTCAGCCCAACATCGCTTTCTCTGATTTTGGGAGAAACGGGTGTTATTGCAGCCAACGTGTTACCTGAAAATGCCACCAATAAAAATGTTACCTGGAGCAGCAGCAATGTGGCTGTGGCTACGGTGAACCAGGCGGGCGAGGTAACGGCTGTAGCTGGCGGAACGGCTGTGATTCAGTCAGTGACGGAAGACGGCGGGTTTGAAGCAACGGTTTCAGTTACCGTAACGGTTCCCGTAACAGGTATTTCGGTTAACCCAACTTCACTGGCACTGATTACCGGGCAAACCGGACAGGTTGAGGCTGTGATTGCTCCCGCAAACGCCACAAACAAAAGCGTTGCGTGGAGCAGCAGCAATACCGGGGTGGCTACGGTCAGCATGACCGGCGTGGTTACTGCGGTTTCTCCCGGAACTGCGGTTATTACGGCGACTTCGGTGGACGGAGGATTTACTGCATCCTCCAGTGTAACCGTTACCGACCCGGTTGTTCCGGTTACCGGGGTTACCCTGAACCATACTTCTTACAGCATTGAGGAAGGAAATCAGTTCCAGCTGACGGCTACTGTTTTGCCGGCAAATGCTACCAATAAAAATGTACTGTGGTCGTCGGGCGATGAATCTGCTGTGCTGGTCAGCAGTACAGGTCTGGTTAATGCCATGGAACCGGGTGTGATTACCATTACTGCCACTACTGAGGACGGTGGGTTCACCGCTACCTGCATAGTAACAGTTACCGAAGCTGTGGTTCCGGTTACAGGAGTTTCTCTCAACAATACCACGCTGGGGATTGTGGAAGGCAATACAGCTCAGCTTACCGCTATCGTGGCACCGGCTAACGCTACAAACAAAAATACCACCTGGAGCAGCAGCAACGAAGCTGTGGCTTCCGTAAATCAGACGGGTGTGGTAACTGCCGTGGCTGTGGGAACAGCTGTGGTTACTGCAACCACCGAAGACGGTGGATTTACTGCAACCTGTACAATTACAGTTACTTCTGCTTCGGTGGCAGTTACAGGGATTTCACTCAATCCGACTTCGATTTCACTGATTTTGGAAGATACGGGTGTTATTGCTGCCAATGTGTTACCTGAAAATGCAACCAACAAAAACGTTACCTGGAACAGCAGTAATACCGGTGTGGCTACGGTCAATGAAAAAGGTGAAGTGACAGGCGTGGGCGGTGGTTCATCTACCATTACAGCAACAACCCAGGACGGCGGGTTTACAGCAACGGCTGCGGTTACCGTTACAGTTCCCGTTACAGGAATTTCGGTTAACCCAACTTCACTGGCACTGATTACCGGTCAAACCGGACAAATTGAGGCTGTAATTGCTCCCGCAAATGCCACCAACAAAAGCGTTGCATGGAGCAGCAGCAACGGCGCTGTGGCTACCGTCAGCATAACCGGAGTGGTAACAGCAGTTTCCCCCGGTAGTGCGGTTATTACGGCGACTTCGGTGGACGGTGGATTTACTGCATCCTCCAGTGTAACCGTAATAGACCCGGTTGTTCCGGTTACCGGGGTTACCCTGAACCATACTTCTTACAGTATTGAGGAAGGAAATCAGTTCCAGCTGACAGCTACTGTTTTGCCGGCAGATGCTACCAATAAAAATGTACTGTGGTCGTCGGGCGATGAATCTGCAGTACTGGTCAGCAGTACAGGTCTGGTTAATGCCATGGAACCCGGTGTGGTTACAATTACGGCAACTACAGAAGACGGCGGGCTCACTGCCACCTGTATCGTAACGGTTACCGAAGCTGTGGTTCCGGTTACAGGAGTTTCTCTCAACAATACCACACTGGGAATTGTGGAAGGAAATACTGCCCAGCTTACAGCTATCCTAGTACCGGCTAACGCTACAAATAAAAATACCACCTGGAGCAGCAGCAACGAAGCTGTGGCTACCGTAAATCAGACGGGTGTGGTAACAGCCGTGGCTGTGGGAACAGCTGTGGTTACTGCGACCACCGAAGACGGTGGATTTACTGCCACCTGTACAATTACAGTTACTTCTGCTTCGGTGGCAGTTACAGGGATTTCACTCAATCCGACTTCGATTTCACTGATTTTGGAAGATACGGGTGTTATTGCTGCCAATGTGTTACCCGAAAATGCAACCAATAAAAATGTTACCTGGAGCAGCAGCAATGTGGCTGTGGCTACTGTCAACGGAAAAGGTGAAGTAACCGGAGTAGGCGGTGGTTCGGCTACCATTACAGCAACAACCCAGGACGGCGGGTTTACAGCAACGGCTGCGGTTACCGTTACAGTTCCCGTTACAGGAATTTCGGTTAACCCAACTTCACTGACACTGATTACCGGTCAAACCGGACAAATTGAGGCTGTCATTACTCCGGCAAATGCAACCAACAAAAGCGTTGCATGGAGCAGCAGCAACGGGGCTGTGGCTACGGTCAGCATGACCGGCGTGGTTACAGCGGTTTCTCCCGGAAGTGCCGTCATTACGGCGACTTCAGTGGACGGTGGTTTTACTGCATCCTCCAGCGTTACCGTAACCAACCCCGTAGTGCCGGTTACAGGAATAACCCTGAACCATACCACTTACAGCATTGAGGAAGGAAATCAGTTTCAGCTTACGGCTACTGTTTTGCCGGCAGATGCCACGAAAAAAAATGTATTCTGGTCATCAAGCGATGAATCTGCCGTGACTGTGAATGAAAACGGATTGGTAAATGCAATGGAGCCAGGCATTGTGACAATAAGCGTATTAACTGAAGACGGAAGATTCACTGCTACCTGTACGGTGACGGTTACCAGTCTGATAATACCCGTTACAGGAATAACCCTGAACCATACCACTTACAGCATTGAGGAAGGAAATCAGTTTCAGCTTACGGCTACTGTTTTGCCGGCAGATGCCACGAACAAAAATGTACTGTGGTCGTCGGGCGATGAATCTGCTGTGCTGGTCAGCAGTACAGGTCTGGTTAATGCCATGGAACCGGGTGTGATTACCATTACTGCCACTACTGAGGACGGTGGGTTCACCGCTACCTGCATAGTAACAGTTACCGAAGCTGTGGTTCCGGTTACAGGAGTTTCTCTCAACAATACCACGCTGGGGATTGTGGAAGGCAATACAGCTCAGCTTACAGCTATCGTGGCGCCGGCTAACGCTACAAACAAAAATACCACCTGGAGCAGCAGCAACGAAGCTGTGGCTACCGTCAGCCAGACGGGTGTGGTCACTGCCGTGGCGGTGGGTACCGCTGTGGTTACTGCAACCACCGAAGACGGTGGATTTACTGCCACCTGTACAATTACAGTCACTTCTGCTTCGGTGCCGGTTACAGGGATTTCACTCAATCCGACTTCGTTTTCACTGATTTTGGGAGATACGGGTGTTATTGCTGCCAACGTGTTACCTGAAAATGCAACCAACAAAAATGTTATCTGGAGCAGCAGTAATGTTGCTGTGGCTACGGTCAACGGAAAAGGTGAAGTAACCGGAGTAGGCGGTGGTTCGGCTACCATCACAGCGACAACAGAGGACGGCGGATTTGAATCAACGACTACGGTGACTGTTGTTGTGCCGGTTACAGGTATCACCCTGAATCATACAACTTACAGCATTGTGGAAGGGAATCAGTTCCAGCTTGTAGCTACTGTTTTGCCGGCAAATGCCACAAACAAAAATATATTCTGGTCATCAAGCGATGAATCTGCCGTGACTGTGAATGAAAACGGATTGGTAAATGCAATGGAGCCAGGCATTGTGACAATAAGCGTATTAACTGAAGACGGAAGATTCACAGCTACCTGTACGGTGACGGTTACCAGTCTGGTGATACCCGTTACAGGAATAACCCTGAATCATACTTCTTACAGCATTGAGGAAGGGAATCAGTTCCAGCTGACGGCTACTGTTTTGCCGGCAGATGCTACCAATAAAAATGTACTGTGGTCGTCGGGCGATGAATCTGCTGTGCTGGTCAGCAGTACAGGTCTGGTTAATGCCATGGAACCGGGTGTGATTACCATTACTGCCACTACTGAGGACGGTGGGTTCACCGCTACCTGCATAGTAACAGTTACCGAAGCTGTGGTTCCGGTTACAGGAGTTTCTCTCAACAATACCACGCTGGGGATTGTGGAAGGCAATACAGCTCAGCTTACAGCTATCGTGGCGCCGGCTAACGCTACAAACAAAAATACCACCTGGAGCAGCAGCAACGAAGCTGTGGCTACCGTCAGCCAGACGGGTGTGGTCACTGCCGTGGCGGTGGGTACCGCTGTGGTTACTGCAACCACCGAAGACGGTGGATTTACTGCCACCTGTACAATTACAGTCACTTCTGCTTCGGTGCCGGTTACAGGGATTTCACTCAATCCGACTTCGTTTTCACTGATTTTGGGAGATACGGGTGTTATTGCTGCCAACGTGTTACCTGAAAATGCAACCAACAAAAATGTTATCTGGAGCAGCAGTAATGTTGCTGTGGCTACGGTCAACGGAAAAGGTGAAGTAACCGGAGTAGGCGGTGGTTCGGCTACCATCACAGCGACAACAGAGGACGGCGGATTTGAATCAACGACTACGGTGACTGTTGTTGTGCCGGTTACAGGTATCACCCTGAATCATACAACTTACAGCATTGTGGAAGGGAATCAGTTCCAGCTTGTAGCTACTGTTTTGCCGGCAAATGCCACAAACAAAAATATATTCTGGTCATCAAGCGATGAATCTGCCGTGACTGTGAATGAAAACGGATTGGTAAATGCAATGGAGCCAGGCATTGTGACAATAAGCGTATTAACTGAAGACGGAAGATTCACTGCTACCTGTACGGTGACGGTTACCAGTCTGATAATACCCGTTACAGGAATAACCCTGAACCATACCACTTACAGCATTGAGGAAGGAAATCAGTTTCAGCTGACGGCTACTGTTTTGCCGGCAAATGCCACAAACAAAAATGTACTGTGGTCGTCGGGCGATGAATCTGCAGTACTGGTCAGCAGTACAGGTCTGGTTAATGCCATGGAACCGGGTGTGGTTACCATTACGGCAACCACCGAAGACGGCGGACTCACCGCAACCTGTGTGGTTACCGTTACTGAAAAACCAATAGCGGTTACCGGAGTTACGGTTTCTCCTGAATCACTTTCCCTGATTCCGGGAGAAACAGGCATTATTGCAGCCAATGTACTGCCCGAAAATGCCACCAACAAAAGCGTTGCATGGAGCAGTAACAATACTGGTGTAGCCGAAGTGAACCAGAAGGGAGAAGTTACTGCCTTAGCTCCTGGTCATGCAAAAATTTCGGTTTTCACACAGGATGGAAATTTTGAGGCCGTATGTAGTGTAACTGTTCTGGTTCCTGTAACAGGAGTATCGCTTAACCACACAACCTACACCATTGAAGAAGGAAATCAATTCCAGCTGATGGCGACAGTTGAACCTGAAGACGCCACCAATAAAAATGTACTGTGGTCATCAAGCGATGAATCAGCTGTAACTGTGAATGAAAACGGATTGGTAAATGCAATGGAGCCAGGTGTTGTGACAATTACCGTGGAAACAGAAGATGGCGGATTTACCGCTGCATGTACGGTTACGGTAACAGAAAAAGTTATTCCGGTTACCGGGGTTGAAATTGATCCACGGTTGCCGATGACAATTGGTACCACCAGTACCCTTGAAACTACAGTATTACCGGAGAATGCCACAGACAAAAGGATTACCTGGAGCAGCAACAATACCGGTGTGGCAACCGTAAATGAAAACGGAGAAGTTACAGCTGTGGGAGTAGGCAGTGCAATAGTTACAGTAACAACAGTGGATGGCGGATTTACAGCAACCTGCGATGTTTCGGTTTATCCCATTTCAGTTACCGGGGTAACTGTTAGCCCAGCCTCCCTGGTTCTGGATCCGGGTGAAAGCGCTCAGCTTACGGCAACCATCACGCCAAAGGATGCCACCAATACGAATGTTACCTGGTCATCGTCCAATTCCCGAAATGTTTCGGTCGATCAAAACGGACTGGTCACCATGGGCAATAGGTTGAGCGGTGGCGCCACCATTACGGTAACGACAGAAGACGGGGAATATACTGCTACCTGCGAGGTTAGTCTTCCGGTTTCGGTTACAGGAATAACGCTTGCAACCGACAACATTTACCTTCCATCGAATACAACCACCATTGGAGAGGCAGTTGCAGCGACCGTGCTTCCGGCAAATGCCAATGATAAATCCATAACCTGGACTTCGAGTAACAATTTTGTGGCAACAATAATCAGTTCAACCGGGTCGGTCACAACACGATCAACCGGAACAACCATCCTTACGGCTACCACTAACGACGGCGGATTTTCAGCACAGTGCACCCTGTATGTTAATGCTGTAAGGGTTACGGGAGTGACACTCAACAAAACAACAACAAACCTTTGGGGGCCTTCATATGCCAATTCCACAAATCCAAATTCTGAGCAACTAATAGAAACCATTGCGCCATCCAACGCAACCAATAAAAATGTGATATGGAGTTCAAGTGATCCTACCATAGCAACAGTTGACCAAAATGGTGTTGTTACGGTAATCACCAATGATCTTTATACACAATGCACCATTACGGTTATCACCCAGGATGGTAATAAAATAGCAAGTTGCATTGTGCACGCCAATGTTTTCAATTAACAGATATGAAAAAATAAAAAAAAACTGAGGCTGCCGGAAACGGCAGCCTCATAAAATTGAATACCTGGGTATTCTTTTTAAAAACGGTTATTCAAACCAACTCTTCTCACTCTTCATCACTTGTTTCAGATTTGAAACATTCATCTTCAAAATAACCGTTTTACCTTACAATCAGTTTTTGAGTTACTCTTTTCCCCTCACCTTCAATCGAAATAAAATAAACACCGGCCTTAACACCATTCAAATCAACTCTTTGAGAAGAATTCCTGATTTGTTCGGCATGCATAAGTTTTCCTGAAATATCTATAATTCGAAGTGAACTGCCAATCTCGTCAGTGCGCACAATTATGTAACCACTCGCAGGATTCGGATAAAAATCAAACCTCATATTTTCCAGACTGGCAACGCTGGTGGCAGTTAAATCCACAAGAATAACCTTGTCAATTACATGAACCACTCCGTTTTGTGCTTCGATGTCAACTGCGGTGATGTTGCTCATACGGCCGTTGGGGTCGGTTACAGTGGCGCCGCCTTCAAGGCTGAATGTCAGTTCCTGACCCAAAAGGGTTTCGGCTGTCAGTCCTTCGCTTAAATCGGTGGACATCACTTTTCCTGCCAATACATGCATTTGCAGTACAGCTTCCAAAGTAGCGGTGGCAATGTCATCCAGTGAAGTTGCTCCCAGTTCTGCCAGCAGTGCGGCAAAAGCAGCGTTGGTTGGTGCAAACACGGTGAACGGGCCTTCGCCGGTCAGAGCGCCGACAAAGTCGATGGTCAAATCTTCTCTTGTAAGAGCAGCTACCAGAATACTGAAGTCCTCACTGCCGGTGGCAATGTCAACAACAGTGGCCGGACGCAAATCCGAAAGAATTACCGTGTCAATTACATGAACAACGCCATTCTGTGCTTCAATATCAACTGCAGTGATATTACTTACACGACCATTCGGATCAATTAATTTTGCTCCGTTTTCCA
>Ga0334892_1002037_pt1 | contig 15380 bp, 15 predicted proteins | sample GraSluR3_MG_4_FD_207213 | JGI IMG/M metagenome (GOLD analysis project Ga0334892, IMG submission 207213) | Sludge microbial communities from methane-producing bioreactor in Wageningen University, Netherlands - Granular Sludge_15_04-R3 | ecosystem: Engineered > Bioreactor > Anaerobic >...
TGGCATGACAGGCAGCCGCAGCTTTACGAATATCCTTAACCGAGCGATAGTCGATCTTGGCATGAGTCGGGTAGTCCACCTCGATCAAGGAGACCAAGTCAATATCCTGATTACGCCCAAATCGGTGCGGATCCTTTCCGAGTAGACGCAGGACCCACACAACAATCTTTAAAAATGTCCGATTAATGGTATGGAAGTACAGCTTTTGAGGTTTGAACGGGGGCAAACCCTCAGCATCGAGGAAATTACCATCGCCAGTCAGGTCAAAAGCCCTGACCGTCGCCTGGTGGATGGCAATGTGGTCCGGGTGACGGTACCCACCGATTGGGTCAAAGGTCACCACCACATCCGGTTTGATCTGACGGATAAGATGGGCGAGCTCGCCCGCAACCTTTTCAAGCGGTTGGGCCGCCAGCGCCTTGGGATGATGGTTCGCTTCTGAACCCGGCATACCTGAATCGCGATAATTCAGGATGTGCAGCTCCCGGATCCCGAGAGTCTCCGCAGCACAGCGCAATTCCTGAGTTCGCAAACAAGCTGCGCTCTTGATGCGTTCTTTATATTCCGGGTCGATATCGCCCAGCTCACCACGTGTAGCGCAAATCAAGTGCACATCAACCCTCTGTTGTGCATAAAAAGCTAATGTGCCACCCATACCAAAAGTCTCATCGTCCGGGTGCGCCATGACGCTTAGCAATCGCTTGTTCGTGCTTTCAGAATCATGTCCCATGCTGGTTACCTCGATCATACTTATCATTTACCCGAATAATTTTACCGCGTGATCCTCAACCTAGAGCGCGATTTTAAGACAGTTGCCTGGCATGGGGGGGACATGCCAGGCAATCTCAGGGAGGAAACCACCAATCATCTGACAAAACGGATTAGGTACTGCAGACATCTTGGTGGAAGACACATGATCTACCAATAAAAGTTTGATGTCTTTGATAACTACTATACTGGATTTGAATACCCCTTGCATTAATGGCGGATTAGAGTTTACAAAGTTTACCTTATTAGTAATAATTTTAAATACCCAATGTGCGCAAGGAAAATATGGAGTGTGGTAGGGTGGATTCACTGCCACACCTCACCCCCTAGCTATCACCAGCAAGGTTACCAGAGCAATGACGATTAATTTCAATTTCCATCTTCAGGCGGGTGACCGCGCCGAAAGAGCTGCTCCCAGGATTTAACTTCGTCTTCACTCAACAGCCGGTTGCGTGGATCAAGTTCGGGCTGATCCTCTGTCAATCCCGCCCAATCCGCAGCAAAGGCTTCGGCGGAGATCACGGCGGCATGCGCAGCCCGGGCTGCAGCCAAAACCTGCCGGTCGGAGCTGACCACCTGCACATTTTTTGCACCTTTGCCCAGTTTCTGTAAATAGGCCATGATGGCTGTATCGGCATCCATTTCATCACGCACGAAATGGGCTCTTACCGAACCCAATTTTTGGATCCCTGCTCGGCCAGGCGGCGCTTTATCAAAAAACACCTCCACCTTTTTACGGCGCAATCGGCAGTAGTCCTGCAGCAGTTGGATCAACTGATCCTCATCATCAGGGTCTGAGAGGTCTATCCCGGGTATGCGGGGGATCAAATTATGTCCGTCAACGATCAACACCATATTCCAATTCTATCGCATCCAACCAGTAAGACCCAATAGCCGTTGAAACTTTAAAAAACTTGCATGAATCGGGATCATTGGTTTACAGCCGCGCAATGCGTTAAAATAAAAGGCAGACACGCTTAAGTTCACAAGGAGCATCGCTCATGACAGAAAATCCCACTCACCCCACAACACCAATGCCTCCCGAGGGCTATGTCCCAGCTGAGTCGCAGGTGCCAGGGATAGTCGTGTTTGCGCCCCAGGTTAAAACAGCGGACCAAGATCATGCCGTTAGTTATGCGTGCCCCAACTGCGGTGCCAACATCGCTTATGACATCTCGGCAGGCGGCATTGCCTGTGAGTATTGCGGCTATGTTGCACCAATTATGGCAGCCCAGGTCGGAAAATCGGCTGAGGATTATGAATTTACCCTGGAAACGCTTGCACAGGCCAATCGCGGTTGGGGTACGCAGCGTCAGGTGCTGCATTGCGATTCCTGCGGCGGCGAGCTGTCCCTTTCAACCGGCGCACTGACCACCTCCTGCCCGTTTTGCGCCTCCAACCAGGTCAATGTCATCACCAGCTTGGAGGAAACACTCCGGCCGCGCTTTCTGATCCCCTTCAAGGTTTCACCAGAAGATACTGCCCCCCTAGCCATGGCTTGGTTGGGTAAAGGCTGGTACCATCCCAATGCCCTGCATGCTAATGTGATTGTGCAGCGTTTTACTGGTGTCTATTTACCCTTCTGGAACTTCAACGCCAATGTGCATGCCAGCTGGCGGGCTCAGGTGGGTTATCAGCAAACTGAACGCCGTTACAATCCCCGCACAAAAAGCTGGGAGACCCATACCCGTACCAAGTGGGTCTGGGAAAACGGCCGGGTGCCCTTGAATATCGACAATTTACTGGTCCCTGGCAGTTCTCCCAACCACCTCAACCACCCAATCCTCACACAGCTCTATCCTTTCCAAATGGGTGAGCTGACAGCTTACACACCCGACTATCTGGCGGGCTGGCAGGCTCAGGCTTACGAAACCACTCTGACGGAAGCCTGGGAAATCGGCAAAAAGACTATTCGCGAACAAGCAAAACAAGCTTGTCATCAGAAAATTCGTTCCACCCAGGTCAGGAATTTCAGCATGACCGCTGATTTTAGTGATGAAGCCTGGCGTTATATCCTGCTGCCCGTTTATCTGGCAGCATATAAATATGAAGGCAAAATTTACCAAGTGATGATAAACGGCCAAACCCGTAAGGTTGCCGGAGGTAAACCGGTTGCCTGGTGGAAAATCTGGCTGGCGATTGCCGCCATACTTACACCGGGTGGCTTCCTGACTTTGGTCGGGTTGCCGCTGACATTGTTGGGTGGTATCGGGGTTTTTGCCATTGTTTTAGGGATCATCTTGTTCGTGGTTGGTGTGGTCATCAGCTTTTCACTTTACAATCATGCCCTTAAATCGGAGGCTGGATAATGACAGATCAAACGCCCTCTATTCAGATCGTCGAAGAAGGTCAAACCCTGTGGCACACAAACCGTCAGCCTGCCGGCTGCAGCCGTTGTCGCCGGGCCTATCTAGCCCACTCGGATTACCAAGTGGCTACCTGCCCCATATGCCGTCAGGGTACCCTGGAGGCTCAACCAGCACTGATGCGCCTGGCCGATCCAGAACAAGTGCTGCCATTCCAAATCACAATGCAAGCCCTGCTACCAACCTATCAAAGATTTGTCTCTGGTGTGTGGATCAAACCGGAGGATTTCAACCCGGAAACCCTCCTCAAAAACACCAGGCCGGTTTTCTGGCCGCTGTGGTTGGTCGACAGCGATGTCAGCGGACGTTGGCACATGCAAGCCGGGTTTGATTACCAAGTTGAAAGTGCCAAAGAAGTTTATGTGGGCGGCCGCTGGGAATCCCGTAATCAAATTGAAAAACGGGTACGTTGGGAGCCGCGCGCGGGTCAGTTGGAAACCCGGATTCAAAATGTGGTCACACCCGCCCTGGAAGAGCACGCAAACCGTGAAATTATGACGGGGAAATATCAACACGATCGGGCATTGCCCTATGACCCAGATCTCCTGGGGAGTGCCTTTTTAGAACTGCCTGACCTCCCCCCTGAAGTAGCGTGGCCGCTGGCCAGGCCGGATTTTGATCAAGCCCTGGCCAACTTGTGCCAGAAAGCAGCTGGCGCCCAGCACCAGCGTGACTTTGCCATCGATGCACAATTTGAGCGTCAGAACTGGACGGAATTGTTCTTGCCGATGTACGCCACGCATTACACCGATGACGAAGGTCAGCCGCAGGTTGTGATAATCAACGGAGAGACCGGTGAGATACGTGGGCCGCGACTGGCGTCTCGCAAACGTGGATCACGGATCGCAGGCATCATTGGCGGTGTGGCAGGGTTTATGTTCACCCTGACGCTGATCGGACTGCTGTTGACGATGGTCTTTCCACCGGCTGCCATAATCGCTGTTTTATGCGGCATCTTGGGGTTGAGTTTGGGAATATTGGCGATCGTAATTGCCGTCTGGCCCGGGCAGTGGAACCGAACACAAAACGGACCCCGCATCACGGATCGAAGCTGAGGGCTGATGAAGACCGCCAACCAGCATCGCTTTCAAGAACTGATCACTCAAGCCCAATCCGCAGTCTTCTCTGGCTGGAATTTCGACTGGCTGGCAGACAGGATGATCCAAGAAAACCCACCCTGGAATTATCCCGAACTGGTTAGAAGACACCTTGTTCAAGCCCACAGCCTGCTGGATATGGGCACCGGTGGGGGCGAGTTTTTAGCATCTCTGGCACCGCTTCCACCTGACACGCATGCCACGGAAGCTTATCCGCCCAATCAGCCCATCGCCGAGAGACGCTTGTCACCTTTAGGCGTCCAAGTCCATTCAATTACGGACCTGCAAGGATTGCCTTTCGATGCAGCTCGCTTTGACCTGGTGATCAATCGCCACGAAGGTTATAATCCCACAGAGGTATACCGGGTTCTGAAAGCCGGGGGCGTCTTCATCACCCAGCAAGTGGGTGGGTTGGACAATTTAGAATTAAACCAGGTACTCGAGGAAACACGCAGCTTCCCGTTCTTCTCTTGGAACCTAGTAGATGCCCTGACCGGATTAATTGAAGCTGGGTTCTCGATCATAAACGCAACACAAGCAGCACTTAAAACCCAGTTCAAGGACATCGGCGCCATTGTCTATTATCTTAAAGCCATCCCCTGGCAAATTGAGGGGTTCAGTCTAGAAACACATACTGACAAATTGATGCGGCTCCATGACACCATAGAACATCAGGGGGGCTTCATCAGTACAGCTCACCGATTTTTGATCATTGCACACAAGAAGGAAAAGACGTCATGAAACGGACAACCATGCATATCGCAGAATGGCTGTACAGCCTGTCGTTTTTACTGTTCTTATTCGGGAGCTCCCTGACCCACATTGAACATGGCTCTGAACTATCCCTGTGGCTGATGGCCTTTGCCGTTGTTGTCACCATAGCTACCACGCTGCTGCCTTTGGCGGGCATCCGCTGGCTGAAATTATGCAAGCTTGGTAATCCAACAGGTTTTTGGGTAGCAATGCTTCTGCAGTTGATCTTCTGGACAACCTTTTTCTGGGCGATGTTCCTGAGATTGAGCCGGAATCTGCCCCCTTTCCATACTTGGATCACCATCACAACATTGTTGTGGGGTGCATGGCTGTTAATCTTCATCTTCAGCCGTCATACAGGCCAAGATACATAAATCTTATCAGCATATGATGATCAATTGGAGATCGGTCGTGTATACTTGGATATCATGGGTATGGATTGTGATTTAGGAAGACAACATGACATGACCACGTTCTATCAAAAATCAGTTACATGCGCCATTTGCAACCATAGCCAAATCGTCAAGGGCATTGCCAGCACGAACAGCTTTGGTTCTTCTGATCTCGACACACGTCCGCCAGAAATGAAGCGCTCAACAATGTTCACCTGGGTACAGGTGTGTCCCTCCTGCGGGTATTGTGCTGATGACCTCCAGAATGAAAACCTTAAAGCGCCCGCCATTATTAAGAAGAATAAATATAAACAGCAATTAAATAACCCGAATTATCCTGACCTCGCCAATGCGTTCCTTTGTAAAGCCTTAATCGAAAGTCGTTGCGGCGATTTTGCTAAGGCGACCTGGTCCTTGCTGCATGCAGCCTGGGCTTGTGATGATCGGGAAAAAAAAGCGCAAGCTGTTCAATGCAGGCAAGATGCGGTGAAAATGCTGTTGCGCGCTGAAAGAAAAAAACAAATTTTGATGAACCATAGGCAGGAAGAGACGTTACTGCTGATTGACCTGCTGCGTAGGTCAGGTCAATTTACTCTCACCAAGCAGGTAATTGCATCCAGACGTCAATTGCTGATCGATGATCCGTCTCTGTTCCCGATTTTAAAATTTCAAAGCCAATTAATAGAAAAAGAAGATTGGGCGTGCTACACGATAACAGACGCATTCAGTGAAAGGGAAGAAACATGAAAAACGTCTTTCCATCTTACCATCCGCTGGTCAAACACAAATTAACTCGCTTGCGCGATCAGCACACTGAACCCAAGAAATTTCGCGAGCTGGTGCGCGAGCTGGCCGCACTGCTGACCTATGAGGCCACAGCTGACCTGGCTACTCAGTCCGTTAGAATCCAAACGCCGATGGCAGAGACTGAGGGCGAGGATTTAAAGGAAAAGATTGGCCTGATCCCAATCTTGCGTGCTGGGCTGGGTATGGTGGAAGGGGTGTGGGAGTTGATGCCCTCGGCGGAGGTATGGCACATTGGCCTATACCGCGACGAGCGCACCCTTAAGCCGGTCGCCTATTACAACAAGCTGCCAATTGCACCGACCGTGGCCGTTTGCTTGGTCCTCGACCCCATGCTGGCAACCGGGGGTTCAGCTGTGGCAACTGTCGATATCCTTAAGCATTGGGGGGTATCAAAGATAAAATTTGTGGGCCTGATCTCAGCTCCGGAGGGCATCACCCGCCTGCACAATGCCCACCCAGATGTTCCCATTCACATTGCCGCCATCGATGATCATCTCAACGAGCACGGGTATATCATTCCCGGTTTGGGTGATGCCGGCGATCGTCTGTTTGGGACGTAATTAATACACGCGAAAACGGGGCTATCTGAATGGACAGCCCCGTTCATCATTAAAACTATCCCTTATTTTTTTGATTCTTGCTCGACAATCGTCACCATCGAAGCTGCTTTGACGATGGCCACGAAGGAATCCGGTTTGAGGCTCGCCCCACCAATTAAACCGCCGTCGATATCCGACATGGCAAACAATTCGGCCGCATTATCGGGGGTGACCGATCCGCCATACTGGATGCGCATCAGTTCTGCGCGCGCATCCCCAAACTGCTTTCTCAGCAGGGGGCGGATCACATTTTTATGCACGCTATTGGCATCTTCTGCTGTAGCTGCCCGACCAGTGCCGATCGCCCACACCGGTTCGTAGGCGATGGTGATCGCCGCAGCCTGCGCCTCGCTAATACCCTCCAGGGCTTTCGTTAACTGGCGGGTCACAACCGTTTCGGTTTCTCCAGCTTCGTTCTCCTCCAACGTTTCGCCGATGCAAACAATCGCGTCCAGATCAGCCTGTAATGCAGCCTTCAAGCGTTTATTGACCGTCTCATCCGTCTCGCCAAAATACTTGCGGCGTTCAGAATGCCCGATGATCACAAAATCACACACTTCGGCGACCATAGCCGGCGCAACTTCGCCGGTATATGCACCTGAGGCTTCCCAGTACAGGTTCTGCGCACCGACTTTGATGCCCGTACCTTTGCACAAATCAGACACAGCGGGCACAGCTAAATAAGATGGGGCAAAGGCCTTATCGACGTTGTCAATGGCGACAAGTTCAGTCTTCATTGACTCCGCCAAGGCCTTGGCCTCAGCGATGGTTTTGTTCATTTTCCAGTTACCAGCAACAAAAATTCTCCGCATTTTAACTCCCTTTCAAATTTAGAAACGACCAAATTGATTATACCAGTTAAACCTGCCCAAAAATCCTAAAAAAGCAGCGTTGACCAAGGGTGAAGGCATTTTCTCCGTAAACTTTTCACACTTTGGTTACAGCAGCCGTTCCAACAGCAAACTGGCAATGCCAAAATAGATAAACAGCCCGGTGATATCTTTGATGGTGGTGATCAACGGACCGGAGCCAACCGCCGGGTCAATGCCCATTTTGGTGAGCGAGAAGGGAATCAAAAAGCCTAAAAATGTAGCGATGATGATCGTCAGCGTCAGAGACAGGCCCACCACCAGCCCGATCGCCGGCAAACCCTGCCAGAGCATCGCAAAAACACCCACCATCAAACCCAGCAACGCCCCCATCCCCAGGCCAATGGTCACCTCCCTGAGGATATGCTTGCCAATCTGGTAGGGATCGATGTGCCCCAACACATACCCGCGAATAAAAATCGAGGTCGACTGCAGCCCGGCATTGCCGCCCATATCCATAATCACCGGAATAAACAACGCTAAGATGACAATCGATTCCAGCAAGTCAGAAAAATTTTCAATGACCGCCCCAGCCAACATCCCACCGGTCATGGTGATCAACAGGAACGGCGCCCTGAACGCCCATACCCGCCAGATCGGACCCCGCACCAGTAAATCCGTCTTCGGGGGTCGCTTGACCTTAGCGGATAAAATTCCCGCACGTTTGTAGATATCTTCGGTCGTCTCCTCTTCCAGCACCGCCATGGCATCATCTGCTGTGATCACCCCCAAAATGCGATTCTGTTCGTCAACAACCGGCAGCGCCATCAGGTCATACCGGTTGAGCAGGCGGGCAGCCAATTCCTGGTCCTGGTCCACAGTAATGGATACCACCTGAGCTTTTGCAATGCTTTTTAAGGATTCCTGGGGATGAGCACGTAGCAGGTCTGCTAGGCGGATCACACCAGTCAGCCGGCGGTGTTCATCAATAGCATAAATATATGGAATTTCTTCATCGTGAGTAGGCTGAGATTTTAAGGTTTCCAACATCTGGCGTGCTGTTGTGTCCTCCGGGAAAACATAAAACTCGGAGGTCATCAACCCACCGGCGGTATCATCTGGATAACGCAGCAGCGGCCTGACTCGATCCGCTTCTGGTAGTTGCTCTAAAACCCGCTTTTGGAGTTCGGTGTCAATATCACCCAGCAGGTTAGCAGCTTCATCCGGCGGCATCTGCGAGAGTACCTGGACCAGCATTTCAGGTGCCAGGCTTTCTGCCAGCAGGGTAGCTTCCTCATCCTCGATGCCCTCGATGATATCGGCCACATCTCCAGCTCCGGTGATGGGCAGCAAGGCTTGCTGCTGGTCAATATCCAGGGAGTCATAAACCTCAGCTTTATCCGCCGGCAGCAGCGTGTTGAATAGCGCGCCGACCTCCTCCCAGCGCCTCTCCTTGATCAGGGTAAAAATCTGGTTGATCTTTCTAGTACGAGTTTGTGATGGCATAATCAAACCTATTCTGTGTATGATCTTCTCGTGTCAGATCACCCGATCGTCGAGATGAACAGGGAAGCAAACAGGAAATAAATCAACATGCCAGTAAAGTCATTGATGGTGGTAATGACCGGTTCGGATGCGACCGCCAGGTCAATGCCCAGTTTGTTGATGATCAGAGGTACTAGGAAGCCCAGAGCTGTGGATAGCGTGATCGTGCAAACGATCGAAAAGCCGACCACCAACCCAATGTTCGGATCTCCCTGCCAGAGCATAGCAACCATCCCGGCGATCGCGCCCAGGATCACCCCTAACCCCAAACCAACACCAATTTCGCGCAGTAGATGCTTGCTGAAATCCTTCGTGTCAATCTGCCCCAGCACATAACCCCGAATAAAGATACCCACGGATTGGGTGCCGCTATTACCGCCCATATCCATCACAACCGGGATGAAAAATGCCAGAACGACAACCGTCTCAAGCGCCTCTTCGAACGCGCCGATTACCCCACCCGCCAACAAGCCGCCGACCATCGTGAGCAGCAAGAAAGGAATGCGCACCATCCACGAACGCCAAACCGGCCCGTGCACCATCAGGTCGCTCTTGACCGATTGATGATCCCTGGTAGAAAGGATGCCGGCACCCTTATAAATATCTTCGGTGGCCTCTTCCTCCAGGGCAGCGATAGCATCATCCACGGTGATCACACCCAGTAAACGCCCGACCTGATCTAGCACGGGCATGGCTAGCAAGTCATAGCGGTTCAAAAGCTTAACGGCGATTTCCTGGTCTTGATCGGCTTCAACCGAAACAAATTGGGTATCTATGATGGCCAGCAAAGGTTGTTGCGGGTGGGCACGGATCAGATCCGCCAACCGGGCAATTCCCGTTAGGCGTCTTTGGCCATCAACGGCGTACACATAAGGGATTTCCTCATCATGGATTGGCTGAGAGCGGATCGCGTTGAAGATCGTCCCCACATCTGTCTCTTCAGAGAACACGTAGTAGTCCGATGTCATTATGCCGCCGGCAGTATCATCTGGATACCGCAGCAAAGAACGGATCTCAGCTTGATCTCTTAATTGTGCAAGGGACTGCTGACGCAATTCAGGTTCAAGATCCCCAAGGAGGTCAGCGGCTTCGTCGGGCTCCATTTCATCGAGCATCTGCACCAGCGCGCTCACATCCAGGCTTTCAGCCAGGGTTGCAGCATCATCGTCATCCAGAAACTCCAATATGTTGGCAGCTTGGCTTGTTTCCACCAGTTTGAGTAGTTTGGTTTGCTCTTCAATGGGGAGATCTTCAAATATTTCCGCCTGGTCCGCTGGGAGCAGCGGCGCGATTAACATGGCCGCTTCATAGCGGCGTCCTTCTTCCAGCAATCGGCGCACTTCCTCAAGCATTTGGGTCAGTTGTACTTCAACCATACTGCACTCCTCTGCCTACGTTGACTGAGTGGTTAATGTTTGGACACAAAATATCGGACTGTGTTGATTTTATCAAAAAAAGATGATTTATGAAAAAATTAACTTGTTATAACAATGCTCAGCTCTTATTCATAGATAACCCCGTTTTTCTCAACCAATAACTTTATAATGACTCAATTCCGCACGCGCTTAAGACTCAACTTAGATACTGACAATATGAAAATGAGCAGATTAATTTGAAATCTCATAAAATCATTTAGTACAATACGGGGCACTCTTCATCTAAATTGTCTATGGGATAAATCATGTGTGAGAGGAATAAAATTAATGGATAAAAAAAATCGATTCATTGACGTTGGATGGTAATATTTCTCGAATTCGCAATCCTAAAATCCAAATGTATTCGATTTTGCATTTCGATGAACATTACAGGATTGAAGGGACAATCTCCTGTATCTCTACATCCCTCATAATTCTATCAACATCTTCCATATGAATATCCCCCGTGCGCATAGTTAATACAGAAGCTGCACTGACGGCACTGGACCAAAGTAATATTGATTCCCAATCGTCTCCTTCTACTAATCGCCAGGCAACCACGGCCGACACCGAATCACCAGCCCCAGCAGCATTGATGGACTTTTGAATAGGGGCTTTTGCCAAATATTCACCCTGATCAGTTAATGCCAAGATCCCATCCTGACCCATAGTAATGATTAGGTTATCAATCTCATAAGTTTTCTTGAACTCCCGTGCACTATCAATCAATTGTTCAATGCTGTTTACTTGGTATGTGAATGTCCAACCAAATTCCTCCCAATTCATCTTTACGATATCAGGTTTTGCTTTGAGTGCTTCTCTGATATATTGCTTTTGTGAATCTATCAACGTTATGATACCAGCCTCTTTTGCCATCGTAATCATTTCACAATAAAAATCATCATTTAATGTCTGGGGTAAAGTACCCGCAAAAATGACGATATCTGTATCTTTTATTCTCTCAGAAAATTTCTTCACCAATTCTCGGGATTGGTTGAAGTCGATCTTCAACTCTCCCACAATGATATGACTGTGAATATTCGTTTCTTCTTCAGCAATGACATATGCAATGCGGTTATTCCCGCCAACCCAAACTGGGTCAGGGATAACCCCGTAGTCTTCGAGCAAATCCAATAATTCTTGACCAATCTTGCCTTCAAAAAACCCTAATGCGACCGTTTTTACACCTAATTGGCTTAATACAACTGATGAATTTAAGCCCTTACCACCAACTGATGTCACTGCTTTATTGGTACGCATGGGATGACCATGCACCCATTTTTCAATAAATAACACTTTATCCAAAGCTGTATTTGGGCAAACTGTAAGAATCATTAATTTATTGTTCCTTTCGGGTCTATCCACTTCTGCGCTAAAACCGCAAATGCATTCGTGTTCATTCTTTGTAAGCAATCCAAGACCGTCATCAGATCAACACCAGCAACAATAATCCCATGTCTTGGCATCAGCACACCCGCTGCTTTTTTCTTCATGACCTCTTTTTTTTCGTTCAGCATACCAACGATCAAGTCTGCTTGTTCTTGTGAGTAAGGGGGAGCTTCTGCATGGTACTCAAGTATCCCAAAAACTTTGGATGCACTTAAGATCGGTTGTATAGGCGTCGAATAAGCAGTGAACGGTAATATGTATTTAGGGTGAGCATGGATAACTGCTTTTACAAATGGGAAAGCCTGGTAAATAGCCAGATGTGTCAAACCTTCTCGTGAGAATAATGGCAGGCTTTTCATCATCTCAATATTTTCCATAGAACCTAGCAGGACATCTTCGACACCAAAATCCCAATGAAATGCATTTCCTGCTAAAGTGCGTGTCATATAGATGATATCCCCGTCTCTAGCACTGGTGTTCCCTCCTGCAATATCAATTAGCTCCCGCTCGAACATAAATTTTGATACATAAACGATTAATTCAGAAACACTCATTCTCTCATTGACTGGCTTCATACTTTTACTCCTTATAAATATCTCTTACCATAATTACTTAATATTTAATAATCCAAAAAAAACAAATTGCCAGAAAAATTTAGCAGAGATATCCTCATGATTATTAAATTTATTGCAAATTATTTCTTCCCATAACCAAAATCAGGGATTTTAACAATTTTCGATCCATTCATCGCTGATTCCTGCGCACAGATACCTGCACATGTAATGGTTGCTGCTGAAATTTCATCTACCTCAGCCTTCCTGCCTTCATAAATTGCCTTTAAGAATTGATGCGCCAGGTGGGGATGTGATCCTCCATGGCCGACACCCTGACGGAAAGAAGTATGCGAAGTATCAGCAACAGCTTCTCGTCTTGTGAATTCAGCGATTTCAGTAGGTAATAAGCGATCAGTATCTGGACACACAATCTTCTCGGCATCATCAATGCCCGTATGAATGACATGACCATCATCAATGATCAGCTCCCATTCAAATGAAGACTCTGTTCCATATACATCAAACCCTTCACGACATTGCCGGATGGTTTCATTAATCCAACGCGTCGATTCTGCGACCACCTCGCTGTCTTCAAATTTTAACGTGGCTGTGATCACAGAAAAAGGACAACCGTGATTCTTTGCGCGCGGTTCACTCAACCGACCCGAACCGTGAGCGATCACTTCTGTGGGTCGTTTTCCGATTAATGTAATGACTGGTGATAGTGCATGAGTACCATTTAAAAACGGCGGGAACCCTTGCCAATAAGCCGGCCAGCCTTCCAACGCCATATTCTGCATGTGGTCTGAGCGAATAAATTGGATTTGTCCAATTTTGCCCTGGCTCAGCAAGTCTTTCACGAAGAGAAATTCTCTTGTATACAGAGCCGTTTCCATCATCATGTATACTTTTCCAGACTTCTGAGTTGCATTGACGATATCCTTGCACTGCTGCACTGTTGTCGCCATCGGAATTGTGCAGGCAGCATGTTTATTTGCATTGAGGGAATCCATCACCATCGGATAATGGTCCATTACCGGGGTAACCACATGAATTGCATCCAGTGAGTCATTCGCGATCATGTCATGATAGTCCGTGTACCGCAAACCTGGTGCAATCCCAAATTGATCACCGATTTCATCCAATGCTGTCTGTGTGCGAGTACAAATAGCGATTTTCCCCGCATAAGGATGTTTTTGATAAATTGGAATGAATTCTTTGCCAAAGCCAAGGCCAATGATACCAACATTAATTTTGTTATCTTTCATAGAATCTATCTCCATTTATTTGTCCGCGAATGATCACATTATCCAATACAATTGACTAATAGATTCCGTTTTCCCGCATGAAAGGAATAGCTACATCATAATAGGAAATTACATTTTCCAGGCTTGAATGAGGTTCTAAGGTGAGAAAACCGTTATAAGCGTCTGATCTCAGCTTGTTGATCAATCCGACAATATTCACTGCGCCTTGATCCGGAAGGGTGTAATAAATCTGATGATTTGAAAGGTGACCGGACATCTTTCCACCCTTCCACGCATCGAGATGACCTGCCTCAGGATTAAAGATACAACCATTTTTAATATGGACATATCGAATAACATCTTTCAACACTTCATAAGCATGTGGAAAGGCTTCAACACCAGCTTGATAAAAGTTGGTTGAGTCTAAATTCAACCTAAAATGATCCGAACTAAAGTGATTGATTATTTGCAGAACCTTTTCCGGGGTATGGGTGATGTCGTGAGCCTCATTTTCCAGCACCATCACAACGCCTAATTGCTCCGCTCTTCTCAATGCGTCCAATAAATAACGATCTAAGACATCAAATTCAATCTCAAATTGTGGTGAGATGAGGTTAATATAATGATTTACGAAGCCTGCTCTTAGATCTGCCGCAATTTCGATTGTCCTGATCAATTCTCGTGAATAAAAGGCATGATCGTCCACGATTTCTTGGTGAAATGCACCGCCAAAAGCCACGCAAGCTACTTCAACACCAACGTCAGCGAGTTGCTTCTTTGCTTTTGGGATATCTCGATTAAGATAAAGGCGCGGGTGAACATTCCCGCAGACAGGTTCACAATTCTGTGCCCATAGCTCGAAATAATGTATGTCATGTGACCTGGTTAATTCCAGCGCTTTTTCTAATGAAAGTTCATGTGAAAGAGCTTCACCTGACATTGTCAACTTGATTTTTCCTGAAACCTGATGATTATTCTTCGATTCCATTTTAGCTTTCCTCATTGTTAACCAACGTAATGTAGCTTTTATACTGATGGTTCCAACCCTCTTCCGTTTCAGGCTCAAACCTTTCCAAGGGAAATGAATTTCTAATAATTTGACGCCCTTCGCTCACAGAAGCGATTTCTTTTTCAGTAATCATTTGCACGAGTAAATTTCCCAAAGCAGTGGCCTCACTGGGTCCAGCTATGACAGTTCTACCAGTCGCATTAGCTACAAATTGGTTTAACAGTGAATTATGGCTTCCTCCACCGACAATATTAATCTTTTCATAATGGCTGCTTGTGACTGATTCTAACTCCTCAATTACCCTGCGGTATTGGAATGCAAGACTTTCAAGAATACACCTGGTGATTTGCCCTGGTGTGTTTGGACAAGGCTGCCCGGTTTCTGCACAATATTCCTTGATTTTTCTTAACATATCTCCTGGTGCAAAAAACCGTATATGATTTGGATTAATCATGCATCTAAATGGTTTTTCATACCTGCTCATCTCTAATAAAGATGTAACTGAATATTCATGCCCGTCTTCAAAATAATCATTAATACATTCCTGGATTAACCACATGCCCATCACGTTTTTCAACAGTCGATGATGACCAGGAAACCCTCCCTCATTGGCAATATTGTGCTTGTAAG
>Ga0334892_1002038_pt1 | contig 15372 bp, 7 predicted proteins | sample GraSluR3_MG_4_FD_207213 | JGI IMG/M metagenome (GOLD analysis project Ga0334892, IMG submission 207213) | Sludge microbial communities from methane-producing bioreactor in Wageningen University, Netherlands - Granular Sludge_15_04-R3 | ecosystem: Engineered > Bioreactor > Anaerobic > Unclassified...
ACTATATTTTTAAAGCCTATAGTAAATTCAATTAAAGGTAAGACAAATGATGATAAAATTTGGGATATAAATGATGGGATTTGGAAATAATATCATTACGGTACAGTTTATACCCGCATTATTACTTAATTGGTAAACCGGTAAACTGGTCAATTGGTAAATTGTATTATCTTGCATTTTTACTTTTTTCTTGTATTTAACTTGTAACTCGAAACTTGCAACTTGTACCTTATTTTTAACTGAAAACAGAAAACTGTCTTTTACCTTGCAACTTGCACCTTGAATCTTGCACCTTTATTTTATTTTTTGTATTTGACCGGCAGAACGGGTGACCGGAAAACCGTTTGACTGACAAATATTCCCTCTCCCCTCGGAGGGAGAGGGCTAGGGTGAGGGGGATGAAATTGAAGAAGATTATCCCAAAATATAAACTTAGATTTATTTTTCTCTGAAAACAGAAAACTGATAACGGAAAACTATTCGCCAAAAACTGGAACTTTCTTCCTAAATTTGCTAAAATAATAACAATTACAAAAAAATAAATAAACAAAAAGCAGCATTCAGCCAGCAATAAAAAACCAACAAGAATCACGAAAAGAAACGCAGAAATTTTACCCTCTCTTTTTTTGCCTGAAATAGGCAAGAAAGAGCAGCAGCACTTAAAGAGGTTAAACAAATCAATTAAAAATAAATTTTAAAAAAAAATAGGTATCCTGATCACATATAAATGACAATTAAATTCTAATGGAGGTTTGTTTTGAGAATTCCTAATATCCGCTGTTTTGTTTTAATGATGATTATTGCCATTGTCTTGACCGGCTGTTCCGGAGGAACCCCAACTGGTCCCGCTATGAATTTTACTGGAAATTGGACGATGAAAAATACAGCTACTATTTCATCAATTGAAGGTATTGGTGTTGGAGAGACTATTACAGCAATATGTAGTATTAACGACAATAATGGCTCTTTATCAATTTATAAAGTTTATATCATCGGACAGGAATCTATTAATTGGGAAATGGGTTATGGAACTAGAAGTGGTAATAAGCTTACAGCAAATATTAATGGTAGTTATCTGAAAATAAATGGTGATCGTGTTTCAGTAAGCCTTTCTTTTGAAGGTGAGATAAATACAGATGGTATTAGCGGAACTGGTTATTGGTCCCAATCCTTTAATGATAATAACTTTATTGACTCAGCTTCAGGAACAACTGTATTTGTGAAGGGATAATTATTCGAGTAAATAATGTAAAATATTTTTTTTCTTTAAAAATAAAAATTTTAAACAATAATACAATATAACGTTTTCTACAAAAGATGGCTTGATATCTAATATTAAATAGAGATAGATTAATAATAATTTAAAGAGTAAATTATAATCTATATTTTTAAGAAATAAATAATAACATTAAAAAAATGTTTTAATGAGAGTTATATGTAATGGAAAATTTTGCTAAAAGTATTTTGAATTATTTTGCTGCTTACACTGAAACAAGATTTAGATTTGATAAAAAAATAGACTATTTCTGGACAGATAGTGAATTAACCTGCGATTTATCAATCTTCCCTGATTTCCAAAAGGAAATAATTCAATATGTCCAAAGTGGAAATCCGTTTGACATTAATATTAAAAAAGGCCAGCACAAAATTGAGTTAGAAGAAGATCAATTTAAAAAAGCTTTAAAAGAAAACCTTGATGATACTTATCATGTTGAATACTTAAAAAACTGCATTGCTCAATCACTGGAAAATTACCGTAAAAACTACGGTGATGAGATTATTTTAATCAGTGATGGGAATCAATCCCAGAAAAATGGAAAAAATATAAATGGTAAAAATTCAAATGTACTAAAACTAAAAAAAGAATATCAAACAAAATGTTTTTTAGAAGGAATCAGGCAATATAATAATGCTTTTGCCGATAGAGTTATTCATCTATTAACAAAATTACAGGTAGAAAAATTAAAAAAGTTAAAAGCCAAGTTAAACATAAAGCAGATACCTACCTCAACCTTCAATCCTCATCAAATAAGACAACAAATATTTAATGGCTTTCAAGAAATTGCTATGACTAAAGACATTAAAAAAGAAGAGCAATATTTTGAAAGTATTTCTAAGTTTATTCAAGATGAAAATTTCAATTTAGTATTATTCGACCTTTATGCTATTTTACGACAATTTAAAAGTTTTATTCCTGCAGGTACTCTATACTTATTTTTCCATGAAATGATAAAAACAGAATCCGAGTCTGAAAATAATAAAAGCAACACTAACACTAATCATAGCAATAATAAAAAAAGAAAAAACAACAAGCAACCCATATCAAAATATCCTATCTTTTTAGTAGAAACAAACATCGAGGAAAAGGAAGAAGAAATTAACATACAAAGTGCCAGAGATATAGTGATCATAAATACGCCTGCAATCAATTCATTAGAATTTAAAAATATTATTACTACACCACGTGCGGCTAGATTCAGTGATGCCTTTGCCTATTTAAATCAGGTCCAAAAACATATCCAGGATCTCTATAGTTTTTATGAACCATTTTTATTTAACCCGAACCATCCTTCCTTACTTAAAGAAGGATATCCCGAAATATGTTTTAGAATGGGATTTCAAATAGTGCAGAGAGAAAATCGAAAATTGCTGGATTACTCTGAGCTAATCACTCATATTGATGCTGGAAAAGGGGGAAAAATTATTGATATGGTTAAGAATTATGTTTCTGGCAATGTTGAGAATACAACAGGTGAGGTAGATACAAAATATAGGGAGAAGTATCCTCGAAAATCAGTTAACAATATTATTTCTACAATTCCTCTTTCTCTAAATAATTCGCAAAAAAGGATTCTTACTGCAATTGAGAACGAAAAGAATAAAGTTGTTGTTGTGGATGGCCCTCCTGGAACAGGGAAATCATACACGATTGCCGCCATAACCTATTGGGCAAATCAGGCGAACAAATCTGTTTTAATTACTTCTCATAAAAGGGCTGCTTTGGACGTCCTTGATGAAATGATGACTGAGCAATTTAAAAAATTACATCCCGAATCAAAGCCTTCTATTATTAGACTTTCTAAAGGTGAAACTAGTGTCAATCGATATAATACAACATTAGCTACTCAGTATATCTCCAGTGCAACCCAGAGAAGAAACAAATATAAAGATGAATCTGCAGCTATCAAAAAAGATATTGAAAAATACTTTGATGAGATTAAAAAACAAAATGACTTTTATTGGAAGAGTTCTGAAGAATATGAAACATATATTACTAATTTATATAATTTTGAAAATATCAGAAAAGAACTTATTTCAGAAGAAATCGTAAGTGAAAATGAATACCCTTTAAAACCCCAAAAAGATGAAGAAATTGATTTAGAGTCTATCAGAAAATTTTCTAATAAAATCACAGAAGTCAAAATTGAAAATCTTAGTCTGCAAGAGATTAGTAAAATCTATCAGCAGAGAAATAAAATAGAAGAATGGCTAATTGTATGCCAGAGTATTTCAGATTTATCAGTCAAAGAAGAGGATGTTAATAAATTAATTGATTTTAATCTTGATGACCTTGAATCTTTTCAGCAAAAATTCCGGGAAATTAATAAAAATCTTAAAAATTCATCACCTGTCTTTGGAGGAAAAGAAAGAATAAAATATTCCTCAATCATTAAGCAGCTACAATTAAAAAATAATGATGATTTCCACAATAAAATCCAGGATTTAAATCGTTTAGAGTATGAAAAGATTATTCAAAATATCTGCCTCCTTTCATCAAAAGAAAAAAGTCATTTATGTGCTGGAGATATAGATAAAAGCATTGATCTGCTTTTCAAAGTATCCCGGTTTAAGGAAAACAAAAACAAGATTAATGCTATCTTGAAAATAACCCATAAGAGTATCAATGAAATTAATGAAATTTTCGATTTACTAAGAAAGTTACAAAATTTATTTGATGATTTAGATAAGAATTCAATACAATCAATGGTTTTTTTACAAAAATATTATTCAGATTTACTAACACAAATTAAAATAGATTTCCAGGACATTCAAACTATTACCAATCTGTTTTCAGAGACTGACGAACTTGCTAAAAAAATTCATGAATATATTTATTATTTTATTGAACTGAACAAAAATCAAATCAATAATTTGCCTGACAAAAAACTTATCCAAGAATACAATCATGCTCTTTATAAAGAACTTATATCTAAAAATGATGAAAGAACAAAAAATCTTAATAATTTTACTTCGGATATCGAACGCATAAAAACAAGTTTAGGTTTTAATAAAAGATTATCATTAAAGGAAGCCAAAATATTGCTTGAAAATATTTCCTGTATCATATCTGAGCCTGATCTGGTTTCCCAATATTTCCCCATGGAAGATGACCTTATTGATTTGCTGATAATTGATGAGGCTTCCCAGGTTTCAATAGCTGAATCAATTTCCCTGATCTTGCGGGCAAAAAAGGTCATTGTGTTTGGGGATGAATACCAATATGGAGCTGTTGCAGCATTCAATGTTAATTCTTCTTATTCCAAACAATATTTCAATGAAATACTTACCAGCTATTCCCAAGATTATAATATTCAAATAACTGAACAAGAAAAAGAGGAAATGTCAGAAGATGTATCAAGAGAAGAAAACCCGGAAGAGCAGGAAATTCAGCCCGTTTATAAACCGGAAGAAGGTAAAAAAGAATGGCTGAAAACATTCAGTATCAGAACATCTACCCTAAATTTTGCCAAGGCGTTGCATAACTTTAGCACATCCTTAAACATACATTTTAGAAGTTTTCCTGAAATTATTGAGTATTCCAATGAATTCTTCTATCGGCCAAACCAGATACCTCTCATAGTTAACCGAATCAGAACTAAGCCCATCAATGAAGTGTTGAGATTTATACCAGTTGAGACCAAGGGTATTTCAGGTAGAAATATAAACCTTGATGAAATTGAAACAATTAAAGATGATATTGAAAAACTAATTGCCAATGGATTTAAAGGCAGTATCGGGATTATTACAACTTTCAGAGAACAAAAAGACCGGATGGAAGAAATTCTGAATAAAGAATTAAAAAGTTATCATAAATTAAAGAAAGACCATAAATTAATTGTCTGGTTTGTAGGGGATGTTCAGGGTGAGGAAAGAGATATCATTTATTATTCCCTGGTAGAATCCAAAGAAAATGAATTTTCAGACCTCAGAACTATCTTTCCAGTAGTGGGTGGCTCTGCAGACAGGACTACCAGCTTAAAAATGCAGCGGCTCAATGTAGGCTTCAGCAGGCCAAAAGATACTTTAGTCATTGTTCATAGCATGCCTGTTTCCGAATATTCCAAAACCCGGTTAGGTGATGCCTTAAAACTTTATAAAAACTTAAGAGAAAAAGCAGTTGATAATTACATAGAAGATGAGGCAATATTTGAATCACCCGCAGAGAAAAAATTATATAATATGCTGATTCAGACAGAACTTTACCGGAAGAACAGAGATAAAATCAGGCTAATTGCCCAATTCCCTATCGGAGAATATATTACCAATGAATATCGCAGGTATATTCCAAAATACCGGGTAGATTTTCTAATGATTTTTTCTGCTAATGGGAAAGAACAATCATTGATTTTAGAATATGATGGCGTGGAATTCCATACCAAAGATCCTGATATAGTTACAAAGCATAATTTTCCCCAACAGTACTTAGAATACGACCTGCAGCGCCAATTAGAGCTGGAAAGTTATGGCTACCATTTTCTGAGAATTAATAAATTTAATTTAATTCCGGAAAACGAATCCGAATCACAAGTGGATGTGCTCAATAGTCTGCTTAAAGAAAAGTTTATTTTAGAGGGGTAAGATATGGCAAAAATTAATTTATCTGAAGAAGATTTAAAAATTTTATCCGAATACATTAATAATGAGACAGAGATACCACAGGAACTTTTAACAAAATTAGCGCCCAGTTTCTTTGATAAGCTGAACCAGGAAGGGCAGTTTGATTTTGAGAAATTGCATAAGTTTAAAATTCCAACTTTGGAATATGCCGGGAAAAGGCCAGAATCAATAATCCTGGCACAAGCCAACCTTACCACTGGTGCAGCCCCTTTACAGGTCATCAGAAAATTTGGGAGTAACGATAATGATAACCAATGGAGAAATCTCATTGTCCAGGGAGATAACCTGCAGTTTTTAAAGACCTGTTATTTGAATAAAGACCCATTAATCAAAGATAAAGTCAAGGGGAAAGTAAAATTAATTTATATTGATCCACCTTTTGGGACTGGAGATGAATATGGTGGGAAAAATGGTGAAATGAGTTATAGTGCTAAGATGATGGGATCCGAATTCATTGAAAACATAAGAGAAAGATTAATATATTTAAGAGAATTATTAAGCAATGAAGGATTTATTTTTATTAGAATGGATTACCATTTTGCCCATTATATTAAAATTATAACAGATGATGTATTTGGCAAAGAAAAATTTATAAATGAAATATTAATCGGCAGAAAAAGGGAAGGAGCAGGGACAAGAAATAAACTTGATATAACTACTGAATCAATTTATTTATATTCAAAATCTAACTATTATAATATGAATGATGTTTTTGCTAGAAGAAGCTTAACAGATATTAAATGGACTTCTTTTTTGATGGCTGAAGAAAGAAAACCAAGAGAACGTACTTTTTTTGGAATTACTTTAGTTCCACCAAAAGGTCAACATTTTTCATTAAAACAAGAAAAATGTGATAGATTAGTTTCAGAAAATTTCATTCGTTTAAGATGTAAAGAGTGTGGAGCAAGATATTATTATGCAGAAGACGAAAAAGATCTACAAAAAAGAATGAAACATAAGAAACATAAATTTAAATTTTATGACATTAATTCTGATACTATTTTTTATAATGTAAAAGAATTAGAAAATAAATGTCTTGAGTGTGGTAAAAATAATTTTACAGTTGATTATTTAGGTTCTGACTATGAAAAAGTTAATAATAATTGGCTTGATCTTCGTTCGTATTCCAGCACAACTGGGTATCCAACTGAAAATTCAGAATCATTATTAGAACGAGTAATTAGTGCATGTTCCAATAATGATGATTTTGTTTTGGATTGTTTCGCTGGTTCAGGAACCACAGGTGCGGTGGCTGAAAAATTAGGCAGGCGTTGGATTATGTGTGATTTTGGAAAGCATTCAATTTACACTATGCAGAAAAGAATCTGGCAGATTGGTGAATCAAAAAAATTGGGCACTGATGCTAAGAAGAATGAAAAATATTCTTTACCTCCCAATCCTTTTGCCATTGTATCTGCTGGTGCGTATGATTTTTCTAAAATCATTGATTTACGGAAAAATAAAGAAGCCTATATTAATTTTGTATTAGGCCTCTTTGGAATTATTGCAGATGAAAAAGATTATACTGCTAAATACAAAATAAACAATATTTATGCTGAAAAAGAGAATAATCCAGTAGAAGTCTTTCCAATCTGGGATGATGATTACCTGAAAAATATAAAGATTGATGAAGAATATTTAAGAGAGATTGTAAATGCTGCAGGTAGCAGGTTAAAAGGTGACTATTACATCATTACGCCTGAAACATGCACAGTGGTTGGCAATACTACATTAAAAAACTCTACTAATGAAGAAGTGAATTTTATTTTGCTTAAATTCCCCTATAAGCTTTTAGAAGATTTTTCCCGGCAAATGCAGATTGAGGAACAGCCGGATTCCCAGGAAAATATCAATAAGTTAATCTCTTCTTCTGCTTTTTATTTTAATGAAGAGGTGCAGATCAAATTAACGCGAACAGAGAAAGGATTTAGAATAAATGAATTTCAGGTAAATATATTAGATAAGAGCAACAATAGATTTAAAGGGTTAGATGGACTTTCTATGCTGCTCATTGATAAAAATTATGATGGGAAGGTCTTTAACCTGGATGCAGCGGTCTATAAAAAAGATATTGTTCAAGATGGAACGGTTAAAATAGATGGGCTAAAGCCGCATTCTGCTGTTATTGCGATTGATAAGCATGGTAATGAGAGTGAAGCAACCTATCTCACTTGATTAATAAGGAGTGACAAAGATGGCATCACGAGTCAAAAAATTATATTTGTCAAACCACACGCTGGATATTAATATCCGCAGGTGTAATTATAGCCAGTTTGATTTTTCGGAAGTAGAGGATTTTGTCAGGGAGCTGGCCGGCTCCAGAGATTACCAGTTTAAGGCAATTAAAGATTTAATGATTTATCTTTGGGGAGGAAGCTATAAAAATATCACTGAACTAGCCAGGAAGAATTTTAAGAGAAAAGAAGACATCCAAAACCGTTTTAAAACAGAAGATAATATGGTTAGGAACTTGCCTTTACCTAATCGTTTATCAGGAGTGGTTCACCTGGCAACTGGAACAGGAAAGTCTTACATTATGTTTGCTGTTGCCTACTTGTCAATAATATTAGGTAAAACCAAAAGAGTATTAGTGTTGGGCCCATCTTCTACTGTTATTGAAAGGGGTTTATGGGGTAAATTCAAAGAATACCTCTATGGACCTAAAGGTCAACAACTACAAAAAAAATTGCCTTTACAATATCAGAACATCCCGGTAAACTTGCTAAATGAAACCCAGCCTATTACAGATAATTCCATTGTGATTGAAAATATTAATTCTATCTACAATAAAGATAATAATTCTATTGGTGATACGCTTTTCTCACAAACAGATGAAGTTTTAGTTTTAAGTGATGAAGTTCATCATGCCTATTCACATCTTTCTTTTCGGGGGGCTGGTTATCAAATAAAAGAAGGTGGAAGAGGTGAAGTGCTGAATGAACGTTTATGGATGAAATTCATCCGGGAAGAATCTAAGATAACCAGACATATCGGCTTTACCGGTACTCCATATAATCAGGATGAATACTTTCCTGATGTGATTGTAAACTATTCTATTAAAGATGCCATTGAAGAAAAATACATCAAGAAAATTAATCCGATTATCCATACCAAGATAACCGACGAAAGAGAAAATAATAAATTAACCCTGTATCAAAAATTTGAACAGATACTAAAAACGCATGATGAAAATAAAGAACGATATTCTTTTAAAGATAAAGAAGAAAAGGCCAGACTAAAACCAATTACCATATTTATAAATTCTACCCAGAAAAGTGCCCAGAGAAATACCGAAGAATTTGTAAAGGCACTTAATGAATACTTAAAAAATACCAATCCTGCTTACCAGAATTTATCATTATCTGAATTAGAATCAATTTCCAGAGAAAAAGTTATTTGTGTTATCAGCAAACCTACTGATGATGACTATCAGGCAAAGTTAGAACAGATTGAAGAGATAGATCCAAAAAAAACAGGGGGAAAGGTAGAGTTTATCTTTGCTGTAAATAAGTTGTCAGAAGGATGGGATGTAGACAATGTTTATCAGATAGTGCCGATGGAAGAGAGGGTTTTTAATTCCAAGCTATTGATTTCACAGGTATTGGGAAGAGGGTTACGGTTACCCCGAAATGTTCCTAGTGGTTTGATTCATGCAAATTATCCTATGGTAACTATTACAAACCACGAACGTTTTGCAGAACATATTGTCGAATTAATGGCTTCCGTAACTGATTGTGAAATGCGTTTCGTTTCTTCTGTTTTCCCTGTTTCTTCTAATAAAGATAGGGTATTATACAATTTTAATCTCTTTAATTTAAATTATCTACCTCATGAAGGAAGGGTAGATATAGATGAAAATGAAATAAAAGGTCCTAACCGAACTCTGATTTTAGATCTTCCGCAGGAAAAGTTAAATTTGACTGTTGACTACCTGCAAGGTCAAAGACAATTTAAACTGACCAAAAAATTTTATACGGTTGACCAGATTGTTTTGGATATTCATAGCAGGTTTAAACATAGAGAATACGAGATGGAGCATTATTATGATTTTAATACCGGAAAGGAAAATGGAAAACTGCCTGGAACAGATGATATTGAGAAGGTAATCAGACAGGCAATGAAAAACGCCGGCTTTAATAACGAAAAGCTTTCTGAAAATAACAAAAAACAAATAGAAATATTTTTCAATCAGTTTTTGCCTCAGAGCAAGAAAAGAGTAATCAGAACAAATATTGAGGGGGATTTACAGTGTATTAAAACTGAATCAATGGACAATTCCAGCAAGAGGTCTGGCGAATTGGACCGATATGCCAGTATTTTTATTTCAGAAGATTATAAAGATGAATTAGATGATGATAATCTATTTGTTTTGAGATATTTAGTTGAGCAAAATAAGCAAGTAAGCCAGAAGCAGACTTCAATTGACTTCTTTCTGCCCCAAGAAAAACATGACTATCTAAGACAATTGATTTCAGAAAAACCCATTTTTATTGTAAATACTTCACTATTCAAGACACCACAAAATTTAGTTATTTTATCTCATGAACCCGAAAAAGAATTCCTCTTCAAAATAATTGAAAACAGTAAATATATTAGTTCATTTATTAAATCAAGAGATATGGGATTTTACAGTATTGATTATGAATATTTTAAAAAAGGAAAAGACCGAACAAGAAGAAGCTTTAACCCGGACTTCTTTATTAAAATAAATATTCAGGGATATATGGATAGATTGCTTGGCCAAATAACCGAAAAAGAATTGGAAGTATTAAAAGATTTGCAAAATAAAGGTATAAGAAATCTTATAAAAGTAGTGGAAATTAAAAGTGATGAAGACCAGGAAGAAGTAACTAGGGCAAAAGAAAAATGGGCAAAAGAACATTTTGAAAGATTAAACAAAAGACTCAGAAAAACCAACCCTATTGATATAGACCCTGATTTCAGGGAAGATATTTATGCCCATTATACTTTTGATTTACTTCACCCCAGCGACTACGACTTGTGGTTTAGTAACTTAAGAAAAGGCGTTGTTTTGTAGATTTATTATATATTTAGATCATAGATAAATATATGACCTAATTTATCAATTTGTTATAAAAATATAAAAATTAAGGTTTAGTTATTGATGAGTAGTAATATAACACCCAAACAACAAAATCGTGTTATCATTCTTATCATTTATGTAGGCTTTCTTCTTCTAACTAATTTCTTAGCATTTGGTCAATTGATGCCGCCAAATGGATCAAAAGGTTTGTGGTTTTATAGCGGTTTTGCTAGCATACTATTAGGAAATCTTCTTGTGACCCCCTTATATATCAAACCAGTAGATGCAATATCATATTCAGTTCTTGCATTAATAAGCTTATATCTAGTAAATGATTTAGAAAATTGGCTGTATATTGAAAAAATTATTTTTTATTCTGTCACTATATTTTTTATATTCATAATTCTGTCTTCATTTATAGCTATTCTATTAAAAGATTCTCAAAAACAAGTTGCTCAGAATATTTCAAATACTTGTAAGATTATTTCAGAACAATTTGGAAATCAAAGAATAATTTTTAGTATTGTTATTATTTTTGCATTAATATTTTTTCACAGAGATAATTCGATGGAATTTGTTTATATAACATTAGCTTGGGTTGTTACTATAGTGTTAAAACCTGATTTATTTTTATACCAGACTTGGAAAAAGATAAATCAGATATGGTCCTCTGATGTTTCTATAAATTCAATAGGTGTTGTTGCTGCTTATCAAAAACCGGATATTTTTCTAATTCATAAAAGTTCTTCTAATAATATAAACTTTGGTACGATTATTATTGCAAATGATCCTTTTACTTCTCCACGATTAGGTATAACCCTAGATTATATTGGAAGAGACGAAGCATTGCTTTTAAGATGTATTGAATTGAATGTACCTTCTCAAAGAATGAAAATAGTGAGCGATTATTGTAAATTACTTCCTCCAAATAATGTAGGTATAATTGATAGTAATAAAATTTTTTTAGAGGACGAGCCGAAAGAATCAATTATAAATGACATAGCTAATTTTGTTGGAATAGTAGCCCCAGAAACATCATTGGAAAATCTTTATTTTGAAGTAATTCAAGAAAAAGACTTAGAAGAGGGGAAATTAGTTAAAGTTTTTATTAGAGAAAAGCCTGTTTTGTATCAAATAATTGATGGTTTAACTAAAGAAGAAATTATTTACAAAAAAAATAAACTTGGTTTTGTGAGATCAAAGGCTAAGAAGATAGGTGTTTGGGATAAACACAATAAGAAATTTTTATCAGCAAAATGGTTACCAAAAATAAATTCTCCAGTTTATTTACAACCTATTTCAAAATATAGACCATTATTAGAATCAGTGGGGCATTTTCCTTCAACAAATTATTCAGTTTGTTTAAAGAGTATTGATGATCTTGTGACTCACAACACTGCTATACTTGGAATTCTAGGTATTGGTAAAACAATGTTAGCAATTGAATTAATTGAAAGGATGATTGCAAAAGGAATTAAGATTATTTGTCTAGATTTAACGAATCAATATGCTCAAGAGTTATCAGACTTTTATAATGCTGAAATCGAAAAAGAAAGAATGGAAAAAATTCGAGAAGCAGGAGAAAAGGATAGGGATCATTGTGAAGAAAATCCTGAAAAGGGAGGAAGCATACCAAATTTAAGAGATGCAATTTATAGAGATTTATTAGAATTTTTGAATACAAATAATGATGAATTAATTAAAATATATAATCCGTCTGAACTTTCTGCTACTAAACAATTATATGATCCTAGAAGTTTTAGAGTTGGCGATAATTGGGATAGAAAGGCTTCGCTTTGGGAAGTGACGCCAGTTGAAATGACCAAAATAATAACAGAATGTACTTTATTAATCTCAAAAAATATAATGACCGATAAAGCAAGAACATGCATAGTATTTGAAGAAGCGCATTCGTTGATTCCTGAATGGGGAACTGTAGCTTGTGATGGAGATAAAGCAGCAACAAATGCCACAGCTCGAGCCATTTTACAAGGTAGAAAATATGGTTTGGGATGTTTATTGGTAACACAAAGAACTGCCAATGTAACTAAGACAATTTTAAACCAATGTAATTCTATATTTGCAATGAGAACTTTTGATGATACAGGTAAAGAATTTCTTTCTAATTATGTTGGAAGAGATTATGCATCTGTTTTGCCAACAATTCCTGAAAGGCATGCAGTATTATTTGGTAAATCTTCATCTTGTGCTGATCCCGTATTAATAAGATTAAATGATCAAGAGGAGTTTAGAGTAAAATTTCGTAAAAAATATCCTCCACCAGACTTAAATAAAATATATCAAAAAGAGGACAATAGGCAGGAAGAATTTTTACCAAAAGAAGATGTTGATTCAGTTCATGAAGAAGAGATGCCTTTTTAGAATAATATAATTGTTATTTTTATAAAGGACATAAAAAATTTATATGAATAAGGAAAATATTATGTGATTTAATGTTTAAGCCTCAGAACAAATTCATATTGATTAAGGAGTCATTTTGACATTAAATAATAGAAAATTAGATATTAAATCCAGGAGCGAAGTTACTGAATATTTAAACAAATTGCTTGAAGAAGGCAAGGTGAAGGATTGTCAATTTCTAATTATTGAAGAAGGGTATCTGAATGCTTTTTATCCTAAATGTATTAAAAAATATTCGAAAAGAGTAAGAGCAATAAATGTGAAAACAGATATAACAGCTGACAGTGGACCAAGTAGTTATTTTTGGCCAGAATGTCCAACTAATTGTCCATTTTATTTAAAATCAAATAATTTCACAATGACTTTAAATAAAGAAATAAAAAATATTAATTATATAGATTCAGAAGACCTTCGTAATAGTACATTAAATCCATTACCAATTATTATTTCTGTATTAACAGATATTGGGAATAGCGATCAAGTCCTGAAAATAATTAATAAAAGTGGTATATCAATCGACTTTTCATTGAGTAAAAAACAGGATTTTTCTCATAAAATGAGGATAAGAGAGTATGTTAAGAGGCTAAATTGTGTTTTGCAGAATGAAGAATATGAAAAAATGCTTCATAGCCTGTTTCTATTAACAAAAAATATGATTGCTGAAGATAAAAAATTGAAAAATATTTTAGACAAAAGGTTATCAGAAATTGGATGGGAAGCAAAAAAAGGGAATCTATACCCAAAAGGCAAAGATGTTATTGAATTATTTTTCCCTCCAGGACTTGTTCATTCAGCTTACCAAGGTATTAAAGAGATAATTAAAAAGGCAAATAAAAATATTGATATCATTGATTTATATATTGATAGTTCTATTTTTGAAATTTTAAAAATAAAAGCAGACACAAAAAAAATCAATGTAAGGATTTTAACAAAAATTATAAAAGATGACTTTGACCATGAAAATTCTCTTTTTACACAAGAACATCAAAATATTAACATTGAACGCAAAAATATTAGTGATTTCCATGATCGATTTATTATCCTTGATAGAGATACAGTATATCATTTAGGAGCCTCGATAAAAGATGCAGGTAATAAAGCATTTTTAATCAGCAAAATTGAAGATTGCGAGATAAAAGAAAAAATAATCGAATCTTTTAAGAAAAGATGGGGTAGTTAATTAATTGATACATTTTAGAGGAAAATAAAAATGCATAAGAAAAATCAATGGATTATTAGGCATGGTGACAAGTGGGCAGTAAAAGGAGAAGGCAATAAAAGAGCTACAAAAATTACTGAAACCCAAAAAGAAGCAATTAATATTGGTAAAAGAATTGCCAAAAATCAAAAGTCTTAATTAATTATACAAAATACCAAAGGAAAAATAATAAGTAAGGACAGTTTTGGCAATGACCCTTGTCCACCGAAAGATAAAGAGCATTAAAGAATTTAAATACATTAATCGAAGCTCGGAACTTATATTGCTAGATATGAAAGAGTTATATTTTTTTTGATTTCCTAATATATCTCTTTCACTTATTCTTTGTATTAGTTTTATTAGGTTTACAAAATTTAAAAATACAATTTTAAAGGAAAGGTAAAAGAAATGTATAATAAAATCTTAGAAGAAATAAAACAAAATTATTATCATCAAAATTATAGTAATGATGGACAGAGATTTATAGCTTGGTATTTAAGAAATATACATTTAAGAGACCCTAATCAAGCAAAATATGATATCACTGATGGTAACAATGATAAGCAAATTGATGCCATTGTTGTAGATGACGATAATTCATCGGTATATGTAATTCAAGGAAAATTTATTGGTGGCCAAAATGTAGATTCTGGACCACTTCGAGAGGTTTTATCTTGTTGGGTTCAATTAAAAAACTTAGATGAACTTCAAGAAAATGGTAATGAAAAGCTAAAAAAGAGATTAATAGATATTTCAAAAGCCCTAGAAGATGAGTATGAAATAATTTTTGAATTATTAACCACTGCTAGTT
>Ga0334892_1002049_pt1 | contig 15334 bp, 12 predicted proteins | sample GraSluR3_MG_4_FD_207213 | JGI IMG/M metagenome (GOLD analysis project Ga0334892, IMG submission 207213) | Sludge microbial communities from methane-producing bioreactor in Wageningen University, Netherlands - Granular Sludge_15_04-R3 | ecosystem: Engineered > Bioreactor > Anaerobic >...
TGAGGGCGGGGTCGGGCTGGGCATCGATGCGTTGCAGCGCTTGGGCTCGGTCCAGGCCTCGTGTCTCCATCAGGCGCTGGAGCTGGACTTCTCGCGGGGCGGTGGTCACCCAGATCGCGTCACAGTAGCGATCGAGCCCTGCCTCGAGCAGCTTGATGGCTTCCACCACGGCGGCGGGCGCATCGCTCTCAGATAGCTGATCCTGTATGACAGTCTTCACGGCGGGGTGTACCAGGGCCTCCAGGTCGGCCAGGGCTTGCGGCTCGGCAAAGACGATGGCGCCCAGCGCTGCGCGGTTGATGGTGCCATCCTCGGCGAGGATCGCCTCGCCAAAGTGGTCGATGATGGCCTGGTGCGCTGGCGTTCCAGGGAGCATAACCTCGTGTGCCACGAGGTCGGCATCGATGACGTCGGCGCCGAGGTCAGCCAGCATGCGCGCCACCGTGCTCTTGCCCGTGGCGATGTTGCCTGTGAGGCCGATGACAACCATGCTACGAACTCTCCAGCAGAGCGCTGGCATGCTGTTCCCACTCGGCCAGGCGCTCGGCCAGCTCGTCCTCGAGCTGCGCCAACGTCTCGCTCAGTTCCCGCAAGCGCACAACCTCCTGAGCCTGGCTGGCGCGCGCGATCTCTTCATGAAGGTCATCTAGTTGCTGCTCGAGGGCGTGGATCCTCTCCTCGATCTCCTGGGTGATGCGCGCCTGGCGCTGGCCCTCCCGTCGGGGCGGCGTTGCGCTCTTGCTGCTACCTTTCGGCCTGGCCGATGCATCGGCCAGGTCTGCCTGGGCCTCTGCCAGGGCGCGTGCCTGCGCATAGGCTGAATAGCTGCCCTCGAACTGGTCCATGCGCCCGTCGCGAACCATCCAGACATGGGTTGCCACCGCATCGACCAGGTAGCGGTCATGGGAAACAAACAGCAGCGTTCCATTGAACGCAGAGAGCACTTGCTCCAGCACCTCACGGGAGGCGACATCGAGATGGGTAGTGGGCTCGTCCAGGATCAGCCAGTTGGCGCCTCGCAGGGTCAAGATGGCCAGGCCGAGACGCGAGCGCTCTCCCCCCGATAGGTGCTCGATGCGTTTTTCCACGGCATCGCGCACAAAGAGAAAACGGGCCAGATGGTGGAGGGCCTCATCGCGTTTGAGCTTGCTCTCGGCCATGATTTGCTCGATGACAGTCAGGCTCTGATCGAACCAGTCGTGGGTCTGAGGCAGATAGCCGATCCGGATACTGGCGCCTCGGCGCAGCCGTCCCTCGAGCGGCTCCAGCTCGCCCAGGATCGTTCGCAGCAAGGTGGTCTTGCCGCAGCCGTTGGGGCCGAGCAGCGCGACGCGGTCACCGCGCTCGATGCGCAGCTCGCCTGTCTCGAACAAGGGCAACGACCGCTCGTGCTCGCCATCGGCGGTGGGAGCGCTTGGGTAGCCCACCGTGATGCCCTCGCTGGTCAGCACCTCGTCGCCAGAGCGCAGCGTGGCGCGCATGCGCAGGCCCATGGCGCGGCGCTCCTTGGGCGCCGCGATGCGTTCCATGTGCTCTAGCTGCTTTTCGCGGCCGCGAGCCTGCTTGCTGCGCTGCCCCGCCTTGTAGCGCCTGACAAAGGCCTCCGTGCGCTCGATGACCTCTTGCTGCTCTTCATACTCGCGGCGTTGGCGCTCGCGTCGGTGTGCTCGTTCGACCAGATAGGCGCTATAGTTTCCGCGGTAGGTTTCCACCGAGCCGCCCTCGAGCTCCCAGATGCGGTTGGCCACCTGATCGAGAAAGTAGCGGTCGTGAGATACGATGAGCAGGCTCCTGGGCCAAGCCTGGAGATAGGATTCGAGCCACTCGAGGGCGTCCAGGTCCAGGTAATTGGTGGGCTCGTCGAGCACGAGTAGGTCGGGCTCCTGGAGCAGCAGCTTGGCGAGGAGCGCGCGCGTTATCTGGCCGCCGCTGAGCACTGCGATGGGCCAGGAGTAGGACTCTTCGGCAAAGCCGATGCCGCCGAGCACCCGGCGGATGCGGCTCTCAAAGGTATAGCCTCCGGCTCTTTCAAAGCGCTCCTCGGCGCGAGCATAAGCGTTGAGCAGCTCGGCGTCGCCGGGCCGTTGTGAGAGCTCATCGGTCAAGGCTACCAGCCTGGTCTGCTGTGCTCGTAGGTCGGTGAACACGGTGAGCATCTCGTCGAGCAGGGTGCGGTCGCTCGCGAACACGGGGAGTTGGGGCAGGTACGCCATGGCCAGCCCCTTGGCGCGCTGTACCGTTCCCGCTGTGGGCTGAAGCTGTCCCAGAATGATGCGTAGCAGCGTGGTCTTGCCCTCGCCATTGGGGCCTACCAGGCCAATCTTGTCGCCATGGGCGACGCTCAAGGTGACTCCCTCAAAGACATCTTGAGCGCCGTAGAACATGCCGATGTTTTGGACGGTGACGATGGACATGATGATCTCCATGCTGGCGGAACGAGCTGGATTATAGCATGCTGTGCCAGCCTCACCAACGACCACCTGGTGGGCTGACCTGCCAGATGGTTGCTCTCGGCTCGTTGCGCTCTATAATCAGGCCCCAGGGAAGGAGGCGAGCGTGCGCCAACGATGGTTTGCCTGGGGGACGGGGCTCTTGGCCGTGCTGCTCTGGGGGGCGGCGGGCGTTCTGGTAAATACGCACCCTCCGACGTGGGGCTATCAGGTGTTGCTGGTCGTGATCATCGCCCTGGCGGTGGCGGCCACGGTGATGCCCGTGAGCTACCTGCTACAGACTCGTCACTATCAGCCCCTCTATGTGACGCCACCGTGGCGCACAGCCGCTCGCCATGGCATGCTGGTGGGGGTGTTCTGCGGGGCGTTGGTGGCGCTGCGATTGGTGAGGGCCTTGACCCTTACCAGCGGCTTGCTGGTGGGGCTGCTGCTGGCCTCCTTTGAGCTGCTGGTCTGGGTGCGGCGTCGCTACTAGAACGCGCGGGCGCGACAGCCGCTTGGTGCAAAAAGGAGGATGGCTCCTGGAGCCATCCTCCTTTGGCGATACAGACGCAGACTACTGGTGAACCGAGAGCTCGGTGTCGCGGTCGAACACGTGCATGTTGTCCATGTTAAAGTAGAGCTCTACTTCCTGGCCAACACGCGCCACGGTGCGCGGGTCGACGCGAGCGATATAGCTCTTGTTCCCAGACACCATGTAGAGATAGACCTCGTTACCCATGAGCTCGGTCACATCCACCTTGGCGGTGACGCTAGCGGCGGTGATGCCAGGAGGTGCGTACTGCGGGTCATGGATATCCTCGGGGCGAATGCCCAACACGACCTCTTTGCCCAAGTAGTCAAAGAGCGGGGACGCCTTTTCGGCAGGAACCTTGACCTTGAAGGTGCCCGCGTCGAGGTATACGTCCTCTTTGGTGCCCGTGACGGTGACATCGAAAAAGTTCATGGCAGGGCTGCCGATAAAGCCAGCGACAAAGATGTTCGCGGGCGAGCTGTACAGCGTCTGCGGCGTATCGCACTGCTGGAGGATGCCATCGCGCATCACCGCAATGCGGGTGCCCATGGTCATGGCCTCGACCTGGTCGTGCGTTACATAGATGAATGTGGTCTCGAGGCGCTGGTGCAGCTTGGAGAGCTCGGCGCGCGTGGAAACACGCAGCTTGGCGTCCAGGTTGGACAGCGGCTCGTCCATAAGGAACACGGCTGGCTCACGCACGATGGCGCGGCCGAGGGCCACACGCTGGCGCTGACCACCCGATAGCTGCTTGGGCTTGCGGTCCAGCAGCTCTTCGATGCCCAGGATGCCCGCGGACTCTTTGACGCGACGGTCGATCTCGGCCTTGGGCGTCTTGCGCAGCTTGAGGCCAAAGGCCATGTTGTCGTACACGCTCATGTGCGGGTACAGCGCATAGCTCTGGAACACCATGGCGATGTCGCGGTCCTTGGGAGCCACGTCGTTGACCAGGCGGTCGCCGATGTAGATGTTGCCCTCGGAGAGCTCTTCCAGCCCTGCCAGCAGGCGCAGGGAGGTCGTCTTTCCACAGCCCGAGGGGCCTACAAAGACGAGGAACTCTTTGTCCGCGATCTCGATGGACAGGTCGTTCACAGCGATGACGTCACCAAAGCGCTTGGTGACATGCTCGTACGTTACACTCGCCATCAGAAACTCCTTCATAGATGACGCGATCAGGGGTATTCCCCGTCGCTGCGCCCCCTGTGACTGTGGGGGCGTGCTCGGCTCATGGCGATGGCAGAACTGTTCGGTCAGGCATTTCGCCTGGGCACAAGGCCAAAACCGCCCATCGCGGAGCCACTCGTAAGCAAGAGACACCGCCGAGGCAATCTGCGTTCCGCGATAGGCTACCCTCCTGGCGCGCCGCGCCCTTGCGAGATCTGAACCGAACCTATGCCGAACCTGCGCAGAGCAGGCTCGCGATGTGTGCAGCATATTCCGGGTACGGCGCCGCGTCAACTGCCACGGCGGCTTCTAGTGACGCGCGCTCACGCTCATTCCGTGCCGCCGTGCCCCTGCTTGTAGCGATAGACGATGCGCCCACGTGTGAGGTCATACGGCGAGAGCTCCACCCGCACGCGATCCCCCAGCAGGATGCGGATGTAATACTTGCGCATCTTGCCCGAGATGTACGCGAGCACTTGGTGCCCGCTGTCCAGCTCGACACGGAACTGCGTGTTAGGCAGCGCCTCTACGATCGTACCTTCGACTTCGACCTTTTGCTTACTCGCCTTGACCATTATGCGGTGGGCTGCTCCTCGTTATGCGACCATGACAATAGCCCCCATGCCGTGCCAGGCACGGGAACGTCGCTAGTATAGCAAGGGCGGAGAGCAGAGTCAAGGAAGCGAGCCGACCTGCTGACGCTTGCCAACCCACCCGCGGTGCGTACAATGGGCGCCATCCTAGCAAGCTGGCAGGGAAGGCGCAGCATGAACAACCTCGCGAATGATGTCATGGATATCCTCCTCTCAGAGTCGCAGATCCAGCAGCGCGTGTCCGAGCTGGGCGGGCGCATCTCGGCCGACTATGCTGGGCTGAACCCCTTGCTGCTATGCGTTCTCAAGGGCGGGTACGTCTTCTTGGCCGATCTCACCCGCTGCCTCACCATCAAGCACGATGTGGATTTCATGGCCATCTCCAGCTATGGGGACGGCACCGAGTCCAGCGGTGTGGTCCGCATCCTCAAGGACCTGGACCGCGACATCAGCGGACGGCACGTGCTGGTGGTGGAGGACATTATCGATACGGGGCGTACGCTGGCCTACCTGATGCAGAACCTGCGCGTGCGCCAGCCAGCCAGCCTCAAGGTGTGTACGTTGCTGAACAAGCCCTCGCGGCGCGAGATCCATCTCGATGTGGACTATACGGGGTTCGAGATCCCCGATCGTTTTGTGATCGGGTACGGACTCGACTATGCGGGGCACTATCGCAACCTCAGGTTCGTGGGCGTCCTCAAACCCGAGATCTACACCTGACCTAGCACCTGGCGATAGACCGCCAGCAGCTCCCTGGCCGCATCCTCCCAGCGGAACTGGGCGGCGCGTTGTTGGCCGCGTGCAACCATCTGGGCCGCCATCTCCTGATCGGTGAGCACTCGCTCCAGGGCGTCTGCCAGGCCATCCACGTCAGCAGGATCCACCAGCAGGGCCGCATCGCCACATACCTCGGGCAACGATGGCGCCGTGCTGGCGACTACGGGCGTTCCGCAGGCCATGGCCTCCAGGGCGGGCAAGCCGAATCCCTCATAGAGCGAGGGGAACGCCAGCAGCGAGGCCCCCGTGTAGAGCGCTGGCAGATCGTCGTCTGGGGCGAACCCCAGGAGGCGTACCTGGTCCGCCAACCCTAGTCGCGTAATAGTCGCGTCGATCTCCTCGGTCAGCCAGCCGCGTCCCCCCACGATTGCCAGCTTGTGAGGCAGCCCCGTGCGTTGTCGCAGCGCGGCATAGGCCTGCATCAACACGGGATAGTTCTTGCGTGGCTGGAGAGTGCCTACGGCCAGGATGTAGGGGGTGTCGAGCCCGTGGCGCGCGGTCACTTCACTCACCACCTCGGCAACTTGCGGGGCAAACCGCTCGTCAACCCCCGCATAGACCACGTGGACCCGCTCGGGCTCGATGCCCAGAAGCTCAATGACGTCGTCGCGCGTGCTGTGCGAATCGGCCAGGATGGCGTCGGCGCGGCGAGCCGAGCGCGGCACCGAGCGCATCAGGTATTCCAGCAGCGAGGGGGCTGAGCAATGGGGCAGGCGCATGAACGAGAGATCGTGGATGGTGACCGCCGACTTGGCCTTGAGCAGGGGCGGCAGCACAAAGTCAGGCGAGTGAAACAGATCGACGGTGCCCGTAAAACATTCGGCAAAGAGGGGCAAGCGGAGCCGTTGCCAGATAAGGGCCAGGTGATGATCGCTGAGGGGCAGGGTGCGCCGTCGCACGTTGGGCGGCCACGGGGGTTCCTCCACCTTGCCGCCCGCCGAGAAAAGCACATAGCGGCTATGCGGGTCCAGCGCCAGGAGGGCTTGGGTGAGCTGGCGGGTGTAGCGGCCGATGCCCGCCCCTTGGCAAACGGCGGCAGTGTAATCGATGGCGATGCGCATCACTCGATCCTACGATAGGTCCACACGCGATTGATGCCATAGTTCCAAAAGAGCACCACGCCGATGGCGATAGCCTTGGAGATGTTGTAGCCCCAAGTCCCCCAGGCGCTGAACACGTAACGATCCAGCGAGAGAAAGATGGCCTGGTTGATCAGGTAGCCCACGACGTTCACCAGGGCAAACTGGCCGAGCTGGGGCAGCAAGGGCTCCTGGCGGGATTCGGGAAAGGTCCATAGCCGATTCCAGGTAAAGTTGCTGAGGACGGCGGCGGTGAAGGAAAAGGTGTTGGCCAGCCATTTCTCCATGGAAAAGGCCTGAATGCAGAGGTTCAGGATGCTGAAATCCACCACGGCGCCGATGGCGCCCACCACGCCGAAACGCACAAAACGGCGTAGCTCGGTGCGGCGTGCTTCCGCCCAGGTGCGCGCGCGGTCGAGCAGGCTTGTCGGCGCAGGCCTAGACGACGGCATGGTTGTCTGATCCAACGGGGGTTTCCTCCTGTTGCGATGCCGCGACCATGAGCCCCAGCACCATGCCGATGAGCAGGTAGACGCCCTGCACGAACAAGAGATCGACGACGCTATGGGCTGCCAGGTGCCAGAGCATGCCCCAGCATCCCAAAGCAATCGCGCGGCGCCAGCCCGAGCTGCGCCGGATTCTCTTCCAGGCGGCTGCCAGCCCGCCCACGAAAAAGGCCGCCAGCCCGACCGCCCCGAGAAGGCCCTGCTCGGCCAAGACGTGCAGGTACATGTTGTGGGCATGGCCCAGCGGGTCGGTCCAGCGGGGGATGGCGACCTGCGGGTAGACCACGGCATACTGGCCCAGCCCAACGCCCACCCAGGGACGTTGCTCGAACATGCGCCAGGCGGCGGTCCAGTGAGCCAGGCGCTCGATCATGGCAAAGTTGGCATCGGTGACCTCGATGGCGCTCAGGTCGGCCCCCAATAGCTGCAGGCCCCCGACCAGGCGATCGAGGACGCCTTGCGGCGTGAGCCCCATTAGCCAGGGGCCGAGGGCCACGAGGAGTCCCCCCGCGATCAAGGCCCCGATGCGGGCGCGCCTTCCAGAGACCAGCACGACCATGGCCAGCGCCACGCCCGCGGCTAACAACGCCCCGCGAGACCAGCTCAGCACCAAACCAGCCGCTATGCATACGCCGCACGCCGCCGCCAGGACCGCCAGGCCCCAATCGACTCGGCGACGCGTGCCCTTGCGAGCGATGAGGGCCAGAACCAACGTATAGCCCAGTGGTAGCACCAGCCCGAGGTACCCCGCGTAGGGGTTGGGTTGGCCAAAGGTGCCATGGGCGCGCATGTAGCGGCCGAGGAGCTGGAAAGCCTCGGGGCCGCTCTGCGTGAGAAACTGGTATGCCCCCAGGATGCCCTGGGCCGCGCCGCCGAGCAACAGCGCCCCTGCTACCCAGCCGATCTGCCGTGACGTGAGTTGGCTGCCGGCAAAGAGCATCACCGCGCCGAGGCCGATCCACTTGGCGAGGTCTTGCGCCGCCGCGCCAAGCTGCGCGGCAGGGTATACCGAGATGAGGGCGGTGAGCACGGTGATGCCGATGGCTGTCGCCAGCCCGCCCAGGTGGAGCGGCCGCGCCTCGCCGAGGGAGCCGCGCACATACCAGGCCAGCAGCGTGGCCAGAAGCAGCAGCTCAGCGGGGCCAACCTGAACCGAGCCCACGGATATACTGGCGAGCGGGCCAAAGGGCACGGCCACGGCCAGGCCGCATAGCCCCAGCCACGGCTGCCAAAGGAGCGCGCCTGCGGCGACCAGCCCCCCCAGTGCAACCATGAGGTAGCGCAACGGGGCCTGCGCCATCAGCCAGCCCGCCGCGCCCAGCGCCACCACCACCAGCCCAAGGCGCAGCGTCACCCAGGCGCGGGATTCGGTCGGGCTAGCCGTCCGGGGAGCGACCATGGCTAGGGGGCTAACTGCTGGCGGAACCACGCCACCGTGCGGGCGAGGCCCTCTTCCAGGCTCACAACGGGCTCCCAGCCCAACAGCGTGCGCGCTCGCGTGATGTCGGGCTGCCGCGTCTGTGGGTCGTCTTTGGTACGTGCGTCTTTGGGAACCACAAAGACGATCTCGGATCGGCTTTCGGTGAGGGCGATGATGGTGCGGGCAAAATCCAGGATGCTCATCTCGCGGGGGTTGCCCAGGTTGACGGGCATAGGATCGCCCTTTTCCATAAGGCTGATGAGTCCGTCCACCAGGTCGCTCACGTAGCAAAAGCTGCGGGTACGCGAGCCATCATCGTACACGGTCAGCGGCTCGTCCAGGATGGCCTGCCGGCAAAAGTTGGGGACGACGCGGCCGTCATCCAGGCGCATGCGCGGGCCGAACGTGTTAAAGATGCGGGCGATGCGCGTCTGCAAGCCATGGGTGCGGTGATAGGCCATGGTGATGGCTTCGGCGAACCGCTTGGATTCGTCATACACGCCCCGTGGTCCCACGGGGTTGACGTTGCCCCAGTAGGTTTCTGGCTGCGGGTGGATCAAAGGATCGCCATAGACCTCGGACGTGGAGGCCAGAAGGAGGCTGGCGCCTTTGGCTTTGGCCAGCCCCAGCGTGTTATAGGTGCCCAATGCGCCCACTTTCAGGGTCTTGATGGGCATTTCGAGGTAATCCACGGGGCTGGGGAGCGACGCCAGGTGATAGATAGCATCGATAGGCCCCCCGACGTGAATCGGCGTGGTGACGTCATGCTCGACAAAGGAAAAGCCGGGGTGATCGGCCAGATGCGCCACGTTCTGCAGGCTGCCCGTGATCAGGTTGTCCATAGCCAATACCTGATGACCGCGCTTGAGCAGCTCGTCACACAGATGGGAGCCGATAAAGCCGGCCCCGCCCGTTATCAGTATCCGCATCTGTCTCCCCCCCGCGGACCGCGCGGAACGTCACCATTGGAGTATAGTCGGGTGAATGGGTCGGTCAACGCTGGGTATTCTCCTCGGCGAACATGCCGAGGGCCGCGACGGCGACCATGAGCCAGAGCGCCAGCTCGGGCACAAAGAAAAAGCTATCGACCAGGCCGTGCCCGAGGGCTGCCGCCAGGCTGGCGGCGAGCCCGATCGCCAGCGCGGGCCGCTGGGCGGCGCGTCGGAACGCCATGCCTGCGCCTCCAGCCACAAGCGCCACCATAGCGGCCAGGCCCGGTAGGCCCAGCCGGGTCCACGCGGCCAGCACGAGGTTGTGCGGATGTGACAGCCACCGCTCCACCTCGGCCCCGGCCCGGATATAGTCACCATAGTAGTAGAGGAACCCATCGGGGCCCACGCCCAGCCAGGGGTGATCGGCGATCATCTCCAGGGATGAGCGCCAGAGCTGGATGCGGAGAAAAGCGGTTCCCTGGGAAAAGTCCACCAGCGAGGCCAGGCGCTGCGCCCCCAGAAGGAGCATGGCGGCGATGACCCCGGCAACCGCCCCGACGATGGCGAGGGTGCGCCAGCGCCCGCCTCGGAGCCATCCCAGAAGCAACAGGCTCAGCGGCAGGCCGATGAGCAGCGCCGCCCGCGAAAAGGTGAGCAGGAGGGCGGCCAGCAACAGGCCGGCTGCGGCTCCATAGGCGATCCTATGCCGACGGCCGCTGCCCCACAGGGCGCCGGCGAGGGCCATGGGCACAAGCCGCTCGGCCATCAGGGCCAGGTTGTTGGGAGAGCCGTAGAATCCGCGGGCGCGACGAACGCCCTCGGCCTCGATGACTCCCGCGGCGGCGGGGTACCGTAGGAGGGCGTAGGCTGCCATCAGACTGCCCCCCACTAGCAGCGCTGATGGCACCAGGCGGCGCGCGGTCTCGTCGGTGGTTGATCGCAACAGATAGTATAGCAGCGCCGGCTCGACGAGGCAGAGCCGCATCTCTCGCCAGGCCTCCCGCTGGAACTCGGCCACGGCGGCTGAGGCCATACCAGCCAGCACCAGCCCGAGCACGCTGATATCGGCCAGGCGTTGCCAGGTGCTGCTCGGTCGCGCGGGGCGAGGGATTCGCCGATCCACCAGGAGCTCCCACAGGTGGGCTGCCACGGCCAAGAGCACGGCGATCTCGGCGATGGAAAAGCGTAACCCTCGCAGGGAGACCATCACCGGCGCCAGGGGCACCATGACGACGGCAGCCAGCATGGCGTAGGTGGGGTCGAGGGCTGCAAGCAGCGCGGCGGCCGCCAGGCATAGCATGACGACCGTCGTGCGCGTGGTCGTCGTTGCGCCCGCCAATGCCGCCAGCAGCAGCCCCGCCTGCAGGGCGGCTGGAAGCGATCGCCACGCACGCTGCACGCGGCGCCACGCCTGACGCCAATGGAGGGTCTTGAGCTCTTGCCACAAGAGAGCCAGGAGCATGCTTACTGTGCTCAGCCCTAGAATGAGGGGTCGCAACATCGGCCAGCGGGATCGATCAGCGGCGACCTGGATTCCCACCAGCGCCTGGGAGAGGTTAGCATCGGTATCGATGCGGGTGGTGTGCTCGCGCAGGGTGACCCGACGGCCGATAGCCACGCGCGTTGCGGCGTTGGCGAGAGGCAGGGTGATGAGCGTTGCCGTGTGTTGCTCGTCCACCCGCACACTCAGCGTGGCCGCCGGAGCGATCTCACGGGGCAAGAGCCACAGCCGCGTGCCCCAGAAGGCCAGGTCACTCAGCGATGGCTTCTGTGTGCTCTGCAACGCATGCAGGGATTTGGTCACGCCCGGCGAGAGCGTGCGCATGTCGGCTCGTAAGGCATCTGAGAGAATGGCCAAGGCCATCGTGGGCTTGCCGTCGGCGTCGTGAAGCGCATAGCCCCAGATGGGATCGTCGGCTGCGGCAGCGGGCTGCCAGTGCCCCAGGGCCGCCCACGTCAGCCAGGGCCACTCCTGGGTCATCCGCTCGATGGCTAGGCGGAGGCGCTCTGCCTGTACGTGGGGTGAATCGGAGCCAGAGGGGCTGATCTGGCCGCTCCAGTCCTCGGGCAGGGCGCACCAGCCCCCGTCTAGGCCCCAGATGGGCCGTGAGGATAGACCACGGCGCAGGAGCTCTTCTCGGAGAAGGATGACCCGGCTATAGTTGAGGATCTCGGGCGCCACAGTGCGGTCGTGCGGGCCGGACCAGAACCCCAGCAGCTGCACACCCAGGATGTCGTACATGGGTGCGGCATCTAGGCGGTGCATCTCTTGCAGAAAGCGGAGGTCGCTGAGATTGCGGCCGCCGCTCTCGGTGTTGGGCGCCAATCCTCCTGCGATAATGAGGGCGTTGGGATCGGCGTTACGGATGGCAGCCGAGGCCTCGCGCAGCAGCGCTACATAGCCGGCGGGATCGACAGCCCCGTCGCCCCAGTGGGGGGAGATGTTGGGCTGATCCCAGACCTGGTAGGCCACGATGGTCTCCCCATAACGTTGGGCCAGGGCGCCCATGAACGCGCCATAGAGGGAGGGATCCTCGGGCGGAGCCCAGGGGTTGTCGCGCTCCCAGGCCCGCCGTGCCCACGGAGGCGCGTCATCGACGTAGACGACCAGCGCCAGCCCTCGATCCGCCACAGCGGCCACGATCGCATCGTACTGGTCCCAGGCATAGACGCCGGGCGAGGACTCAATCTCTGCCCAGGAGATGCGCTGGCGTAGCAGGCGGTACCCAAAGGCATGGATCTCGTCGAGGGTTGATGCGAGCTCGTCGGGGCGCGGATATTGCTCCAGGGCGGTGTTGGTGCCCAGACGAGGATCTTCGAGGGCGGGCTGGTCAGTCGCCCCTCCTGATTCGACGCCGCGAAGCTGGTTCCGATGGTCGAGGACGTCATCGGCAGCCAGAAGGGATATGGCCAAGATGCCCGCCATCAGCAAGAGAACCCGGCCCAAGGCGCGGATCTGGCTCACGACCGACTTCATCGCTCTCCCATCAGGAGGCACTGGGTTCCATCGCACGATGATAGCACAGCGATGCCGTTGTGGGCAAGCTTTTTTACCGCTTCCAATCTGTGGTATAATCGCTCGCAGTCTTTGAACCCTCAGGAAGGAACTCCCTGTGGCCAATCTGTTCGCCGTCCTGTTCGGGTCATTCGCCAGAGATGTGGGTATCGATCTAGGCACCGCCAATACCCTGGTATTTCTGGAGGGGCAGGGGATTTGCATCCAGGAGCCCTCTGTGGTGGCGGTGGACAAGCGCAGCAAGCGGGTTCTTGCCATTGGCGCGGAGGCGAAAGAGATGGTTGGCCGCACGCCAGCCAGCATCGTCGCGATCCGCCCCTTGCGAGATGGCGTCATCTCGGATTTCGACATCACCGAGAAGATGCTCCACTATTTCATCCACAAAGTACACCCGCGCCGCGGCTTGTTTGGCAGCAAGCCACGGGTGGTGATCGGGATTCCTAGCGGCGTGACCGAGGTGGAAAAACGCGCCGTACACGAAGCCGCTCTCTCGGCTGGTGCTCGCTATGCCTACTTGGTGGAAGAGCCGATGGCCGCGGCTATTGGCGCTGGGCTGCCTGTGGGCGAATCGGTGGGCAGCATGGTGGTCGACATCGGGGGCGGCACAACCGAGGTCGCGGTGACGGCCTTGGGTGGCATCGTGGTCAGCCGCTCCATTCGGGTGGCAGGCGATGAGATGGACGAGGTGATCATCCAGCATTGCCGGCAAAAGTACAATCTCCTCATCGGTGAGCGGATGGCCGAGCGCACCAAGATCGCCATAGGCTCTGCCTATCCGTTGCCAGAGGAGCAGACGATCACGGTACGAGGGCGAGACTTGATCACGGGCTTGCCTGAGGCAGTTCAGGTCAGCAGCGTCGAGATACGCGAGGCGCTTTCTGGGCCGCTAGAGGTGATCATCGAGACGGTGCGCGAGGCGCTGGACGAGACTCCCCCTGAGCTGATGGCCGACCTTATGGAGCAGGGTATCGTGCTGGCAGGCGGCGGCTCGCTGCTGCAGGGCCTCCCCGAGCGACTCTCGGAGGAGACGCGCATGCGCGTCTATCGGGCCGAGGACCCCATGACCTGTGTGGCGCGTGGCGCAGGCGCCATCGCCTCCGATCTCGATCGCTACCACAAGGTCCTGGCGACGTTGCAGCGAGGGTCTGTTAGCAGTTCGCGCTCGGCCTAGGCTGGCAGTGCTCGGCAGGGGGCTCTTGTGAAGAAACAGCGCGGCCCGGCGGTGGCTCTCATCGCCGTGCTGGCTCTTGTTCTGGCCTCACTCGTGCTCGATAGCATCCAGGCGAGCAACCCCATCCGCGACGCCTTTTCCTACGTGGCCGCTCCCGTCCAGTACGGCGTTGCCGCGGTGGAGCGTGCGGCATCGAGCCTCTCTGAGCGCGTGCGTTCACGCAACGCGCTGGTCGAGGAGAATCGGGCTCTGCGCGAGGAAAACGACGAGCTGCGCAAGCAGATCGTCCTGCTCCACGAGGCTGAGATCGAGAACGAGTCGCTTCGGCGCCTGCTCGAGTTCAAGCAGGCGGCGCCCACGCAACAGCTCCTCGCGGCTGAAGTGATCGGTCGTGACCCCAACAACCTCCTGGGCTATCTCGTCGTCGATCGAGGGCGAAACGATGGCATCGAGGTGAACATGCCCGTGCTGGCGGCCGATGGGCTGGTCGGCCGTATCAGCGCGGTGACCGACAACTCGGCCACGGTGCTCTTGATCACCGATCCTTCCAGTTCGGTCAGCGTCCTGGTGCAGCGTTCCCGCGCTACGGGTGTCGTGCAAGGCGCTCAAGGGCATCGTCTTGTTTTGCGCTATGTCACACAAGATAGCTCTATTGAGCGGGGCGACATTGTGATCACATCTGGCCTGGGCGGCAATCTGCCGACGCGGCTCGTGATCGGGCAAGTGGTGGAGGTGCTGCAATCGGAGGCGTCCATGTTCAAGGAGGCGGTGCTGGTTCCTGCTGTGTCAGCAGCCGATCTGGAGAGGGTGCTGATTCTGCTCAACTTTACTCCCGTGGATGTCGCCGCCGATATGCGAGCTGCCCAGGAGTAGGCGGTATCTGATGCTTACCGTTCTGGCGATTGCTGGGACCATCGCAGGTATGGTGCAGTCAGCCCTGGCCCTGGGCGTTCGCGTTGTAGGGGTGCATCCTGACCTGGTGATGATAGCTGCCGTCTCGTGGTGCCTCTTGCGAGGGCGGCGCGAAGCGCTGGTCTTTGCGGCCTTTGGCGGCCTAGCGCTGGATATGCAGAGCGCAGGGCCGTTGGGGCTTTTGACCCTGGCTACGGTAGCGGCTACCCTGGCGGCGAGCATTGGGGAGATCAATGTCTTTCGCACCGTCGCTTCGCTGCCCTATGTGACCATCGTCACGGCCACCGCGGTCTACTATCTCATTGTCATCATGGGCGTGCGGCTGATGGGCAGACCGCTGGCCCTTGGCCCGCTACTGGCGACGACGGTAGCGCCAGCCATGGCGCTCAACCTGGTGTGCATGCTTCCTGCCTACTGGCTGGCACGGAGGTTCTCGGGCGGGTTGGCGCCGAGCTCGGCCGATTGGGGGGCGTGATGCCTTGGCATGTTCGTGCGCGGTATCTGATAGTCCAGGCGGGGCTGGCCCTGGTTCTGGGAATCGTCGCGCTGCGCCTGTGGGATCTGCAGATCGTCTCCGCTGATCAGTACCAGACCTCGGCCACGCAGAACCGAACGCGCCTGGTGTCCATCCCCGCAACGCGTGGGATCATCTTTGACCGCAATGGGAACTTGCTCGTGCGCAATGTTCCCAGCTTTGCTGTGAGCATCGTGCCCGGAGCCCTGCCCGTGGATGCGGCCGAGCGCGCGCAGGTGCTTGATCGGGTGGCCGAGCTGTGCGGTATTTCTGCTTCGGATGACAA
>Ga0334892_1002053_pt1 | contig 15299 bp, 8 predicted proteins | sample GraSluR3_MG_4_FD_207213 | JGI IMG/M metagenome (GOLD analysis project Ga0334892, IMG submission 207213) | Sludge microbial communities from methane-producing bioreactor in Wageningen University, Netherlands - Granular Sludge_15_04-R3 | ecosystem: Engineered > Bioreactor > Anaerobic > Unclassified...
ATGTCGCTTCTGTCTCGGGCGGCGCCTGCTGCACGTCGCGCTGCAGGTCGGTGACCGCCGGGGCGGGGCCCTGCGCCAGTGCTGCAAGCTCCTCGGCGGACCCGGCGCGTTCTCCCCGCCAGCGGAAGCTCAACAGGGTTTCCGGATTGAGCAGGTGGTCAGGTTCTCGCCCCGCCAGCAGGCGCTCGAGCGCGTCGACCACCACGGACCCCTGATGGGCGCCGACCTCGTAGGTGTTGCCCGCGATGTGCGGCGTCGCAATGACGTTGGGGAGGGCCAGGAGCGGGTCGTCGGCGCCGGGCGGCTCGCTGGCGAAGACGTCGAGCGCGGCGCCGCCCAGCTTGCCCGACTTCAGGGCCTCGGCAAGGGCTACGTCGTCGATCAAGGCGGCACGGGCGGTGTTGACCAGGAAGGCGCCGTCCTTCATCCGGGCCAGCGCGCCGGCGTCGACCATACCGCGCGTCGACTCGGTGACCGGCGCGTGGAGGCTGACGATGTCGCTGCGGGCGAGCAGGTCATCCAGCGTTACCCGCTCCACACCCAGGAGGGCAGCTTCCTCTGCGTCGAGGAAGGGGTCGGTCACGAGTACCCGGGCGCCAAAGGGCCGCAGGCGCCGGATCACGGCGCGCCCCACTGCCCCGGCGCCGATCAGCCCCACGCTCCTGCGCCAAAGCTCGTGTCCCTGGAAGCGCTCGTGGGCCATCCCCATCCGTCCTATGTCGCCGGCCTCGCCGCCGGGCTGCCGCAGGAAGGCCGTAGCCTCGGTCAGCCGGCGGAGCTGCATCAGCATCAGGGCCAGGGTCAGGTCGGCGACGGCTTCGGCGTTGCGGCCCGGCGTGTGAATCACGGGCACACCGGCGGCGGTGCAGGCTGCGATATCGACGTTGACCGGAGTGCCGCGGCAGACGATGACAGCGCGTAGGTCAGGCAGCCTCTGCAGCGCTTCGGCGTCGACCACGTCGACCTCGGTGACGAAGACGTGGACGCCGGCGAGCGCCTCCCAGAGGTCCTCGCCGACGAGCAGGCGGCTCTCCCTGCGATAACCGGCGAAGGTGACCTCGCCCAACTCGCGCAGGCGGTCCAGGCCGGCTTCGTCCAGCTCGGCGCTCACGTAGATGTTGGGGCGGAACGGCGGACTGGTCCCTGCCCCGCTGTCCTCCGGCGGTTGGGTGGCCATCATCTCTGCCACGATAACCTCGGCAGCATCGTCATCGGCCTCGGCGCGCCGGGCGCCGAGCGCTCGCCAGGCCCTGTACCGCGAGCGATACCCCTCGGCGATTTCGGTATCGGGACGGTACCGGCGAACGGTGTTCGCCATCTGCTCGGCGGCGGTCGGTAGATCGGGGTAGAGCTCGCCGCCCACAGCGGCGCAGATCGTGGCGCCGCGGGCTGCGGACTCGGTGGTCGCCCCAACACGGATCGGGCGATCGAGCACGTCGCCGAGTAGCCGGGTCCAGAGTGCGCTGCGCGCCATGCCTCCTGTCAGGTGAAGGGCTCGAGAGGCGTCTGTGCCCGGTCCGAGCTGCTCGACATTGGCGCGGACGGCGTAGGCCATGCCCTCCAGTATGGCGCGGGCCATCGCGGCACGCCCTGCTCCGTCGGCGGTGGGCCCTGTCGCGGCAAAGTGCAGGGTATCGACCGGTAGTCCGAGCGAGGTTGCATCAAAGGCGCGCGCGCCTGCGGTGGAGAGAATGCCACCGGCACCCGGCGGCACGGTTGCCGCCTCGGTGCACAGCGCCGCGACAGGATTGGGGCTCTCCGGATACCAGCTGCGGGCCAGCCAGTCAAGGGTGCGGCCCATCGGGCCTGCGTTGCTCTCGACGACGTAGGCGCCGGGCATCAGGTGGGGCCCTGTCCAGAGGCGGTGTTGAGGATCGAAATACGGCGCATCCACGAGGTGCATAACTGACGCCGTGCTGCCCGCGACGACGCCGGTCTGCCCCGACGCCACCACGTTGGTGCCCAGGAGGGCGCACTGCGTATCGGCACCGGCAGCGACCACCGGCATACCCGGTGTGAGGCCGAGGTGCATCGCGGCGGCATCGGAGAGCCCTCCGATGGGGATACCCGCCTCCACCAGGGGTGGGAGGATGTGCCTCGGCAGGTCAAGCGAGGCGATCAGGTCGTCAGCCCAGGCACGCGTCGTCAGATCCATCACCATCGTCTCCGCAGCCTGCGTGCGCTCGGCTATACGTGCGCCCGTCAGCCGATGGGCCAGCCACGCACTCAGGCTGAGAACAGTGTCTACACGCTCGAACAGGTCGGGTCTGTGCTCACGCAGCCACAACAGGCGCACCGCGGTGAGGATCGGGTTGGGCCAACGTCCGGTGCGTGCGTAGATCTCCGCCCCTTGTGCCGTGAGCTGCAAAGCCACGACGCCGGCGCGACCATCCATCGTAGGTGCCGCGAAGAGCGGGGTGCCCGCCGCGTCGATGGCGACCGTGCCATGGCGCATCGAGGCGATGCCCAGGGCGGCGATCTGATCCGGTGCGATGTCCGCGTGATGAATTGCCTCGCGAGCCATCTCACCTACCATCTTCCAGATGTGGTCAAGGTCGAGGTCGAGAGCCCAGGGCCAGTAGGCGGGCACACGCTCATGCGACCAGGGACGCGTGCTCGCGGCAGCTGCGCCTGTCTCCGTGTTGATGAGCAGGCAGCGCCCCCCGCTGCTGCCCAGGTCAAGCCCGATCACGTAGGGTGCTTTCATTTGTCGGACTCCTTACCACCGCCGTGAGTGGGTGCAGGGCGGCGTGCCGGTGCTATAATTCGGGTGTGAGCCTTGCGCCGAATGCCACCGGCCCACAGACCGTCATAGCTTTCTTATACCACAGGAGCTTACTTTGGCGAAGGTGCCTTCTTTTCTCACCGTCTTGGGCCCTGAGAGGCGGTCGGATGTGTCGGGGAGGTCCAGATGACGCATCACTGTCCCCGGTGCGGAGCGCCACTGCGTGTTCTAGCACGCTTCTGCCCCTCCTGCGGGCAGGAGCTGGATGCGGAACAGGTCGCGCCTGAGACTGCCGACACTGCGCTACCGAACCCCAGCCTGATCGTGCGAGTTGTCGGACAGCCTCAGCGAGAGGTCGTGCTCGACCACGAGGTGCTGACGATGGGGCGGGCCCCCGATAACGCTATCGTGCTTCTGCACGGCTATGTCAGCGCTCACCATGGGCGGTTTGAGCGTCGTGGCGCCGCGTGGCACTACACAGATCTGGGGAGCACCAACGGCACCTTCGTCAACGGTCAACGGCAGGAGCACGTGGTGCTGAGCCAGGGAGATGTCCTCCGCATCGGCGACATCCAGGGGAACTCGGTCGGCCTTACGTTCCGCGCGACCACTCAGACGGGCCTCTCGATGTACGAACAGGTGGCGTCGCCGCCCACGACTGATGTCCCGGCCATGCGGGCGCCGGCGGGCACACGCCTGCTCGACGCCGGGCCGTCGCTGGTCATCGGGCGAGATCCGCAGGCGCAGATCACGCTGGATGCCCCGGTGGTCTCCCGCCGGCACGCGTGTATCGAACAAGCGCGCGAGGGCCACCTGCTTACGGATCTCAACAGCACCAATGGTACTTTCGTCAACGGTCGGCACCTGACGGCGCCTCACCGGCTGGAAGAGGGCGATGTGGTGCAGATCGGACCTTTCCGCCTGATCTACGAGGCCGGTGTGCTCCGGCAATACGTTGCCAGGGGCGGCGTCCGCCTCGATGGTGTCGGCCTGATCCGGGAGGTCGGCGGAGGCCGGCGCCGCAAGCGGATCCTCAATGACATCTCGCTGACGGTCTATCCTCGGGAGTTCGTCGCGCTCGTGGGGACCAGCGGAGCCGGCAAGAGCACGCTGATGAAGGCCCTCAGCGGTGTGACGCGCGCCGAGGAGGGCCAGGTTCTGGTCAACGGCGATAGCCTCTACGGGCAGTTCGACCTCTACCGGACGATGATCGGCTATGTACCTCAGGACGACATCCTTCACCGTGAGCTCAAGGTCGCCGACGCCCTGCGCTACGCCGCCCAGCTCCGCCTGCCGCCCGACACCTCGTCTGAGGAGATCGAGCGCCGCATCGAGACCGTACTGGAGGAGGTGGAAATGCTGGGGCAGAGAGATCAGGTCATCAGCAGCCTCAGCGGCGGTCAGCGCAAGCGGGTCTCAATCGCGTCCGAGTTGCTCGCCGAACCCAAGCTCTTCTTTCTCGATGAACCCACCTCCGGGCTGGATCCGGGCCTGGAGAAGAAGATGATGTACCTGCTGCGCCGGCTCGCAGATGGGGGACGTACGGTCGTTCTGGTGACGCACGCGACCGCCAACATCACGCAGTGCGATCAGGTGTGCTTTCTGACGCAGGGGCGGATGGCCTATTATGGCCCTCCAGAGGAGACGTTCGGCTTCTTTGATGTCGCCACCGACGATTACGCTGATGTCTATGACCGCCTGGATGATCCGAATCCGGACGTTGCTCGGCAGAAAGCGGAGCAGTGGGAAGCGACCTACCGTCGCTCAGAACAGTATCAAGCGCTCGTCACCGACCGACAGCGGAGGTTGCCCGAGGCAGACCGGACGCGATCCGAGACCGCCGTGGTTCGCGGGCCGCGGGTGAATCCCTTTCGCCAGCTACGCGTGCTGACGCGGCGTTACCTTGATCTGGTGCTGCGCGATACGCTTCTCCTCGCCGTGCTCATCGCGGTGATGCCGATCGTCGGCGCCCTCATCCTGCTGATCTCCAAGCCGCACTGGCTGGTGGGCAACACCATTGCCGAGATCGAGCAGCAGTTGGCCGCGGAGCTGGCGACCGGGACGACGAGTGCGACCTACACCGTGGCGCGGAACGCCGAGTCGCTGATCTTCATGCTGGCTTTCTCTGCCGTGCTCCTGGGGATCTTCGCCTCGGTCTACGAGATCGTCAAGGAATGGTCCGTCTATCAACGGGAGCGGATGGTCACGCTGCGGCTGGCCCCCTATTTTCTGTCGAAGGTGGGCGTGCTGGGCGGGTCGGCCCTTCTCCAGTGTTTCCTGCTTCTGTCCGTGGTGGGGCTGCGGGTCGATTACCCCGCCGAGGGACTGCTGCTGCCGGCCCAGATCGAGATGTACATCACGCTCTGCCTCGCGACCTTCGCCGCTGTGGCTATGGGGCTTGCCCTTTCGACGCTCGTGCCGAACGTGAACACGGTGATCTACGTTGTTCTCGTGGTGCTGATGTTCCAGATGATCTTCGGCGGTGTGATCTTCGAGCTTCCCGGCGTCGCCCAGGAGCTCTCCTCGTTGACGCTGGTCCGATGGGCGATGGAGGGGTTGGGATCCACGGTCGACATGAACCGGCTCAACGAGATGACGATGATGCGGATTCAGCCGGATCCGGTCACCGAAGAGGTGGAGGTTGATGTGGCGCGGCCCGCGGATGACTGGGAGCCTGTGACGGTCGTGACCGCCACCCAGGAGATCGCTATCGAGGTGCGGCCGGGCCTCACGCAGACCGTCGCTATCGACGTGCCGGAGGTGACGGTGCATGAGCTGGTGACCGTGACGGAGGCCGTCAGGCAGTCCTTCACCATCGAGCCCGAGCCTATGGATGTGGCGACCGCGTGGACGTTTGGGATCGACTACGATCACACGACGGCACACCTGCTCAAGAGCTGGGCGATCTTAGCGGGCTATACGTGCCTCTTTGGCGTCCTCAGCCTCATAGTCCTCAAGCGGAAGGACATTCGCTGACCCCGCTAGATCCGGATCCCGCCATCTGAGTGGATGACCTGACCCGTAATCCATCCGGCGTCGGCTGAGGCGAGGAAGCGGATCAGCCGCGCGGCGTCGTCGGGCACGCCGAGCCTTCCTTGCGGGGCGACCGCCTCCCACTGGGCCCTGAGGTCGGGCGCGATCCAGCCGGTGTCGGTGATCCCGGGATCGACGGCGTTCACCGTGATGCCCAGCGGCATCACCTCGGCGCTGAGGCTCAGCGTGAAGGCCTCGACGGCGCCCTTCGTCGCGACGTAGGCCAGTTCCCCGGGCATCGGGCCGAGCGACTGACCCGAGGAGAGGTTGACGATGCGTCCGACGTCGAGTGGGGGGGAGGCGCTCCGGTAGCGACGCACGAACTCGACGCACATCAGCGCCATCCCGCGCAGGTTGAGGGCGTAAGTGCGGTCGAGCTGGTCGGCGGTCAGGGCCCCGATGCCGCCCGGCATCGAGTAGGTGGCATTGTTGATTAGCACGGCGACCGGCCCAAGGGTGTGCTCCACGTGGTCGAAGAGGCGCGCCGGCGCAGCGGGATCGCTGAGGTCGACCTCCAGCCCCGCGGCTCGGCAGCCGCGCTCGCGCAGTTCGGTCAGGAGCGTCTCCGGCTCATTGGCGTTGCCTGCCAGGCCCGTCTCGTGGTCGTACGGGCGGTAGTAGGTGATGAAGAGGTCGGGCCAGTCGCGCGCCAGCGCCCGGGCAATGGCGGTGCCGATGCCGGCGCTGCGGCTCACGCCGGTGATGAGCGCGACACCTCGCTGCTTCTCGTTCATACGCCTGCCTCCGGTTTGTGTCCTAATGCTTCATCCAGCCATGCCTGCAGTCTAGCAACAACCTCGGGGCGCTCGGTCGCGAGATTCACGTCCTCCCAGGGATCATCCCGAAGGTCGAACAGCAGCGGCGGGGCGCCGGTCACGCGCACGAGCTTGTGGTGTCCGTCGTCGACGAGGTGCCAGGCGCGCTTTGGCGTCACCAGGCCCGCATGCACGTACGCGCGGTGTGCGCCTGCACCTCCCGACAGCACGGGCCACAGCGACAGGCTGTCCATCTCCGCCGGCACCGGTACGGTGGCAGCCTCTAGGAAGGTCGCGGCGAGATCGTGCAGGCTCACCGGACCGTCAAAGGTCGCCCCTGTGGCGACGCCCGGCCCGGCGATGGCCAGCGGCACGCCCACGGAGGGCTGGGTGAAGCTGCTCTTGCCCCAGAGGTCGTGGTCGCCCAGCATCTCGCCGTGGTCGCTTGAGTAGACGACGAGGGTCCTATCCAGCTCCCCACGCGCGGTGATGGCGTCGAGATAGCGCCCCAGGTGGCGGTCGATGTTCTCCACCATCGCTGCGTAGTTGCGACGGATGCGGGTGTGGGTTGCCGCGTCGACGTCGGTGTTGGCGTGGGCCGGTGCGAAGTCGACGTCCTGCCACGCCTCCCACATACTTTGCGTCACATCCATCGGATCGTGCGGACCGGTGAAATTGACCTGCAGAAACCATGGCCGGTCGCCAGGGAAGCCCTCCAGGAGACGAAGCCCCTGGTCGCCGACCCAGTTGTCACCGTAGGCGTGTTCGGGGAGGGGGGTGGGGTGCGTCGCGGTGTAGGCAGCGCCGCGGCGGCTGTGCATATCGTCGATGTGCAGTTGGGCCAGGTCGTGTGCGTCGAGGTAGGCCAGGTAAGCGTCGTGGGGCGCGCCGTCCCAGCTGTTGACGGCGTCCCACTTTCCCTTGCTGTCTTGACCGGCGGAGAAGCCCCAGTCCTTGATCAGCGCCTTGCCGTCGAGGCTGTGTCGGGCCGAGGCCTTCTGGAGGTCGAACTTGCCGACGCCCGTGACATAGTAACCGGCCTCGCGCAGCAATCCGTAGAAGGTCGGCTGGTCGAGGGGGTAGTCCTCCTGGTTGTTCGCCACGCGGCAGCGGGGGTAGGCCTTGCCCGCAGCAAGGCTTGCGCGCGAGGGCGCGCAGAGCGGCGAGGGGCAGAGGGCGTGGGTGAAGGTCGTGCCCCGCTCGGCGAGGCGGTTGAGGTTCGGCGTGCGCAGGGGCAGGGCCGGGTTCAGTCCGGTCCAGTCGAAACGGTGCTGGTCGGGCAACAGGAGCAGGATGTTGGGTAGCACAGGTCCTCCAAGGTATGGGTTGTGCACTGCGTGCATCCCCTCTCGACTACTTGCTCCTTCGCCTTGTGGAATCCCCTCTCCCAGCGCCAGCAGCCTGGCGACGCCCTCCCCCGAGGGGCGAGGGCGCTCGACTTTCCTCGAAAGGGAGATTCCGGTCCCCTCTCCACCCGGGAGAGGGTTAGGGTGAGGGAGGCTGCCGACGTTGCGCGATGCGCTCGGCCTGCCAGGCAGCGTCGTCGACCGGCGGCGCGAGGATCTCGCTCTCAGGTCGGCGCACAAGGCTGAGCGCATCGACGGGGCAGACGAGCGTGCACTGCCCGCAGCCCACACAGCGCAGTGGCTCCACGACGGCGAGGCCGGCGTCGACGGCAATCGCGGCGAACGAGCAGCGCTCCTCGCAGGCGCCGCAGCCGATGCACAGGGCGTCGTCGACGACGGCGAGAAAGGCCGAGCGGGCGATCGCTGTAGGAACACTGAACTCGGCGACCCGGCGCAGGATCCCGCAGCAGCAGGTGCAGCAGTTGCAGATGTAGTTGTGGCCGTCACGGTGGTTGGCCACGGTGTGGACCAGCCCGGCTTCCTCCGTCTCACGGAGGATCTGGAGCGCCTCCTCCTTGGTGATGGGGCGATCGACCCCGCCCTCGCTGAAGACGCCCTCCACCGGCGCGAAAATGAGGCAGCTCTCGAGGGGCGCGTCGCAGCCCCTGCCCACGAGCTGCTGCTGGGTACGGCAGATGCAGTCGCGCACGGCCCACGACTTGGCGCCCTCGATCAGCGCCGCAGCCTGCTCATAGGGGTGGATCTCGACGTCGCCCCCGACAGCCTCGCCTACCGGGATCACGCGGTGTACCGAGGGGCCGGGGATGTCCATCCCGCGCGAGGCCTGGAAGTAGGCCTCGAAGCGCGCCGCCATCTCCGCATCCATACGGGGCAGCTGCGCCTCATAGAAGCCGACGACAAAGGGCATCAGCGAGAAGTTGAGTGCGCCCTCACCGCGATGCGCGAAGATCAGGCCGTGACGGACCATCTCCTTGAGGGCGCGATAGGCCGGCTTCGGATCGACGCCGGCCCGCGCAGCGATGACCGCGCCGGACTCCGGTGCGGGTGCCATCGCTGCGGCGAGCTGCGCCTGGTCGGGCGTGAACATCGCTGCAAGCAGCTGCAGCTCGGCACCGTCCTCCGTTGCAGGAAAGCCGTTGGGCATCTCATCGAGCTTCCGGGCCAATGCGCGGTAGATCGACTCGTTCTCCGGGCTTAGCTCAGTCATCGGTCCTCCTCTGCACCACGTCAGGCACTAGAATATCTCCGGCTGCGGGATGTCGATCGCCGGCACCTCGTCGAACGAGAGGGGCTCATCGCCGGACGGCATCGGCGCGTAGTCGGGCATGCCGATATCGTGGACCAGGTCGTCGATGCGGATGAGCCGGCCTGTGCGCATCGAGGCATTGGCCGCAACGCCGGTGAGGATCGAGTAGGCGCCCGCACGCTGGTCGGCAGCGGTCAGGTAGGGATCGGGCGGCGGATTCTCGCCGAAGAGGTCCTCCAGGATGCGGCTGTCGCCGCCGCCGTGGCCGCCCTTTGACGTCCAGACGTCGACGTCATACGAGGGGCCGAAGTGCGGGATCACGCGGATGAAGGTGCCGCGCTCCACCGTCTGGCCCGGCACGGTGCCGTCGGCGTTGATGTAAGACGATTCCACGGTCTTGTGCTCCAGCCGCCCCTTGGTACCGTTGATGGCGACGGTGTAGCCCTCCCAGGGCATGAAGGCGTTGAGCGAGTAGCTCATCTTGGCGCCGTTGGCATAGTCGACCGCCAGGACCATCGTGTCCTCGATGTCGATCAACTCGCTGAAGACGCAGCGATCACGGAAGTAACCGTCGTGGACCTCGTTGTCGAGGTAGAGGCGCTTGAGCCCTTCATTGGATGCCATATTGAGGCGGAAGCGGCAACCGGTCTCGGGGCAGGTATGGCAGCGCTCGGTGCGGTTCGTCAGGCCGTAGCGCTCGGCGGTCTTGGGGGTGTAGAAGCGCCGGTGCCCCCGGGCAAAGACGGCCTCGGGCACGGAGCCGAGCCACCAGTTGATCAGGTCGAAGTGGTGGGTGGCCTTGTGCACCATCAGCCCGCCGGAGTTCTCCTTGTTCCGGTGCCAGCGGCGGAAGTAGTCGGCACCGTGGCGGATGTCGAGCATCCAGTGGAAGTCGAGCGAGAGCACCTCACCGATCACGGCGGACATCAGCAGGGCTTTCATCTGCGTCCGGGGCGGCGAGTAGCGGTAGTTGAAGGTGACCCGGCAGTCCCGGCCCGTCGCCCGCTGCGTGTCGATGATGCGTTGGCACTTTACGGCGTCGGTGGTCATCGGCTTCTCGGTGATCACGTCGCAGCCTAGCTCCATCGCGCGGACCATATAGACGTCGTGGAAGCTGTCCTTGGTGGTCACGATGACCGTGTCCGGTCGCGTTTCGGTGATCATCCGGTCGAACTGATGGGCCGGATAGCCCTTGACGTCGACGCCGAGCGCCTGAGCCTCCTCCAGTGCGAGGGCGAGGCGCCCCTCGTTGATATCGCAGACCGCCACCATCTCCGAGGTGTCGGCGTAGGTCTCGAGCGCGGCGCGGAAGTACATCCGCGAGCGTCCTCCCAATCCGATCTGTGCGTAGCGTTTTCGGGTCATAGGCCATCCTTTCGGAACAACCGGTTGTCGGTTGTCAGTTGTCGTTTGCCGGTTACCTGTCGTCACTCGTTACTTGTTACTCGTTACTCGTTACTCGTTACTCGTCCGGTTGACGGCTACCTGCTCTTCAGCGTTCGCTTGAACGCGTCCAGTTCCGCCTTCTCGGGTCGTTGCTTGTAGTAGTCGTCGAGCGGATAGCAGCCTGAGACGAGCCCTGTGCGCGGGGCGGTGGTGCAGTCGCTGAAGGTGCGGCAGATGCGGCGCCGATCGAGCGATCGACCTTCGAGGGCGTCAGCTGCGAGGTCAGGGTAGGGGAGCACCATGCGTCCCAGCCCGACGAAGTCGGCCTGCCCCGCACGCACGACGTGCTGCGCGACGTTGGGCAGCCATTCCTGCAGGTAGGAGTAAGCCGATCCCACGACGCAGAGCTCGGGGCGGCGTGCCTTGAGCTGTGCGGTCACGGCGATCTGTCTCGCGACCCCAACGAGCGGGTCCTCAGGCGGCAGGTAGCCGTCCGACGGCGGGAAGAGCGCCGGGCGCTGGATGTGCGGGACGTAGTAGGGGCTGCCGCCCGTGATGCAGACGAGTTCGATGTCGAGCTCCGCCAGCAGGTCCATGAAGGCGCGTGGTTCGGTCAGATCGATGCCCGTGCCGCTGCCGTCACCGCCGAAGGCGTAATCATAGGTCTCGCCCTGGAAGGGTGCGGGCGCGCCGACGCCGTCGTCGCCGGGCTGGAAGGGTATGAAGTCGAAGGCGCTCAGCCGCACGCCGATCCCGAGGCCCGGCACCTCCGTGCGGATGCCGTCGACGACCTCGCGCAGGAAGCGTGTGCGGTTCTCGAAGCTACCGCCGTAAGGACCGGGTCGCGGCTTGGCGGTAAGGAATTCGTGGCCCAGGTAGCCATGACAATGCTTGATATCGACGAAGGCAAAGCCCGCCTTCTGGGCCAGCTCCGCCGCCACCACGAAGCTATCGATCAGGCGCCGGATGTAGTCATCGGTGATGGTGGGATAGTCCGGACCCAGGCCGAATTTGGCGTCGAGCAGTGGGTGGCGGTAGAGAATCTGCGGCTCCATCTTCGTCTTGGAGGTGGGCTTGCAGAAGCGCCCCGAGTGCGTGAGCTGCAGCCCGATCAGCAGATCGTCGGCGGTCTCGTAGCGCTCGCGATGAGCTTCGATGAGCGTCTGCCGCAAGCCCGCGAGGTCGCCCACGGTCTCTTCGTTGATCATCAACTGGTTGGGGTTGGCGCGCCCATCGGGCTGCACGGCGGTCGCCTCGCCGCCCCAGATGAGCTTGCTGCCACTGAGGCCGAAGTTGCGCCAACGGCGCACGGTGGGCTCGGTGGGACGTCCATCGGTGGTGCCGTCCCATCCCTCCATCGCCAGCACGGAGAAGCGGTTGCCGATTCTGAAGCCGTCGGCAAGCGTGTAGGGCTGTGCCAGGGGGGCGTCGGGACCGGATAGCATCTCGGCATCGAAGCCAAGGTCGAGGTTGAGCGCTTGGAGGCGCTCGGCGAACGCCTCAGGCGTCCGCAGCGCGGCAATGCGTGGGTAATCGGGCATAGCGTGGGTCTCCTTTTTTCTTACAGCGCCTCTAGCACGTTTCGGACCTTCGCGATCATCGCTTCCAGATCCTTGGGATCACGCGTGGGATCGGTGTGGAGGTAGGCGGTGCGCGCGAGGACATCGAGCGTGCGTGGACACATGTCCTTGGTGTAGGTGACGGGCTCCGGCGCGAGTTGGTAGGCATCGAAAGCCGGATGGTGGGCGCCTTGCCGGTTGAGGATGGGCTCCCAGTTGGTGTAGACGTGGCGTCCGCTGTCGATGGGCGTGTCACCGCTCACGCCTACCTCTTCAAGACCCACCAGGAAGCGGCGCGTAGTCGCCTCGCTGTCGAACATCAGCGCCACGGTGGTGCCGCAATCGCCCTCGACATCGTGGATGGGGTTGAAGCTGAAGGGCCCGGCGCCGTGGAGCGCGTCGATGATGATCCGCTTCTCGGTGAGCATCGCGTCGAGCATGCCGTCGAGGCGCGTGAGCTGCACGCGCAGGATCGCGCTAAGGATCTCGTTGATGCGGAAGTTCCAGCCGGCGAAGAAGGGGGTTTGGAGGCCGGCGGCGTGATCGCGGAACGAGGCGCCGCCATCGTGGAAGATGAGCGCCCGCTCGTAGATCTCGCGGTTGTCGGTGACCAGGGCGCCGCCCTCGCCGCAGGTCATAATCTTGAAGTGGTTGAAGGAGAAGGCGCCGGCGTCGCCGATCGCGCCCAGGCGCTTGCCGCCGTAGGCGCCGCCATCGGCCTGACAGGCATCCTCCAGCACCTTGAGGTCATGGCGATGGGCGATGTCCATGATGGCGTCCATGTTGCTGGGCAGTCCCACCATGTGGACGGGAATGATGGCCTTGGTCCGCGGCGTGATCCTGCGCTCGACGTCCCTGGGATCGATGGTCAGCGAGGCATCCACCTCGGCGATGATCGGCACCGCGCCGACCGCCAAGGGGGCCAGGGGCGTGGCCATATAGGTGTAGCCGGGCACGATCACCTCATCGCCCGGTCCGATGCCCATCCCGACCAAGCCACAGATCAGGGCCGCGGTGCCGCTGGTCAGCGCGATGGTGTACTCGGTGCCGATCTTCTCACGCCACTCGCGCTCGAAGCTGTCCGACTCGCCGCCCTCGCCGCCACGATAGCGGAAGAGCTGCTTGGACTCGATGACGCGCTGGACCGCGTCGACCTCTTCTTTGCCGATGATGTACATTGGCGTTCTGCCTCCGTGTGTGTAGGGAAGAACGTAACGAGTAACGAGTGAGGGAGACACGAGCTACGATATCCGGTCCCCCACCGATTGATCATGTGTCAGCCATATCGACGATTGTAATGCCGGTGGCGGGGGATGCAAGGTTGCGGCTTGCCAGGGCTTCACACCGCCGTACGTTTCGGCTAAGCTCCATGACGCCATTGCCGATTGACCCATTGCGCACATAATGGGCAAGACTGACACATCATAGAGAGGATCGACCATGACCGTCGCGATACGCCGACTCATCGACGATGACATCGAGGCTGTGCTGGCCGTCGCGCTGGCGGCCTGGGAACCCGTGTTCACCTCGCTGGCCGGTATTCTGGGCCCCGAGATCTGGGGACGGCTGGACGAAGACCACCTTGGATCGCAGCACAAGGCGATCGTTGAGCTGTGCCGTGACAGCAGCGATGCGAGCCAGGTCTGGGTGGCCGAGGTCGAGGGGGAGGCCGCCGGTCGTGCGGTCGTGGTTGGCTTCGTCGCCTGCAAGCTCGACTTCGCGTCACACCGCGGCGAGATCTGGTTCCTCGCCGTCCATCCCGCTCACCAGGGTCAGGATATCGGCACTCAGCTTAGCCTTCACGCGCTCGACCGGATGCGCGAAGCCGGGATGACGTTGGCGATTGTCGAGACCGGCGGCGATCCCTCGCACGCGCCGGCCCGGCGCTCCTATGAGAAGGCTGGGTTCACGGGGCTGCCGATCGTGCGCTACTTCCAGGTGATGTAGGCCTCACTCGCCGACAGGCCACTGCGGGCACGTCGCGCGATAGGGCATCTCCGGCAGATACTGCGCCCATTCGGCCTGCGTGAAGTTGCGCCCGGCGAGCGCGCAGGCCTTTTCGCGCCACGAATCGGGGTCGACGTCCCAGCGCCTCAGGGCGCCGTCGGCGCTGCTGGAGAAGAGGACCCGCCCATCGAGGCCGAAGGCGAGGCCCGTCGGCGTGGCGAACTCCGGTCGGGTGTGCAGCTTGAGCGGTGGGCCGATCGGGCTCCCCGTGGCGACGTCGATCAGCCGCAGCGTAGAGTAAAGACTGCCGGAGGCCAGTACGCGCCCGTCGGGGCTGAAGGCCAGCGGCCAGGCTGAGCCGCTCTCGTGGGCCGCGATCGGCGCGACCGCCGGCTCATAGGTCTCCATCTTCCACAGGAGGACCCTCCCGGTCCGGCCGACCGAAGCCGCGAGCAGGTGGCCGTCCGGGCTGAAAGCCACCTGGGTCACACCGCCGTCCGCATGGGTGGGCAGCCGCACGATGGCTTGGGGCGCCGTCGGGTCGCTCACGTCCCACAGCGCGGCGACCTTCTCCGGGATCGCAACCGCGACGGCTAACTTCGTCCCGTCGGGGCTGAAGGCCACATCCCACAGGTTCATGTCGAAGGCGCCTACCTTGGGAATCGGGGCCATCGACATGGCCTGGAGGGTGCTCAACGGCTCGCCGGTCGCAGCGTCCCACAGTCGCACCGTCGTGTCGTCACTGCAAGAGGCCAGCAGGCTGCCGTCGGGGCTGAAGGCTACGCCGGTCACGGTCGCAGCGTGACCTTGGAGTGGCGATCGGATGGGGAGCCCCGAGTCCACGTTCCAGAGGCGCACGGTCGCGTCCATGCCGCCTGAGGCCAGCGTCGCGCCATCAGGGCTGAAGGCTACGCCGACGACCGGGCCCATATGGCCGACCAGGGGATCTCCTGCGGGCTCGTTCTCCACGGTCTGCTGCAGGTGGATCTGACCGGCGGTGCTCGCCGCCGCGAGCAGCGCCCCATCGGGGCTGATGTCCAGGGCGGTTAGCCCTATGGGGGCGTACGATGCCGACACCGACGCCAGCTGCGTTCGTGCCGGATTCGTCAGAACTGCCGTGTCCCACAGGTAGATGGTCGAACTCCGGACCGTCGCCAGGGTCTGCCCATCCGGGCTGACGTTCGACAACCCTGTGGGCGCGACCCCCCTAAGCTGCTCAACCATGGGAGCGTTCGCCACAAGGTCCCAAAGGGCGATCGAGGTGTCCCACGGGATCGAGAG
>Ga0334892_1002057_pt1 | contig 15267 bp, 13 predicted proteins | sample GraSluR3_MG_4_FD_207213 | JGI IMG/M metagenome (GOLD analysis project Ga0334892, IMG submission 207213) | Sludge microbial communities from methane-producing bioreactor in Wageningen University, Netherlands - Granular Sludge_15_04-R3 | ecosystem: Engineered > Bioreactor > Anaerobic >...
CTCCCTCGATAAGCTTGGATAAGGTCGAGGTCAGAGAAGATAAAGGGTCAACCGAAAAATCCTGATAGGTTTTAATCGGATAAAAGGGAGAATTTTTAAACTCGAAAGCGGCATAGGCTACTTTACTGTCCTTGCTAAAAATATTATATTCTTCCACCCTTTTAATCACTGCCGTCGGATAAAGACCATAAATTTGCCGTTCTAAAAGATCAACTTTTTTTTGGGGAATGGCAAAATAAAAGCGGATACTGTCGGGGGTGCCAACAATCTCAGCGGTAAAAAAAAACTTGGGTTTTAAAAAACTAAATTTACCCCCAGTTTTTAAAGAGTGAAGATTAGTAAATAACTGCTCGGCGGCATCAATTTTAATTTCATTATCGCGGGGTAAAACTACCTGGAGCAGAACTAAATCCAGGGAATGTTGTTCCCGATTTCTCTCTCGCCAAAGTAAAAATAAAAAATAACCTAAAAAACCTAAAGTTCCCAAACAAAAAACCGCCACTACCAATAAAATAGCTGAACGGGCTAAAAAATAAGCTAAATCGTTTAAAGTGTTAATTGCCATTATTGTTCTTTAAACCCAACCTGAGACCCCAGCATCTTAACCAATCTTTTCGACCATTCAGATAGCCAACGCCAAGAGCTTTCAATCGACTTCTTCAAACCAGAATGATACTCCGACAGGGTTAACGGTAAAACAATTTTCGGCTTTTGGGCCTGGGAAGAAGTAACTAATGTCTGGCCGGTTTGGTCGTCTAGAACCTGATTTTTTAAAAAATGATTTTCTTTTTCAACCTTTTCTAGATAATCCTCTAATTGGGGGGGAAGATCAGGAAAATAACCAACCTCAACAATATTAGCCCCATCTTCCGATCGGCCCTCTTGGGCAACGCTCCTTGACTCTTTTTCTTTGCTAGTAGAGCCGATTAGGCTAGCATCATCAGGCATCATCCTAAACCTCATTTTAGCTTATCTTCCCCAGAAGATAAAGAGATAAAGAAAAGAGAAAAAATCTCTGTTGTGCCTATGCAAGGCCAGGCCTTGCATAGGCACAAGGCCTTTATTTGTATCCCTGGTATTCAAACATTAACTAGACCTGACTTGTCAATTGAGGAAAAATCGATCGGACCACCAAAACCAATTGCTCAAATTTTTGATTAGAAAAAGGGGTGATTCGGGTAAATTTTTCTTCCAGACAATTTTGGGGTAAAAATTTCTGCCAATGCCAAACCAAGCTCCTTGGATTAATTTTATTATCAAGGGCAATTGTCTTTATTTCCTTAGCCAGAAAGACTAAATTTTTTTCGTTATGAATCGTTGGCACTAAGGTGGTCCGCAATTGATAATCAAGGCCGCTGGCAATAATTACTGACAAAGATTGGGCAATTTTTTCATAAGCTACTTTAGTCATCAGAGGGTAATTTTTTTTATCGGCCTTAACATCCATCGCGATAAAGTCAATTAGTTTTTGGCTAATTAAACTTTTTACCACCTCAGGCCGCCCACCGTTAGTGTCCAATTTTACCAAAAGCCCTAAATTCTTAATTTTTTGACAAAAAGAAACTAAGTCCGGTTGGATAGTCGGTTCTCCTCCGGTAATACAAACCCCATCTAAAATTTTTTGACGCTTTTTTAAAAAGTCGAAAAAATCTTCTTCTTTAATCTTTACCAAAGAGGCTTTAGCAAAATTTTCTTGAGAAACTAAATCTTTGTTGTGGCAAAAGGGGCAAAAAAAATTGCAACCCACCGTAAAAACGGTACAGGCTACTTTGCCAGGATAATCAATAAGGGTTGTTTTTTGGAGACCACCGATCAACATCAATAAATTATTCTAATTTCTAATTACCCTAATTAATCTAATGAATTACCAAATGTTAGCATCTAAATCCCAAAACATATTGGGTTTTGGTAATCGGAACTTCTTTAGAATAATTAGAAATTAGAGCAGTTTTATTTTCCGCTGTATTCTTTCCTCATCTGGTACTCGGCCGCTTTACCTTCATTCCACTGGTTAACGGGCCTTAAATAACCAACAATCCGGGAATAAACTTCACAGGGGGTGCGGTCTTTCTGAGTTACTTCTTTTTTCTTTACCATAATTATCACCACCTCCTTCTAATTCCTAATTTCTAAATATCGGTCTTATCGGACCAATATTATTCTCGGCAAAATTAAGATTAGCGCACGGTACCTGTCCGCCTCTGGCGAAAACCGCGCTACTTCATTTTCCGAAGACTAGCAAACTTACAGTTTGCGCCTCCTCTTGTGGATTAGCGGACTTAAAAGTCCGCGCCAACAATATAGCCATGTAGCAATTTAACAATTTGTCTATTTTTTTCTATACCCTAAAATTCTAGGCCCCTAAGCTACTGATTTTAATTTAGAAATTCCAAAAACCCTATCATTTTTCCTGGTAGCCTATTTCCTCATCACATTTAGGACAAAATTGCCACTCACCAGCTAAATAGCCATGTTTAGGGCAAACAGAAAAAGTCGGCGTAATGGAGAAATAAGGCATTTTATAGTTGGCCGTTACCTTTTGAAGCAAATTTTTAACACTTTTGGTATCCGGTAGGCTTTCCCCTAAAAACCCATGGATTACAGTGCCACCAGTATATTTACACTGTAATTCGTCCTGATGATCCAAGGCTTCAAAAAGATCGGTAGTGTAATCAACCGGCAAATGGGTTGAATTAGTATAAAAAGGGGCTTCTTTTTTCTTCTGATAATTTTCTTCATTGGCACAAATTATTTTAGGAAATTGCTCTTTATCAAGGCGGGCAAAGCGATAGGCCGTGCTTTCGGCTGGCGTCGCCTCGAGATTAAACATTTCATCAGTTTCTTGTTGATAAGTTAATAGTTTCCTTCTCATGTAATCCATTACCTCAAGAGCAAAAGCCCGACCCTCCTTGGTAGCAATATTTTTACCCAATAAATTAATCATCGCCTCATTCATACCGTTTAAGCCAATGGTATTAAAGTGGTTACGCCAATAAACCCCATTGCGTTCATAAATATCGGCCAAATAGTGACGGCAATAAGGATACAAACCGCCATGAGTAAATTTTTCCACCGCCTCTCTTTTGATAACCAACGAGTCTTTAGCCAAATCCATTAAGCGACCCAAGAGAGTAAAAAATTTTCTTTTAGCAAAGCCTTCACTCTTAGATTCTGCTTTGGCCAAGTAACCAATTCGCGGCATGTTAATCGTAACCACCCCCAAAGACCCGGTTAGGGGATTGGCGGCAAAAAGCCCACCCCGTCGCCTTAACTCCCGATTATCCAAACGCAATCGGCAACACATGCTCCGGGCGTCATCAGGATCCATATCAGAATTAACAAAGTTAGAAAAATAGGGAATGCCGTATTTTCTGGTCATTTCCCAAACCGGCTCTAAATTTTTATTGTCCCAACCAAAATCTTTAGTAATTGAATAAGTGGGAATCGGAAAAGTAAACACTCGACCCTGATAATCTCCCTCCATCATAACTTCAGCAAAAGCCCGGTTAATCATATCCATTTCTTTTTGAAAATCTTTATATTTATCTTTGGTTGGCCGACCGGCAATAACCACCGTTTCCTCGCCGACCATCTTGGTCGGATGAATATCCAAGGAGATATTAGAAAAAGGGGTTTGGAAGCCCACCCGGGTGGGCACGTTCATATTAAAAACAAATTCCTGCAAAGCCTGCTTAGTTTGCTTATAATTTAGACCATCATAACGAATAAAGGGGGCCAGATAAGTATCAAAGTTGGACAACGCTACTGCTCCGGCCACCTCGCCCTGAATGGTGTACATGAAATTGACAATTTGGCCTAAGGCGCTGGATAGGTGCTTTGGGGGAGCGCTATTAACCTTACCGGCCACACCGCCAAAACCTTTAGTCAAAAAATCTTTTAAATCCCAACCGGTACAATAGGCGGAAAGAGAAGATAAATCGTGAATGTGAAGATCACCCTGACGATGAGCTTTTCTTATTTCCCGAGAATAAATTTTATTCAGCCAAAAATTAGCCGAAATGATACTGGCCACATGATTGTTTAGGCCCTGCAGGGAATAGGTCATGTTGGCGTTTTCTTTTACCCGCCAATCGCCTTGATTAAGGTATTTTTCCGTTAATTCGTCGGCATCAACCAAACTGCTAACGCTTCTTAATTTTTGGTGAAGCTGACGATAAAGGGTGTAGGCGTTGTATACCTCCTCGTGGCCATGCCTTAATAGGGCTTGTTCAACAATGTCTTGGACCTGCTCAACTTCGGGAATAATAGAAGAATTGAAGCGCTTTTCTAGTTCCAAAACCACCTCTTTAGTTAACCGACGCACCTCGGCAGGATCATCTTTACCGGCCGCTTTAAAAGCAGATTTAACCGCCCGTTCAATTTTACTTGGACTAAAGGCGACTACTCGGCCGCTTCTTTTTTTTATCTTGGCAATTTTTGATTTTATTGCTTTTCTGGCCATTAATAACAATCCAAAAAAACCTCTTCAAAAAAATTAAAAAATAACAAAAAGGGCCTAAAACAAGGCCTATCTTGCCGGGGCAGGCAACCTCTTGCCGATGCTAGTTTTTTATCCGAACCGGCTTTGGGGGTCTTTGGTAATAACTATTAAAAATCATCTTCACCCCTCGTGTCAACCGCCAATTTCTATATCAAAATGTTACTCCCATTGATCGCAAACCATTTTAAAGGGGCAAAAATCACACCAAAACCCGGGCCGAGCAGAAAAATCACTTTGATTAATTTTTTCGATTATCTTGCTTAAATTTCTTTTGGCCTGGATTAATTCTTGTTTAGTTTTTTTAACCGATATTTTTTGGCCGGTGGCCAAAAAATAAAAGGTCCCGGTTAAATCCTCAGCGGTAGCCCCCAAAATCCCCCGATCGGTGGCCGCTAAAAGATAAAGATTCATCTGCAGGCTTTTGTCAGCTTGTTTTTGGTCCATTGGCTGACCGGTTTTATAATCAATAATTTCCCAAGCGTTGTCATTCCTATCAACTCGGTCAAAAACACCGGTAATTTTAATTTTTTCCGTTAAGAAAAAATTGAACTTCTTTTCTAAAAAATAGGGTAGGCTATCTTGGTTAAAGTCTTCCTGATAAAAACGAGTTAACATCTCTTTGCCCTCTTTGAAAAGACGTTTTTCATGATGCGAGGAAGTATAGCCGAAAGAAAGCCAATTGGCCTGATATAAAGCCAATAAATCTTCTAGGCCAACCCCTCTTTTTTGGGCTCTTTTAAAAAATTGATGCAGGGCCTGATGAATGCTAATACCAAAATTCTGAACTCCGCTAGGAGCCGTAGGGATCTTTTGTAAATATTGATAACGATATTGGGCCGGACAGTGCTCAAAAGTAGTAATTTGGGAAAAGGAAAAGTGATCAATCGGCCGATTAGGAATAAAGGGTGCCTCTGGTTCTTCCTCAATTGGTTTAAATCTTAACAGGGATAACTGATTAACCCTTGGCGGTTGACGATTAACCATTTCTTTACCTAAAGATTCGTAAACAAAGGGAGAAATCTTTAGAGGGCGTTTGCCTTCCCCATAAACTTTTGACGCCGTTAAAAAAAGCCTTTCTTTTGCCCGAGTCATGCCAACATAAAAAAGCCGGCGCTCTTCTTGCTGATGATAATCTCCCTGAGGCAAAATTTCTCGAATTAATTGGTCGGGAATAGGGATTTGCTCTCTTCGATTGTAAGTAGGAAAACGGCCGGAAACCAAATTAACCAAAAAAACCACCCCAAACTCTAGGCCTTTAGCCGAATGAGCTGTCAAAATATTGACTCGATCTTCTAATAGCCAGTCATCATTACCAACTGAGGGTGACTCACCCAAATCAAGGGCTAGTTTTAACCAATTAACCACCAGGCGGAGGCTGGCATCAGCGTGATTCATTTCATAAGCCGATAGCCGATCAAAAAATTTGGCAATATTGGCAACCCTCTTTTCCTCTCGGGAGGAATTAGCTTGAGTCAGCTCTTTTAACAAACCGGAATCTTGCAAAAAATAGAAAAGAAGTTGACCGGCACTTTTTTCTTTGGCTAGTTCCCAATGGCGGTTAATCATTTTTACCAGTTGAGCTAATTTTTCTTGTGCTTTTGAAGAAAGGGAGGGTAATCCGATCTTATCGGGCCCTTTCTTGTCCTGGCTCAAAACTAAATTGGCCGCCTCGAACAAACCAACAGCGGCCTTTTTAGCCAAACTATTCAAAAGGGCCAAGTCTTGGCCGGGCAGCTCAATCGGCCCAGAGGTTAGTAAACGATAAAAAGAGGCATCATCACCCGGATCAGCCAAAAAAAATAAATAAGCAATCAGGTTTTTAATTTCTTCCTGACGAAACAATTGACCCGGCCCCAAAAATTGATAGGGGACACCGGCCCAAGATAGCGCCTTCATAAAAGGACCGGCGTGATTGTTGGCCCGAACCAAAATGGCAAAATCCGACCAAGCAAATTTTGGGTTTTGCTCTTTTAAGGCCTTGATGGTTTTGGCCACTTCTTCCGCCTCAGAATTAACCTGGGCAGTATAAATAAATTCGACTGCCTCTCCCGAACCGGTAACACTTTGCAGATTTTTATCAATACCAAGTTTTACCTCCAAAGTGTCGGGATTATTATGTTGAATTAATTGATAGGCGGCATCTAAAATACTTTGAGTTGAGCGATAATTTTTAACTAAAACTATTGATTTGGCTTGTTTATAATCGGCCATAAACTGTAATACATTAGAAACCGCCGCACCTCGGAACCGATAAATTGACTGAGAATCGTCGGCAACAACAGAAAGCGACGGGTTTTTCTCCGGTGGAGCCAGAAGCTTAATCAGTTGATACTGGGCGATGTTGGTATCTTGAAATTCATCAACCAAAAAAAACTTAAACTTTTTTTGATATTCAGCCAAGACATTGGGACGGCTGCGAAACAACCTTAGGGTTTGGGTAATTAAATCACCAAAATCCATCAAGCCCTCTTTTTGTTTTAGTCCTTCATAATTTCGATAGGCTCTGGCTAATTCTAAATACTTTTCATTTTCTATTTTTTTCTCTTTTACTTCTAATTTTGGACTTTTAGCGCTTAACTGTCTTGCCCAGGCCAGATATTCTTTTGGAGAAACATCTTCGTCTTGTAACCGAGAAAAATGATTTAAAAGACCGGCAACAAACTTATTGGGATTGCCAAGAGGGCGAAAGTAGTCTAGCTCCAAGCTAAATAAATGATCAATTAAAAATTGAATCGCTTCCGATTGGGTCATTAAAACAAAGCCGGGATCCAGGCCGATGGCTACCGCTTCATCTTTTAAAAGACGGTCACAAAAAGCATGAAAAGTCATGATCCAAATATCGGTATAACCATAGGGAAGGGCAACATCGACTCGCTCCTCCATCTGAAAAGCCGCCTTTTCGGTAAAAGTAAGGGCCAAAATTTCCTCCGGGGCGGCCAATTTATTGGCAATCAGATATTTAATTTTTTCGGTAATAACAGTGGTTTTGCCCGTTCCTGCCCCCGCTACAATCAACAAGGGCGAAGATAAATATTCGACGGCTTGTTTTTGAGCTGAATTTAATGTCTTTTTTTCTTTATCGGCCACAGCTTAAATTATAGCAAGAAGGCCAAACAAATTTATAGCCTCCTGATCAACCTTTCTTTTTCTTTTTTGCAAAATACGGTACTGTATTTTTAGTCAAAAAAACAACGAGGGCTAAAGAAAGAGTAAAACAGCCAACCCCAAGAAAAAACAATAAAAAGCCAAATACCACATCCGGTCGCTTAAAAGTAAGCGATGAAGGGTTTTTAAGGCTAACAAACCAGATAAAAAGGCAACCGCGATTACCACCAGAGCCTCTTTAGCCTGCCCATTATTAAAACGAATAATCTGGGGGGCCTCATAAATTACCGCTCCACCAATAGAGATTAGACCCAACAAGAAGGAAAACTTAAAGGCTTTTTCCTTGCTTTCTCCCAAAATTCGACTCGAGACAATGGTGGAGGCAGAACGAGAAATTCCCGGAATAATAGCCAAAGCCTGGCAGATGCCAACCAAGAAAAAACGACCCCTCTTAAGGGGTAAACGCCAAAATCGGCCCAAAACAAGCAATAGGGCGGTAACCCAAAAACCAACCGCTAAAAACTTGGGATTAGCAAAAAGCAGGGCTGCTCGATGACCAAACAATAAACCAACCAATATCACTGGCAAACTAGCCAAAACCAACTCGACTAATAGCTGTCGCTGTTCTTTGGTGATTTTGGGACCGGCTTGCCCTAATACCCCTCGAACCAGCAAAGACAAATCAAATCGAAAAAACCAAATAATAGCTATCAGAGTCCCCAAATGAGCCAAAACATCAAAAGCTAAAAGGGGGTAATCGTCCGACAGGTGATGAAAAATGGCCAAATGGCCCGATGAGGAAATCGGCAAAAACTCGGTAACGCCCTGAATAAAACCTAATAAAATATTTTCTAACATTTTTTTATTAAAAATAAGCTTGTTCTAGGGCCGGGGGAAGTTTGGTTTTTAACGGTTAATTTTCCTCTTTAAGAGGCTTATTGTCAGGAGCCTCAACACCCTCTTCTAGTTGTCTGGTGCCAGCCAATTTTTGACCCAATAGATTAAAGCTAGCATTAACATTATTCATCTGGTTGTGAGCATTAGTCAAATGCCGAGATAGGGTGGCCAAATTATCAGCTATTTTTTCGTAATCTTTACCAATTGCCCCTAGGGCGGCTAAAATTTGCTTGGCTCTTTCCTCGACTTTTTGGCCCTCAAAACTCATTAGAATCGCCTTAATATAAGCATAAAAAGTCGTTGGCGACACCGGCAAAACCTTATTTTTACCAGCATAATCAAATAAGTCCGGGTCATTGACTATTTCATAATAAACCGCCTCCGAAGGAACATACATTAGAGCATAGTCAATAGTACCCTCGTCGGGAAGAATATATTTTGAACTAATCGATCGAATGTGTTTACGAACATCATTAATAAACACTTTTTGAGCCGACTCTTTTTCTTTTTCAGTTTCGGCCCCCATCATTTTGCGAAAGTTCTCCATCGGAAATTTAGAGTCAATCGGAACCAAGCCGGCCTCAGTCTGAATAGCAGCGTCAACAATTTCCCCAGACCTAAACGAATATTGAAGATTAAACGCTTTCTTGGGCAGCATTTGGCCCAACAGCTCTTTCAAAACCATTTCGCCAATATTGCCCCGAAGCTTAGGAGAACGTAAAAATTCTTGAAGGTCTTTCATACCCCGGCCAATTTCCGCCATTTGACCGACTTCTTTTTTAACCCCGGCGATAAATTCGGCCGTCTTATCTAGGCGTTCATTCATACTTTGAGTGCTTTTTTGCAATGATTCGGCCACCGTTTTGTTAGACTCCCGCATGGCCTGATTCAGGTTTTCATTAGTCTTATCCAAAGATTGCTGCATTGACCTAAGCCATGCCGTTAAAGACTCGTCTTGTTTATTGGCTGACCCCAGTTGATTCAATTTTTGGACCAGAAAATAGCCCAAAATTATCACCACCAAAAATAGGCCACCGATTAAAAAATAAATCATTCTCAAAAGTCATTATAAGATAAATTTTTTCTATCTGCCAGATGCTAATGCTTGGAAGAGCAAAAAAAAACAAAATGATAAACTATTAAAAATGGCCAGAAGATTAACCAGGATTCGTCACCAACCCAAAAGAGCAAAACCAATAAAACAAGGTCAAAAACTTTCGACTAACCCTTCTTTGTTACTGTTGGGTTTGGCTTGGGCAACAACAATTGGTTTTTTTTTGACTGTGCCACCGCAATTTTGGTGGCAAATAGTAATTGGTCTATTCCTAATCTTTGTTAGCTTATTTTTGTCTATTAACGCCGCTAGCCATAAACTAACTTTTTCTTTAGTTATCACCAGCTTAATCATCCTCCTGCCAATCTTAAGGCTCGTTCAGTTTCTGACTTTAACTATTGGCCTGCTAATCGTCTGGTTGATAATTCTTCTAACCGGCTATTTTCTCCTAGAAAAAAACTAACCCCCTGGGACAATCGTGTTATTATAGTCTTATGGAAAAGTATGATCTTATTATTGTTGGTGCTGGTCCGGCCGGTTTGGCGGCCTCAATTTATGCCAGCCGTTATAATATCAAACACTTGGTCCTAGGAGAAAACTTGGGGGGAACAATCGCCTGGGCTCATAAGGTAGAAAACTATCCCGGTTTCCCTTCGATTTCTGGTTTCGAATTGGCTCAAAACTTTCTAAACCATGCTAAAAGCTTAGGAGGAAAGATTATTGGCCAAGAAGTAGTTAATCTTGAAAAGAGTAATGGTTTTCTGGTTTTAACGGCCGGAAACAAAAAAAAGTATCAGGCCAAAACGTTAATTATTGCCACCGGTACCAAGCGAAGAAAGTTAAATGTCCCTGGTGAAGAAGACTATCTGGGCAAAGGCGTCTCATATTGCGCCACCTGCGACGCCGCCTTTTATAAAAACAAAGATGTTGTTGTTATCGGTGGGGCCAACTCAGCTTGTTCCGGGGCTCTTCATTTAGCTCGTTTTGCCAAAAGGGTTTATTTAGTTTATCGCCAGAACAACCTTAGGGCTGATCCAACCTGGGTAACTGAAGCCAAACAAACCAAAAACATTACTATTATCTATAATACTAATGTTGTGGCCATCGAAGGAGACGGCCAAAAAGTTACCGCACTTGGTCTTGACCGACCTTTCCAAAATCAAAAAAAACTGGTTACTGATGGGGTATTTATCGAAATTGGCGGTGCCCCCATTGTTGATTTGGCCAAAAAAATCGGTCTAAAAACCGATTCTGATAATTTTGTTATCACCGATAATTCAATGGCCACCAATGTTCCTGGGGTTTTTTGCGCCGGCGACGTTAACGCTTGGCAAAAACAATGCCAACAAGCCATTGTCGCCGTGGCTGAAGGGGCTATTGCCGCCCTAGGGGCCTACCAATACCTGGGCCAACCCACCTCTAAAACCCCTTGACAAAACAAAAACTTTTTTCTATCCTTACACTCAAGGATAAATGACAAAGATAAATAGGATAACCAATTTTATTCTTATTAGTTGAAGAGCCGAGAGGCTCTTTTTTTTTGCTTTTTTTCAAGAAAAAATGACTAAAATCATAAAAAAAATCTTACTTTGCCCACCGGATTATTTCCAAATCAGTTATCAAATTAACCCCTGGATGAAGAATAATCAAATTAACAAAATTCGGGCCCAAGGCCAATGGCAAAAACTAGTCCATATTTATCAAAAATTAAATATTCAAATAAAAATAATTAAACCCCGTAAAAATCTGCCCGATATGGTCTTTACGGCCGATCAAGGTTTGACTAAAAATAACTTGGTTGTTTTGGCCAATTTTCGCCATTATCAGCGTCAACCGGAAGCAAAAATATACCAGGCTTGGTTTGAGAGCCAGGGTTTCCATGTTTTGCGCTTACCCAAAAATCACTATTTTGAGGGTGGAGACGCCCTAAAATCAGGCAATAAAATCATTGTTGGCTATGGTTTCCGAACTAGTCCCCAAAGCCCAACCATAATTGCCAAATTAATAAAAGCGCCTGTTGTCAGCCTAAAATTAATCGATCCTCGTTTTTATCATCTTGATACCTGCTTGTTTGTCCTTAACCCAAAAACCGCCTTTTATTATCCGGCCGCTTTTGATCAAGCCTCGATAAAAAAGCTAACCAGCCTTTTCCCTAGACTTATTCGCCTACCTCAAAAAGAGGCCGGCAATTTAGTTGCCAACAGCCTTAGTACTGATCATCAAGTAATTACTCAAAGAGGCGTCCCCTTCTTTAGAAAAGAATTAACCCGACTGGGTTATCAAACCCACCAGGTAGATATTGATGAATTTATCAAGGCCGGCGGCGGAATCCATTGTCTAACCTTCACCACTCAAACCAATTAAGCAAAACTCCATAGTTTCAAGATTTATCCTCAAGATCCCGGTGCTGGAAACTTGACATTTTAAACTCTTTAGCCTATAATTCCTCTTAATCTACACATTATGTGTAGATTTTTTAATGCACGGGCCAATAGCCCGTTTTATGATAAATTTCATAAACCGAAGTTTTCGAGGCAAAAATTATTCTTCTTACTCCTCCCACTATCAACTCATCAAAAGCTTTTTGCGGCTTAAAAACATCCGCAAAGGGAGCCGATTGAGTCGTGTGGGACGAATTATTACTCAAAAATTCCAAGCTAGTTTTTTAGCCGGATTGCTAATCATTAGCCTTTCTTTGGGTGGTTTAAACAACTTGCCTGCCCTTAATAATCGGCCAGTCCAAGCCGCCCATACCCAGGCCGTTCTTGATCAGCCCGTTAATATCACCACTCATACCGAAACCTCTACCCAACTACCCCTGCCAAAGAACTCTTTTTCCTTAAGTCAAAGATTTCATCTTTTCCATCCGGCCATTGATTTGGCCGCCCCAATCGGTACACCAGTAAAGCCTATTGCTGCCGGGAAAATCCTTGTGGCCAATTACAACAATTTTGGCCTAGGTAATTATCTGGTTGTTAAACATGGGGCTGATTTTTACTCTGTTTACGCCCATTTGAATGAAATTCTTGTCGAAAAAGATCAAGAAGTTACTAAAGAAACCATCATCGGTACCGTTGGCAGCACCGGTTTTTCTACCGGCCCTCATTTGCACTTAGAAGTTATTAACGAGAATCAAAAAATCAATCCCTTGACAGTTTTACCCGAAATTCACTAACCCCAAAAAATTTTCAGACAAATCCGGGATCTATCTGGATCTGCTCAGAGTTAACTATGCCTAAATCGCTGAGAGATGCTGGATCTATCCAAAAAAAATCTAAAAAAATAAGGCTTAATAAAAAGAGGAAAAATTCTGGAGTCTAAAAGCAAAAAAGAAAATCAACGACCAACATCAAAAGACTAACGACTAGTCTTACATTCCCATTCCGGGCATGCCGCCACCCATACCGCCGGCACCGGGGTTAGCCTGATCTTTTTCTTCCGGCTTGTCAACAATCATTGCCTCAGTGGTTAGGGCCATAATCCCCACCGAAACAGCATTCTGTAGAGCTAAGCGAGTTACTTTTAGGGGATCAATAATGCCGGCCTGGGTCATATTAACAAATTCTCCGGTTAAAGCGTTGTAGCCATAATCGCCCTTTAAGCTCTTATCTTTGACTAATTTTTCCTCGGTTTTGGCAACCACATAACCGGCATCAGCCCCGGCATTTTGAGCCAACCACCTGGCTGGTTGTTCCAGGGCCGAATAAAGAATTTTTACCCCTACGGCTTCTTCTTCGTTGCTGGTTTTTAAATTTTTTAGCGCTTGGCGAGCAAAAATTAAAGACGAGCCGCCGCCGGGGATAACGCCTTCTTCCACGGCCGCCTTAGTTGCTTCCACCGCATCTTTAACTCGCTCTTTTTTCTCCGATAACTCAACCTCAGTGGCAGCGCCAACATTAATTTGAGCCACTCCTCCGGCCAACTTTGCTAGTCTTTCCTGAAGTTTCTCTTTATCAAAATCAGAGTCCGATTCTTCAATGGCTTGACGAATCTGGCTCACTCTTTTGGCAATGTCGGTTTCCTGACCTTGACCGCCAATAATCCGCGTGCTTTCCTTATCGGCCCAGACCTTATCGGCTCGACCACAATCTTCAATCTTAATTGAATCTAACTTTCGACCGGTTTCCTCAGAAATTACTGTTCCGCCAGTTAAAATAGCAATATCTGACAACATTTCTTTCTTACGATCACCAAAACCAGGGGCCTTAACGGCTAAAATATTAAAAGTGCCACGTAGTTTATTAACTACTAAGGTTGCCAAAGCCTCCCCATCCAAGTCGTCGGCAATAATAACAATGTTTTTGGAAGTTTGGATAATTCTCTCCAGAGAAGGGAGAATGTCAGAAATAGCCGAAATTTTCTGGTCAGTAATAATAATGTAGGGTTCGTCGATTTCGGCTTCCATGGCTTCTGAATCGGTAACAAAATAGGGAGAAACATAACCCTCGTCAAACTCCATCCCTTCTTTATACTCAATCTCCAGCTCCAGCCCCTTAGATTCCTCAACTGTAACGATACCGTTGCTGCCCACCTTATCCAGAGCTTCAGCAATTTTCTGACCAATATTAGGATCGCCAGCTGAAATAGTAGCAATTTTTTCAATATCAGAATTGTCTTTGACTTCTTTTTTAATCCTGCCTAATTCACTAACCACTGCCGATAGCCCTTTTTCCAGGCCTCGGCGTAAAATCATTGGATTAGTGCCGGCGGTAATGTTTTTCATCCCCTCGGCAATAATCGAGTAAGCTAAGAGAGTCGCCGTGGTAGTACCATCGCCAGCGTTATCGTTAGTTTTAGAAGCCGCTTCCTTAACTAATTGGGCGCCCATATTTTCAAATTTGTCTTCCAGTTCTACTTCTTTGGCAACCGTAACCCCATCGTGAACCACTTGGGGCGAACCCCAAGACTTTTCAATGGCGACATTGCGACCTCGCGGACCCAAAGTAGTAACTACTGTTTTAGACAATAATTCTGCTCCTTTAAGAATTTTCTGTCTTGCTTCTGATCCAAAAACAATTTGTTTAGCCATAACCTGGTTAGTTAATAATTAAGAATTAAAAGTAATAATCCTTACTTTCCGACAACGGCGAGAATATCTTCAAACTTAATAAACAAATATTCTTCATCATTTTCTTTATATTCGTTACCGCCCCACTCTTTATAAACCACCACATCGCCCTTTTTACAAGGAGCGCTAATTTTAGCCCCCGTCTCAGTTATTTGGTCAGGCCCGACTGCCAAAACCTTGCCTTTTTGGGGCTTTTCTTCATGAGAATCAGGCAAAACAATCCCTGAAGCAGTTTTCTTTTCTGTTTCTTCTGGACAAACTAAAACATAGCCTGGAGTAGGTTGTAGTTTAACTGTCTTATCCGTCATGAGTCTGTCTTTTTTTATTTTTAATTTCAAAAAAAATTATCACTTTTAAGAGTGATAATTAATTGTTATTTTAATCATCAAAATCAATCTTGTCAAGGGGTATCCTGATAGATCCCGGATCTATCAAGATGTTGTTAATTTTTGCCAGTTTTTTTGAAAACGGGCTAAAATTAGCTGTCGTTGATCCTGGGGATGAAAAAATAGCTGTCGACTATCGCCTTTTACCAACTGGCGCCGATGACACCTGGCATAGGTTAATTGACCAAACATGGCCATCTTTTCTAAAAAGTTAATTTTGGGTTTTTTACCTTTTTTTGTAACAGAAAAAGGTAAA
>Ga0334892_1002059_pt1 | contig 15245 bp, 8 predicted proteins | sample GraSluR3_MG_4_FD_207213 | JGI IMG/M metagenome (GOLD analysis project Ga0334892, IMG submission 207213) | Sludge microbial communities from methane-producing bioreactor in Wageningen University, Netherlands - Granular Sludge_15_04-R3 | ecosystem: Engineered > Bioreactor > Anaerobic > Unclassified...
AAAAAACTTTAGGGGTAAAAGGGAAAAAAATCCAGGCAAGCCGGTCGGAGGGGAGAGGAAAAGGTTGGGTTCAAATGGAAAAAGGTTGAATGTTTTTCCAAATTTAACTAAAAAATATTCACCATGAACCGTGTCATAGAAAAAATGCTCATAGTGACCAAGCCGGGCGACGCCGCAGCCGAAGCGGTACGCGCCGCCATGACCGAATTTCTCTCCGAAAGGGGAGTGGCATTTGAGGCTTGCGAGCACAGCCCCGACTCGTGCGGCGACGAAATGGATGTGACCGGACCCTTCGATCTGGCCGTGATCCTCGGGGGCGACGGCACCTTCATCGGCGCGGCGCGCAGGCTCTTGCGTCTCCATGCTCCGCTTATGGGCGTGAACCTCGGCCGGGTGGGGTTTCTCACCCAGCTCGAACGCGACCACTGGCGTCCCTGGTTGATGCGGGTGCTGGACGAGGGATTCAGGGCCTCACGGCGGCTGGTCCTGGACTACACGGTGTCGCGCGACGGTGAAATCGCCCGTTCCGGGTTGGCGGTCAATGATCTGGTCATCAGCCGGGGAGAACTTGCCCGGCTCATCCGCCTTGCCGTGGCCTATGACGGCATCGACATTTCCTCTCTGCGGGCGGACGGGCTCATCGTGTCCACACCCGCCGGTTCCTCGGCATACGGCGTGTCGGCCGGCGGTCCTCTGGTCCATGCCGGATTGTCGGCTTTCTGCCTGACCCCCGTCTGTCCCTTCCTGAACAGTTTCAAGCCCATGGTATTTCCGGCGGAGGGCGCGATTTCTGTGCGGGTGGAGGACCAGGTGGGTGAGGTCAGCTTGACCGAGGACGGGCAGTCCGTGGTCAGGCTCGGACCGGGCGACGTGGTGACGGTGAAAAAGTCCGTCGTCGATCTCCTGGTGGTTGACCTGGGCCCGGGCGCGTATTTCGAGAAACTGAAGAAACACGGTTTCCTGACCGAGAGGTGAACATGGGTTTGGCCAAGAAGTACGATTCGGTTCTGGACGTCAAGTATGGGCAGGACCCCGCACTGGACGCGCTACTGCTCCATTTCATGTCGGAAAACCATCTGGAATACACCATTGACCCGCTCAAGAACGCGTCGAGCGAGCAGCTTCGCTTCATGATCGCCCTGAAGGAGGGCGAATTCTACGCCCCGTGTTCGGATTGGATGTTCTTCATGCTCCTGAATCAACGGCTGCCCGAACGGTTGTTGCAGAAGTACATCGAACAGTGGAAGCGATTCATTCATCTTTCCCGGGACTTTTGCACGGACAGGGAGCTGGCCAGCCGGTTCATTCAGCTCGCCAGGCACAAGTTCCGCATGGTTTTGGCCTCCCCCATCCTCATGCCCTCGCGGCTGATGAAATGGTTCATCACCATTTTCATGACACAGTCCGGCATCGACGATCCCTACCTGCATATCCGCAGGGGATTGAACCGACGGGCCGCCGAGATGGTCGGGAGCAGCGAATTCGATGAAATGGTCCACGCCAGCCCGGCGGAGGCCGATCTGAAGGGCAGGATCGACGACATCCGCTGCCTGCTCGACAGGTTGGAGATCGAGCGGCTCATGCGTATCGCCACCTTCACTGACCACTGGAACCCGGAGATGTTCTCGCTGGACGGGCTGCGCGCTTCTGGGCTGGCCGAGGAAGTGCGCGAGGGGTCCGATCTCCTCAATCCCATGTTCGAGTATCTGGGCCGCGACGGGGAGCAGCGGCACCGTATTCTTTATCTGCCCAACAGGGCGGGCGGCATCCTGTTCGACCTCAAGGTGGTCAAGGCGCTTCTCCGGCTGGGCCACCGCGTGGTCCTGGCCCTGAAGGAAGGGTTCTATTTCGATTATCCCACTTTCTGGGATCGCGACACGGACTTGGAGCTGGCCAAGGCCTTCGAGGGAGCGCACTTCGTCAGCGAGGACAAGCTGTCCAAGAACGAGCTGTTGGGCATCATGGCCCGTCATCCCTTCATCGTCATCTCGGACGGCACCCGCGAGAAGTTCAACCCTTACCGGATGTCCGTGACCTTCGCCCGCGCCTGGAAGGAATGCGATCTCGTCCTGGCCAAGGGCGAGGACCTGTACGACCGGCTGATTCTCAATTCCCACGAGTTCACCCGGGACATCGTCAATTTCTTCAGGGACGAGGAGGGCGTTTTCCGCGTTCACTTCCGGGCCAAGCCCGACCGGGTGCGGACCTTTTCGGAGCAGTATATCGTGCGCAAGGCCGAGGAGATCATCCTTGAGATGCGCCGGGCCAGGGCGCAGGGCAAGACGGTCATGTTCTACTCCGGAATCATCGGCTCGGTGCCAGGGCAGACCCAGGCGGCCATCGAGGTCATCACCACCTACGTCAACCATCTGCGCAACCAGCTCGACGACGCGTACATCATCAATCCGGGCGAGCACTTCGAGGAGGGCATGGATGCCGACGACCTGATGTTCATGTGGGAGAAGGTTCAGCGTAGCGGGTACATCAATGTCTGGCGTTTCCAGACGTATTTCGATATTGAAAAGAGCTTCGAGCTGATGGGCCGCAAGGTGCCTCCCGTCTGGACAGGGAAGGACTCCACGTACTCCACGGGCTGCACCAAGGAGATGCATATAGCCCTGGACGTGCAGAGGTCTCATCCCGAGTTGCAGATTATCGGCCCGAATCCCGAGAAGTTTTTCCGGCGGAGGGAGTACGGGGTGGGCAAGTTCTGCGATGTGGCCATCGACTCGTGCGGATAGGAACGCGAAACGGCCCGGAGCCTCATGCTGCATTTTTTTACCGATACACGTAAGCCCCTGTGGAAGGCGGCGCGTCTTCTGCTGGCCGTGGCCTGTCTGGCCGCGCTTCTGTCCTGCGTGCGGTCCGGTCCGATCTTCGGCCACCGCCCGGATGTTTCTTCTGTTGACGGGAAGGCCGAGGCCCCCGAACCCGCAGAGGCGGCGGAAGCCCCCGAGACTGGTGATGCCCCCGTGGCGGCGGGCGATGCCGGGGCAGGGGACGAAGCCAGTGCCGAAGCTTTCGATCCAGCGGAGACGCCCGGTTTGACCCGTTCGCGGTCGGTCGGTCGGTTGAGCCTGCGCCCCGTGCGCGAACCTTTGGCCATTCCGGCCTGCGACATGTTTTTCCCGCTGTCCAACGTGGAAGGCGCGCAGAACATGGCCCGTTTGGACATTCGCAGTCAGGGGCTGGATTCGTGGAGGGCGCTTGAGGACCCGGTTCAGCGCAGTCTCGAATATGCCCTGAACATGCCTGCGGACGAGCCCGCCCTGGCGCGGCCCGGCATGTCTCTCACCTGGGGACAGGTGGTGCGGTCGTTGGAGGAATTTCTCGATCTGCTCCCGCTCCTGGACGCCGATCCCGACCTGTTGGCCGAGCGGTTCGTCTGGTACGGTATGCGTCAGAAGCCGCTCATGACCGGCTATTACACCCCGGAGATCGAGGCCAGCCTCACCCGGCGGCCGGGTTACGAGTTCCCCATCTACGGAGTGCCCGAAGATCTGCGTTATGGCCCGGTGCGCGGGCGCAGCCAGTTCTACCGGGTGGAGAGAGGACGTGTCCTGCCCTATTACCGGCGGGGCGATATGGATGTGCGCAAGGTCCTGGCCGGACGAGGGCTGGAGATAGCCTGGGCCAAGGACCCCGTGGACGTCTTCTACATGCAGGTGGAGGGGTGCGGACGGCTCCGGCTCCCCGACGGGACCACCCGCAACGTACTTTACGGGGCCAAGAACGGCCACGGCTTCCGAAGCCTGGGCCGCATCCTCCACGCGCGCGGGCTTTTGCCCAACGGGCGGTTGGCCAAGGAGGACGTGCAAAAATATTTCGCCAAGCATCCCGAACGGATGTTTGAGCTGATGGCCGAGAACAGGAGCTACGTTTTCTTCCGTCTGGAAGACTCGCCGCCCGAAGGAACCATTGGAAAGCCGTTGACGCCGATGGTTTCACTGGCTACAGACCGAAAGCTCCTGCCGCTCGGCAGCCTGTTGGCCTTCGAGGCCGAAATCCCCGAGGCACGGGACGGCCGTCCCGCGGGCAAGCGCAAGGTCGCGGGCATCGGATTGGCCCAGGATACCGGCACGGCCATCCGGGGTTCCCGCGTGGACTACTACATAGGCGAGGGCAACGCGGTGGCGCCCATCGCCAGCAATATCAAGACCGAGGCCACCGTTTACCTTCTCATAAGCAAAGAAGCACTTATCAATGGCTGACATTACACACGATTCCATCAAGACTACCCTTCGGGACGCCGTGGCACACCAGATTAGGTCCGTCATGGACTGGCATTACGGCGAGCCCGTGTACGAAGGCGATCCCGCCGATGATCTGAGCGGCCTCCAGGGCCTGCGCGAGCTGGTGGCCCGCCAGCACTGGTGCAATTTCCAACTCTGGCACGTCGAGGATCGCGCCCGCCGCAAGGATGTGGACGCCCACGTCATTGCAGACTGCAAGTACGCCATCGACAAGTTGAACCAGAAGCGCAACGATCTTATCGAGCGTGTGGACGGGTGTCTCGTCTCCATGATCGGGCCGCTGCTGCCCGAGAACGCGCCCGAGCGCTACAACACCGAGACTGTCGGCGCGGCTCTGGACAGGTTGTCCATCCAGTCGCTCAAGATATATCATATGAAAGAGCAGTGTTCGCGCAAGGACGTGGATGCCGAGCACATTCGCCAGTGCGACAGCAAGGTGGGCGTGTTGAAACGCCAGCACGCCGATCTGGAGCGGGCTGTCCTTGAGCTGATCGACGAGTATTTCGCCGGGACCAAGAAACCCAAGGTCTATTTCCAGTTCAAGATGTACAACGACCCGAAGCTGAACCCGGAACTTTACGGAAACAAGAAATAGGGGAGCCCCATGTCCCGGTACGAAACCGTCATCGGCCTGGAAGTCCATGCCCAGTTGAAAACCAAGAGCAAGATTTTCTGCTCTTGTTCCACCACATTCGGAAATGATCCCAACGAAAACGTCTGCGCGGTTTGTTCCGGTATGCCCGGCGTGTTGCCCGTGCTCAACGAGAAGGTCGTCGAGTACGCCGTCAAGGCCGGATTGGCCACCAATTGCGAGATCAATCTCAAGTCCGTGTTCGCGCGCAAGAACTACTTTTATCCCGACCTGCCCAAGGGATACCAGATTTCCCAGTTCGAGCTGCCCATCTGCGAGCACGGCCATGTGGACATTGAGGTGGACGGCAAGAAGAAGCGCGTGGGCCTGACCCGCATCCACATGGAAGAGGACGCGGGCAAGAACATTCACTCCGCCGCCGACAACGCCAGCTTCGTCGACCTCAACCGGACCGGCGTGCCGCTCATCGAAATAGTTTCCGAGCCGGACATGCGCTCGGCCGAGGAGGCTGTGGCTTACCTCAAGGAACTGCGTTCCGTGCTCCTTTACCTCGGTATCTGCGATGGCAACATGGAGGAGGGCAGCTTCCGCTGCGACGCCAACGTTTCCATCCGGCCCTTCGGCCGGGAGGAGTTCGGCACGCGCGCGGAGCTGAAGAACCTCAACTCCTTCAAGCACATCCAGAAGGCCATCGAGTACGAGGTGGAACGCCAGATCGATCTCGTCGAGGACGGCGAGGAAGTGGTCCAGGAAACCCGGCTGTACAACGTGGACAAGGGCACCACCCATTCCATGCGCGGTAAGGAAGAGGCTCACGACTATCGGTATTTCCCGGACCCGGACCTGGTCCCGCTGGTGCTGGATCAGGCGTGGATCGACACGTGGCGTTCGGAACTGCCCGAGCTGCCCTCCGCCAAGCGCGAGCGGTTCATGGCCGACTATGACCTGGCCGATTACGATGCAGCCCTGGTCACCAACGACCTGGCCGTGGCCGACTATTTCGAGGCCGCGGTCAAAGCCTACTCCGGTGATGCCAAGAAGGTCACCAACTGGGTCGTGGGCGATCTGCTGCCGTTCTGTCATGAGAATTCGGTCGAGGCCTGTGAGGTGAAGCTCACCCCGGCAAAGCTGGTCGCGCTGCTCGGTCTCGTGGACGACGGGACCATCTCGGTCAAGATTGGCAAGGACATCTTCCGCGACTTGTGCGCGTCCGGTGACGATCCCGCCGAGTACGTCAAGGCCAAGGGGTTGGTTCAGGTGTCCGACACCTCCGAACTGGAAGCCATGGTGGACAAGGTCATCGCCGAACACCCGGATGAGGTGGCGGCCTATAAGGGCGGCAAGACCAAGCTCATGGGATTCTTCATGGGCCAGGTCATGCGGCTTTCCAAGGGCCAGGCCAACCCCGGCGTGGTGACCAAGCTGCTCGCCGAGAAACTCTCGTAGGAATGGCCTTGGCGGCATGGGGCGTATGCCGCCTGTTGTCCCGGTGATCGGATTTTTCGGGATAGGCCACGGCGTATACGGACAAGAGAATACCCTTTGTCCTCACCGCGCCGCGATAAAAAGTTATGACGGGATCCCGAGGGGGAAGCTTTCCAGTAGTTTCCCCACCCGGCCGCCGGAGGCAATAAAAGTGACCGAACATATTCAGTATTCTCCAGAGAAAGATGCCCTGATCCTGCTTGACCAGCGGTATTTGCCCAACCGTGAGGATTGGTTTGAGTGCCGGACCACCGACGATATCTGCTACGCCCTGGTGGTCATGGTGGTACGCGGCGCGCCTGCCATCGGCGTCACTGCGGCCTACGGCTGCTATCTTGCCGGACGCGAGGCGCAGGGCATGGACGGCGATTGGAAGGCGAACCTGGCGGCCAAGCTGGACCAGATTCACGACGCCAGGCCCACGGCAGTCAACCTGCGCTGGGCCGTGCGCGAGATGCGCCGCATCTGGGATGAGGCGGGCGACATTTCTCTTGAAGACCTGCTCGGCGTCTGGCTTGCCCGCGCCAAGGAGATTCACGCCGGCGACATCGAGATGTGCGAGCTGATCGGCAAGTTCGGCGGCGAGCTCATCGAAGACGGCGACACGGTCATGACCCACTGCAACGCCGGGGCCTTGGCCACGGCCGGGTACGGCACTGCGCTGGGCGTGATTCGGGGCGCCATCGACCAGGGCAAGAAGGTCTCGGTCATCGCCAATGAAACCAGGCCGTTTTTGCAGGGCGCGCGATTGACCGCGTATGAGCTGCACAAGGACGGCATCCCGGTGAAGGTGGCTTGCGACAACGCCTGCGCGCTCCTCATGAAGCGCGGTCTGGTGGACAAGGTCGTGGTCGGCGCGGACCGGATTACCGCCAACGGTGACGCAGTGAACAAGATCGGCACTTTCGGGGTAGCCATCATCGCTAAAAGGTTCAATATCCCGTTCTACGTCGCTGCACCCGTGTACACCATCGATATCGAGACCCCCACCGGCGACGACGTGCCCATCGAGGACCGCGATCCGCGCGAGGTGACGCATATCGGCGACCACCGCATCCCGCCTGAGGGCGTCGAGGTCTATAATCTGGCCTTTGATCCCACGCCCAACGATCTGATAACGGGCATCGTCACCGAAAGGGGCGTGCTCTATCCGCCTTACGACGAGGCCATCAGGAAGCTGTTCGGGAAATAATTTCGTTTCGGGAAATGTATTTTTGGAGCGGAGCCGCATCGCGGCTCCGCTTTTTTTATTTTGCGGGACCATTTTATTGTTCTGATTGACACTATTCCATTGGGGTATCTATATAAGGGGCTGCCAACCATACAGATTCAAGGACGGACTCCCTATGAAGATGAAAAGCGTGAACACTGCCATCGCTCTGTTGATCTCCTCCAGTATGGCCGTTGCGATTCTGGCCGCGGTGCTTTGGGTCAACCACGATACCCGGCAAACCGTTTTCAATGAAGGCAAGGAATCCATGGGCAACATGGTCGAGCAGACCATGGCCGCATTGGAAAACTACATCGCCCAAACCGACGAGATGGCCCATATGCTCGCTTCGCAGCAGGCCGTTGTCGACGCCCTGGCAGGCGGGGACGCCATGCCCGCTTCCCTGCTGTTCAAGGACCTATTGTCCTCTTCGGACAGCTATTGGGCCGCTTTCGCCTTTGACAAAAACGGACGGGTGGTCGCCGGGTACAACGCCAAGAAGCAAAATCTGGTTGGCGCGGACCGCAGTACCCGCGAGTATGCCAAGGTCGTTCTTTCGGGCAAGGCCGACCGCTATCTCTCCAACGACATTCTCGTCTCCAAGAGCGGCGACGGAATCATGATTTTCGCCGCGGCCAGTACGGTTCGCGACCGGGACGGCCGGATCGTGGGCGGGGTTGGCCTGTTCCCCAAGTGGGACAACTTTACTTCCAAGTTTATCGACCCCTTCCGCGTGGCGGGCAGTGGGTATGCGTTCATCCTTGATTACAAGGGCAGGATCATCGCCCACGCGACGAATAAGGAACTGCATCTTCAGGATATTTCGGATCGGGATTTCGCGCGGATTGCGCTGAAGACCAAAAAAGGCGAGACGACGTATCTTTGGGAAGGCCAAAAAAAGTACATGGTCTTCGATACCCTTGATACGACCGGCTGGACCGTGGTCATGAGCGCCTACGAGGATGATCTGGCGGCAGCGGCGTTAAACCAGCGCAACAAGCTGGCCGTGGCTGGCGTGGCCTTGGGCGTGCTGCTGGTGGGCATGTTGGTCTTCGCCGTGCGCAGGATCATCATTTCCCCGGTTAAGAATATTCTCGACTTCGCGTCCAAAGTGGCCGGAGGCGATTTGCAGGCGCGTCTCGAAGGCCGGTACAAGTTCGAGTTCCGGTCCCTGTCGGAACAGATTGAGGCCATGGTTCAGGAGTTGAAGGCCAAGCTGGGCTTTTCTGATGGCGTGTTGGCGGGAATCGCCCTGCCGTGCGCCCTGGTCGGCTCGGATCATACCGTGCTGTGGGTCAATCGGCAGATGTGCGATCTGCTCAGGCGCAACGATCCGCCAGAGAGTTACGCGGGGTTGAAGCCCGGCGCGTTCTTTTTCGGCGATTCCGATGTCACGACCTTGTCCGATCGGGCCGTGGAGCAGCAGAAACGGCTGGATGACGAAGTGGAGTACGAGCGTGTGGACGGCACGACCCTCAACGTTCAGATCACCTCCACGCCGTTCTATGATATGGACGGCCAATTGCTCGGCTCGTTGACCATTTGGATTGATGTGACCGAGATTCGAGGGCAGCAGAAGGTCATCAAGACGCAGAATGAGCGCATCTCCGTGGCGGCAGGTCAGGCCCGGGAGATTTCCCTGTCCCTGTCCAGCGCGGCCGAAGAACTGTCCGCTCAGATGGAGGAGGGCAAGCGCGGGTTCGAGAATCAGCGCGCCAGGGCGGGCGAGACCGCTTCCGCCATGGAAGAGATGAACGCCTCGGTGCTTGATGTGGCCCGCAACGCGAGCCAGGCTGCGGAAGACGCGGATCAGGCCAAGACCGGCGCGCAGCACGGACAGGAGATGGTCGACCAGGTTATCGAGGCCGTGGGCGAGGTGCAGAAGAGGACCGAAGAACTCAGGCTCTCCATGGAGGGGCTCGGGGCCGAGGCCGAGGATATCGGCAACGTGCTTGGCGTAATCACGGACATTGCTGACCAGACCAACCTTTTGGCGCTCAACGCGGCGATTGAGGCGGCCCGGGCAGGAGACGCCGGGCGCGGGTTTGCCGTGGTGGCCGACGAGGTCCGCAAGCTGGCCGAGAAAACCATGGCCGCCACCAGCGAGGTGGGCGAGGCCATTCGCCGCATCCAGGATATGACCGGGCGCAACATCGGGGCCACCGAGCAAGCTGCCCAGGCCGTCGAACGCAGCACCGAACTGGCCCGGGAGTCGGGGAATGTGCTGCTTGAGATCGTCGGTCGCGTGGAGACCGCCTCGGACCAGGTGCGGATCATCGCCACGGCTGCCGAGGAACAGTCCGCCACCAGCGACGAAATCAATCGGGCCACGGACGAGATCAACAACATCTCCATGGATACGTATCAGGTCATGCAGGAGGCCAACGAGGCCATCCAGGAAGTGGCCGCAATGGCCGTCCGGCTCAACACCGTCATCGAGGACATGGCTGCTTCGGATTAACCCTTCGGACTACAATGGACTCGACAATCGATTGAGGATAAGGTAACCCCGCGCTTCCCGCCCATGGGATGCGCGGGGTTTATATTTTATAGAGTCTTCAACCGTCCGGAGCAGAGCATGTTGCCGATCGTCGCCTTGGTGGGTCGCCCCAATGTGGGCAAATCCACCCTTTTCAACCGACTTCTCAGAAAGTCGAGATCCATCACCCACGATATGCCGGGGGTGACGCGCGACCGCATCTACGGTGAGTGCATCATGGGCGAGACCCGGTTCGACCTTATCGATACCGGCGGTATGGTTTTGGAATCCGAGGCCACGCCCGAGTTGTCCAAGGACTTTGAGGACGAGATTTTCGAGCAGGCCCGCGACGCCATCGACGAGTCCAACGCCATCATTTTCGTCGTGGACGGCAAGGAGGGACTGACCCCCCTGGATCAACAGGCCGCGGAGTTTGTGCGCAGGTCCGGCAAGCCGGTGCTCATGCTGATTAACAAGGTGGACGGCAGCGAATTCGAAGCCCACATGACCGCCGAGTTTCATTCCCTGGGCATAGATTTTCTGCCCGTGTCGGCGGCCCATGGCTATAATCTGTCCGAAGTGCGCAATCGAGTTCGTCGATTCGTCAAAAGCCTCGGTCTGCCCACGGACGTGGACGACGGCGTGGAGAAGGGCTTGCGCCTGACCATGCTCGGTCGTCCCAACGCGGGCAAGTCCTCGCTTATCAATTCCATCATAGGCAAGGACAGGCTCATCGTCTCCGACGTGGCCGGGACTACCCGCGATTCCATCGACGTGACCTTCGAGAAGCAGGGCAAGCGGTACACCTTTGTTGACACGGCCGGGGTCCGCAAGCGGGCCAACATTCAGGATCATCTGGAGAAGATAAGCGTCATTCGCGCACTCAAGAATTCCAAGCGGTCCGACGTGACTATTTTGACCATCGACATCACGCTGGGCGTGGGGCGTCAGGACAAGCGGCTTATCGAGTTCCTGGCCAAGGAAAAGACCCCGTTCATCGTGGTGGTCAACAAGGCGGACCTTATTCCCCGCAGTGAGACCAGCCGCGCTCTGGAGGCGTTCCGGGAAGAGCTGCGCGTGATTCCGCACGTGCCCGTGGTCATGACCAGTGCCGTCAAGGGCGTGGGCATAGGCAAGCTCCTGCCCCTGGCCGAGACCTTGCGGCGGGAGTGCGAGATACGCGTCGGCACCGGCGAGCTCAATCGCATCATGCAGGCAGTGGTGGAGAAGCTTCAGCCTCCCGTGGTCAAACGCAAGCGGCCCAAGTTCTATTATGTCACCCAGGCGGACGAGGCCATTCCCACTTTCGTGTTCTTCTGCAACGATCACACCCTCGTCAAAACGTCCTACGTGCGCTACCTGGAGAACCAGTTCCGCAAGATGCTCGGCATCAAGTCCGCGCCCGTGAATATCGTTTTCCGCTCCAGCCACGACAAGAAGGAGTGGGAGAAGACCCGCGGCATCTCGGCCTTGGGCAAGCGCGGTCCGGGACGCGAACGCATCGGCGGAGCCAAGACTCGCAGACACGAGATCAAGTACAAGGCCCTTAAGAGCAAGCGCCGCCGTGACGAAAAAGAGGCCCGGGAAAAGGACGGAGCCGGGAAAAAAGGCAAATAGGGACTATCTTTATTGACAATCCCCGCAGGAAAAGGGTAGACGGACTTTCCTCAATGCGTACCGTGGGTTTGCGGGCGCATGAATATTGGAGAAGTGGCCGAGCTGGCTGAAGGCGCACGCCTGCTAAGCGTGTTATGGGTGTAAAGCTCATACGAGGGTTCAAATCCCTCCTTCTCCGCCATGAGATCAAGGGCTTACGATGCACATCGTAAGCCCTTTTTTTATGCGCTGCGATGGGGTCGTCAACACGTGGGGAGCAAGGTGTGAAATTAAATGACAACACCGTTTGTCGGCCAAGGGAAAAGGCTCAAACAGGCCCCTTTAAACGCACGGCTGGCGTCTTTGGGTAGATATGGTTTTTATGGGCGCACCCGTTTAGGGTGGGGGGAGTCCCCTAGAGTACAGGAACAAAAAAAGGAACCGCGTGCAAGACGCGGTTCCTTTTATGTTTGGTGTGATGCGGGTCGGCCGTGGAGGCCGGACCGCTTTGCGATTTAGGAGTTCATGTCGTTTCCGGAGTTGATGATCGACTGAATCAGGGCGTTCAGTTCGTCGCCGGAGGAGATCGGTTCAGGGGCGTCCGGGACGTTGTTCATGTCGGGGTTTACGCCCTGGAGGATGACGGTCATGTCGGAATGGCCGTTGAGGTCGCTGAACACCACGTTCAGGTCTGTGTTGTTCATTCCGGAGGCGGAGACTTCAACCGAGATGGCGTTGGTCAAGTTGTCGAGAGCGAATGCGTCGTTTTCGCCCAGGTTGAAGTCGGTGATCGTCATGGTTCCATCGCCGTCGGTCAGGTAGTTCGGGTCTATGGTGATGGTGTCGGCTCCTTCACCCAGGGTGACAGTGTCGTTCCCGGAGCTGATGAAGACGTTGTCGTCTCCAGCCAGGCCGAAGATGACGTTGTCGCCGCCGTCGCCGTGCAGGGAGTCGTTACCGGTAGTGCCGACGATGACCGAGTTGTTGCCCGCAACCGTGATGGGGAATTCCAGCGTGGCCGTGCTGGTCATGCCGTCGGAATCCGCGATCTGGTATTCGAAGGTCTCAACACCGGGGTCGTCGACATTGTTCACCAGGGCCGAATCCACTTGGTACTGGAACGTCCCGTCCGCATTCAGGGTCAGGGTTCCGTATTCGCCCTGGATGGTGCCGGTGCCAGCGTCGTCGTGAACGGTTTCCGCCAGGGAGACATAGCCGTCGGTGCCCGTTGCGCCGAGCACAACGAGGTCCGTTCCGGTTCCGCCGGTCTCGGCATGATCGGTGTCTTCGGCGTCGTGGTCGTTCAGCAGGACGTTGCCGCTGATGCCCTCAGGCGTCACGGATGCCGCAATCCAGTCGGTACTCGTGACGGTTGCAGTGGCATTCAGGGATTCCAGATAGAAAGAGTCCTTTTTCCAGTTATTGGCTCCGATGGCGATGTGCCGGATGTTGCCGGTGGCGGTGAACACTCCATCAGAGTACATGTCGTTGCCACCTTGGACCCAATTCCCGTCGTTTCTCATGATCCAGAACACGGGGGTGTCCTTGGCATCGATGTCTCCGAGTGTGATCGTGACCGAATCTTGCGGTGCGGCGAAGGAGATGTACATGGTTTCAGCCGTGTTGCCGTCGATGTTGGGATCGTCTCCGTAATGGCTGGATATTCCCAGGTCGTCTTCACCTACGTGGACAATGTCGGTCCATCCATTGGAGCTAATGGTGAAGCCGTCACCTTTGTAGTAGGAGCCTTGGTATCCGTAGGAGATCGTGCCATCGAAATCGGCGTCATTGATGCTCGTTTCGTTGGATGCGGTATGCCAGTAGCCGGGGGTGAGTTCCAGTCCTGCATAGACATCGTTGACGGCCACGGGGGCGTCGTCCGCACCGTTGATCTGGAAGTTCAGGGTGGCTTCGTCGAAGCCGCCCTGCCCATCCGATACCTGATAGGTGAAGGCTTCTGTCCTGGTCTCGCCGGTCGCCAGTTCGTCAGCCGCAGGCTGATCGGCGGCGTATTCGTAGGTGCCGTCGGAGTTGATGGTCAGGGTGCCGTACGTGCCGGTCATGACAGCGGTATCGGCGTCATCCGCACCGGCACCGACGTCCGAGAGCGAAGTGAAGGCTTCGTGCCCGGTCTCTTCGCCGAGTGCGATGCCGACGACGGTCAGGTCGTCGCCGTCCGGATCGGTGTCGTTGTCGAGCACGTTGCCGGTGGCGGTGTTGCCTTCGGTGCTGGTCTGGGTCAGGAGGGCCCGCAGCAGACCATTCAGATCTCTCGGGTCACTGAGGTCCATACCGTCGCCGTGCTCATTGATCTCGTTGATGTACTGCATGTTTTGCGTACCCATTTCAATGCCGACGCCGGTAACGCTGGTCGTGCTGTGCAATGTCGCCAACTCGTCCTGCCAATTGGTGGCGTTGTTGGGCGCGCCGTCCGACATGAAGATGACTTGGGTTTCAATGCCGTTCGATTCGTTCTCCACCCATGTGTTGGCCGTTTGCAATGCCGTTTGGTAGTAGGTCGCCCCGGAGGCGTTAAAGCCTGCGATGAAGTTGAGCGCCTCCTGGTAGTCGGTTGTCGCCGGGTCATCGGTCAGCGTGTAGGTACGGGCGACAGCGTCGTAGTCGAAGTCGATCAGGCCGACCTTTACCGAGCCGCCGCTGGTGTTGATCTGATCCTGCAATGTCTCCAGCATTTCATTGAGAGCCGCCTTGGCTTCGTTCATGCGGTTGTTGTAGGACATGGACCCCGATGTATCCACGATCAACAGGTAGTTGATCGGGTTGGATTCGAAGTTCGTACCACCCTCGGTCACAATGTTGGTATCGTTGACGGTGCCTGGCTGGTCGCTGAACAAGTCGTCCACGGCCTTGGGGGCGTCATTGGTGGAGAGAACGTTCAGCGTCACTTGCGCGCTGTCCGTCAAATCGCCGTCGGTGACGGCGTAGTTGAAGTGCGCCGGTCCGTCGTATCCCTCGTCGGGAGTGAAGAGCAACTGATCTCCAACCTGCTGGACCGTACCGACGACATTACCGTTGCCATCGGTGGCATTCGAGTCGAAGGATTCGATGGACAGCGAGTCGTTGTCCGGATCGGTGTCGTTGGCGAGGACGTCGATGAGCAGGGTGTCGCCCTGGTCCATGGTCAACGGTTCGGCTTCGGAGCCGTCGTCCACCGCGTCGGGGCCGTCGTTCACCGGGGCGACCTGGATGGTCACGGTGGCGGAGTCGGTCTTTTCGCCGTCCGAGATGGTGTATTCGAACTGCGCCGGGCCATTGTAGTCGCCCACCGGAGTGAAGATCAGGCCGGTCTGCCCGATTTCGTTGGTGCCCACGGCCACGGTGCCGATCAGGTTGTTGTCACTGTCGTACACGTTCTCGTCGAAGTCGGTGATGGACAGAGAGTCGCCCTCGGGGTCGGAGTCGTTGTTCAGGACATTGACGAACAGAGTGCCGTCCTCATCCATGGTCAGCGGGGTGGTCTGGGAGCCGTCGTCCACCGCGTTGGGGCCGTCGTTCACCGGGGCGACCTGGATGGTCACGGTGGCGGAGTCGGTCTTTTCGCCGTCCGAGATGGTGTATTCGAACTGCGCCGGGCCATTGTAGTCGCCCACCGGAGTGAAGATCAGGCCG
>Ga0334892_1002066_pt1 | contig 15211 bp, 10 predicted proteins | sample GraSluR3_MG_4_FD_207213 | JGI IMG/M metagenome (GOLD analysis project Ga0334892, IMG submission 207213) | Sludge microbial communities from methane-producing bioreactor in Wageningen University, Netherlands - Granular Sludge_15_04-R3 | ecosystem: Engineered > Bioreactor > Anaerobic >...
CGCCGAAGGCGTGCGCTACCGCAACGCCTTTGCCAACGCCCCCGTCTGCTCGAGCGCCCGCACCACGCTCATCACGGGCATGTATGCCTCGTCGCTGGGGGCACACAACCATCGCAGCCGCGTGGCCATCCCCGACCGCTTCCGACTCTATCCCGAGCATCTTCGTGCCGCGGGCTACTACTGCACGAACAACGTCAAGACCGACTACAATCTGGCCAACGCCGGCAAGCCCTGGGACGAGAGCAGCAACCGGGCGCATTACCGGAACCGAGCGCCGGGGCAGCCCTTCTTCGCCGTCTTCAACCACACCACGAGTCACGAGAGCCAGGTGGCGCCCAAGCCGGGCAAGACGACCTTTCGCGTGGCGCCGGAGCGGATCGCGCTGCCGCCCTATCATCCCGACACCCCCGACGTGCGTCGCGACTGGGCCAATTACTACGACCAGATGACGCGGCTGGACCAACAGGTGGGCGAGCGCCTCGAAGAGCTGCAGCGCGAGGGCCTCGCCGACGACACGATCGTCTTCTACTACGCCGACCACGGCGGCGCCTTGCCCCGGGGCAAGCGAAACATCCACGACTCGGGCACGCTCGTGCCGCTGATCGTGCGCTTTCCGAAGAAGTGGGCCCATCTCGCGCCGGCCGGGCCCGGCGCGTGGGTCGACGACCCGGTCAGCTTCGTCGACTTGCCCGCCACGGTGTTCAGCCTCTGCGGCGTGCCGATTCCCGCGCACTACGAGGGGCGCCCATTCCTCGGCGAGAAGAAGGCCCCGCCGCGCGAGCACGTCTTTCTGTTTCGCGGGCGCATGGACGAGCGCTACGACATGGTGCGCGCCGTGCGCGACGGCCGGTTTCGCTACGTGCGCAACTACTCGCCGCACCGGCCGTGGGGCCAGCACTACTCGTATCCGTTCCGGGTTCTGCCGAGCATGAGGTCGTGGCACGCCGAATTCGTTGCCGGCCGCTGCAACGACGTGCAGGCCCGCTATTGGAAGCCGAAGCCGCCCGAGGAGTTCTACGAAATCGCCGACGACCGGTTCGAGCTGCGCAACCTCGTCGCCGAGCCGCGGCACGCGGAGCACGTCGCCCGGCTGCGGGCCGCGTTGCGGGCCGAAATCCTCGCCACGCGCGACGCGGGCTTCATCGCCGAGGGGATGATTCCCGGGCTGGCGGGCGAAAAGACGATCTACGACTACGCGCAGAGCGACGCCTACCCGCTCGAGCAAATCGTCGAGCTGGCCGATCGGGCCAGCGACGGCGACCCGGCGAACCTGCCCGCGCTAGTGGATGCCTTGGACGACCCGCATCCGGTCGTCCGCTACTGGGGAGCGACCGGTTGTCTCATTCTGCGCGACGAGGCCGCGCCCGCCAAAGAACGGCTGCGCGAGCGGCTGGACGACGATTGGGCCGACGTGCGCGTCGCCGCGGCCGAGGCGATTGCCCATCTGGGCGAGCAGGAGGCCGCGGTCGCGACCCTCGACGCGGTGCTCAAGGGCGGCAATCTCCACGAGGCGCTCGCCGCGCAGAACGCCCTGGATTTCCTGCGCGAGGCCGGACACGTGACGCTCGCCCGCGCGCAAGACCTGGTGCGGGGCCTCGAGTTCGGCGAGCCCGCCGACCGCATCCCCCGTTACCTGCTCGAACTGCCGTGAGCTTGCCGGAGAAGACGAACATGATACGACGCTTTCCACTACGAATGAGCTCGCTGATCGCGGTCGCCACGGTCGCGGGGCTTGGGGCTGCCGGCCATGTGGTCCGTGCCGCCGACGCGAAGCCCAACGTCATTCTCATCAACGTCGACGACCTGGGCTATGCGGATATCGGGCCGTTCGGCTCGAACAACAAGACGCCCCATCTCGACCGCATGGCCAGGGAAGGGCGCAAGCTCACGAGCCACTACGCCGCGCCGGTGTGCTCGCCGTCGCGCGCCGCGCTGATGACGGGTTGCTACGCGAAACGGGCCCTGCCGATTCCGCACGTGCTCTTTCCCGCCGGGGCCGTGGGGCTGCACCCCGACGAGGTGACCGTCGCCGAGGTGCTGCGCGAGGCGGGGTACGCCACCGCCTGCATCGGCAAGTGGCACCTGGGCGACCAGGCGGAGTTCCTGCCCACCAGCCAGGGCTTCGATTACTACTTCGGCATCCCCTACTCGAACGACATGGGGCCGGCCGCCGACGGCTCGAAGAGCAATCCCGGCAAGCCGTTGCCCGAGCCGAAGGCCGTGGCCAAGAGGGCCGCCGCCGGGCGGGCTCAATCCGACGAGCTGGGGATTCGCGGTTTCGCGCAACCGCCCCTGCCGCTTTTGGAGAACGACAAGGTCGTCGGGCGGGTGCGCGCCGAGGAGCAGTTCGCCGTCACGCGCCGGTACACGGAGCGCGCCGTGAAATACCTCCGCGAAAACCGGGGCCGGCCCGTGTTCCTCTATCTGCCCCACACGGCGGTCCATTTTCCGCTGTATCCCTCGAAGGACTTCCTGGGCAAGTCGCCCAACGGGCTGATCGGCGACTGGACCGAGGAAGTCGATTGGAGCGTCGGCCGGATCCTCGATACGCTGCGCGCGCTGAAACTCGAAACGAACACGCTGGTGCTGTTCACCAGCGACAACGGCGGCGCGCTGGCCCACGGTTCGAACAACCGGCCGCTGCGCGGCGGCAAGGGGCAGACCTTCGAGGGCGGCATCCGCACGTGCACCATCGCGTGGTGGCCCGGCGCCATCCCCGCCGGCACGAGCACCGACGCCATGACGAGCATGATGGACATCCTGCCCACCGTCGCGAAGCTGGCGGGGGCCAGCCTGCCCGGCGACCGCACGATCGACGGGGTCGACATCTGGCCGGTGCTCGCGGGCGACGTCGACGAGCCGCCGCGCGATGCGTTCTTCTACTTCCGCGGATTGAACCTCGAAGCGGTACGGTCGGGCCCGTGGAAGCTGCATCTCGCCCTGGCCGACGATGCGCCGGGGCAAAGAAAGCGGGCGCGCCGCGCGCAGCTCTTCCATCTCGTTCACGACATCGGCGAAACGAACGACCTTGCCGCGGCGCATCCCGACGTGGTCGAGCGGCTCCAAGCGATGGCGCGGACGATGGACGACGACCTCGGCCTCGAGGGCGTCGGAACCGGCTGCCGGCCGCTGGGGCGCGTGCCCGACCCCAAACCGCTCATCGACCACGACGGCACCGTGCGCGCGAATGCCGTGGGCCCGGCCGCGCGGTTTCCCTGAGAAAGCGTCCTCCCGTGCCTGGGAGACACCCGATGGACACCACAACGGCGATGGCAGCCACAAATCGTCTCCCCATCGTCGGCGTCGCGCCGCCGGCGCTGCTTGCCTGCGCGCCCGTGGCGACAAGGCGTGGGCCGTGTACAATCTTGGAGGCGAGCCGAGCAAAACGCGCGACGCGCCGACGAGCCATCCCGGCCGCCCTCGAAGCCGCGCAAAACGCCCTGGCGACGCGGAGATGATCGAACCCCTGTGGAGAAGCCCCTCACGCCGCCTTCCAACGAGGTAATCCGGCCATGAAGACTCCCATTCTCCCGTTTCTGATTCCGCTCGCCCTGGTCGCTTCCGCGCCGGCTGCCGACGCGAAGCCCAACATCGTCTTCGTCATCACCGACGATCAGGGCTACGGCGATCTGGGATGCACGGGCAATCCGGTCATCAAGACGCCGCACCTCGACCGGCTGGCCGCGGAGTCGTCGCAACTGACCGATTACCACGTGGCGCCCACCTGCTCGCCGACGCGCGCCGCGCTGCTCACGGGCCATTGGACCAACCGGACCGGCGTGTGGCACACCGTCAACGGGCGCTCGATGCTCCGCGAGAACGAGGTCACGCTCGGGCAACTCCTGAAGGATCACGGGTACGCCACGGGCATGTTCGGCAAGTGGCACCTGGGCGACAATTACCCTTATCGGCCCGAGGACCGCGGGTTCACCGAGGTCTATCGTCACGGCGGCGGCGGCGTGGGACAAACGCCCGACCTGTGGGACAACGCCTACTTCGACGGCCATTACTTCCACAACGGCCGCGTCGTCGCCGCCCGGGGATTCTGCACCGACGTGTTCTTCGAGCAGGCCGGGCGTTTTATCCGCGAGTGCTCGCGGCGGGGGCAGCCGTTCTTCGCCTACATCGCGACGAACGCCCCCCACGGGCCCCTGCACGCGCCGCAGGAGTATCTCGACAGGTACGCCGGGCAGGACAAAGCCATTGCCGCGTTCTTCGGCATGATCACCAACATCGACGACAACGTGGGAAAGACCCGCGAACTGCTGCGCGAACTGGGCATCGCCGACAATACGATCTTCATCTTCACCACCGACAACGGCACCGCGACCGGGGCCCGGATCTTCAACGCGGGCATGCGCGGCGCCAAGGGCAGCGAGTACGACGGCGGGCATCGCGTGCCGTTCTTCTGCCACTGGCCGGCGGCCGGCTGGAACCGCCAACACGTCGACGACACTCTTTGCCACGCCGTCGACGTCGTGCCCACGCTGCTCGACCTGGTGGGCGCGGCGAAGCCCGAGGGGATCGAGTTCGACGGCGTCTCGCTGCGCCCCCTGCTCGACCCCGACGTCGACGCCGACTGGCCCGACCGGTTCCTGGTCACCGATTCGCAGCGGGTGCGCGATCCGGTCAAATGGAAGCAGTCGGCCGTCATGTCGCAAGCGTGGCGCCTGGTCAACGGCAAGGAACTCTACGCGATCAAGGCCGACCCCGGCCAGCAGCGCGACGTCGCCGACGAGCATCCCGAGCAGGTCGCGGCCATGCGCGCCTTCTACGAGGCCTGGTGGGCCGAACTGGAACCGACCTTCGCCCAGACCACCGAGATCTACCTTGGCCATCCCGATCACCCCGTGGTCAGCCTGACCGGCCACGACTGGATTCAAGAGGCCCTGCCTCCCTGGAACCAGCAGCACATCCGGCAGGCTTACGGTCTGCCGGGCACGGTTCGCCGGGCCAAGACCCCCAAGGCCAAAGCGGCGAAACCCAAGGCGGCCCAGGCCGAGCGGCCGGTCGCGGGCCAATCGGTGCACGAGGGGCATTGGGCGGTGAAGGTCGTGCGCGACGGACGCTACACGATCGGCCTGCGCCGCTGGCCGGTCGAGGCCGACCGGCCCATCACCGCGGGCCTGCCCGCCGGACCCGACGTGCCCGGCGCGAGCAGGGCGTATCGCGCCCACGAAGGCGTCGCCATCGCCGTGGTGCGCGCGTCGCTGCGCATCGATGGGCGGGAGTGGGAGAGCAAACCGGTTTCGCCCGACGACAAGCAGATCACGTTCACGGCGACGCTGCGCGCCGGATCCCATCAACTCGCGCCGGTGTTCGTGACCGCCTCGGGCGACGAAATCGGCGCGTACTACGCGGTCGTCACGGCGGTCGACTAGGGCCGCGCCCGCGACAACGAGATTGCCCAGGAGGAAACTCGCATGCCCAATGCCACGTCGCGCCCTTCTGCCGGAACCGGGGCGGGAAGGATCGGCGCCGAGCCGGTGCTGCCGCGGCCATCCACGCCGATGGGAGGTCTTAGGAGATCGCGCTGCCTTCTCCGCGTCTTCGTCGGCCTCGCCGCGATCGCGGTCGCGGGCCCGCTCGGGGCGGCGGAAACGAACCGCCTCAACGTTCTGTTCATCATTTCCGACGACCTGACGGCAACCGCCCTGTCGTGCTACGGCAACGCGATCTGCAAGACGCCGAACATCGATCGGTTGGCCGCGCAGGGGACGCGATTCACGCGAGCCTTCTGCAACGGCACGTACTGCGGTCCGTCGCGCGCGTCGTTTCTGTCGGGATACTACCCGCACGCCACGGGCGTGCTCGGCTACACCAGCCCGCGCCCGGCGATCGGCGACCGCGCGACCTGGCCCCAGCACTTCCAGAGCGCGGGTTACTACACGGCGCGGGTCAGCAAGATCTATCACATGGGCGTGCCGGGCGGCATCGAGCAGGGAGGCGATGGGGCCGACGATCCGGCGTCGTGGACCGAGAGATTCAACAGTCCCGGCCCGGAGTGGAAGGCCCCCGGAGCCGGCGAAACGCTGGAAGGCAATCCCGACGGCACGAAGCCCGTCGTGGGGGGCAATACGTTCGTCGTGGTCGAGGCCGAGGGCGACGACCTGGTCCACTCCGACGGCAAGACGGCGGCGAAGGCCGTCGAGCTGATCCGGAAGCACGCGGGCGCCCCGTTCTTCCTGGCCGTCGGGTTCGTGCGTCCCCACGTGCCCTTCGTTGCGCCGAAGAAGTACTTCGAGCCGTTTTTGCCCTATGACAAGCTGCCGTTGCCGCCGAAGATCCCCGGCGATTGGGACGACATCCCCAAGGCCGGCATCAACTACAAGACGAGCGTCAACATGAAGATGGACATCCGCCGCCAGAAGAAGGCGCTGGGCGGATACTATGCCTGCGTCCGGTACGTCGACGCCCTGGTGGGCAAGGTGCTCGACGCGCTCGAGCAATCGGGACAGGCCGACCGCACGATCGTCATCTTTACGAGCGACCACGGCTACCATCTGGGCGAACACGACTTCTGGGCCAAGGTCAGCCTGCGCGACGAATCGGCCATGGTGCCGCTGATCGTCCGCGTCCCCGGCAAGCCGCCCGCGGTATGCCATTCGCTCGTCGAACTGATCGACCTCTACCCGACCGTGGCCCGCCTGTGCGGGCTCGAGGTGCCCGACCGGCTGCAGGGCAAGGACCTGAGCCCGGTGTTCGACGACCCGACGCACCGGGTGCGCGACGCCGCCTTTTGCGTCGCCCCCATGCGCAAAGGGTTCCTGCTGCGCGGCGACCGGTGGGCGTACCTTCAGTACGGTGAGGACGCGTCGGGCGGCATCGAACTGTTCGACGTGGCCGCCGATCCGCACCAGTATACGAATCTGGCGACCAAGGCCGACTACGCCGACGTGGTCGCCGGTTGCAGGGCCCGGCTGGCCGACAAGCTGCGCGCCGTGCGCGACCACGATTTGGGAGCGAACTGAGTCTGGGCGCCTTGCCCCGCTTTCCTCCAGGAGACCGCCCCTATGCTTCACGCCATGCGCATCGCCGTTCTGGTCCCGGCCGTCCTGTGCCTGCCCTGTTTCGCGCGAGGCGAGCAGGGGCGGCCCAACATCCTGTTCATTCTGGTCGACGACCAGTCGCCGTTCGATCTGAAGGTGTACGACCCCGGCTCGCCGCTCGACACGCCGAACATCGACCGCCTGGCGGCCGAGGGCGTGGTGTTCGACGGCGCCTACCATATGGGCTCGTTCCTCGGCGCGGTGTGCTCGCCCTCGCGGCACATGATCATGAGCGGGCGCACCGTGTGGCGCCTGCCCCACGCGCCCGGCGCCTTGGACCAGGGAAAATGCCCGCCGAACCTGGAACAGCACACCCTGCCGGCCGTCTTCAACCGGGCCGGCTACGCGACGATGCGCACCTGCAAGATCGGCAACAGCTACGAGGGGGCGAACCGGCTCTTCCAGGTTCGCCGCGACGCCACGAAGCGCGGGGGCGACGACGAGTCGGGAAGCGCCTGGCACGCCGCGCAGGTGCTCGACTATCTCGCCGAGCGAGAGGCGTCGAACGACGGGCGACCCTTTCTCATCTATTACGGCTTCTCCCACCCACACGACGTGCGCGACGGCAAGCCCGCGCTGCTGGCCAAGTACGGCGCGGTCAATCACGCCGACCCCGACGCACTGCCGCCGGCCAATCCGAAGCAGCCCCCGCTGCCGCCCAACTATCTGCCCGCCCACCCGTTCGAGCACGGCCACGACGACGTGCGCGACGAGGTGGCCGTGAGCGGCGTATGGCGGCGGCGCGACGAGGTCACGATTCGCAACGAGCTGGGACGTGAGTTCGCTTGCAGCGAGAATATCGACATCCAGATCGGGCGCGTGCTCGACCGCCTCCGCGCCATGGGCGAACTCGACAACACCTACGTTTTCTACACGGCCGACCACGGCATGGCCATCGGGCGCCACGGCTTGCAGGGAAAGCAGAACCTCTACGAGCACACCTGGCGCGTGCCGCTCGTGGTCAAGGGTCCCGGCATTCCGGGCGGCGTTCGCGTGCAAGGCAACGTCTACCTGCTCGACGTGCTGGCCACCCTGTGCGATCTGGCGGGAATCGAGCCGCCCGAGACGAACGAGGGCCTCAGCTTCCGGCCCGTGCTCGAAGGCCGGCGGGCGACCGTGCGCGACGTCGTGTACGGCGTGTACAACGGCGGCACGAAGCCGGGCATGCGAGCCGTGCGCAAGGGCGACTGGAAGCTCATCGAGTACGACGTGCACGACGGGCGCGTGCGCCGCAGCCAGCTCTTCCACCTCGGCGACAATCCGCACGAGTTTCTGGCCGAGCATCGCGATCCGCGCGTGACCGCGCTGACGGGCGCCGTGCCCGCGGCGCACCAGGTCGATCTGGCCGGCGACCCCGCCCACGCCGCCAAGCTGAAGGAGATGCAGGACCTGCTGCTTTCCGAGATGCGCCGCCTGGACGATCCCTGGCGCATGTGGAACCAGCCCGATGACGGTGCGGACAAGCATGCTGCCTTATGGCGTGACGTACTGGCTCGTTGAAGGGACAAGAGACAATGAACGAATGGAAAGACCGAATTAGCGTTTCGCCGGACATCTGCCACGGCAAGGCGTGCATCCAAGGCACCCGGATTATGGTCTCCGTGATCCTCGACAACCTGGCTGGCGGCGAGACGCCCGAGCGCATTCTTGCCAGCTATCCAACGTTGGAGAAGGAGGATATCGAGGCCGCTCTGCGCTACGCCTCGGAGATGGCCCGTGAACGGATCGTCGTCTTGCCCGGAGCAGGCGGATGAACTTCAAGACGGATGAGAACTTGCCGATCGAAGTCGCCGATCTGCTTCGACGCGCCGGGCACGATGCGTCGAGCGTGGTGGACCAGCAGTTGGCGGGACATCCCGATCTGGATGTGGCTGCCGCGTGTCGAGCGGATCAGCGGGCACTCGTGACGCCGGACCTCGACTTCTCGGACATCCGGTCGTACCCGCCCGAGGAGTACTCTGGAATCATCGTTCTCCGTCCCGTGCTTCAGGCCGTCCCATCCATCCTGCGATTGACCCACAGTGCGGTTGCCTTGCTCGCCTCTGAGCCGCTGGTGGGCCAACTGTGGATCGTGGATGAGCATAAGGTTCGCATCCGGGGCGGCACTCCCCCCGCAGCACCATAGATTGAGGAAGCTTCATTCGATGGCAGGCGTCGTGACGGAAGACCTATCGCCGAGCAGGTCGAAGGCCGCTCGCTCGTTGCCCGACGGATGAACGGAATGGAGTCGAGTGTTGAGGATTGACTCTTGGCAAAGTACGTTCAAGGTATTACCTCTCGACCCTTGCGGATCGATGTTGAAGACGGCTTGGCTCACGTCACCAGCCCGAAAAGGGACAATCATGAAAGCGGCATCCTCGAAAACGACTCCGGTTCGCATGGGCCTCGCCCTGCTGGCGCTGCTCGCCCTGCTGGCGTGCACCGGCGGCGCGGCGGGGGCCGATCGCCCCAACTTCCTGCTCATCTTCACCGACGACCAAGGCTACGGCGACGTCTCGACTTACCACGAATCGGACGTGCGCACGCCCCACATCGACCGGATTGCGGCCGAAGGAATGCTCTTCACCGCGATGCGGGCCAACTGCACCGTGTGCTCGCCGTCGCGCGCGGCCCTGCTCACCGGGCGCTACGCCGACCGCGTCGGCGTGCCGGGCGTCATCCGCACGCACCCCGAAAACTCGTGGGGCTACTTCGACCCCGCCGTGCCCACGCTGGCCGATGAGCTGGGTCGGGCCGGCTATCACACGGCGATCGTGGGCAAGTGGCATCTCGGACTCGAATCGCCCAACACGCCGAACGAGCGGGGCTTCGATTTCTTCCACGGGTTTCTCGGCGACATGATGGACAGCTATACGACGCACCTGCGCCACGGCAACAACTACATGCGCCGCAACGGCGAGACGATCGAGCCCCGGGGCCACGCCACCGACCTGTTCTCCGATTGGGCCGCCGACTACCTGCGCGAGCGCGCTCGCGACGCCGGCCGGCCCTTCTTCCTCTACCTGGCCTACAACGCGCCGCACTTCCCCATCGAGCCCCCGCCCGAGTGGCTTGCCAAGGTCAAGCGACGGGCGCCCGAAATGGACGAGAAGCGGGCGCGCAACGTCGCCTTCGTCGAGCACCTCGACGACGGCATCGGGCGCGTGCTCGACGCGCTTCGCGAGGCGGGGCTCGAACAGAGCACGCTCGTCGCCTTCACGGCCGACAACGGGGGCTCGCTGCCCCACGCGCAGAACAACGACCCCTGGCGCGACGGCAAGCAGAGCCATTACGACGGCGGTCTGCGCGTGCCCTTCATGGTGCGCTGGCCGGGCCGCGTCGAGCCCGGCTCGCGCACCGATTACGCCGGGCTGGTGTTCGACTTGTTTCCCACCTTTCTCGAACTGGCCGGCGCGACCCCGGCGGCCGACCTCGACGCGGTGAGCCTGGCGCCCGTCCTCGAGGGCGGCACGCCGGCCGGGCCGCGCGATCTGTACTTCGTGCGCCGCGAGGGCGGCCTGGCCTACGGCGGCAAGAGCTACGAGGCCCTCATCCGCGGTCCGTGGAAGCTGATGCAGAACAACCCCTACAGCCCCCTGGAACTCTACCATCTCGACAACGACCCGCAGGAGACGCAAAACCTCGCGGGCACGCACCGCAAGGTCTTTCATGAACTCGCCGCCGCCCTGCGCGCCCAAATTCAGCGGGGCGGGGCGACGCCGTGGCAGAAACCCGCGGGTTCCAACCCGATTCCTCCAACCGCCGAGGAGAAATGATGCGCGTGCCGAGATCCTTCCTTCCAGCGACTGTCGCCCTCTGCGCCCTGGCCGCCTTGGCCCCGGCCCGCGCCCTTGCGCAGCGGGGGACGCGCCCCAACGTTCTGTTCATGCTCACCGACGACCAGCGGTGGGACGCCATCGGTCTGGGCGGCAGCAAGCATCTGAAGACGCCCAACATGGACCGCCTGGGCAACGAGGGCGTGTACTTCAAAAACGCCTTCTGCACCACGTCGCTGTGCTCGCCGAGCCGCGCGAGCATCCTCAGTGGGCTCTACGCCCACGCGCACGGCGTCGTCGACAACTTCACCGAGTACCCCGTCGACCTGAAGAGCTTCCCGCGGGTGCTCCAGTCGGCCGGCTACGACACCGCCTATATCGGCAAGTGGCACATGGGCGAGGACAACGACGAGCCGCGTCCCGGCTTCCACTGGTTCGTCACCCACAAAGGCCAGGGCAAATACTTCGATACCGAGTTCAACATCAACGGCCGGCGGCGCGAGGTGGTCGAGGGCTACTATACCACGGTCGTAACCGACATGGCCGAAGAGTGGCTCCAGCGCCCGCGCGGCGACAAGCCCTGGTGCCTGATGATCGGCCACAAGGCCCCGCACAGCTTCTACTACCCCGAGCCCAAGTACGAGGGCGTCTTCGACCACGTGCGCATCCCTTATCCCGAGACGGCCTTCATGCTCGACGACAAGCCGGCGTGGATCAAGGAGCGGCTCTACACGTGGCACGGCATCTACGGGCCCCTGTTCGACTGGCGAAAGGATTTTCCCGACGACTCGCCCGAGGCGGTCAAGGATTTCGAGGCCATGACGCGGGCCTATTGGGCCACCCTGATTTCGGTGGACGACAGCGTGGGCCGCCTCTACGCGTTGCTCAAGGCGCGGGGCGAATTGGACAACACCGTGATCGTCTTCATGAGCGACAACGGCATCCTCAACGGCGAGCACGGCATGGTCGACAAGCGCACCGCCCACGAGCCGAGCATCCGCATCGTGCAGGTCGTGCGCTACCCCGGCCTCACCCCGCCCGAAGAGCCCAAGGTGATCGAAAAGCAGGTGCTCACCGTCGATCTGGCGCCCAGCCTGCTCGAGCTGTGCGGCGCCCCCGCCCTGAACGACATTCACGGCAAGTCGTGGGTGCGACTCGTGCGCGAGGGCGACCCCGCGTGGCGCACGTCGTGGCTGTATTACTACAACTACGAGAAGCAGTTCCCCTACACGCCCAACGTGCGAAGCGTGCGCACCGAGACGTGGAAGTACACGCGGTCGCCCCACGGCGACGGGGGGCCCGACCGCCACATGGCCGAGTTGTACAACGTCGAGTTCGATCCCGAGGAGCGCTACAATCTCATCGCCAGGCCGAAGTACGCCGGCGTGGTGAAGCGGATGCAGGCCGAGCTCGTCAAGGTGATGCGCGAAGTGGGCCTCACGCCCGACAACGATCCCATGCCCATCGACGAAGGCATCAAGCAGGAGCTGCCCGACCAGAAGATCCGCTGAACGGCGCGGGCGTTCCCCTACGCCGGCGCAAGGCGGTTTTGCCGCGTCGAGGTCCGCCCTTTCGACGGCGGCCGCGGCCGCCGAGGCTGGGCCCGAGCGCGATCAGCCGGTCGGCGAAGCTTCCGCCACGAAGACGTCGTCGAACCAGGCGGTGCCGCTGCGTCCGCGAAGCAGCAGGTAGACGTTGACGTTGCGGATCATAACTCATCCTCCCGGTCGGGTCGAAAACGCATCGACGGCATCGATGCGGTCCGGTCTAGCCAGGTCGCCCTCGACGATCTACCATGACGTGGCAGACCGGTAGAGACGTCACCGATTCCAAATCCGTCGAGTGGAGCGACCATGACCGAAGCAGCGGCAACCCCGACCGGCTCGATCGTCATGACGGGCGCGTCGACCGGGATCGGCGAGGCATGCGCCCTGGAACTCGATCGGCGGGGGTTCCGCGTGTTCGCCGGCGTTCGCCGCGAGGCCGACGGCGAACGGCTTCGCGCGCGAGGCTCCGATCGGCTCACGCCCGTGCGGATCGACGTGACCGACGGTGCGTCGATCGCCGCGGCATCGCAGACCGTTGCCTCGACCGTGGGCGAGGCGGGGCTGTCGGGGCTGGTCAACAACGCGGGCATCTGCGTTGCGGGGCCGCTCGAGCTGCTTCCCCTGGCCGAGCTTCGCAAGCAGTTCGAGGTGAACGTGTTCGGCCCGATCGCCGTGACGCAGGCGTTGCTCCCGCTGCTGCGCCGGGGACGCGGCCGGATCGTCAACGTCAGCTCGATCAGCGGGCGCGTGGCCTGCCCCTACCTGGGCCCCTACGCCGCCTCGAAGTACGCGCTGGAAGCGATGAGCGACTCGCTGCGCGTCGAGACGCGCAAGTCGGGCGTGTCGATCTCGATCGTCGAGCCGGGCAGCGTCGACACGCCGATCTGGCAGAAGTCGCGCGAGGCATGCGACCGCCTGCGCGCGCGGCTTTCCGAAGAAGCGGGCCGTGCCGACGCCTGGGCGCAGTATGCGCCCGACGTCGAGGCCATGCACGCGGCGACCGCCGGCATGGGCCGGCGGGGCATGCCGGTCGAGCGGGTCGTGCGCGCCGTGGTCCACGCCCTCTGCGCCCGCCGCCCGCGCACGCGCTATCCCGTGGGAGCCGGGATCGGGGCGACGATCTTCCTCCTGAAGTTTCTCCCCGACCGCCTCCGCGACGCGCTCGTCCGCCGGGCGATGGGATTGCCGTAGGCCCGGCACAGAACGCCCCAACTTCCATGCGCCGCTGCGCCGACACGCACGGAGGCCCGGCGCCCTTCATCGCGGGTGACGACGAAACGACGGGGAGAAACCTTGCTCCGAGCGTTGGCTCCCGGCCCCTTCAAACGGCAAAGGCCGCATAGACATTCCTTCCCGCCTTTTGTCTCAAGGTCGCGGGGGCTTCGTGGGGCGCTCGGGATGCCTCCATCGAGAATTGACCTATATTTCCGTGTGGCGCGCGGAGCGCGTCGACCTTCTCCCCAAAGCTTTTCGTTTCCTCTCGTCTGAGCATCGCCGTTCGCCTATCCCCTTGTTGACGGGGAAGGCACGTCGCCGGGTCTTTGCGGAAGACGCGTTCACGCAGCCCGTGCGCGCTGCTCATAAGATCGACACCATGGATTTGCACAACCGGCAGCACGCAGAGGTTCATCATGCGCCCCCCACGGCGGAGTCGCGCCTGCGTCGCACGCAGGCTTCAACGGTCGCCGGCGACCACCGATCGCCCGCGTGACCGAACACGAGTCGCAAGGTTTATGGGCTCTTCGGCCCTAGCGTCGAGGCGGGCCGCGCGGCGGCCGCGGTTCGAGCCCCTGGAAGCGCGTTTCCTGCTTTCCGCGGCGGGCGACGACCCCCCGTGGCTTGCTTCCGACCCGGCCCCCTTGCTCGACCCCGCGGCGTTCGCCTCCGCCGAGGCGCCCCAACCGGGAGTCTTCTACGGAGACAGCCGCTCGCAGACGGCGACGTTCACGTTCTCGTTCGAGGGCACGCCCCAGTTGCGCGAAGTCGACGGGGGCGTCGTCGTCACCCTCGACGGCGAGGAAACCTGGGTTTCGACGGGCGACCCGGTCGTGCCGGTTCGCCGGTCGAGCGTGTTGCTGCCGCCGGGCATGGCCATGACGTCGGTCGAAGCCCGCTACGGCGACCCGGGCGCGCGCATCGCGGCCAGCGTCCCCCTGCTCGCCGCACCGATGGCGCTGCCCTCGGGCGGTTTCGAGGGCGCGTCGAACGAGACGGCGACCATCGTGACCTCGTCGTTCGGCGACGCGAAGTCGGTCGGATACGAGACCTACACGGTTGCCGGCTACCAGGTCGGCTCGCTGCGGGTCTTTCCCGTCGAATACGACGCCGCGACCGACGCGCTGCTCTATCATCGGGAGATCTCGCTGCAAGTCACGGTCGAGGCGGTCGGCGGCGCAACCTTGCCGGTGCGCGACGTAGCGGCCGACCGCCTGCGCGTGGCCCAGTTGGTCGACAATCCCGAGGCGCTGGCCGACTATGCCGTCGCGACCGAATCGCCGGGGCAAACCGGCGCCGCGCTTCCCGCTGACGGACCCTGCGAGTACGTGATCGTCACCTCCAGCGCGCTTCGCGACGGCTTCCTGCCCCTGATCGAGCAGAAGCGCAGCCGCGGTTTGACGGCCGAAATCGTGACCGTCGAGTACATCGGCGCCCACTACTCGGGCACCGAAGTGTTCGATCTGGCCGATAAGATTCGCCACTTCCTTGCCGACGCCTACACGCACTGGAACACCCAGTGGGTGCTGCTGGGCGGCGACGTCGAGATCGTGCCCAAGCGCGGGGTTTACACGAGCGTGGGCTCGACGGTCGACAACAGTCTGCCCACCGACTTGTACTACGCCTGCCTCGACGGCCCCTGGAA
>Ga0334892_1002080_pt1 | contig 15134 bp, 14 predicted proteins | sample GraSluR3_MG_4_FD_207213 | JGI IMG/M metagenome (GOLD analysis project Ga0334892, IMG submission 207213) | Sludge microbial communities from methane-producing bioreactor in Wageningen University, Netherlands - Granular Sludge_15_04-R3 | ecosystem: Engineered > Bioreactor > Anaerobic >...
CAATTCTCTTCTTTTTATTTTTATTAGTTTTCATATCTTTTGGCTCTTTTTCATTATTCCCCCCAGGTTGTAAAGATTCTGGTACTGTACCAGGAGGTTGTTTCAGTACTCGATCTGTAGCGATGTTGGGGAAATTAAACTTGTCTCCTTGTTTAAATATTCGTGTAATTAACTGTAGCCAACCTGGGATTGAAATTCATAACAATTGTGATTCGCAAATAACTGTAAATGGAGTACAAAGAAGTACTCTATCTCCATATATCTATTTAGATGCAAAACAAGGTTTGAATCTGTTTAGAGGCTCAGGAAAAGGCCTTCCATTTATTGTCCTCGTTTCTGTTTCCCCTCCTTTGTGTGATTAGTGTATATCAGATTACTTTTTCTTGTGTCGCTAATGTTTTTCTGTCTAAGAGAATCATGTCTAAACCCTTTAACAAAGAGCCTAGTTTTAATAGCTTTTATGCAATTGGTTGCAAAACTGTCTCACTCTTCTCATTTCCCTAATCCACATACACCCCAACTATTTATTTCAAGTTTTTTATGTTATTTTTATTTATATCATTTGTGTAATGTTAAATATGAAAGTTAGTAAGAAAATAAAGTTATTCATTGTTATCTTGGGAGTTCCTGTCCTAATTCTTTCTCTTTTACTATTATTTTCTCCCGTTCGTCTTAATATGTCTTTTTTCCTTGGGGATAGTGACATAATGTTTTGTGGAGGTAAGGGATATAGGGGGGACTATTTTATTAGTGGGTTAGAATGTTGTGGGACTAAGAAATTCTGGAATGTCGGTCCTACAATAATGCCAGGTCCTAATAGCTATGATTGTGAATAAATTTCGTTCTTGTTAGTTTCTTTCTATGTAACCCCTAATTGGTTGCAAAACAATCTCATTTTCCTCACCACAGGCAATTTATTGTCCTTCCTATTTTTCTAATCTCCCCTTTTAACCCCATAGTATTGTTCTTTCTTTTCTCCTAAAGTATAATATTGCATTGAATATATGGGTTTTCATACCCATTCAATGTCATTTTGCACATTAAAAAAAGAGGCTAGATTTATCCAATTCCAATAGACTAAGGAGCTAAAAATGCTGTATGTAGTATTCATTCTTGCTGTTTTTGTAACAGTCCTGTATTTCACAGGACCAGAATTTATCCTCCAGAAGAAATTTCGTGGACAAGATCTCTATGAAATCCTCTCTGATGAGGAACACAACCATACTTTAAGACTCCTGGGAAGAGGTTTGCATGCGGTCCTTTATTCGCTTGTATACTATCCCACGTCACTCATTGCAATCCCCTTAATTATTCTTTGGGCGATTTCCAATGATGTCGGTTTGCGGGTTGTGTCCTTTATTGCAATAGCAGCTGTCCTTGTATTGCTTTTTCAATTGGGTCAGTGGTTGTGGGAAGCGATATCTAGAAATAAAGGGAAAGCAGATATCTTAACGGATGATGGCAAAAGGTATCGCGGAGAGCTTCTTTCGGAAGAAAAGATTGTAAACTTCGATGTAATAATGCCAGACATTCCCGAAGGTGTTCATATAAGTGGTGTTTTGCTTGATGAGGATGATAGGAAAATGAAGATTCGTACATCCGATGGAGTTCAGAATCTTTACAAGAGTCCTCTTGATCTTGAGACCTTAGAAAAAAGGACTATCTTCGAAGCGGAGATCAAGTTAAAGGACGGAACGAAGAAGACCGGACGCAGAGTACATATTCTCGGAGAGAAACCTTTTAAGGAGTTCTTGGGGAATTTCCCAGACCTGCTTCTTGTTTTCTATCTTTGGTATTTGGTCGTTGTCCAACTTATTAACTAGTTTCTAAACAGTTTTGTGCAAAATAACCCCAGGGTTGATACTTTCGTGTCTAACACGGATTTAAATCAGACTTGGGGTTTTTGCTTTTTAAATACAAAAACCAAGACTTACATATCTACATCCAAAGCACAGTTTGGACAACTTTCATATTGCTCAACAACACCTGGGTGTAAATCTGTGTAGTTAGATGAAAATTCACAATCTACATCTAAACATTGAGGAATCCAGTAACCAAAATCATCTTCTGTAGAACCAAAAAGGAATCCATTGTGCCCGTATCCTCCACCTGGGTAGGTGTCTTTTCTGACGACACTAACTTCGTAGTAGGTGTCTTCCTCGTCTTTACTTATTGACATAGAGATAATCTTTGTCTGCTGTCCATGTTCAGGATCATTGTAGTAGTCAAAGTAGGGGACGACCAATTTCTCTCTTAAAGCAGCTCTCTCATCTTCACCTTGAAACAAGCCTCCCGGGACATATATAACAGCATAGGGATCCTCCTCTTCGTTCTCTGCCTCCTCCTCAACTTCTTCTAAATCGGTATCTTCGTTAGTATCTACCTCGTTAACATCAACATCTTCTTGCTTTATTGCTGTATTAGTTTTTAGTAATGTGAGTTCACTATTTAAGTTTTGTATCTCTTGTTCTCTGTACAGGTATACCAAAACGGCAGTAACTATACCCGTTATTAGAAATGTAAGAATAATTCCTAATATTGATTTTATTTTAAGTTTTTTCATTTAAACCCCAAGTAATATTATTATTTTATTATTCTAGATTAAAGAAATTTTGTTTAGGGATATCTCCTTCGAAGGTTCTTTTGTGGTAGGATAGTAGTAGCAATATATAAGCACAAAGACTTATGCTCAAGAACATAAAGATACTGTTTTTTATTCAGTTTTGTTTAGTTTTGCTTTTCCCAACCCTGATACTAATTGGTGTGTATTTCCCTTTCTGGGGTATTATCCCAGCACTTGCCATTGTTTCTTTGGTAATGGTTGTTAAAAATCTAAAGAAAGGGTTGTTAAGAACGAGCATGATAATAAACAACTTATCTATACTTCTTTTCCCTTTTTTCTTTACCCTAATAATACTGTTGGCCTTCCCACCAGGCTTTCTCGGAACCCTTGGAGGAAAGAACTGTCCTGTATCTCCCGATCTTGCATTAAAGTCTTTTGGAGTAATCTCTTCCACCTTGGGTTTGGTCATAATTCCTTTAACATACCTTGTGACAGCAATAATAATCACGGTTCTTTTTATTAAGGATAAAACTCAAAAGAAGGGCAAGAAGTAACAAAAGATAAGGGAATTTAATAGGCTCTTTATCTGTGTTATACTCCCTCAATAAAATAATTACACAATCGTAATGACAGAAGGAAATACTCCAATAGAAACCTCTCCAGAACAAAACCAATCTTATTGGTCTGATGCTAGAAAACTTTTAGATAATGATGACCCAAGAAGAAAGAATGATGGAGTAGTGGAATTGCTTCTTAAAATGACCCCTGAGCTTCTAGAGGAAGACTACAACACCTACGAGGAAGGTTTTGACCTAGTTCTAAAGGCTTTGGCTTTTGAAGATACAGAAAGGACTCTGTACTACCCAATTAGAGTTTGTGCTGTTTGCACTCTTTCAAATGTTTTAGAGCATATCCAGAAGAATCCTAAAGTGGAGTATGCTGCAATATATGCAGAAGCAGCATTGGCAATTGAGGATAAAGCTTATGACAAGGACGAGCACACTAGGGTAAGATTACCTGCAAAAGTGGCTGTTAGAAAGTATTTAAATGGTTACAGGAAAAGGATTTTCAGGTAACCCTCACTTTAGTAAATCTAACTCTCCTCCAAGCCTCCAGTAAGATATCCCTGCAATTTCATACTCTTTTGCTAATGTTCTTCTAGATTCAACACCATCTGGAGATTGAAAATAGGCCTTGCAGGTATAACCATTATCACAGCTAAATACCGAATAAGTTTCCCCAATATCTTCTTTATATACATACTCTATATCTGGGTCATTTACGATTGCACTAAGTGCTGTGGTGTATGTAAAAGCTATAGTTCTGTCACTAGACCATTGGTAACCATACAGGTGAATACCCAGCCATATCTTCTCTTCAGGAATTTTCTCTGTAGCATAATCTAAAACTTCCTTTACCCAATCTATTGGTGCTATTGGTCCAGGAATTTGTGAAGACTGAAGAGTGTAATCATAGGCCATTATTCTAACCTCGTCTGCATACTTAGCAATCTCAGAATAATCTTGAACAGCTCTTGTTTCTTGATGATCTTTGTAATCTGCATCCTCCCATTTGGCAAAAACGGTAACAGACGAAATCTTGCCTATTTCATCTAGTTCTTCACTTAACTTTTTAATGAAGTTAAGGTAGTTCTCCCTGTAAGAACTATTTACCATCTCGTAATCTAAATCTATACCATCAAAATTATACTTCACTACCTCCGCAATAATCTTCTCTACCTGTCTCTGGTAAGCAGCTTCATCTTTAAATGCGCTTGCAGTAGATTCAAAATCGTATGATCCAATTGTTGGAAGCACCTTTATATTATTCTCTCTACAGAAAGAAAGAAGTTCCTTAATCTTTGCTTCTGAAACGCCTCTGGAAACAACATCTCCTGATTTGTCCACTGTGTAGAGGACAGGGAGGGCGGTGTCTATTATCCCAAGGTTGTTCTCTAAACTCTCAAGCCCTAAATCAAAACCCCAGTTTGGTATCCAACCAGACTCCTTTAATACATAAGGAGCAATCTCCTCCTCTTCCTCTTCTGGGATCTCTTCTTGAGCTTCCAACTCCCTTTCTACTTGGTCAAGAGTATTTACATTAGCACTCTCATACAAATTAACTTCCCCAAGAGAGTCTCCATTCTCTGGAGTAGGGCGAGTTAAAAACATAAAAGTTAAGGAAAGAAGGATTATTAAACTTCCGAAAGCCATTCCGATTATGGGCAAGGTTTTTGTTGCTTTCATTTATATATAATATATTACAAAGAGATCTTTTTCTCAAAGTCAATAAAAAGAGTATCGTAATTAAAGTCAGGGTAATGCTCTTTGCTTAGATATATACCATATGGATCCCTACTTAGAATTTTCTCTCCACTCTCCCAATCCCTAGCCGCTTCTTCAAAGTGTAAGTGGGGTTTATCCCAACTTTTAATTTTTCTTAAGTTTGGTCTTTTTCTATTTTCAAAATATTTAAGTCTTCCATGTATTAATCCAGATACACCGATATATCCAATAATATCTCCTTGTTCTACCCATTTCACATATTTATTGTCCTCATCCGCAAGCCTTTTTAGTTCCCCAGGGGTATACATGAAGGATTCTTTTTTCTTTATGTTCTCTGAGAAGGAATAGCCATAGAGCCTTTTTATCCAAGAGTATTTCCTAATTATTCTTCTAGTATTTCTTATCATCTCTTCTATTTCTTCTTTCCCTTTCCTATATTTTCTCTTATCTTTATTGCTTTTAATTATCCTTCGTTTGTAATCTACTCTTAGGGGTCTGTGTGTTTTAGCATATATGCCATCCCCAAATTTTGAAAGATGTCCATATATTGTTATTCTTCCACCTTTAACCCTAGAAATTTTGTAGGGATGATATATCTGTACGAAATAGCCTAGGCCTGAGGAGAAAGGCTTGCCATCGTATAACTTTGGGGTGTTATCCTCGTTTAGAACTGTATATCTGTGGTAACCTGCTACAGCATAACCACTTGCAGAAGCATAAACAGGGGTCTTATGTGTAGAAGCGTAGTCTATTCCTTTGTGAAAATACCTGTTAAGAATATCTCTTTCCTCCTTTGTATAAAGGAAACCTTCTGTTATTGGGGCGCTCTCTTTTAAGGGGTGTATTAGGTATCTGTAATTTCTAATATCCGGGGCATATCTTACTCTCACTGTAGCCATATATCATATTATACAGGATAATGGTTTTTAGAGAGTAGCTTCTTCTAAGTGATCTTTTATCGTGGTCTCAATTATCTCTATAGCTTTTTTGATGTCAGTAGCTTCAAAGTCACATCCAGAGGCTCCTTGATGACCCCCTCCACCTGGAAAAGTTCTAGAGAAGACGGAAGTGTCTACACTCCCATTTATAGCTCTAAAGGATACTTTGTAATGGTTCTCCTCTTCGAGTATTGGGGTTATAACAAAACCCCAGTTGTTATTTTCTATGGTTCTTACATATTCATTTACATACATCTCTGAAGCGTTCTTGTATAGACCAAATAGCTCTGGATTAGCTCTTACTTTCTGTGCTGTTTCGTCTGTAAAGAAACTAAAGGTGTAGTTATCTCTAATTACAGTGTTATTAATTAATTCTTGTAAGAATTTTAATGTTGTCATTTGGTTTCTTCCAAATGTATAGGTGATTTTTTCTATCATCTGCTCATCAAAGGTTATTAACTCTGATGCTATTGCAAAAGTTTTTTGTAAATCCTTTGCATAAAGAAATCTCCCTGTATCTCCAACTATTCCAGTCATAATGCAGTAAGCAATATCTTTATCTAGTTTATATTTGAAATCTTTAATAAATATCTCATACACAACCTCTGCAGCACTTCCAAAGTCTTCTTGTATGTAAAGGTCAAAGTTGTCAAAACCTTTTTTAGGATGATGGTCTATACAGATTGTTTTTAAATCCTTCCTGCTTTCTATAAAATCCCCAAGCTCCTCATGTTCTTTCTTTGTTAGTCTCTTCCAGTTATTAGCATCAAGGACTATTAAGAGATCTATGTCTTCCTCTTGGATAATTTCTTCATGATTTCTGTTTTGGATTCTGTCAAAGCTTTTTAATATGTTGAACCTCTCATCCATGGGGTCTTCGAAATTAACGAGAACCTTCTTATTAAAGTTTTGGTTTATGATGTTATAAAGTCCGAGGGTAGAACCCATTGCATCATAGTCTGGGTTCTTGTGTCCTGTGATTAATATGTTTTTGGAATTTTTAATATACTCTAAGAGTTCTTTGTATTCCTTTTTCATTTTTATATTTTTAACTCCAATCTGCCAGTTTCTTTTTCTAGTGCAAAGGAGGCATTTAATATGGTCTGTTCATCAAAGTGTCTACCTATGAACTGGATACCTGTGGGCATACCTTCGCTTAGGCCTGAAGGTATAGATATCCCAGGGAGGCCTGCTTCGGAACTAGATTCTGCCAAGACATCTGCTAATTCTCCAAAGAGGGGATTTTCTGCGTCCTCGTCTTTAAGCGCTATTGATGGGGTAGTGGGCCCTATGATTAAGTCATATTTATTAAGGATTCTGTCGATGTCTTCTTTAATTAACTGTCTAACCTGTTCAGACTTTTTGAAGTATTCATCTGCATATCCAGCGGATAATGAAAAGGTTCCAGTCATAATTCTTCTCTTATTCTCTTCTCCTAATCCTTCACCTCTTGTAGATTCGTAAAGGTCGATTATTGTTTTGTTTTCAGTCCCTTCATAACCATATCTTGTTCCATCATATCTTGCCAAGTTTGAGGAGACCTCACTTCTGCAAGTTATTGTGTAAACAGCTATCCCATATTTAGGATCTAATATGTTTACTTCCTCTATCTTGGCTCCTAATTTCTTTAATGTATCTATAGCACTAAGGAAGTTCTTTCTAACACCATCTTCCAGTTCTAATTCTAGATATTCCTTAGGTAGTGCAATCTTCATCCCCTTTATTTTGTTAGCATCTAAACTTTCGTAGTAATTAGGGACTTCTGTTTTGGAAGATGTGAAGTCATTTTTGTCATGTCCTGCCATAATGCTGAGCATGTATGCTGCATCTTCTACACTCTTCGTAATTGGGCCTGGACTGTCTAATGAGGAACCCATTGCTAATACTCCATATCTAGATACTCTTCCGTATGTTGGTTTAAGTCCGACTATCCCGCACCATGATGCTGGGAGACGAATTGAACCAGCTGTTTCTGTTCCAATGGATGCAGTAGATAGGTCAGCTGCTAAAGCTGCTGCAGAACCTCCACTAGAGCCTCCAGGGAGTCTTTCTGTGTCCCAAGGGTTCCTAGATGGTCCATAATATGATGTTACTGTTCCAGATCCATGACAGAATTGGTCTAGGTTAGTTTTACCAATTAAGATAGCTTCTTGTTCTTTAAGTTTTTTAATAACGGTAGCATCATAAACGGGTTTGTAACCTTCTAAAATCTTGGATGCTGCTGTTGTAGGTAGTCCCTTTGTAGAAAATATGTCTTTTACTGAAATGGGAATACCTGCAAGCTTGTTTTCTTTAAGTCTGTCAAAGTTGTTGTCTAGCTCTTCTGCCTGTTTAAGGGAGTCATCTGCAAAAACATTGATGTATGTGTTAAGAGATTTGTCTAATTTTTCTATTCTGTCTACGTAGTATTGTACTATCTCTTTGGCAGATATCTCTTTTTTAAGAAGTTTCTCTCTTAGTTGAGTTATTGTTAAGTTCATTATTTAACTATTCTACCAAAAAGGCCAATAAATGAGAATTGAAATACTTAAGGGAATAAGGGTTCCGAGGGTTACTTGGGTTAGGGTGTGTTTGTTAAGTGCTATTCTAGACCAGCCGACGAATGGTGTTAGTACAAAAAGAAACATAAGTGCAGGAGTGGTTGGGAATAGATAGATTAGTGTGGCAAACAGTATTGTGGAATATGTCATATGTCCAGATATTTTCCAGTAGAAGGTTATTATGGTGACTATGGTAGAGACGACAAAGAGATTCATGGTTACTCTGGTTAAGGTTTCTACATTTAGGGCTAATACAAAGAAGAATATTACACCAAACAATATTGTTATTGTTGTAAAGTAAGGAGGTCTTTCCTTTCTGTCTGTGAATTCATAGTCTGTCACCTTCCCTAATTTTTTAAGCGTTAAGTAGGGGAGTATGGGGGAGAGTAGGTACAGGAAGAAGAGAATTATTTTTTGTGTGATTGGTATGGGCGAAGAGAATACGGCAATGGTTGGTGTTAGTATCATGGTCATAAAACCATTGAACATTTCGGATATTATTCTTGCGATTTTCGTTTTGGCCATCGTTTATTCTAGCGGAAAAGTTTGTGTATGCAAAGTGTGAGGGTTTTTGGTTAGGAGAGGGATATGTTTTGTGTGTTTTAAGCACTGGTATATTCTCTCCTAACCCTTTTTCTCTTGGGCAATGTATTAAAACGTTATTTGCCAAAAGAATGGATGCAAAGTTGCTATTTAAGTGAATCTCGGAGATTTTCCAACTTGGTCTCGACTTCTTCGAAGTAAACTTCCTCGCAGGAATCACTTGCGATGGAATCTCGAAGTTTGGTTATTCTTTTTAGGCATTGGACATTCTCAATGATTCTCTGGATTTCTGAACGATGCGATCCCTGAACAACATAGAAATCGTTTTGGAAGGTATCCAAGAAATTGAGAATAACCCAGACATAGCCAGCGATAACTGCAGCTATTCCGAAGAAGAGCATGCCAATGTCATCTAGCTGTATCGTGTAGATCAGAAACCATGTACAACCGGCTGTGATGATGAGCCTTATCAGTGTATTAGCTGTAAAGGTTAGTACAAACTTTTTCCAAATGGACATTTTTAACCTCCTTGGTTAAGTGTTGGAATAGGGACTTTGCATTTTAAAGAACATATATATTATACCAAAATACAGGCCTATAGCATATATCTTCTTTGATAAGCAGGACGGAGTAAGTTTCGCTTCATTTCAGAAGCTCATCAGATTTGTAACAAATGACTTACTAGTTAGAGGAGGAATATATTGTTGAGATGTACATTTACATGTACCAATATATCCTCCTCTAACTTTTTAGGTTTATCTGCCCCAGATTCTTTTGTATGCATCGAAAAAAATAAATGAGACACCAATTATGACAATAATTGTTATTATGACATAGCTTGGTCCCAAACTAACTGCGTAGTGCATGCTATTCACCATAGAATATATGGCGACCATTACAAGGAGTGTAACGGGTATGGAAAGGAGAATTTTTCTCTTCATTTTTACCTCCTGGGTAGAATGAGTTTTAATGAGCAGATATTATTTATCCTTAAATAGAAAAAGATCATATTAATAGGATATTAACCTATATACATTATATCAAAATATCAACCTATAGTATAGCAATGCTGATTCCTGTCTTTGGGGTAAGTTTCGCTTCATTTCAGAAGCTCATCAGATTTGTAACAAATGACTTACTAGTTAGGGGAGAGATTGTTTTTGTTATTGTACCTATATGTACCAATTTCTCCCCTAACTTTTCTTCTCCAAGGTAAGGTTTGCTAAGACACTTAGCTAAGAGAATTATGCAGGGTTCTTTGTTTGGGCTTAGTTATTTTTGCTCAATGAGCTTGTCGATTTTTCTTTCCAACGATTGAAGCTTGTATTTGAGGTCATCCTCTGACATCTTTCGTTCAAGCATAGAGACTTTAAACTCTGACTTTGACAGGATGTCGTTAACGTAATTGGATGACTGTCGGAAGCGAATCTGCCAGAGGTCTCTTTGTATATGACGAAAGTCGTCATCATGTCTACGAGCGAAGGTTATCCAATAAGTGTACCAAGCAATAAAGATGTATCCAGCGACTGCGAAAGCAATGCGGATAGCTGACTGCTTTTCTATTCCTGAAAGTAAAAGCTCAGAGAATTGGTACAACATGAGTATAGCCCAAGCAACGTAGAGTAGTCCTAGAAACACCTCGGAAAGGGTTTCAAACAGTATTGTGTGTTCCGAGACAAAGTTTTTAATCTTGTCCCAAAGATTTTTAAAGAAGTTTTTCATTATTACACCTCCGTGAAGTGTTGTGGTGAGTTGATAAGCCAAGGCCAAAGAACCATGCATTTTTTAAAGATCGTTTTCCTTGTTAAACAAGGTTTAAACAGGGTTATTATATAATAATTAGGATTAAAAATAAACCCATAGAATGGGTTATATAGATTAATGGAGGTATGGGTGTTTATTCTGGCTTTGCTATCCAAGATGGATCAGATATTCCTTCTGTGAGGATATCTTGGGAAGTGTCTACAGGAAGTTCCTGCTTAGGTAGGAATATTGGGACAAAGAATGTATTTAATATTGTTATGATTGCTAGTATTAACATAGGAGATTATACCATGGGGAAGGGGTTTTTAAAAGGTTTGCTCCTGCTCTTCATCTTTTCTTGTTAGTAGGGCTATGAAGATTATTAACAGGGGAATTATTATTACTAGAGATATCCAGAGCATACTGTTATCTTTATCCTCAGTACTCTCTCCTTTTACGTCACCGCTTGTGTAATCTAAAGGATAGTTGTTGGTATTCATGTCTGTTTGTTCCATTAGCATAGGGTCGTTGTCCATTTCTAATATTTCATTCTCTTCTGGGACTTCATTTGTGGTCTCTTCCTCGGGCTTTTGAATAGGAGGAGGCTCCTCTGTGTTTTCTTCTGTAGTAGTATTTGTTTCTGTTTCTGTATTGTTTGTGGTTGTTGTAGTTGAGGTGTTGGCTCCGAGTACGGGTTCTTCTGTCTCCTGAGGAGGGGGTGGAGGTTCGGGGATAGTAAAGTTTGTGGATTTAACTTCTTCGTTTCCTGCGTTATCTGTGGCTCTTATGTAGAGGGTGTATGTCCCTGGTTCGTTATTTACAAGTGGATCTAAGGGTTCTCCTGGTAGATATGTAGTCCATTGTGTTAAAGAACCAATCCTCATTTCTGTGTTTTTAATGCCAGAGAGGTTGTCAGAGGTGGATACAGACTGTAAAATTCTGTCCTCTGAGATATTTATACTCCCTATTACTGGTCTTGTGGCATCGTACATAATGTTTTCTACAAGGGGTGCTAATTCAAGATCTTCTGTGTTGTCTGCAAGGTCTTTGGATTGTGCTTTTATACAGTAGGTACCATCTTCTAGGGAATATTCGTAATGTGACCAATTAAAGGGTTCGGTTTCTTTGTCTAATATCTCTTTTGTTGTTAATTGAAGCCACTCCTCATTACAGATTTCTGTTTCTGTGTCATATGTTGTGTAATATATGGAGACTGTATCTAGGGTGTAATTGTCTGTAGAGTAACCGCTAATATTTAATGGAGCTTTGCTTATATGGCCACTAGCAGGAGAAGTTATTGAGGTTGTTGGTGTTTCTGCGTCTATTGTTAGAGTACAGGATTCGGATGTCTCTCCCTTATTCCCTCCTCTATCTACAGCAGTGACTACAAAGTCATATGTGTTCTGGTCTGGGATTAGGTCCTCTTCTTGGATATCGTAGTAGAGGTTTTCAGAGGTTTTCTCCCAAGGGTCTTGTAGTTCTCCTTCTTCTAGGGGTGCTTCTGGATTAAGTTCTGTCTCTGTTGGTTTGAGTGTTATTAGGTAGTGGTCAACGATTGGAACGTATATGGTAGCGGGTATCGGGGGGACTTCGAGAGGTGGCTCTAGAGGATCCCAATTGTCATTTGACTTCTCCCAGTGAATCCTAATCTCAGAGTTGCCTGTGTAAGTGTTGCAGCCGAGCAAACTCTCTGGGTCAGAAGTGTATCCATTGTACACATTTACTCCCCTTACTTTCTCAGGAGGTTTGTTGTCTATAATAAACAGAGTTGTGTCGTATTGTCCTTCTGGTTTGGAGGGATTTCCTGCCTCATCTATTGCAACCACGGCATACCAATATATCCCTTCCATAAGGTCTTCGTCATAGCCTGTTTCTGGGTGTCTTGTTGTTCCTACATATGTAAATGGTTCTTCTAATATAGGGATAAGGCCATAGTGGTATGGTATGTATAGGTAGGTCATATCCTCTGGTAGGGTTACGTTGTCTTCTGCTGGTTCCCATTCTACATAGAAGTTTTGGGAATTAAGAACTGTTTCTGGTTCCCTAGGAGGGAATATGTGGGTTGGTACTGTTGGTGGTTGTGTGTCTATGATGGTTTCTGTTTCAGTGGGTGGTGTGGATGCTTCTTGTGCTAGTGTGTTAAAGGAGTTTAGGGAGAGGAGGTATATAAACGCAGAAAAAAAGGCTATTAAGAGTAGAATTCTAAGGTAATTGTTTCTACGTGACCTTATCATTATATGGGCAGTAATTTATTGCTATTAAAACGATCTTAGGGGTATTTTAGCCCCATTAAAATATAACTTCTTTAGTATGTTGTGTCAATTAAGTTTTACTTTATTTAAAGAAAAAGACAGGGTTAACCCCCTGTCTTCTCTTGGCAGTTTTTAGATATTAGAACTGTGGTTCGTTATCCTCTTTTCTTCTTTTCCAGAGGATTAGGAAGATAGCTAGTATAGGGAGTATGACTAATGGATATATCCACCATTTAGTTTGTTCTCCTTCTGTAGTTTCTTCTTGATTAGTTGGTTGTTCATTATTATCTTCTTCACCTTTAACAGCAGTAGTATCTTCTGTTATTGTTTCTTCCTCAGGAGTTTGTTGTTCCTCAGTATCTAATAGATCTGTTTGAGAATAGAGGTAGCCACCTGTACCAAGGGGAGAGTTATATGTTCCAGTAGGGGGTTGTTTCGAAGAGGGTGTGGTACTGTCAGTCCCATCGGATATCCCATCTATACTTCTATTTTCCGTTGTTGCTCCTGCTACTGCACCTACTGTTATATCTACAGAGTCTGTTGATGTGTCTCCATCTGCATCTGTTACGGTTACTGTGCATGTATATGATCCTTCTGTTGTTGGATCAAATATTGTTTGTGCATCTGTTCCTGTACAATCTCCTGACCATAGGTATGTGAATGTTGGATTACCATTGGTTACTGTAGTAGAGAGTACGATTGGATCGTCTCCTGCTGTTACTTCTGTGTCTGTAGGATTTATTGTTATCGTCGGTGTATTGTTTTGTATTGTTACTATGAAGGTTTGAACATCACTTTCATTTTCTGCTTTGTCTGTAGCGTAGTAGGAGATTTGATATACACCTTCCGGTAGCACAGAAAGATTTATTGTAGTAAATGAAGATCCTTGCCAGTTTTCTATAGCTTTTCTTACTTCATCTGCTAGAGAGAATTCATTATTAATGCTCAGATTACTTGCGTCAATGGAAACACAATATTCAGTAGATGTTCCTAGAGTTCCTGAGGCATCTTTTATTGTTATACATACTTGATCTAATTCACCGTAGCTGTCTGTAAGTGTTACAGTGTCTGTTGGGAATGATTCTCCTTCGGTTAAGGTCATATCTGAATGACTAGCAATTACAGGGAGGGTATTATCAACTGTTACTTCTATTTCCTCATGATGATAATTTCCTGCTAGATCTTTTCCTGCAGCTCTAAGAGTATATACACCATTAAGTTCACTTCCTGTACTTTCATCTGATAGTCGTGGATTTAATGAATCTAGAGTCCAATCAAAGCTTGTTCCATTGGTATCTATTTTGTGGTTTTGTTTATTAGCTTCTGCGTCTTGTATTGTCTGCTCATCGCTCCACCACCAGAAATTTATGTAGTCGCAATCTCCAAGAGTACCATCACATGTTACATCTAAAGAAATGTTTCCTGATAATAAATCTAAGTCTTGTGGAGTATTCCAATTGATTGTAGGAGGTGTATTATCAACGTCAATTTGATAAGTAGCATATTTTATGTTTTCAGAGTAATCTCTAATTGATGCTCGAATGGTATATGTTCCACTTTCAAGTTCAGATATATCTATATCTGTAGCATTATGGCTAACATTAAGTGTTTCTGGTGTAATATCGTGAGCTAATCTTCCAATTTCAATAACTGCAGAACCAGTATTACTTTCATTATAGATGTTTGTAGCTACTGTTCTAGCACCTGACAAATTGTCTGTTCCAGATACTGTAAAACTTAGTTTTTTGTCAGTTATATTAACATTAGTAATTTTTACAGTAGGTTTTGTTTTATCTACTACAAAATGTAATCCTAATACATCTCTATATTGATTTATTATAGGTATATTCCATCTTGTAGTATTGTCATATACTTGATGTGCCATATAGTATTCTCCATCCGGTAGAGACTCTATACATTTAGTAAAACTGATTTTTTCAGTAAGATCATATGTATTACCAGTTAGACCCTCTATCAAGTTTGGACTCTTTCTCCAACTGCAGTATGCTTGCTTGTCATTAGCACTGAATCTAAATGATCCGTCATCTTGTGCTTGGAAGATTACAAATGAGTCTTGGTATAATCCAGAAGAGGGAATAGTATCTGCATATTGAGCTGTAAAGGAAAGTTGGTTAATTCCTTTGACATAAGTAATCGGATTTGCTGTTTCGTCTATGGTAATTTCATTGTTATAGTGTGTGTATATAGCTGTTGGTGGGTTGGTATCTATGAATATGTCTTGAGATACAGTTTTTGTATTCCCCGCTTTG
>Ga0334892_1002081_pt1 | contig 15126 bp, 22 predicted proteins | sample GraSluR3_MG_4_FD_207213 | JGI IMG/M metagenome (GOLD analysis project Ga0334892, IMG submission 207213) | Sludge microbial communities from methane-producing bioreactor in Wageningen University, Netherlands - Granular Sludge_15_04-R3 | ecosystem: Engineered > Bioreactor > Anaerobic >...
GCTGGTGACGCCCCCACTCCAATCGGAACAGAAGAGAAGAGGCACCGGTACTTTGAACCATCAGGAAACGTTACCTTTCCCAACACCCGTAAGCATTCGGACTGTCCGTGAAACTGGCGCCATCTCAACCTGCTCCTTACCTTACTCCGCCAGAGATTACCAGACGACTTCGTGTTTCACCGGAGAAGGTGCTGGGTTGGATTCGGAAAGGGGAGCTTCGGGCCGTGAATGTCGGCAACGGCAACCGGCCACGTTACCGTGTCAGCCCCGATGATTTCGAAGACTTTCTCAGACGGCGAGAAGTCCAGCCGCCACCGCCCATGCAACGTCGCCGCCGTCGTCGGCAGCCGCCCGAGGGCGGGCCGCTCGACCCGGAACTTGGCAAGAAGCTGGTGAAGGAAGGCAAGGCGGAACTCGTTATGGGGAAGTATTACCGAGTGTGGGATGGCATGATCTTGTTCTACTGACCGGTTCGACGGAAGTCACGAGCGCCTCTATGATCAACATGCGACTGATGCTGGCTGCGATTGCCCTTGCCATGATGGTCCTGGCTGTGGCCACTTTTCGCCGACAGGCCAAGGCCGCCAGTTGCCCTCGGCACAGCCGGATGGCGGGAAAGGCCGCCCTCATCGTCGGTTGGGCATCGCTAATCGGTGGCGTCGGCCTGATGGGATACGCACTCCTGCTTGTTCGCACATGAGGGGTCTTCGCCTTGAGCCGCACCACCAAACTCTGGAATTATCTGGCTGAACCTGCCGACCGAGGACTTTTCCGCCCCGAGCGACTTGCTGACTTACCCGGCCCGGCGCAGAGGCTCACGCCATCCGGCCCGGAGCCAAGCTCGCTGGCAGCGTGCAATTGGCGATGGAGGGCACCATTCGGCTCGGCTACAAGTGGCTACCATTCCGGGCTGAGCAAGTCCTCGCCCCGCCACGAGGCTTCGTGTGGCGTGCTGTCGTTCGATCCGGTTTGATGAGGATGTCCGGGGCTGATCACTATGCCGCAGGTAGGGGGGGCGTCGATTTCTGGCTCTGGGGCATCATTCCAGTGGTCCGAGCTAGTAGCCCCGATACGTCCCGTGCTGCCCGAGGTCGCCTTGCCGCCGAATCGTTTTGGCTTCCTTCCAGCCTGTTGCCGGGGGAGCATGTCCGCTGGCGGCCTGTCGATGACGACACGGCTGAAGTTGTCCTCAACCTGGACGCCGAGGAGATCCCGGTGCGTCTGACGGTCGATGGTGAAGGGCGGGTGAAGAGCGTTCAAATGCAGAGGTGGGGCGACCAGACGGAAGACAAGAGCTTCGCCTTGATCCCGTTTGGCGGAAGCCTGAGTGAAGAACGGCGTTTCGGCGACTACACGATCCCGACCCAGGTGAGCGTTGGCTGGTGGTACGGAACGGAGAAGTTCTCGAACCACGAATTCTTCCGAGCGACGGTCACGGCGGCTGAGTTCCGGTAGGTGCAAATGCCATTCACTCTCGATCAAATCGTGCCCTGGGGAAGATCATTCGAAGAATACGTGCGGATGTTCTCCCTGACGCCCGACGACCTGGAGAAAAAGACTGTCGGCTGTGGTGACGGCCCCGCCAGCTTCAATGTGACCATGCGGCGGAGGGGACGGGTCGTGGTGTCTATCGATCCACTCTACCAGTTCTCAAGGAGTCACGAAGCTGCTGTGCCGTTGTACGCCGCCTGCAACTGGGCAACGTCGATCTTGACCATTTGCACCATGGCTTCCATCACCCGCTTCGCCTTCACGGGATCTTCGTCATGCAGCATCCGGGGCAGGATTTCCGGCACGATTTGCCATGCACCACCGAACTTGTCCTTCAGCCAACTGCACTGGATGGGCTGGCCGCCTTCGGCTGTCAGCGCATCCCAGAGTCGGTCAACCTCCGCTTGATCCCCGCATAGAGCGGAAAGGGAGATGGCATTGTTGAACGGCTCATGCGGCCCGCCGTTTAGGGCCTGGTGTTGCTTGCCCGCCAAAGTGAATTCGATCAGAAGCGGGTCGCCTATCTTGGCCCCAGGCGTATCAATCGAGGCCCTGAGAATCTGATTGATGTGCGAGTCGGGGAAAAGCGAGACGTAGAACTCGGCCGCCTCCAAGGCTCGACCGTCGAACCAAAGGCAAGGAACGATAGTCGGTATCTGCGCCATAATCGGTTCTCCTCTGTAATTGGCGTTGCACCCGTCAGTCTGCCAGGGGAAGATAAATCTCCGTCACCGCATCTACTTGCGGCGTGGTCCTCGGATCGGTGACGTAGACCTCGAAGCAGGGGGCCGACCGCCGTTCATGCCCGTTCCTTCTCTTTAGTCCCGAGGCTTTGATTTTGGAATTATAGGCAGCGAGCCAGAACAAGGCTTCCTGGGGATGATGGCGACCGCTGATGAGAGGAGCCGACCGCACACGAACATTGCACGGGCTGCCACAGGACAGTGCCGGTTGCCACTTCCCATCACTTCCGCTCGACCGTAGCGAGCCACGCTTTTGGGCCACCAGGGCTGAACTTCGGGCCGTCAGGTAATGGAACCGACTCGAAACTGGATGGCTCGATGTGCTGTACTTCCCATCCACCGTGAAACGCATCTCGAATCTCCTGCTGGGAGACCCGTCGAGGCCCTTCCGCTCCCGGCTCCTCGTCCGAAAAGCACAGGATGTGCAGCAGTCCCCCAGGCCGAAGAACCTTGGCAAGCCCTTCGACGAAGACCGGGCGTTCTTCGTCGGCGAACGTGTGGAACAGCCCACAATCGATCACGGTGTCGAACTGCCTTCCCAGCTTGTCAAGCTCAAGGGCGTTCCCCACGATGAAATGTGCGTCGATCTTCCGCTCCGCAGCCTTCGCCTTGGCCCGCTCGATGGCGACGGATACGAAGTCAATTCCCCAGCATTCATGCCCTTTGGAAGCCAGATACAAAACGTTCTCTCCGGTGCCGCATCCTACATCGAGAACGCTGCCTCGAATCTGGCCCGCCTCGGCCAACTTGGTGATCGCAGGCTGAGGCCGTCCTGTGTCCCACGGGGCTTGGCCTTGGTATACCTGCTCGAACATCTGTTTCTCACCCATTGGAGGCTCCTGCGTCGTCGTTCGTGCCATCAACCAATCCGGTGGTCCAAGATGAATTATACGGAGCGGCAATCTGGCAAGTGCCGGTGGCAAATCCGTTCCTCAATCACGGTTGCCATCGGATTCTACTCGCATAGCGGTCTCTTCTCCTTCCATCTTCCTGGCAACGACAGCGAATTCTCGGCTTGCCGGACTGTAGGGTGAGCCAGCAACATCCGAGTAGAAGGACTGCACCACAAGGCCGCTCTCGACAAGCTCCCGCTCCAACGCCTCGGGCGTGAAGTGCTGGAACCAGTTGTAGATCGTCCATGTGCGGGTCGCTTCCACGAGCGTGTACTTGTCGAGAACCAGCTTTTCTTCGTCGTACTTGAACGTGTTCAGAAATCCGTAATACTTCTGCGGCGACCAGAAGCCGTTGAGCAGGTTGGGGCCGTAAGTCGCCGCCTCCTGTCGCTCTCGATAGGCCGCCAGGGAGTACACATCGAACAACACGGCCCCGTCAGGCACCAGGAGTGTGTGGAACGTTCTCAGCAGGGTGCGCCTCTGGGCCGGGCTGAGGGCACAGAAGTCACACATGATCATCAGGATCAAGTCGAAGCGATCCTCGGTGGTAAACTCCAGGTAGTCCTGATGCACAAACGTGATCGGCAGCCCTTTTCTCCGTGCAACCTCCCTGCCGTACTCGATTGATCGTTTCGAGAAATCGATCCCCGTCACGCAGGCTCCACGTTGAGCCAGTCTCGTTGCATATAGCCCAGGCCCGCAACCGAAGTCAGCCACCCGCTTCCCTCGGTCGATGTCGAAATGAGATGCGATCCATCCGACAGAACGATCAATGAATGCGGCGTTCCGTGAGGCGGCATCGACATGCTCGTTCAAATGCAGCGCAAGCATCTGCTGCGAAATGTGCTCGTCGGTCCAAAGCTCGCTTGCCGTGTAGAATTCAAACGGCTTGGGGCGGGCATTGATGGCTTCGAGCTTATTGAACATTCTTGTCCCCGCTTACCCATTCTTCCCCGGCTTCCAATCGGTCAACACGCCCACCTGATGCGATTGCAGCCATTCCTGCATCTCATCGAGTGTTCGTACGCCGCCGTCGAGGACCGCCCGATACAGATCGACCGAGAGGAACGTGGGCAAGCGGCCTTCGGCTCTAGCTTCCTTCAGGGCCAGAATCGCCCGACGAGTCTTCTCGGTGAGCGACTCCTTCATGGGTTGCACGAAGTCCTCGCCCCGTGGCAGATCGTAGTCATCCGGGGCCGACCACATGTCGATCTTCCACTCCGTGCCATCATCGGTGCGGTAACGAAGCTGCCAGTACAGTGCCTTGTCGGGCGATGACAGGGCGTTGAGGAACTGGGCAGCCGTGACCCGAGGATTGAGAGCACACTCGGCGAGAACCTGAAATCCGTGCTCGATCCGCAATTCCGGGCAGTAAACCTCCAAGTCGAGATCAGGGGCCAGGGCCAAGTCGAACGACACCGCCCCGACCAGCACCGGCCGCCCAAACCGCTGCCATTTCTCCAGTAGGCCAAGGTCATCCAGAATCGCCTGGGCCTGCTGTCGTGTTTGGGCCGCTCGCTCCATCACTTCCATAGCCTTTGATCCTTCCTGTTGTCACTTGCGCTGTGAAAACGGCACCAACTCGTTCACCTCGGTCTTGTACTTCCAATGGTTTTTTGTAGCGTGGCTCGGTCGAACCAACAAGGGATGGCGTTCGCTCTCAACTTCCAGCCCGTTTCGCTCGATACCCCAGGCCCTCAAGCTCCTGGATGATCCGATCCCTCTGGTCGCCCTGGATCTCAATCCGCCCATCCTTGACCGTTCCACCAGTCCCGAGCCGGGTCTTCAGCTTGGTCGCAAGCTCGGCGAGGCCCTCTTCGTTCAGTGGCAAGTCGGAGATGATCGTCACGCCCTTGCCGCCCCTGCCTTTCGTCTGTCGCCCGACTCGAACCACAGTGGACTTGCTCGGTGCCGGTGGCTCGATCTTACAGGAGCAAGTCTTCTTGAGTTGGTGGCACTTGGGGCACAGTAGTTTTCGCCAGTCGTCCTGTCCCATAGCCGAATCACTTCTTCCTGCTGATTTTCACCACGGGTCGAGCCTTCTCCATCTTTTTTCGCAAGTGGGCGAACTTGGTCGCCGATTTGCGGGGCGTCTGTCGTCGCTTTCCGCTCATCTCCGTCACTCCTGTTCGACCGAATCAGTACAAAACTTGTAATCTCGTTCCGGCTCCCTCCATCTCCCGCAATTCGACACTCTTTTCGTCATTTCCTTTGTAGGGCGTGGGTGTCAAACGCTTCAGGGCCGGTTCGTGGACATGCACGATCACCTTCCAAACGGATCGAGTGTTTCGGTGTTCGAAATCGGAAAGACAACCCTTGTGGCGGTCGTGCCGCCTGTGGGCTTGCCCTTTGCCGGAAGGTATGCACCGACGCAGCCCCTTCTGGGGAAGTCATCTGTATTCGCCAAGGCACTCCAGTCGTATACGTTCAAGGCGAAAATGCAGATCGGCTCACCACCGTCCGTATGGTCCCAAACACACTCGTAGACGCACTTGCCGTTGAAGCACATAAGCCGGTCGAGTTGTCCAGCCGTTCGATTCCGCTTGATCTGCTCCACGAAGTGCCTATGGTGTGGACTTATCGCATCCACCGTGAAGTCGTTCTTCGCATCGACGTGGGCGACCGGAAACGGCGGATCGAAGCTGAATCTGGTTCCATCCTTGCTGCCATCGTTGTCAGGAAGGAACTCCTGATAGAGGGCAGCATGAAATGCTCGTAGCCACCGACAGATAGTCCGATGGAGATTCGCACCGCTGAGCCAAGCGGACTGCGTTCCTGTGGTAGCATCCTCTGCAACGGTGACATCCAGCCGCATGTTCGCTGGCTCGGGATACTTCCCGTGAATGGCAGCGATCAGTTGCCCTACAACTTCGTCATAGCCTGATTGAGCCCCATTGCACTTCTCGTGGGTTGGCAGAATTAGTGGGCAACCACGATCTGAAGTGGCAAAGATACTTTTGGGCGGAACATGATCCCTGGTTTTCTCGGCCTTGTCGGTAAATGCGTTGCCACAGAGGTAGCAGAATGGCAATTTCTGAACGGACCGTAGGTCTGATTGTGTAGAAAGCACTGGCATGACAACTCACCTTCTACCCTCCTGGCCGCTTGAACACCAGCACCCTCACCCCCATCGGACTCTCGATCTTCCCCAACTCGTCTTCCATGATAGCCCTGGCCCGCTCCTTGTTGAACCCACCCGACCCGGCCCCGATCAACGGGAAGGCAATCGAATGGAACCCTTTTTCGGCGGCGAGGGCCACAGCGTTCTTGACGGAATCCCGAATCGACCGCTCCGACGCCCGCCAGAGCATATTGATCCCGGCCACGTGGATGATGGCCTTGAACGGCAGCCGCCCTGCCGAGGTCAGCACGGCACCGCCCAGCGGAATCGGGCCGTGTCTTGCCAATTCCTTGAAGGGGCTGGTGCCGCCACGCCGCTTGATTGCCCCAGACACGCCCTGCGGCAAGAGCAGCCACCAGGGGATGATGTTGCGGTTCCATGCGTTGACGATCACGTCCACGTCTTGGTCGAGGAGGTCGCCTTGGACGACGGTGAAGTTCATGCCAGTGATCCGGCCGTGCAACGATTGGCTGCGATTATTGCCACCTCATCAGGTACACTGCACTCCCGACTATTCCGAGATGAAGCACGACGAGCATCCAGAATATGAGACGGAAGCCAAGTTTCTGCGTCTTATGCCGAAACACCCGCTGTGCAACCAATGCACCGGGCCAACCGCCCACCAGAGCGAGCAGGTGGAGGCGGCTCTCTGGGACACGGCGGCTGCCAGTCTGGGCACATCGCTTATCGATCCCATAGGCTACGAATGCTCAGAGGCTCGTGAGGGCGACGACGATTAGGTAGAGGACGGCAGCCGTCTTCATGGAGTTAGCCGCAACAGGTAGGCTTGGTCGCATCGGGGAAGGAGATGATCGGGTTCAACCGGATGGAAGCCGTACTTCACGTACAGTCCGGTCGCCACAGTCAGAACCGAGTTCGTCTCCAGCCACACTTCGGCGAATCCACCCCGGCGAGCAGCCTCCAGCAGATCCTCCAAAAGGCGTTTGCCACAGCCCTGGCCTCGTGCAGATTTCAGGATGTACATCTTGCATAACTCGGCCCGCCGCTCGGTCAATGGAAGAAGACCCGCACAGCCGACAAGTCGGCTAGAGCGACGATCTTCAACAACCTTGAACACGCCCCCACGCCCAAGATAGTTCTCTTCGAGATCATCGAGGTCTGTGTCGCTTACATCGGTTTCATCGACGACACCGAACTCAGATCGCACCGATAGAAGGACGCCTCGAATTGCGGGCAGATCATGATTTGTTGCCAACCGAATCGTAAAGCTGTCGAGAATCTGATCTGTCATCGCACTTTTCTCGTCCTAGCCGTCGCATTCTTTGCGTCACACGGACATGGCTGAATTCTCTTGCCGGGGCAAAACCGTATTGTATCGGCTACTCGGCAATCTTCACCACCAACTGATCTGGTGCTCTCGACGACGACGAGGGCATCGGTGAGATCGTCCCTCGGCCCGGCCAGAGAACCGGCTGGCTGTACCGCTTGCCCCTGGTCAACCGCCCCGTCCTGAACGGCAGCCTCATTCGGCTGTCACGGATCACCCAGCCCCCCATCAGGATGCCCGTCGAAGTTTGATTCGGAGCGGGAGATTCTTCGTCTGTCAGAACCAAATCGTCGAACCAGCGTAGAAGCAGTTATGAACTCCGCTTTCGCCCACATAGTCGCCTTTGCTGCCGCCCTGCTCCTGGCAATTCCGCCAGGCACGTGCAAGCTCTTTGCCGAGCAGGCGGAAAAAGTCCCGGCGAAGGTGACGTGCTGTGGCGAAAAGGGCCAGGGCGAGGACGACTCGGGTCCGGTCCAGCCCGAGGCAAAGTGCTGTTGTTCCAAAGACAGCACTGCTCCGATAGTCCCGGTCAAGGTCGAGGCCGCTTCGGGGCTCATTCTGCCAATCTCGACGGCGGCGGATCTTCTGCCCGCTTCCGTCACCTCGGTTCGGGCCAACGGCTCTTCTGTCGATCCAGGGCCGCCGCTTCACGTCCTCCAGTGCGTGTGGCTGTGCTGATCTACGCAGGGGATCTCTCGCCTGTGTAGTTTCCGGCTTTCTTGATTTCACTTGCTGCTGCGCTGACGGTATGCGCAGCAGAAGCCACATACCAATTGAATTTTACTGGAGAACAATCCATGTTTACCAAGATTATCGCTGGTTCGTTCCTTGCTTTGGGTCTTCTCTTCACGGGTGCCGTCGTTGCTGACGACACCCCGCAGGACTGCTGCTCAAAGAAACTCGCCTGCTGTACGGAGAAGAGCGTCTGTTGCACTGCGGAGGAAAAGCCCGCCTGCTGTCAAGAACGGGCCGAATGCTGCGGCGAGTCGAAGGAGTGCTGCGTTGAGGACGAGAAATGCTGCACCGAGGCAGCAGCTTGCTGTCAAGAGGCGAAAGCCTGCTGTGAGGCAGCCGCCGAGGACTGCTGCACCACCGGCGAGGCGTGCTGCGCCGAAGCGGCGGAGTGCTGCACGGCAGCGACGGAATGCTGTGCGTCGAACGCCTAAGTCGGCATGACATTCTGGAGGAGCCCGGCATGTCTTGTAGTCCTGCCGGGCCATGATTTCCTTTTCAAACTTCCCATTCGGTCTCGGGCACTCGCCCGAATGACCAGTTCACATACGAGGTGATTTCATGAACGCTATTGCATTGGCATTGGCAATGACGGTGGGGTCGTCTGCACCGGCCGCTCCGGTTCAGACAGCGGGATGGCAGCACCGGCAGCCATACGCCCATCAACGGTATCACGACAACCTTGAGCATCGTGACTTCCATCGCTATCAAGATCATCGAGAAGCACACCGCTACCCGATGAGCCGCTGGCAGCACGGGCGGCTGCACGATAGCCTGGAGCACGACGCTTACCATGACCGGCTTGAGCATCGGCAGTATCACCGGAACCGCTACTACTCGCCGTACCGGGGGTATGGCGGGTATGGATACCGGCCCGGTATATCTTTTGGCTGGCGATTCTAATCAACAGGTCTTGAGGTTGCCGATCAGAGAATAGGAAATCTCTATTCCCCGAGGCCCTCCGCAGGCTTCTGCCCCACCTGCTGGAGGGCCGTTTCTTTGCGCTCGCATCGATTGGCCCACTACCGTTCGCAGCCAAACTCCATTTCTTCAGGCGGCGCAGCGTAAACCTGCGGATCGAACATCCGAATCCTCCTAACGATTTCATGCTCCGAGTCCGTCAGGGCGATAAGCTCGCCGTACTCTTTTCCTTTTGCCACCTTCGCCAGGAGTGGCCACACCGGTCGAATCTGCGTGTTGGTAGCGGCTTGAGAGGGAGCCAGTTTCGCGGCGCCGGCGCGGGATTGCGCGCGCAAGCGGATCGCGGCGAGAAGGGGGCCAGAGGAGGCAGAGGTCGGCCGGTAGAAGTGGAGAGGGGGCTGGGAGTGGATTAAGCTGGACCAGGGGTAGCGAAACGGGAAGGAAGAGGAACCGGGAAGGTAAGCATCCAAAACGTCCCGGAGCGGAGTAGGCGACTCCGCTGCCGGGACTTGACCTTCGGGAGCGATACCTCCCGTGGTCCATCTCCAGCATGGTTGCCCTTCGCCGCGGCGGCAAGGCCCGGGCCATTGCCGTCGGCGGATCTGTCTTATGAAGGGGTGCGAGGAGTGGTTTTCTCCGCATCATCCTCTGGCGAGGTACTGTAGCGAAGGGTGCCGCGAGGCGGCCCGGCGATGGTCGCGGTGGCAGGCGGCCCGTCGGTATCGGGCCAGCGAGCATGGCAAGCAGTGTCGTCGGCAGCAAGCGAGCCGGTATCGCCAGCGAGTGCGTCAGCGGCGGGAAGCGTGCGACGAGGCGCAGGCGTCGCGCGAGGGCCATCAGGAGGCGGCGGATTTTGGAAAAATCGCCTGTTGCCGGCCCGGTTGCTACGAGTTGTTCCCGCCGGAGCGTCGCTCGCCGCTGAAGAAGTTCTGTTCGTGCTTGTGCCGTGAGGCTTTACGGCGCGTTCACAAGCGTGAAGCCCGCTGGGGCCGGCATCGTCCTCGCGTTTCGGAGGAGGAACGTTGGGAGCGGTTTCGTGGGCCGCCGGATGGCTTCCGTTAGGTGTCGCATATTGTGGCATTGGCAGCCGGGGCGATAGATTCCACGACCGCTGGCCATGGCGGGCCGAGGAAGTACGGGTTCCAGCAGTAGGGACGAGAAGAGGCATTGTTGTTGCCGTCGAGGTGTGCCGTGTCGAACTGGGCTCCCGAGGAGTTCCGGGCGTTGCCCTTGGAGCAGATCGACGTGCGATACGGACGCTATCGCCTCCAGGTCTTGGAGGCCGAGGAGGCGATGGCCCGGAGCCTGCGCCGCTACGGGCAGATGTCGCCGCTGGTGGTCTGCCTCCGGGAAGAGGTGCCGGTGCTCGTGGACGGCTTCAAGCGGCTGGCGGCAGCGCGGGGCCTGAAGGGTTTTGGAAGCTTGTCGGCGCGGCGGATCGAGGTGGACGAGCGAGGGGCGAAGGCGGCGATGTACGGGCTGAACCGCACGGGGCGGCACTTCGGGGAGTTGGAGGAGGCGTGGCTGGTGCAGGCGTTGGTGCGGGAGGACGGGCTGTCGCAGGTCGAGGTCGCGGTGCTGTTGGGGCGTCACAAGAGTTGGGTCTGTCGGCGGTTGGCGATGATGGAGAAGCTGTGTGCGGGGGCCCAGGACGACCTGCGTCTGGGGCTGTTGTCGCCGACGATGGCGCGGCAGTTGGTGCGGTTGCCCGCGGGCAACCAGGAGGAAGCCCTCCAGGCCGGGCGGCGGCATTCGCTCACGGCGTCCGAATTGCGGGGAGTGGTGGACTTGCTGTTGGCGTCGGGGACCCGTGAGAAGGCGGCGTTCGTGGTCGAGCGACCGCGGGAAGCATTGCGAGAGGCCCAGGCCGGAGAGGTCCGCGGCTGGGACCCTCGGCTGAGCGTGGCGGGCAATCGCGTCAGCCGCCCGTTGGCGGCGCTGTTGGACCATTTGGCCCGGATGGCAAACTGGCTGCGGCATCGGGGGCGCGGGGACTTGGCCTTGTGCGATCGGGGCGTGTTGGAACCGGCGTTTGTCCGGCTGGTGGGCGAGGCCCTCACGGTGGCCGAGCTGACCGAGGACTTTCTCAAGGAGATCCATCTTCCATGAACGACGCGGTGCGGAGCGAGGTTCTCCGCCGTTGGTACGGCGGCCAGCCGATGCGAGGCATTGGCCGGGACCTGGGTATTTCGCGGAGGACCGTGGGACGAGTGATCGCCCGGCACCAACAGCAACGGGCGACAGGCACAACCGGCTTGCCCAAGCCGCGCGACGGGCGCCGGAGCTTGGTCGATGCTTATGAGGAGACACTCCGGGATTACTTGCTGCGGTATCCCGACATGAGCGTGGTCCGGCTGTTGGAGGAACTTCGCCGGCTGGGCTATGCGGGCGGCTACACCATTCTCCGCCAACGCGTGAAAGAACTACGCGGGTCGGGCCGGAAGCTGCCGGTGGAGCGGTTCGAGACGGGGCCTGGCGTCCAGGCCCAGATGGACTACGCCGTCTACACGCTGGACTTCACCCAGGAGGGCCGCCGCAAGGTGAACCTGTTCAGTTACGTGCTGGGCTATTCTCGCCGACAGTACCTGCGTTTTACCGCCTCGCAAGACTTGGAGACCACGCTCCGCGAGCACGTGCGGGCTTTCGAGCACCTCGGCGGCGTGGCGGCCACCTGCCTGTACGACAACATGAAGGTCGTGGTGGCCCGTTACGAGGACGGTGAGCCGATCTACAACACCCGCTTTCTCGCCTTCGCCACGTACTACGGCTTCCGACCGGTGGCTTGTCGCCCCCGCCGGGCCCAAACGAAGGGCAAGGTCGAGAGGCCGTTTTACTTCGCCCAGACCAACTTGCTCAGCGGGCGGGAGTTCCGCTCGCTGGACCACCTCAACGAAGTGACCGCCTGGTGGCTCAGGGAAGTGGCCGACGTGCGTGTGCATCGGCAGACGCGGCGCCGGCCGATCGACCTTCACGCCGAAGAACTGCCGCACCTGATTCCCTTGCCGGAGCAACCCTACGAGGTGGCCGAGGTCGTGTATCGCACCGTGGACGCCGAGGGCATGGTATCCTACGGGCAGAATCGTTATTCGGCGCCATGGCAGTACATCGGTCAGGTGCTGCCGGTGCGGATCACCGAAGAGTCCGTGACGATCTACGGTCCACGACTGGAGCCGTTGGTTCGGCACCCGCGGTTTGGGCCCACGGTGCGGCACCAGCAACGCCGTCTGGCGGAACATCTTCCCCCGCGGGATCTCGAGCAACGGCGTGAGGCTCTGCGGGAGCGATTCGCGCAGTTGGGTCCACGGGGAGTGCGGTTCCTGGAGGGACTGCTCAGGACCCAACGCTGCGGCTGGGACCAGGCCCAGAAGGTGTTGGGGCTGTTGGGCACCTATCGGCGAGATGATCTTTTGGCCGCCCTGGATCGCGCGGTGCGCTACGGGGCGTTCGCCGCGAAGAGTATCGAACGCATCCTGGCCGTCCAGGCGCGCCCCAAGACGTGCTGGGAACGCCTGGCGGAAGAAGATGCCGCACGCCTGAAGGACTTGCTGGCTGACGATCCGACACCGCCGCGGCCCGCGACGGACTATCAACAGTTGCTCTTCGAGGAGTCCGACCCCCATGACCAAACCGAAGAAGACGGTCCCGACGAAGACGACGACGGCCAGCCATGTGGCCAACCTGCGTGAGCGGGTCCTGGACGACGCCAAGACGCTGAAGCTGCCGCTTTCTGCCGAATCGCTCGACGCCGCATTAGCCCGTGCCGAGCAGGAGGGGCTTGCGCACCTGAACTTCCTGGGACGGATCCTGGGCGAACCTGCCGCCCGCAGCCGCCAGCGGGCCATCGAGCGGCGGATTCGCGACGCCAAATTCCACGAGGACAAAAACTTGAGTGACTTCGATTGGAAGTTCAACGCCCCGGCAATCGACCGTGCGCAGATCGAGCAGTTGGCCACCGGCGAGTTCGTTCGCCGCGGGGAGAACCTTGTGATGGTCGGCCAAAGCGGCGTGGGAAAGAGTTTTCTCTTGCAAGCGATTGCCAAGCGCTTGTGTGAGTTGGGATATCGCGTGCGTTACACCACCAGCGCCGCGTTGTTGGATGACTTGCGCAAGGCGTTGGCCGAACAAAGCCTGCCTTGCCGCGTCCGTTATTGGGCGCGGTTCGACCTGGTGATCATCGACGAATTCGGCTTCGACCGCATCGAACGCGGGGAGTGCCCCCAGGCCGCCAACCTCTTCTACAAGGTCATTGACGCTCGCAGCCGCAAGCGTTCCACCGCCCTGGCCACCAACATCGACTTCGAGGCGTGGAGCGACTACCTGGGCGATCCGCCCCTGGCCATGGCCTTCCTGGACCGCGTGGTCGATGGAGCCGTCCTCCTGAAGATCCGTGGCAAGTCGTACCGCGCCCACCGGGCTAAGAAGCCGCCCAATCCGCCCAACCCCGACGCCACGTAACCGCCTCGCCGCTTCCGCTTTCATGCCCGGCATCGACTATCGCCAGCTTCGCCGACTCGTCTCCATGACCGAGATCTTGGAATGGATCGGCTTCCAACCGACCCGGCGGAGAGGTCCCCAGCTTCGCGGCCCCTGTCCTATCCCCGGCTGCCCGTCGGCTTCCGCCCTCGACTTCTCCGTCCAGCTTGATCGGCAAGTCTATCAGTGCTTCGCCTGCCACGGCCAAGGCAATGCCCTTGATCTTTGGGCAGCCGTGCAGCGTCTCCCCCTCCACCCCGCCTCTCTTGCGCTCTGCCACGCCGCCAACATCACCCCGCCGTGGCTCCCATCCCCCCGCCAATCTCACCCTGTTCCATTCCACGCCCCATCGCGTAACCGCTGACCCGGCGCACTTCCGCCGCGAAAGTGGCTCCCTTTCTGGCCGCGACCGACATCGAAAAGGATCAGAAGCTTCGGGAGATCGCCCAAACAAGGATGGAGGCGTTCGGCACACCTGAGCGGCGTGTGTCGCCGCTCCGGAAACTGAAGCTCAATAGCGTCGTCGAAGGCGACTGTTTGGAACTGATTCCGTTGTTGGCCAACCAGTCGATTCACTGCGTGGTAACCAGCCCGCCATACGGCGAGCAGAAGAAGGAATATTATCCGGGCGTACCGGAGCGGCTGTATCCTGAGTTCACCGCCCGGTGGATGGAACTTCTCCGTTCCAAGCTCACCGAGGATGCTTCTGTGCTGATCGTGATCGACACCACCGTGGATCGGGGAGTTGTCAGCGACTACGTGCTGCAAACTCAACTGCTGCTTCGGGACCATGGCTGGAAGCAGCACCGAACGCTTTTCTGGCACAAACCGGACACCTATCCTCTAGGCCACAAGGGCTGGCCCCGGCACTGCTATGAGGAAATTCTGTGGTTCTCGAAGACGGACAAGCCGTTCTGCGATCCCATGGCAAACGGCACGCCACGGGAACGGCTCACCGTCAGTGGCTATGCCTACTCCCAATGGTCTGCCGGAACCGAGAAGGAGAACGCCGTTGCTCGCATGGGCGACGTGCTCACAGTCCCCATCAACGAGAGCGAGAAGGGAATCCCACACCCGGCGAAGTTCCCTGCTGCCGTTCCGGAGGCGCTTATCAAGACGTTCTGTCCACCGAAGGGCTGTGTCCTCGATCCATTCTGCGGCTCAGGAACGACACTATTAGCCGCACGACAGCTAGGCCGGACCTTCTATGGTTTCGACCTCCTGGCTGAGTACGTCGCCCTTGCCAGAGATCGCTTGGCAAATAAGAGGAACGGCAAGGCGGCAAGGAACGTCGTGTGACGGCGGGTTTGGTGCAGAAAACCACGTGCCTCCTCATTCAGCCTACTCGTGGAAGCGGCTGGCGAGGGCTATTAGTACCCACAGCCAAGCCGATGCGGGTTAGTAGCGGCAGCGATGAGGCTGGGCGGTTCCATGGGACTGCCCAGCCTCTTGCTCTACCTGCCG
>Ga0334892_1002083_pt1 | contig 15121 bp, 18 predicted proteins | sample GraSluR3_MG_4_FD_207213 | JGI IMG/M metagenome (GOLD analysis project Ga0334892, IMG submission 207213) | Sludge microbial communities from methane-producing bioreactor in Wageningen University, Netherlands - Granular Sludge_15_04-R3 | ecosystem: Engineered > Bioreactor > Anaerobic >...
TTTCTATCTAAAAATATTATATCATAAAACCCGAGCCGACGCAACGTAAAGTCGCATGGATTCGGGCTTTTTCGATACTTTTTTATTAATTTTTTTATTTAGGTGGAAAAATCACAGGAAGTTCAGAATAAACAAAAAAAAGAATTTTTTAGTGACACTTTTGCTTCCAATCTTTGTCGTTGTTCTTGGTATATTCGCAAACTATATTAGTCAACCTTCGTTTAATGTCGGCGTCTTAAAGGCCCATCAAAACATTATGGCAGAAAGTGTTATACAAGCATTAAAAGATACAAAAGGAATTGCCGTCGAATTTGCACATCATGACACCCTTCAATCAGATATAATCATTGGAAAATATAGCGCTGTTGTAGAATTTTCGGACAAAGATAACTTTGAGCTTTATTCGGTTAAAGATCAGGACACTTTGAATAATTTGGATACTTTGATAAATAGCTATATAAAATCTCCTGTCCCTATTGACATCAGTACTTTACAGGAGCCAACATTAGGTCTTGCCCAAAGAACAATTGCATTTATTGTGTTATTCCTGATGATCACTTCAACAGTAACCGCTTCACTGATTATAGAAGATAAAAACTCGGGAACATTTCAAAGATTTTTATATTCCCCACAAAAATCAAGAACTTACATTATAGGGAATATTTTGTTTAATTTTACAATCACTTATTTTCAGTTTTTTGTTTCAATAACAATGATTACATTATTTAAACTTGATATCGGTATCTCTTACCCTAACCTATTATTCATGGGTATTTGGATTGTTGCACTAACGACCTCTTTTGGAACTTGTATCGCGTCACTATTTAAGAAAGAAATGTATGCAAATTTATCTTCGACTTGTATTGCATTGATTCTATCGTTGATAGGAGGCACTTTTATCCCGTTTGATAAGATGCCCTCCCTTTTACAAAACGCAAGCGTCATAAGTCCTATCCGTTGGTTCATTAGTGCAACATCTTATATGGAACAGGGAAATGGATGGTTCTCCGGAACAAATTTTATTGTCATTCTATCCCTTTTTATTATTGCTTTGTTTATCATCGCAAATATGAATAATATAGGAAGTGAAAAACAATAATATTCCTCACCTATTAGCGAACATCTGTTATAAAATGCATGACTGATTTACTTTCAAGAATCTCGTTCAGATGTTCTTGATAAAAATTTGGAAAAGCATGATAGTCTTGAATCCGGTCCATTGGCAACCAATACATTTCTTCTTTAATTCCATTCGTATAACTGTTACTTTTTAACTTCATATTTCCTTTTGGTTTCATCAAATAATAATATGCAATCTCATGACAATCATAGCCTAAAAGACTTCCTGTTCCGGTGAAAAAGTTTTCATGAACAAAGGCAAGCCGGTCAATATCATAATCAATACCTGTTTCTTCGAGAACTTCTCTTTTAATTGCATCTTCTGATTTTTCACCCAAATGGACACCTCCACCGATGGAGTAATAGTAGTTATCTATATCATTTTTGGCAAATAATACACATCCTTCTTCGATAATAATGGCCGCAGCCCGATAGCGGAACCAATGGCGTCCGTGCGTCCAACCACAATCCAAACTTTTTCTGTTTTTCTTAAAATAATCGTCTCGAAGCAAACCATACCAGGCCGAATCACAGATACCTTGATTGTTCCAATCTGTCCCTCTTAAGGTCCCTTCATAGATAAGACCACTTTTAAGCATAACGCGACCAGAACCACTATTTACCGGGTCATGTCTTGAATCAATACGATTTACACCGACTTCTTCCATGAAAAAACGAATGACCTCTGTCAGAGCTTCTGTCATAATACCACAACCCCACCAGGGCTTTCCTAGGGCATATCCAATATGAACCGATTCCACCTTTTCTTCATAGCGAGCTACACCGATGGTTCCGATCAGCTGTTTTTTGTCTTTTAATTCAATACCCCAATCATAATATTGGTCACTTTCGTATCCTTTTTGTAGACTTTGTATATACTTATATGAAACTTCTTCTGAGCTATGGGATGGCCAGATAAGATAACGAGTAACCTCATCATCACTGGCCCAATTGCGATACATATCCGACGCATCAGTAAGCTCTATACGTCGCAAAATCAATCGTTTTGTTTCTAATCGTCGTGTTCCTAAGTGCTGCATGATGTTTGCTCCTTCCTATTTTGCATATACCCCTTGGTACTCGGTCGGCAATAATCGGGCAATACGCTCCATAATATTTTTGGTTGCCATTTCTTCATATGTCTTTTTATCTTGATCTTTGTCTTTTTTTGTCAAGTTGAATTGCTCTCCAATATGCACGTGTACTGAGGCGTGATGAAATACTTCACCACTCATATCCCCCTTGTGATTAATCGGAAGTAATTGTTCAGAACCGTAGATTCCAATAGGAACTATAGGTGCTCCTGTCATTCGTGCAATAAGCAAAATTCCTTTTTTGGCCTTAATCATACTCCCAGTTCGACTCCTCGTCCCTTCCGGAAATATCAATATGTTTTCACCGCTTTTTACCAAACGGATAATTTTCTTAAGCCCTTCATGATCTGCACTATCCGGTACGATGTGGGTTGTCTTAACCACATTCATTCCGATATTGGTCACTGAATTCTCTGACAGTTTGACACCTGCTACAAAAGTCGGATCTGCCAAACGCAGCACTCGATTAAGAACTAATCCATCCGCATTGCTCAAATGATTGCATACAAAAAGAGTTGGCGTACGCATTTTCTCAAGATGCTCTGCTCCGCTAACGTGAATGTTGGCGTATTTATTTAAATATCTATCCACCAGTTTTTTTGAGGCGTACGTCACGAACCGCTCCGGCAATAGATGTATGATCTTAGCTATAACTGGGTGTATCATGTCTTGCTCCTTCCAAAGAAATAATATGTATTATTTTATCTGAAAATGGAGTAAAACACCAGCAAAAAAAGTCCCAAAACTCTAGTTATCTAGAATCTTAGAACTTCCATTAGAGGAGGAGACGAGAAATACTAGTCCGTCCAATCAATCCAGTGACTCCCCACCGTTCCTGTACTATGTCCTGCATAACGACCATGATAGTCTGAGCCTCCGGAAAGTCGTAATTGATTGTCCCTTGCTATCTCTTGGATCAAAAGCTGTTCCTTATGTGTCACTCCAGGGTAGTTCACTTCAATGGCCTCTAACCCCGCTTGACACAGTTCCATTACAGCTTCCAAATTACCATATAAGGTGGGATGTGCCAGAACCGGAATAGCACCGGCTTTTTTGAGAGCTTTTACGGCATCAATATGGCTTGGATAATCAATCTGCATTTGCAAAGGACCATTATTTTTAAACATTTTATTATAGAAGTCTCCGTAATAATCATCTGCATATCCTTTATTTATTAGAACTTCCATAATATGTTGTTTATAGATGGCTTTTCTTTTTCGCATGTCAATTAAGTCTCCTATGGAAACATTATAACCTAGTTCTGCTAGAATGTTAATCTGTTGCTCACTATTGGCTTGACGTGCCTTGGATACATGATCAATCATGGTTTCTAGTGTTCTACAACCGGTTTCAACATATAGACCTACGATATGGCATGGCCTGTTTCTACCATAGTCATATGCGCTGACTTCAACACCGGGAACATAGGTTAACTGATACTGTTTTGCAAGTGCACTGTATTCTTCTCTACCGATTAATGTATCATGCTCTGTTATAGCGAGTAGCTCAACTCCATTTTCTTTAGCCAACTGAAATACCTGCTCCGGTGTATCGCTGCAATCTGTGTTGTTCGTATGTACATGAAAATCTGCCTTCATATTGAATCATCTCCTTACTTGTGACGAATTTACTCAACCACAATACTTTTTTGTCTTAAATGATTAATCATCAGCTCCATTAAAAATGCTGTCAGGAAAATCAATAATACACCAAATCCCTGAACTGCATACTCTCCCGCTCGTGAGGCGTTGTTAATGGCTGAACCTATCGTACCCGGGACTCCTGCTGCAGGACCAATGACTACTGCGACGCCAAAATTAATTTCATTTCGTATAGCAACCCATGAGATAATTTTAGTAAAAGAAGAAGGTAAAACTGCTCCAAATACAATCTGATGCCAATTGGCGCCTGTGGCTTTTAAAGCTTCAATGGTGCCTTCATCCACTTCCTCAAATACCTCTGCGAAAGATTTGGTGAAAAAAGCTATGGTGTGAAAGAACATTCCCACAACCGCAGTGGTGGATGTAAGTCCATACCCTGCAACAAATATGAGTACCCATATAATCGTGGGCACTGCTCTAATCAAGGATGCAACGGAACGAATTAGATTAGGGGCCACTCCTTTAGTTAAGTTTTTTGCAGCAAATAGACCTAAAACCAACCCTCCGACGCAACCGAGAATAGTCGTTACCAGCCCTAGAGAAAGGGTACTTAACAAATTGGTAAACATCTCAAACTTCATTGAATTCTCAACTAAGTCAAATCTAAAAAAATTGGTTATAATGCGCATTGCAACTTCCGCTTGAAAATCTTCCCAACGATATTGTATCCTGAAAAATACCGTAAAGATGGTTACTGCAACAAAAACGCAGATAATAACCGTCATGAGAATATCGGCTCGATCCGGTTCTTTCAATTTAGGTCTTCCAAAAAGATTCTTTCTTACTTGAGAGTTACTCCTTTTACTGACTAATAATTCTGAATCACTCATTATAATATCCTCTTTCTTATATACATGGATAATTGATCAAACGATATAATCACCACAACCACCACAATAACCGCCCCCGATAGTTGATCAAAACGACGGTAATGCTTGAAAATCCCAATCAAGTGCCCAATACCACCTCCGGCCAACATACCGATAATTGTCGCCGAGCGAATGTTCAACTCAATAGAATAAAGGGCCCAAGAAATAAACGTCGGTAGTGTTTCCGGGATAACTGCTTGTGTAATAATCTGCCAATAACTCGCACCTGTAGCTTCTAAAGCTTCAATGCTATTGGGATTGGTCTCATCAATCATATCACTAAACAATCTGGCATTAAAACCAAACGTACCGATGGTCATTACCAATAATGCTAAAAATTCACCAAACCAGAAAGCCATCAATAAGATGATTGCCCAAATGGTTGCCGGCACATTACGCATAAACGTAGCAAAGCCTCTTACTATAAACTTTAAAACAACATTTTTCCCCGTTCGTTTTGACATAGTAAGGGCTGCAAGATAAGCCAAAAATGAGCCGATAACGCCTGCTGATATGGACAAAAGAATGGTTACAAAAATAGCTTCAATCAACTTAGCTGATTCTTTAAAACTAACCGGAATATACAATTCAAAAAACCTGGTCAAGGCCTTCGGGGCATTTACCACAACGCCAATCATATCAAAATCAATAAATATGTTGGCAAGGTAAAAGATAACAATAAAAAGTAGTGCAATCAATATATCTCTAACACGTTTAACTTTAAAATATTCATGGGGATTCTCTTGAAAATATGCGTCATTATGCCAGAATTTCATCTATTTTCGCTCCATATATTTTCTCTATATAAGCATCGGTAAGCTTATCCGGTGAATCGTTAAAGATTATCTCACCATTACTCATACCAATGATTCTATCCGAATAATTCATTGCAACATCCACTTGATGTAAATTCACAAGACATGGAATCCCCATAGATTGACTAATGTCTTTTAAATACTCCATAATGACTTTGGATGCCTGTGGATCTAATGAAGCAATAGGCTCATCACACAAGATCATTTTGGGATCTTGAATTAATGCTCTAGCAATGCCCACCCTTTGTTTTTGTCCCCCTGATAAATGAGAACATCTAAAAAACTTTCGTTCTTCAAGTCCTAGCTTATCCAATAATTCCATGGCTCTGCCTACGTCTTTTTTACTAAATAGAGCTAAAGCTCCTTTAACTGTGGAATAGTAACCCATCCTTCCATGTAATACATTTTCAAGTGCTGTTAAGCGATACACCAAATTATAATGCTGAAAAATCATACCAATCTGTTTTCTAGCTTGCAATAATCTCTTTTTTGATAAACCGACAATCTCTTCATTATTAAATAAAATACTGCTACCCTCATTAGGTTCAATCATTCTGTTAATGCAACGTAGAAGCGTTGATTTACCGGCCCCACTGGGGCCGATAATTGAGACTAACTCTCCTTCATGCAAATCAAATGATACATCTATGAGTGCTTTCGTTTTTTCTTCATATGTCTTTGATAGATTCTGGGTTCTAAGTACAATAGTTGACATAACGAAATCTCCTCCATCTGTCGTTTTGACAGGATCTCTTACTCTTCACCTTGATACATAATTTCCAAGAAATTGTAAAAACTAGGTTCAACTGCTACAAATCGATCTTCCATTGATAAACTTTCATCAGAATCTTCCGCGGCTTCACTAAACATACCTTCCACTGCATTTTCAGGTGTTAGCGCTTCAAAGTGTTCTATCAAAGCATCAATATGTTCTTGCTCCATATAATCTTTATTAACCCAATAAGGACCGTTTGGCACAATTGTTTGAGCTATCACATGGATATTTTCCATATTGTCTCCGGCATATTCACAGCAGAACGCACCCGCATATACTTTTTTGTTAACAATTAGTTCAACGGATCCCGGATGATTACCACCAAATTGAATCTCTGAGAAAATACCGCCTTCTGCTTCAGGTAATTCAAATATTTGCTTTCGCTCAGTAATGTCACTAGATCCATCCGGACCAAAGGAATTCCATAAAGTCGTTGTCGGTACCAAACGTCCTGAGGTCGACGTTGCCGACACAAATGAGAACGCTTTGCCCTTTAATGACTGAAGTGCTTCTGCTTCACTCATACCTTCAAAATCACCTTTGTTATCAATGTGGGTACCGATATATGCCGGATATCCACCTTCACTAGATACACCATTTGGTGCTTGAATGAATAAAGGGATTACATTGGGGTTTTCTAAATGAGCTTTGGTATACGTTGCCCCGGATGGTGTTCCGATGTGTGCTGTTCCTGATAGAATAGATTCTGATACCACTGAATAATCATCTGCAGATACATACTTCACTGTGGCATTAAACGGTTCTAATGCTTTGTTCATTTCTTCGATTACATACTTCGTGCCATCTGTCATTTGACCGCCGTCATTTGGTAAAGATACAAAAACGTACTCTGTTGCTTCTTCTTTGCTGCAACCTGCTAAACCTGCTACTGCAACAACCACTACTAGTAATAACATTAATACTCTTTTCATTTGAATTTTCCTCCATCTTTTTCCATGTTAAATTGTCTATCGCATAAACCAGACATAAACTCTATGTCATGGAAAATACCAAGCATTGTTGTTCCGCCTTGCTTCAATTTTTCAATCAACTCTCTTACTTTTAGCTTTGACGCTTGATCTAAAGAGGCGGTCGGTTCATCGAGTAATAATAACCTCGGTTTCTTAATCATTGCTGCTGCTACATTAAGTCGAAGTTTTTCACCGCCTGAAAAATTCACGGGATAACTGTCCCAAAGCTCTTTGTCGAGTTCAAAATGACTGAGCATACTCACCGCTTCTTCCCTTGCAACTTCAAGGGTATGGCCCATCTCTAAAACTGCTGTTTCAACGATTTCTCTGGCTGTTGTTCTTGGCATCACATTTAAAAACTGCGAGACATAGCCGATTTCATATTTTCTCAAATAGATGATCTGTCGTTCTGTCGCGTCATATAGATTCATATAACCAAAGCGCTTTGAATCGTAATAAATCGCTCCAACATCCGGCAAATAACTGCGATAGATGCTTTTTAAAATCGTCGATTTTCCTGAACCACTTTTTCCTGTGATACCTACAAACTCCCCTTCATTAAGGGTCAAACTAATTCCATGACAGGCATGAATATGACGATTTAGATTATGTAGTTTAAAAGATTTTCCAAAGTTTTCTATTTGAATTAATGGTTTGTTAGCGACCGCTTCCATAAAATTGCTCCTTTACATGGTGTTTTTTTACAAACGATTCAATATCTCCTCGAAAATCATAGAAGTTTTCTTTAATTTTTTCGTAGGACCAATCCCACCAGGCAATTGCCTGTAGGTCTTCTATGATTTCCGGTGAAAATCGATAACGAATAATCTTTGCCGGATTTCCTACTGAAATGGCATAAGCCGGCACATCTTTTGTCACGACAGAGCCTTGTCCAATCACTGCACCGTTGCCAATCTTTACCCCGGGTTTTATTAGGGCACCATGGCCTAACCAAGTATCATGGCCAATGGTGGTAATTCTTGAAGCTCTTTTTATAAAAAACGCCTCATCGTCTTCTTCAGCAAAGCCAAACATTTTACTTCTGTAGGTAAAATGATGGAGGGTCGGTCGATCCATTGGATGATCCGTTGCACCGACTCTTACACTGGCTGCAATGTTGGAGAATTTGCCCACCTGCGCATTTTGAAAGATACAATTGCTCCCTGCATAAGAATAATCTAAGAAAACGGTGTTTTGCATCACACTGTTAGGACCTAATTCGCAATAGCTTCCTAATTCTGAACCTATTACAAGACAGCTTTCATCAATGTTTGGTTCTTGAGTTAGTCGTTTAGTCATATCCTTACCTATACCTTGTCTTGAAAACATGGGCACCTTCAACAAAGCATGAAGTAATGACAGGAAAATCATTTTCTATTTTTTCAATAATAAGTAAGTCTGCTCTTTTTCCGATTTCAATGGAACCGACTTGATCATCTATATTGACTGCTCTCGCAGGATTCAAAGTAACTAAGTTAAACATTTCATGGAGAGGACAACCAAAGTCATTATGCATTTTATAGACCGAGTGCAACAAGGCTGCCGGATAATAGTCACTGCATAAAATATCAATAATCCCTTCATTAATAGCATCATGAGCGGTTAGATTCCCTGAATGAGATCCTCCAAGCAATACATTGGGTGCCCCTGCCATGGTGTAAAGACCTTCTTTGTGGGCGTGTCTTGCAATGTCTAAGGTAATGGGGAACTCTGAAATTGTTGTTCCAAAGACTTTAATGGCATCTATTTTCTCGATAGAATCATCATCATGGGAAGCAATGGCCACATGATGCTTTTTTGCAATTGCAGCAATACGTCCACAATCATCATGGCTTAGCTTGGGGACATTCCTCCGCTTCGACAAGACTTCTTCAAATTCATCATCGGATAATCGGCTTCCATACTGTCTCGATAGCTTCTTGTAAGCTTCGATGTCTGAAAACTGACCTTGTCCGGGTGTATGGTCCATAAATGAAAGCATATCCACTTTTCCCGCTTCAATATAGGCGATTAAGTCATCAACACTATTTACATTATCCACTTCAAATCTAGCATGGAAACGATGGCGAATTAAGTGCCTTTGCTCATGGGTATTTGCAATTAAATCAATAAATTTTTCCACATTTTCTTTTCTTCTTATGGGCTTGTCATCTGCTTGCATTAATTTGTACAAACTCAAAGAATGAAACATCGTCGTAACGCCATGGGTTAATAACTCCCTTTCAGCTTCTCTTAAGGCTAATGAAAAATTCATTAAAGAAGTAGGTCGTGGTGCTGTTATGTGTTCAATATAATCTGCATGTATATCTATAAAGCCCGGTGCAACATGCCCACCTCTTGCATCAATGACTTCGACGGATTGATCTTGTGGCGTATACTGACCGCTAGGGATAATGTTATCGATTAAATTCTCATAGATAATCAAATCGTATCCTTCTAATATTTTATTGGGTAACACGAGTTTGCCATTAGTTACAACTTTCATAATGACTCCTTAATCTATAGTAGAGAGTGAACGAGTTTCTGCGTATAAGAATGTTGGGGGTCTTCAAGAATTTGATCCGTTAATCCTGACTCCACAATACAGCCATCTAACATTACAAGTGTCCTGTCTGCTAACATCCGAATAACACCAAGATCATGTGAAACCACAATCATGCTAATGCCCAAATCTCTCTGTATCTGTTTGATTAAATCCAGAACATTAGCCTGCACCGATAAGTCCAAACCCGTGGTCACTTCATCTAAAAAGAGTATAGGCGGATTGTTCGATAGGGCCTTAGCAATTTGCACCCTTTGTTGCATACCGCCTGAAAAATGGATAGGAGCGTCATGTCTTCTATAGGTTTCAATGGCGACTATGTCCAACAATTCATTGGCTCTCTCCGTCATATGACCTACATGGCGATTACCTGCTGCAATCAACTTTTCAGCTACATTTGACAGGGTTGAAAAATGCATTTTTAAACCTAAAAACGGATTTTGATAAACCATTCCAAATAGGTGGTCTTTTAAATACCGCATTTGCTGGGAGCTGGAATCAAATATATTCACATCACCGGATTCAAATAAACTGACCCTAACATCTCCTCCTGAAATCTCTTGGTCAAAATACAAGCAGCGAACAATGGTTGACTTTCCTGAACCGCTTTCACCTACAACGCCGAGGATTTCGCCTTTATATAAGTCAAAAGATATATCTCTACACGCATAGATTGTCTGACAATGAGGGCAATAATTGCGATTTAATACAGACGGATTTTCTTTACATTTTTCGCAACCTTCACCATATTGTTTAGTCAACTTCTCTACACTTAAGATTTTTTCTTCAAAATCTAACATACCTCTTCCTCCTGACTATTTAACCTTTTTAGACAATCGCTGGTGTCATTGCACTGGTAAATCACGGTGTCATGCTCTGTATCTTCTATTTCATCAAAATAGACCTCTGTAGCGCCACATAGATGACAAACTCTACCTGTTTGATCTTCGAGTTCAAAAGGATAGTCTTCAAAAGCTAAGGACTTAACTTCCGTGTAAGGCGGTACTGCATAGATTTTTTTCTCCCGTCCGGCTCCAAGAAGAATTAAGGCTTCACTATGATTTAATTTCAAATTATCATATTTAGGGATTGGGCTGGGACTCATCACATATCGATTATGAACAAATACAGGATGAGAAGCCCCTGTCACCATCGCACCAAATTTCATGATTTTATCAAATAACACGAGCCAAGCACCGCTGTAATCTCCATCTGCATGAAGCCGCTTCGTCTTATATTCACTGGACTCCACATATCTAAGCGGCTCCGGCATGGGAACTTGTAATACAATAATCTGCCCCTTTTTCAAAGCTTGTTCAGGAATTCTATGTCGTGACTGAATCAAGGTGGCTTCTCCAGTCACGATGGTTTCTTTGATACCGGTAGTTTTACGTATCAAGTTCTTTATACTCACTGCATTAACAGATTCATCTGTTCCTTGATCGATGACTTTAATGATGTCTTTTTTTGTTACCAAAGAAAAAGATAATTGTAATCCACCGGTTCCCCAACCTCTTGCAATGGGCATTTCTCGACTGGCAAACGGTACTTGATAGCCGGGAATTCCAATAGCTTTTAGTGTCGCTCTTCGCACAACTCTTTTTGAGCCTTCATCAAAGAAGGCAAAATTGTATTGATCTTTCATTATAGACCCTCCTTTTGAGTTTTTCTCACGCTATCAAGTTCTGCCTGGAAGGTAACATAATGGGGCAATTTTAAATGAGAGATAAATCCGGTCGCTTCAACAGAATCGATATGATAAAGAACAAACTCTTCATTATGAGTTGGCACATTCGACGGTTCTTCTAGACAGCGATCCAAAATACTCATGGCAATGGCTTTGGTTTCGTTTTGACCAAAGCATATACCATAGCCGATATCTAATCTTTGCTCTTTCATACCATCCGGCTTCGTAATGGATGTAGGTATGATGGATTCCACTTCAGTCACGCGAACAGAACCGATATAATAACTATTGTCCGGAGAATTTGTTTCATCAAAAGGTGAGTCAATATAAATCGGTAATTCGCCGACTCTTAATTCGCCGACTGTGGGGTGAACGGACCCAAACCCTCTTAAGGATGCATAGCCAAGAGCTGTAACTGCACCGGTTTGGCCTCTCGTCAATATTTGTAAGCGTTCACTGCGAGTGGTTGGAAATTTAAGCGCTTCTTTGGTAATATCTTCCGGTTCTTGGTTATTGTTCTCATGAATAATGGCAATACCTTCTTTTCTTAAATAGTCCATGACCTTTGGCACCCTTATCGCAGTAGGACTATCTTCTACTATAGGGAGTTTAGCTACCGAACGTTGGTAATCTTCTAACCAATGGTTCACATAGTCTTTTTCCTTTTCTTCTTCTCTTAATCCAAAATCAATTAATCGATGGGTGTAGTCATAGGAAGCGCCTAAGATTTGACCGCCGGGTATATCTTTAAAACTAGCCGATATTCGTCTAACAACAGCCATTTCTTCACTTTCTACAATACGGCTGTAATGTTTTCTCGGCAAAGTAGACCGGAATGCTCTCAGCAAAAACACCACTTCTTCCGGATTACCTTCTGCTTGCTTAATGGCAATGGCTGCAAGTTCTTCATCGTACAAAGATGCTTCACTCATCACTTGGTCGATTAATCCTCTCATACCACTTTCGATTTCTTTTATTTTAATAAGTTTACCTTTTTTAAGGCGTTCGTATTTTAGTCGTTTAACTGATTCTTCAATGGCTTTTTGACCACCTTTTACTGCTACATAAGCCATTACTTACCTCCTTGTGTTACTGTTGTCGTTCTTGGCAAAGCCATTAGCTGCTCCTTGGCATCTACTAAATAGATTTCAATACCCAAGGGAAATTCTTTGTTTTTTTCAGCTCTTATAAGATTCCAATCTTCAAACCCTTGAATTTGAGCCTGCTTTACACCATCGATTCCGGGACCTAAAAGCCGGTAACTGTCACCTTCATTCAATGCTTCTACTTCACAGATGATCGTTGCAGACAGATGAGGATCGATGAGCGTCCCCACTTTAACTGTTTTAAAGGCCTCTTGCTTTTCCTTAATTGAAGCTGTTCTTCTTATAAAAATAAAATCTGCCTTTTCCATGGATTCTTCTTTTGAGTAAGTCATGCGCTTGATTAAATGAGTAATCTCTTTATCCGCATCATCAATGACACAAAATGTCACTTCTGCGTCTAATAACATAAACGCGAGTAATAATAAGGTCCTACTCAGTTCTGTTTCAATTTGATTGTGTTTTACATATTCTTCTAAATTAACCACATCACCAGGATAACTATTGGCAAGAACTAATTCTCTGTACGCCTCTGCTACATCATGCACTAAGTCAATCATTAGGACTTTACCTCCTCATCCAGTGTAATGAAATCCACTTTTGTTTTTAATACATTGGCAACGACTTTCTTTTCTTTCTCTCTATGATGTTCACCAATCTCTTGAATCATATGATCTAACTTATTAACCGCCTCCAACTCACTGTTATATGCTGCATCAATAATTGCCAAATGATAGGCTTTTTGGGGATGTGATCCTTGAATAATCCCAAGACCAATTACCTCATCAATCATTACCTTACACTCTGTCACAAACACTTCTCCCAAATAAAACAAATGCTTCATGGCACTTTCTCGCATTTTAATCATCACCAATCCACCACTGGGCTCTTCTAGTATTTTGACTGTATGCGTCTTTGTGATTACCATACTGAGATTTTTCAAAGTTTCCAGACCACATATTGCAAGAATTTCGGTTCTTTCTTTTCTAGTCATTTAATTACTCACTTTCCTTTATTTCTTGATATCTCGATTATATCTTGGCGCCAAGTTCAGTGAAATTAAGCTTGTGTAAGCTTTGGTTAAATCTATGTACATAGATACCTTTGATAAAAAAACGCAAAAAAAAGACTAGCTTCATTACTGACTACTTTAAGTCAGTGTCTGAACTAATCCGACACACAAATCGATCTCCTCGATAAATGATTTTGGTCACTTCTAATATTTCTCGCGTCTCTCGATCGAAACACTGGGTCTCCAAAATAAGTATGGGCACGAGACTGGGACATTCTAATATTTCTCTTTCATATTTTGTTGGCAATAACGTTTGTAGATTTGACTCTTTATAATAGAATTCTTTAAAACCATGGCTATCATAGTAGTCAAACATAGACGTAATCCGGTGACCGTCTTCACGAATATTTTTCAAAATCTTATCCGTTACATAAGAAATATGAAGAGCTGCAGGTTCATTGTCAAGAATTCTTAATCTAGATATTTTATAAATTCTTTCTTTTTCAGTTGCACCAAGCTTCTCTCTTAATTTTGGCACCCGTTCTAATTCAACAAACTGGATATTTTTTGTATTAAGATTATATCCTCTTTTTTTCATTTTCGTCGTAAAACTTTCATCACCGGTAAGTAATAGTTCGATTTTAGACTGTTTGGATTTGTAAAATCTGCCTTTCCCTTGGACTGCATAAATGTAACCCATTTCCGTTAATCGCTCATAGGCTTTTCTTACATCATGCCTTGTAGCATTGTACTTAAAGGCTAAATTGTTTTCACTTGGCAACTTTTCGTCTGGTCTATACTCTCCATTAGAGATATCCCTTATAATGTCATCTAGAATTTCAAACACCTAAGATTCCCCCTTTTGATACTCAGTCTTGATATTCTTCTAATTCACAAGGACATTTACCTGCTGTAAAAGTAGCTTCATTATCAATCGTTGCCTTATACTCATCAAAACCGAAACTTACATAATACAGTTCCTTAAAGTCATTCTCCTTTAGTTGATTAAAGGCTTTTCCACTTCTTAACCCGCTATAACACATCAAATAAATGGGTGTATTTTGATATTTTTTTCTTTCTAAATAGCGCAATAAATTAACCCCTTCATCATCATAAGGTACATTAACGGCATTACTTAAGTGAGAAGTTTCATAGTCTTCTCTGTCTCTTAGGTCCATGACAACAATCTCTGTTGTCTCTTCTGTAATGTATTGTGTCTCATCTAAAATCATCGTTAATGCTTCCGGCGTAACAACAACTTCATAATTTCCATTACTACCACTAAGAACTTCCATAAAAGAAAGCCCCAATAAAATAATAGCAATTATGCTAAATCCAATAGCCATTTGATTATTTCTCGTTTAGGACAGCACCCATACGCGTTTGAACATCACCAGTACACATGTTAGCATCACCTTTGAAAAAAATCGAATTCACATAAAAGCATCACCAATTCGCACAAAAGCATCACTT
>Ga0334892_1002088_pt1 | contig 15090 bp, 17 predicted proteins | sample GraSluR3_MG_4_FD_207213 | JGI IMG/M metagenome (GOLD analysis project Ga0334892, IMG submission 207213) | Sludge microbial communities from methane-producing bioreactor in Wageningen University, Netherlands - Granular Sludge_15_04-R3 | ecosystem: Engineered > Bioreactor > Anaerobic >...
TCATCGCTATGTGGAGTGCAGCTGAGCCGGAGAGAGTTCGCCTGCTGGATGGAGCGACGACGTGGTTCTGGGGGGCGCTTGGAGGTGGAGTGGCGTGGTCGCCCGACGGCATGCGGTTCACGTCCGTTGATGAGCAGGGCGTGTTCAAGATCTGGCAGCGGGAGTGAGTTGGGCTTAGAACAACGGTTTATAGAATCCTCATGACCCTGGGAGGTGCGGTGTGCTAAGTCGAACGCGTTGGCTGATGCCGTTGGCACTTGCTGCGCTCTGGGCGGCATCGCCAGCAGCCCGGGCACATTCTACACGCCCGGCAAACGAGGCGTGGACCTGCTGCGGCGAGCACTGGAGGGAGATCCGGCAGACATCCGCAAGCCGCCCAACCACCGGGAACTAAGCCTGCTGTTTCTGAATCACCTGCTGCAAATAAATGACTTCCGGGTGGCGGTAACGGTGGCGGCGCGGGATAATGATCTGCGGGACGAAGATGTCACCATATTCTTCTTGATGACAAACGCACGGAATCATTAGCGAGGTCGAAAGTGCTGTTTTTAATCTGCGTCACTCGCTCGGACAGTCTCGGATATCAACCTGCCGCCTTCTAACAGAAATACCTCGTCGCACAATAGCCGAGTTTCGACTTCGTCGTGGCTGGTCAGTAGGATCGTGACGCCTTCGTCCTTGAGGGCCTTCAATAGCGCGTGCACGTCCTTTACACCCTGTACGTCGATGCCCCGCGTCGGCTCGTCGAGCACGAGGAGCTTCGGATGCTCCATGATAGCCTGCGCTAGCCCCAAGCGCTGTCGCATGCCGGTCGAATACTGGCGCACCGGTCGCCGGTCGTCTGGATCGAGGCCGACGCGCCGAATAGCGGCGCGGACTTCATCTGGTCCAATTTGACGGCGGATCATCGCCAGCAACTCCAGGTTCCTCCGCCCGCTGTGGTGTGGCAAAAAGCCCGGCGCGTCAATTAGCGCGCCGGTGTGGTCAGGAAATTCGCGGTCTTTGCCAATCACCTGACCAAAGACGCGGACTGTTCCATTGGTTGGAATCACCAGTCCGCACACGATCCGCAATAGCATGCTTTTTCCGGCGCCGTTTGGGCCCCGGATGCCGTAGATCGCGCCGGCAGGCACGTCGAGGGAAACGTCTTCGAGAATAAGGCGGTCGTGTATTTTCTTTGAGACAGCGTCGAGCTGGATAACGAACATGAGACAAGTCCTCTTACGTATGATGAGCGCGGTGACTAAAAATATCAAGCCGGACAATACTCTTGAAGCTCACTGCGAGCAATACCGCGAGCAACGTAGTGTTGTAAAGCAGCGACCAAGTAATGGAAAAGTCAGCTTGCGCGTCGTAGAGCGTGTGCCAGGTCAGGATCGACTGCGTGCCAGGCAGCCAGCGGGCGGGAACGAGCCGGCTCATGCCTAGAAACAGCGACACAGTCATCAAGCCCATAACCGCAAGAAACCCCTGAAAAGCATTCCGCCAGAGAATTGACAGAAACCACTGCAACACTGCAAGGCTCAGCAGGGTGCTCGCCACCAGCAAGAAGACGGCTACCACAAGCGACAGCGGCTCGACAGTGCGAGTCAAGCCAAATATCTCCGGGTGGATCACGCTGGTCATCGGCAGCCGCGCGCCTGCTCCGCCGAGAATAGCAATGAGGACGGCTGCGGTATAGGCCATCACCAGGATTCCTAGCGCCGCCAGCTTACCCACCCACCAATGCCGCCTGCTCCCCAGGCGTGGCAGCAGTCCCTCGCCGCGCGCCAAGAGGTCCGCGTTCGGGATGTCTCCCGTCAGATACAGAAACAGCACGTACAACAACCACCACTGCGTCACATCAAGCAGCACTAGATTCCCCGGTCGGGGGCCTTGCAGTGAAAGCAGCCAGGCATCCCAGGCGGTTGCCTCGGTGACGCTCGATAAGCGGGTGGCGCTGTACCATCCCGCCAGCACGAACACTCCCACGCTTGCCGCCAGTGCACGCCAACGAAAGGTGTGCAGGTGCCACGCGAGGTGTCTCATGGCGCGTACCTCAGGAAATCCTGCCGTGCGCTAAGCCAGCGCCCACCAAGCACCAACAGGGTAATCAAAATGGCCCAATACAGCAGCGAAACTGGCACTGAGGGATACGGCGAGGCGGGGTCACCGAAGGCGTGATAGTTCATCAAGAGATGGTATTGAAAAGAAAGCGCATTCAACGGGGCGGGAAGGGGCCGGAGCAGCAGGATCAGCCCTGCGAAGTTCAGCGCCGCGCTGCCAATAAGCGCGCCCATGAACGAACGGAACACCAGGCACAGTACGGCGGACAGCAGGCCGAAGCTCAACCAGCCCAGCGCGAGCAAGAGCAGCGTAGCGCCGAGAGCCTGGAGCGGGTGGTAGTGAACGAGCGCCGGATGGACGTTCCACTCGGTGGAAAACCTATGGGCGCCAGCGCTCCAGGCGTTTTCCCAGGGGAGATTAAGGCTCGCGATGACGAGCGTCGCGCCTACCAAAAGGAGCGTATAGACCAGCACGCAAACCACCAAAACGGCGACTTTGCTGCTCCACCACAGCCGACGAGAGCGAACGCGCGAGAGCATCATCTGTTCCCACGGCGTGGACAATGCGACGTCCCCCACCAGAACCAGAAACACCAGGTTCGAAGCGAAGAAGTGGAAGTGATAATCAAGCCATACTCGAAACAGCGCGTCCCACACATTCACCGGAACGCCGTAATGCACGTTGTAGGTGCGCACCGCGCTCACCGCCCACAGCGCAACGAGAGTCGCAACGGCAAGACTCAGCCACCAGCGGCGCCGAAAAAGGTAGAAGTCCAGTTGAATACCGGTCAGACGGATAAATCTCATTCGCTTTCTTTGTCCAGGGTAGCACGTTCTTTGTCAGCCTTGAGCGCGATCGCGATTATGCTGGTGGTGAAAACCAGAGCCAGCGCGCCGAACACACTGAGCCACGTGCTGTTGTTGACACCGACCGGATAGAAGCTCATCGGCGGCGTCCAGCGGGCCAGTCCCGCGATACCGAGGACGAAGTTGGCCGCGTGATACAACACGAAGGGCGTGGCTAGCACGACGTAGCGATTCGTCGTCCAGAAAGAAATCGCCATACCAAGGGTGGCATAGACCGCGCCAAAGACGAACGCCACGCCGATCAAGAACGTAATGAAAAGCGTAGGGTGGTCCCAATAGAGATTGCTGGCTGGACCGGTCGGGTGCATACGCGCTTCCTGCATTGGTGGCAGGTCCGGCGCGAAGAACAAATGACTAACCAGGAAAAAGAGGATGAGGGGCAGAGCGAGCGCCAGACCACCAGCGAGAAGGTTCGTCCCAAGCTTGGCGAGCACGTAGCGCCGGTAAGATGCGCGCATCAGTACCGCACGAAGGTAGCCGCTGGCCCGGTCCAGCGCGTATGAATCGGCAAAGGGCAGCGTCGCCAGGATGGGCACGAACAGAATCAGCCACGCTTTTTCGGCCCACATGAACGCTTCGTAGACGTTGTAGAGATTTGGGTTCATCCCCGGGGCGTCTTTGGGGCCTTCGTTGTATTGCAGCGCACCGGGAATTAGCAGCAGAAAACCCAGCGCGATTGCGGCCCAAAATCGAGGGCTGCGCGCAACGCGGTATACTTCTTCACAAACCATAACGTTAATATGCCTTTAATAAAATACCATGCCCTGGTATCCTCTCGCCAGGGCATGGGCTGATTTGTCTCCTATAATCTACCCTGGTCCCCAGTCCCCCGTTACCTGAACGTGCACAGGTGTGAACGTGTCATTGCTAAACCTGACGTGAATCAGTGTGCCAGCTAATCGATAAATGGGAGTGGCAACGTGAGTGCCATCGTCAATTCGATACCACCCGGTAATCCCACTCCCGTTCGACTCCTCGAAACGAGCGTCCACTTGGTAATCGCCACCAACGCCCCAGCTGGTATATATGGAACGACAGTTTGTCTAAAATGTGACACCAATGACGGTTATTAGCTGGGCCACTGATCAACGATGAACTGGAATAGAAAGATGGTGTCCCGCAAAAAAGCGGTAGCAGTTCTATCCGCTGGCACTCAATGACTAAAGAGTGATAGGTGATTTTACTCAATCTGTGCTATAGGAGCTTGCCATCCCCAGGGTCCAGGATCAGGACGTCCGCCTAATATCGTGTGTTCGTAGTTCCGAATAGCCCAATCGACCTCTTTAGCCGTTGCATCCTTCGGCAAGCAAATAGCGCCTTCTGTGCCAGCACACAGCGCCTCGGCCCCCGTCTCATAACACCCGCCTGTTGTCGTCGTTGGTAACTCTACACCTACAAGCGAGGCCATAGGGTCGTTTGGATCGAAAGCTCCCTCAAGGGTCATACCTTCAGCAAACATATTGCAATGCTGATTGGTCGCGGACTCCGCCCAGACGGTGAGTCGGAACATGACTGCCAGGAACGAGAGAGTGAGAGCTATCCCCAGCAAATAGCTCTTCTTTCTGGACATATCGAAGACCTCCTTTCTTCAAGGTTACTTTGTCCAAAACCAGACTGCTTGGCGACATAAATATATTAGGTGAGACAGCGCCAGAAGTGGTGCTGTCTCTGCGATGAACTTCAACCCAGGTGGATGCTGGATGAAACTTTGTTATTCAGATCAACACCAGTATATGGATCGTAGATTGAGGCTACATAGTTATCAACTCGTATGTACTGACCAGCGAAAGATACGTGCTCATATACATTTATCGTATTGCAGCCCGCGTACGCGACGATTGACTCCAGATCGTCGTTGGGAAAGCCTTGCGCCGAATAGTCAGGAAACCAGAAATTTTGTGGTCCTGCCGGTGTGCAGCCGTAACCACTTGGATCGTAGTAGTACCAAGCTGCCCCCTGGTAATTACGACCAGAGTAGCCGATCGCTATGATTGCTGGGGAGCGAGTCACAGCTTCTGTAGAAGCGTCATCTGAGAGGAGTAGCGCTCTCTCATACTGTCGAATTGCCTGATCGACTTCACTTTGTGTGGCATCGTTGGGAAGTGAGATTGCGCCTTCTGTACCAATGTGAATTGCTTCAACCTGTGTTTTGTAGCAGCCTCCGAAAGTCGGTCGAGGAACGGTTGCTTCATTCAAAGACGCGAGTGGATTATTCGGGTCAAAACTATCAAAGGATACTGGCCTAAGAAACACATTGCAGTGAAGTTTGCCGGAATCTTCTTGGGCATGTACGGGCAAATCAGCATGACTACGAGTAAACATAGAGCCAGTCGATACATCAGGTTTGTCCTTTCAAGATACGGTTTTCAAAGTAAATTTTGGATTGCGCAAGGCCCCATTAGTTTGTGTCTATAGAACATTAACGATGATTTGCTCAAAATATGACAGGTAGTGAAAACCTCACAGCAAAAAGCGCGCCTGGATGGGCGCGCTCATCGCACATGCTTATTTGTGCTGAAGCGTTGAGGCTTCCTAAGGCATCAGCCGGGTTGAGGAAGTCCTATCGTTCATAGCTCCCAGGCTGGCGCAGTATGGATAGCAGTACTGCACCCCACCACCAGAACCATACAGCCAGTTGTTGTAGTTGACGTGCTCGTATAGCTCGACTCGATTACAATTGGCAAACCCCTCCGCAGAAGAAATGGAGTCGTTCCACGCGCCGCCCCATTGAGCGGAGATATCCTGAATTCCGTAGTGCACGGCACCGCACATTTGATTACCTACGACGACGTAGCTACTGCCCCCACGAGAGCCATCCTGCCAATAAGTGCCGACAACGTAGGTGGCGGTTGGTAATGCGGAGGGCTGTATCGGTTCTGCATGGCGCAGAGCCTGAACGGCGTCTTTAGTTGACGCAGTTTTGGGTAGACTGATCGCGTTGCCGGTCGCGTAAGCGAGCGCGTCTGCAACGGTGTCAAAGCAGACGGTTTCCAGCACTTCGGATGACGGGGTAGAATCGACAGGCACAGAGCTTATGAAAATCACGCAGTGTGGATATTCGGAGGGTGGATCCTGCGCGTTTGCCGCCGGAGATTGTCCTACGGTGTTTATAGCAAGCAGAACAAAAAACGTGACTAACGCGAAGAAGCTTGGACGTTTCATAACTCTCCCCCCGTGCTGACGTAAGTTTCCGGAGCCAGTCCTCGCGCATCCTCATCTTATGCTGCTTTTAGGGTGTCATCAATACGAAAAGTGTTCAAATACATGCAATATGGTGCCAAAGGCCACCTTTCTCTTATAAGTCGAAGCTTCTAAATTCTGGCCGGGGATGTGGCGGCTGAGACCATCACCGTTCTAAGAGAAGGTGTCACATTTGGCCGTCTTCTTCGTTCTTATGAAGAGATGGACGCTAAGGGCTGTATGACGCTTCTACCCAGTAAATTTAGGAGATCTGGAAAAAGTAAGCCTTACAGCAATCCGGCGGCGTTCAGTCGATTGTTTGACGAGACACATCGGATCGTCTTTCGCTACGTCTACGGATTGCTCGGTGGACCGTGCCAGGACGTAGAAGACATTACCGCTGACACGTTTCTGAAAGCGTGGAGCGCGCGCGAGCGGTTTGAGGGCGATGTTGAGTCTGCGGTCAGTTGGTTAATGACCATCGCGCGCAACCAAGTCATTGACCGCTATCGAGTTCAGCAGCGCCAAGGGATAGAAATCTGGTTGGGAGACGTCCAACTCGCTGGATCTGACACCTCCCCCGAACAACAAGTAATTGAAAAGGAACAATGGGAGCGGTTGCGTGTTATCGCACAGAAATTGACCGAGCAGCAGCGAGAGATTCTGGTTTTGAGATATATGTTAGGCTGGAAAAACAAGCAGGTGGCGGATTATCTTGGAATTCCTGAAAATACGGTTTCGGTGATTTTGCGCCGCACTATCCAGCGCCTGCAAACCGAAGCGCAGCGGCAGGAGAAATAGTGACATGAAGGGGCAGTCTGATGTTGACGATACTGCGCTCGAAACGTTGTTTCGCCGTGCGCGTACACACCCTGGCAAACGTTTTTACGAGCGTATGGCTCAGGCTCCTTGGGCTGTGGAACCATCCTACATATCGGCTCAAAAACGACGTCGTTCATTTGCTCTGGCTGTGGTGGGGATCGCCGGAGTACTGCTCTTCGTCCTTGCCGTGCCGCTTAAGTCGCTCGCACAGCAGGCGTTTGACTACATTTTTCGTGGAGAGAGTGATACCGTTTCCAGTCCGGTTTTTGTCGAACCTACGGCAATTTCCCCTGTGCTGCAAGACCTGGCTGACTTGCAGCGCGTGAGCCAAATGGTTGGATTTCAGGTACGTCTCCCGATTTATCTGCCCGAGAGTTTACAGATTACAGACGTTAACGTTCATGCTCGAAGCGTGCTTATAACCTATTCTAACGAGGACGCAACCCTAATCTTCTTGCAGCAGAGCGATGCCACCGCATCGCTGTACGTTGGCGCGACTGCTGAGGTGGAAGTCGTGTTCGTAGATGGCGTGACTGGTGAATTCGTGCGCGGAGGATGGGCACAGACAGAAAGGGGGCTAATTTGGGACAATAATCTTAATGGTAGCCACCTGCTCTGGGAGAAAGATGGTGTCCGGTACAGCCTAACGGCAGAATCAGGGGAACTGTCGCTGGAGACTCTCCTCATGATTGCGAATCGTTTACCGTAGAATTACGCCCCTTGGAGTCGATGTCGCCGCCTGGGGTGTTCGCAAGATGCGAACGCGCTGGGGAACGTGCAACATCGAAGCGCGGCGCATCTGGGTCAATCTCGAGCTCGCCAAGAAACCGCCGCTGTGCCTCGAGTACATCGTGGTGCACGAGATGGTCCATCTGCTGGAGCGTCGGCACAAAGACCGCTTCCTGGCACTGATGGACAAACATCTACCCAACTGGCGCGTCATGCGCGATGAACTCAATCGCGAACCCCTCGCTCACGAACACTGGACGTACTAGGTCAAAGCAGCGCATAGACAAGCGCGATAAACTACGGTCTCCCCTACGGTAATCAGTAACCGTAGTCTCTAGCCGTAATCAAACCGAAATTGACCGGAAAACGCGCGGAAATGCGGTCGCGTAGCCGTTTCTATTACTATGTATATGGGGAGAGGGGCGGGTTTTTATTTCAAAGGCTGGTGCATGCTTGATTCATGTCCAATGAGTATCCCATCCCTGCTCTTCAACCGTAGTGCTTTGCATGTGTCAGAGTTTGCCCTGGGGTCTTTCAGACCGGCTGAGCCTGCCAGCTCATCCCACTCAGTATACTTCGCCACTTCTGTATAATGGGCTTGTGAGAGGCAGGGAAAAGCGACCACCGCCTGAACTGGACCGCGGCATGTTGCGGCGCTTTGCCAGGATGTTCATCCCCCGCCAGGACTGCTACCCCCTCCAAACCGAAGACGGGCGCTACATCACCCTGCAACGCCATTTCGAGCTCGACTACGTGCAGGCGCATCTCAAGGGCATGCTGACGCTTGGCGCGTATGCGCTCGACGCGCGCAGCCAAGCGCGCTGGCTGTGTCTGGACGCCGACACGCCCGAGCAGTGGGCGGAACTGCTCAAAATGACCCGAGACCTCCGGGAAGACGGCGTCACGGCGTATCTGGAGCCATCGCGACGCGGCGGGCATTTGTGGCTGTTCTTCTCCCCGACGCCTGGCGCGACGGTGCGCCAGTTTGGTCAGAACCTGGTGGGCCGCTATGACCTGGCAGGTATTGACCTGCCCCTAAAGTCTATACCACTCATAAAGTTAGACTCCGGGCAGTGGTGGCGAGTGGTGGAACCAGGATAGCTTCCGGAGCCGGTGGACGATAGTTGAGTGAGCTGTGTGGGCGTCGTGTGTTGTAATGGCGCCTCCAATCCTCAATCAGCACCTGAGCTTCGGTCAGCGAGCAGAAGATCTCGCCGTTGAGCAATTCATCCCGCATTTTACCATTGAAACTCTCGATGTAGCCGTTCTCCCAGGGGCTGCCTTTCTCGATGAACAGCGGTCCGACGTTCAGGCGCGACAGCCAGTCGCGGACGCGCTCAGCAGTGAACTCCGGGCCGTTGTCAGAACGGATATAAGCGGGTCGCCCCCGCGCGCAGAACAGCCAGGTCAACTCCTCGAGCACCTCACGGTGAGACAAATGTCGTTCCACGCGCACAGCAAGGCATTCGCGTGTGTATTCGTCGAGGATGTTCAGGATGCGAAAGGGCACCCCGTTGTGGGTACGGTCCTGCATGAAGTCGTAGCTCCAGACATGGTTGGGATAGGCGGGCCGCAGCCGGACGCACGAGCCGTCATTGAGCCACAGCCGTCCGCGTTTGGGTTGTTTGGGCGGCACCTTCAAGCCTTCGTGCCGCCAGATCCGTTCCACCCGCTTGTGATTCACCTGCCATCCTTCGTCCCGCAGCAAGGCGGTGATGCGTCGGTAGCCGTAGCGGCCGTAGGCACTGGCCAACTCCACAATCCGCGTTGTGAGCTGTACTTCCTCCGCGCCGCGTTGGCTGACGTACCGCTGGGTGGCTCGTGGTTGTCTCAACACCCGGCAGGCGCGCCGCTCCGACACGCCCAACTGCTGCTGCACGTGCGCCACTATCTCGCGCCGCCTGGCCGGGCTGACTACTTTTTTGATAGCGCTTCCTCCAAGATCGACTTGTCCAGCGCCAGCTCCGCCACCAGCTGCTTCAGTCTGAGGTTCTCACGTTCCAACTCTTTCAGTCGTGCTGCCTGGCTCTTGTCCAGCCCGCCATACTCTTTGCGCCAGCGGTAGTACGTCTGCTCGGCAATCCCGAGCTGGCGCACCGCTTCTTGCACCGTCTGGCCCTGGCTGAGCAACACCTCAGCCTCGCGTAACTTGTGGATGATCTCGTCGGACGAGTAACGCTTTCGTGGCATTTCTCTGCCTCCTTAGTTGTCCAATCCTAACATACCATCTGGATCAGGTTTGGGGGGGCAGGTCAGACTGAGCAGCCCACCCTGGGATTTTCATGAGTCTCTAGCAGAGTATTTCACAGACGCTGTCCTTGCCCCAGGTTGGTCGCCGCCTAACACTATAATTTCCAGTGTTGATAAAGGCTCGCAAGTCACATTTTCTTCTCCGATTCTAAATGATGATCGGCTGACTCCGGACGACTTCATTGGTATCCTCAATGTGAGTGGAGGTGGCGACTCAGTGTTCGATCAAAATGCGATCTCTCTTAAAGTGAGGGATGCATTGGGACTGGTCGATAATGAGGCATTAATTCATTATGGTGACTACATGTGGATTAATCCTCAGAATGAAGATTATCATGGTTTGGTCATTGTAGGTTGGGGTTTAACTCAAATATGTTCATCTGCACTTGCTAATCCAGGTCCTCTTTTTGCGAACTATGTGGCTGCAAAGGAGGCATCCAACTTAGAAATTCCGGAACAAGATGGTGTTGCTCAGACAGTGCCGTATGTAGCGGATTTTGTGGGATATTATCCGGACCTTCTGCAAAGTCCGACTCCCCGCCCATTCTACTGCACCGGCTACGATGAACCAGATCCGAAAAGCAAGTTTGCGCCACACGACTGGTTTTTCTATATGCTGCCCGATTCAATCACATTATCTCCAGCAGATATTTATGTTAACCCAACATGGTCCTGGACATCGATCGATTGAGGAGATGGTACATGAAAACGCTATACGGAGTCTGCATTCTACTCCTTATACTGAGTATCAATACACCGAGTCTCAATGCAGCAGCGCAAACTGATGCTCGCGCCACAATCACGGTTGCCTGGAGTCCGGATGGAGAAACGCTCGCTATTGGTGGAAGCACCAGTGAGCAGGGCGCCATCTGGCTGTATGATGATACAGGTACAGCCATTGATACCATCTATTTACCTGACACCGTGGTCAGTATTAGCTGGAGTCGCGATGGAGCACAACTGGCAGCGCGTTATAACGTAGAGTGGGGTACACGGCTGGCTATCTGGGATTGGGAGGCGCTTAATACTGGTGCGCCGTCTGTAACTACCGAGGAGATTCGTGGACCAAGCGCTGGTGATCAGATTGCGTGGTCGCCTACAGGCCGTTATGTCGCCGTAGATGATTCGCTCTCGGTTTATATCATTGATGCGGCCACGGGCAGCCCAGTGGCGCAGTTGTATGATAAGGAACTCACTGGACCAGCAGGTACGCTCAATATCGAGTGGGCGACTGATGAGCAATCGGTATATGTATTATACGAAGAGCCGGATGCCAATCAGATCTTGCAGTGGGATATCAACACCGCCCAAGTTATTCGAACAGTCTGGTCCAGGGTATCTTTCGTCCCGATCAGTATGCGGCAGAGCCTGGATGGTCAGTGGTTGGCCATCAGCGAGGGACATGGTTCGGTCTTTTTGCTGAGTGTGCTTAATTTTGAAACTGAACGGGAACTGCTCGTTCACCAACGAATTGAAAGCCACATTCCCTACGTATCATTTCTCTTCTGGTTGGACGACAATAGCACGTTATTAGGATTGGCGGATGATGGTTCCGCCTATCTTTGGGATACAACTACAGGTGAACTGATCGCCGTCGACAGCTTGATTCCTGACAAGGGGATCTACATGAGAGATGTTGCGCTTACCCCTTTCGGTGGACGGCTGGCGATGGCGACAACATGGTATCCTGAAACATCCGCATCAACCCCACCCTATGAACCCACCACATACCAACCTTTTTTGTTAGGTGGTATGGTTCGTATAGCGGTTCCCGCCCCATCCCTGGACCGACTGAACGCCATTCTCGATCGGTGTGCGCAGGATGCTGCCTCACCGATCGAACCGCTTGACACATTGTCCACTCTGTCGGACTTTGTCGTGTCAGTCGAATCGCTTCCGGACAACGCGATTCCACCTGCCTGTCGCGCTGATCTTCTCGCGATGGCCGAGGCAGTGCAGTACAATGATTAATAAGTCTCTCATGCAATAGATGGGCGCGTCCGTATGGATGCGCCCCCCAGTCTTTCCCATTTCCTGTTCAACTAATGCTCCCGCTGGCTGAGGAACTCCCATGAAAACGCTATATAAAGTCTGCATTCTACTCCTTATACTGAGTTTCAGTCTACCGAGTTTCAACACAGCAGCGCAAACCGATGTCCGAATTATCGTTGCAGTTGCCTGGAGTCCGGACGGAGAAACACTGGCTATCGGTGGTAGCGCCACCAGCGGGCAGGGGGCCATCTGGCTGTACGATGGCACAGGGACGGCTATCAATACGATTTATCTGCCCAATACCGTGTTTAACGTGAGTTGGAGTCGCGATGGCGCACGGCTGGCAACGCGTTATGACACAACAGGAGGCACACGGCTGGCTATCTGGGATTGGGAAACGTTCGACCCGAATACGCCGTCTGTTACTACCGAGGAAATCCGTGGACCAAGCGAAGGTGATCAGATTGTGTGGTCGCCTACAGGTCGTTACATTGCTGCGGACGACGCACTTTCGGTTCATATCATTGATGCTGCTACCGGGAGCCAGGTGGCAAAATTGTATAATGAGGAACGCACTGGAACAGTGGGGGTAGTTGATATTGAGTGGGCGGCTGACGAGCAATCCATTTATGTGTTGTACGGAGCCCGGGACGTCAATCAGATTTTGCAGTGGGATCTCAACACCGCCCAGGTTATTCAAACGGTTTTGTCCGGAGATTCTTACTCCTTCCCGATCACGATGCAGCAGAGTCCAGATGGTCAGTGGTTGGCCGTCAGTGTATCACTTGGTTCAGTCTTCTTGCTGAGTGCGCCTGATTTCAAAGTGGAACGAAAACTTTTCGTCCAACAAGGTGAAAGCAGAATCTCCTATGTCGCGCACCTGTTCTGGTTAGAAGATAATGCAGCGTTACTGGGACTGGCATACGACGGCACCTCATATCTCTGGAGTGCAGCTACAGGCGATTTACTCGCTCGCGACGCCCTGATTTCTGATCGAGCTATTTTCTTGAGCGATACTGCCATCAGCCCATATGGCGGACGGCTCGCGCTGGCGACAAGATGGCGTCCGACAACTCCGTCGGCAACGCCAGCGTATGACACCTACACCACGTACCAATCCTTGCTAGAGGGTATGGTTCGGATTGCCGTTCCCGCTCCGTCCTTCGACCGTCTGAATGCCATTGCCGAGTTGTGTGTGCAAGCTGCTGCCACGCCAATCGAGCCTCTCGCCACTCTGACCGCACATCCGGTTACCGAGACCACTCTGCCGGACTTTGTCGCGTCAGTTGAAGTGCTGCCAGAGGGTGCGATTCCACCCGCCTGCCGCGCCGACCTGCTCGCGGTGGCAGCCGCAATGCAATCCGACAATTAGCCTCTCATATACTAGGAGGGCGCTTCCGTGAGGACGCGCCCCCTGATCTTGACATCCAACTTTTAGTCTACTCAAGAGGTCTTTTTTCGCTTGCTGAGTTACTCCCAAAATCCGGGATGACTCATGTTTATCAGTAGATTCTACTTCCTTCGACTATGCACAATCTGATGCACCCTTTGATACGAAATGCCGAACTGCCGCGCGAGTTCGGCCTGCGAGACACCCGATGCGTGCCGAGCACGAATAATGATATTGCGTTCTTTGGTTGTGAGAGTTGGATCAGGCGGCGAGGGTTGCGAATTGAGCTTTTCGAGGATGTAAGACACGGCTTCTGACACCGAAATCAAGGGTGGACCGATTTGTGGGTTGTAAGCCCCTATGGGGCACAGCTTGCTTCACCCCTTGAGAAGGTGGAGCAAGTTCTTTTTTCCCCTCAGACGGGCTGCCATCGTCATCTGAATCATCCCCCAGATCATCTCGTTTGTCTTCTTCATAGAGCGCACCGCGTAGAATGATGAATCGGTCGGCCCAGGACTTGAGTCGGAAGTTGGTGATGCGACGCGCGTCAAGGTCATACTCGACCCACTCAAACAGGTTACGCACAAAGCCCTGCCGGTCTTCGTCATTGCTTTGTTCCCAGATGAAATGCAGCTTTTCGACCGCATCAATGCACATCGCCAGTTCCAACGCCATCTGCTCGGATTCGGTCGTCCAGGATTCCCAGTGGGAAATCTCGCGTTCCAGGAACTCGCGCCGTCGGACGAACTCATCCTGAGCAATCAACCCTTCCGAGTACAAATGGATGGCCGCGTCCAGCTTGCGCTTGGCGAGCGCAATCGCTTTCTGGCGCGTGACTTCGGGGTCTTCACCATTCTCCCCACCCCGTTTGCCCATATCGAGTTCCATTGAAAGCTCAAGCAAATTCGCCTGACCTTCTTCGTCAATCGTCAGGAGTTCGATCAACCGTCCAAAGTCTTCGTGGACCAGGTCACACCGCACCGACTTGTTGGTCGTGCCACACGCCGCCCCAGCCTGATGCCGGTAGCGCAACACATCGTTCATATTCGTACCGCCCAGACGCGTGATGAGCCTGGGATCATCCTGGTCCTGCGCCATCTGCGCACACTTCGCGCAGCGCATAATGCCCGATAACGGATACGGGTAGTCCTTATGTTTGATGCCATTGTCAATTGGGACAAACGAGCGCTTCTTGCGCAGTTTGGCGACCTTCCGCAGCAGTTTGACGGGAAAGACAGAGCGGTCTTCCATGATCGACAGATCGTCAAAAGCCGGCTCGGCATACGCCGGGCGATCTTTGGCTTTCTGGTCCAGCACCACCCCACCGTATTCAATCCAGTTAGCCAGCACACGCCGCACGTCATCGCGTTTGACCGGTCGTGGCACATTCTGGCGGTCGCGAAACGGCCAGCCCTGTTCATTCAGCTTCTCGGCGATTTTGTCCGCCCCAATTTTGAGATCGGCATACATGGTCAGGATGTGCCCGGCACACTCGTAGTAACTGCGCCAGACCAACGCATTTTCCGGCGGATCGTCGGGATCATCGCCCGCGACAAATTGACCATCGCGCAGCAACCAGGCTCCTTCCGGACTGGGTACCAGGTGGCCGTCTGCATCACGCTCGGTGCCAAAGGGCGGCATCCCAATGGTGATACCCTTGTCTTTGCGAAAACGGACGCTGTCGCGCGTGTTCGACGTCATAATCCGTGGGACAGATTGACGGGTTAGAATAATGGAGGCTTTCAACGCCAAACAGAGGACCTAAAGGAGTCGAAATCATGGCGAAGAAAGGCTCAGCTGAAGCCACCATTCGGG
>Ga0334892_1002095_pt1 | contig 15047 bp, 13 predicted proteins | sample GraSluR3_MG_4_FD_207213 | JGI IMG/M metagenome (GOLD analysis project Ga0334892, IMG submission 207213) | Sludge microbial communities from methane-producing bioreactor in Wageningen University, Netherlands - Granular Sludge_15_04-R3 | ecosystem: Engineered > Bioreactor > Anaerobic >...
GCCCTGCGCGACCACGCCGAGGTCTTCTACCACCCCAAGACGCACCGCGTGACGGTGGGCCGCCCCGACCGCGACCGGGTCGACCAGACGTACACGCCCACCCCGGCCAGCCGGGCGCGGGTCCGCCGGCTGATGAACGCCTACCACTGGGCGCACCGCGGCACGACCCCGCGCGGCTGGGACGGCGTGACCACGCTGGGCTAACAGAAACGCCGCCCGGGAGCGGACGGCGCCAGCGGCGGGAGAGGGTTGGGGCTCCCGCCGCGTTTTGACTCTACCACGCTGCGGGCGTTGGTGCCAGGCCGCGGGCATGTGCACATCCGCTCACGGATGACCGGCTGTTCCGCTCATCCCATCTTGCGACACCTGTCGTATGATGTCAGCAAGATTGGATTGGGGCGCACGCCCCCCACACGAAAGGACTTCGAGATGGACACCACCGAACGCATCGAGCTGCTGGAAGACGCCCGCGAGCACCTGCAGCAAGCCCTCGACATCATCCGCGAGGCCGTCGACGACACGCCGGTCGAGGACTACGCCCGCGCCTACATCATCCCCACCCTGGTCATGGCCGCCAACAGCGAGCACGAGTACCTGGGCAGCCAGCCGGCCAACATCGACGAGCTGATCCGCGCCTTCGAAGGCGCCGGCGACGAAGACTGACGAGCGCAGCAGGCGGGGCCAACGCGGCCCCGCCCCACCCTGATAGAAAGGACACATGCCATGTACGCCAAGCTCCCCCGCAAACAGGTCAAAGCCCTGCTCGAAGCCATCGACGTGCCGCATGACGAGTTGGTCTGCCACCGCGACGGGACGTTCACCATCCGCCAGCACTACTTCTACGGCGGGCACCAGCTCCGCGAGCGGATGGCCGGCCGCTTGCAGCGCTACACCCACGCCACCATCCTGCGTGCCCGCGAGGTCTTCTGGACCCGCGAGACGGTCGTCGAGGTCCACTTCGCATTCGAGCAGCGGTAGTCTAGAATAGAGGCCGGGGGCAGCACCCCCGGCCAGGTCAATCAGGAGGACACCATGAGCAAACGACGAATCACGCGCGTCAGCGTCGACCTGACCCAGGCGCAGCGCGACGCAGTGGACGCGATGATGGAGCAGTTCAACGCCGAGGTGAGCGCCGCGGCGGGCGTGCCGATCCGGCTGGGCGTGCGCGAGTTCTTCCACATGCTGCTCAAGCGGCACGCGGACGCCACCGGCCAGCCGTGGCCCGAGGACTACCCCTCGCCCGGCGGCTGGCGTGGCGGGCCGAAGGAGGGGCGGGAGGAGTCACCCGAAACAGAGTAGCTCCACTGATCTAAACGCCGCCCATCATCCAGGTGGGCGGTCTCTGTTCCGTCGAGTGAACGATATTCGGACCTGGATTCCCAACGCTTTGTGATAATCAGTCGGTTTTTGCCTGAAATTCATAGCGGCCAAAATGAACGAAGCGTTATATAATACTTGAGGGTAACGTGCATCCATCACACTTGTCTCAATAGTCCAAACAAGCCTTCGTGGCTATCGGCGCGTAACCGAGGCGGGGAAGGTACTGGCGATCACATCTGGCGGCTTGCAACCGCGCTGTGATCGCAGCCATATGACTGATCAGGAGATCACACCATGCCTAAGCGCACATCCCCGCGCTGGTTAATCGCCGTGCTGGCGCTGATACTGCTGGCACTCTTAGCCGTAGGAGGCTGGTTCTACCACGAGCAACAGCAGCAATTCCGGCAAGATGTCGAAGAAGAACTCCAGGCCATCGCCCAACTGAAGGTCGACCAGATCGCGGCCTGGCGAGCGGAGCGGTTGGGAGACGCCGCCACCCTGATCGAAAACCCCTTCTTCGTCGATGCGGTGACCAGCCTGATGATCGATCCGCAAGCCGAGCAATCCGGCGAAATCCTCAATTGGTTCCGGTCCCTACAAGAGCACTACGACTACCAGGATATTCTGCTGGTCGATGCAGAGGGCCGTATCCACCTGAGTCTGAGCGGCAGTCTCGAGCTCTCCCCCTCTACTCTGGAGCGGATCCCGAACGTCATCCGGGACCGGCAGCCCGTGCTCACCGACCTGCACGCCGGTCCGGGCAATCTGCCTCCTCGTATCGGCGTCATAGCGCCCGTATACGCTCGAAGTGTTCAAGAGGCTGAGCCCCTTGGCGTGGTCATCCTCCAGTCCGATGCCAGCCGCTTCCTGTATCCCCTGATCGAGTCCTGGCCGATGCCCAGCCGCAGCGCCGAGACCCTGCTCGTCCAGCGGGACGGCGATGCTGTGTTGTACCTCAACGAGCTTCGCCACCAGTCCGGAACTGCGCTCCATCTGCGTATCCCGTTGAGCGAAACAGACGTTTCGGCCGTCATGGCCGTGACGGGCACAGAAGGCGTGGTGTATGGGCGGGATTACCGGGGGACTGATGTGATGGCCGTCATCAGGCCAATCCCGGATTCGTCCTGGTTCATGATCGCCAAGGTCGATGAGGGGGAGGCTTTTGCCATCTGGCGAACCCGGTCCGTTCTCATTCTGGCGGCGATCATGGGACTGGTGGCCGGCGTGATGACGGCTGGGGGCATCGTCTGGCAAAGGAATCAGAAAGCCTACTATCAGGCGCTTTTCCAGGCGGAGCGGGCGCGCCAGGAAAGTGAAGCGCGCTACCAGACCACGCTCATGGGCATCGGGGACGGCGTGATCACCACGGATGCCGAAGGACGTCTGGAACTGCTCAACCCGGTCGCCGAAGCATTGACCGGCTGGTCGCTCGATGACGCGCGGGGCAGACCGCTCGAAGAAGTGTTCCCTATCGTCAACGAGGAGACACACCAGCCCGTTGAAAACCCGGCGCGGCGGGTGATCCGCGAGGGCACCGTCGTCGGGCTGGCCAATCACACGCTCCTGATCTCCAGAGATGGCCGCCAGATTCCCATCGCCGACAGCGGTGCGCCCATCATCGACGCGGACGGCAGCCTGACCGGCATCGTGCTGGTCTTCCGCGATCAGAGCGAGGAGCGCACAGCACAGAAGGCGCTGGAGGACAGTGAGGCCTACGTCAGGACGATCCTGGACCATCTTCCGATTGGCGTCGCTGTGAACTCCGTCGAGCCCACGGTGACGTTCACGTACATCAACGACAACTTCCCCCGGTATTACCGCACCACGCGGGAGGCTCTCTCCCACCCGGACGCGTTCTGGGACGCCGCCTACGAGGACCCGGAATTCAGGGAGATAATCAAACAACGGGTGTTGGCCGATGCCGCCAGCGGCGATCCGGAACGCATGCGTTGGGATGACGTGCCCATTACGCGCCAGGGCGAACCGACCACGTACATCAGCGCGAGGAACATCCCGATCCCCGACAAACAGATGGTGGTGTCGACCGTTTGGGAAACGACCGAGCGGAAGCGGGCCGAGGACGCCCTGCGCGAGAGCGAAGAGAGCTTCCGGCTGCTGTTCGAGAGCAACCCGCATCCGATGTGGGTCTACGACCTGGAGACGCTGGCTTTCCTCGAAGTGAACGATGCAGCGGTGGCCCATTACGGCTATTCGCGCGACGAATTCCTGTCGATGCGGCTGCCTGATATTCGACCGCCCGAAGACGTCGAGCGTTTGTACGGTGACATCCAGCTCGAACGCCCGGCACTGCAGCGTTCCGGCGAGTGGCGGCACAAGCTCAAGTACGGACGGATCATCGACGTCGAGATCACCTCGCATACGCTCGAGTTCACCGGGCGCCAGGCCGTGCTGGTGGTCGTACAAGATATCACAGAGAGCAAGCGCGCCCAAGCCGCCGAACGCGAGCAGCGCGCTTTGGCCGAAGCACTCGCGCAGACGGCGAACGCGCTGATCAGCGCGATGGATCTGGATGAGGTGATGAATGCGATTCTCGACAATGTCGCACGCGTCGTCCCCCACGGCGCAGTGAATATCATGCTCATCGAAGGCGATCGGGCGCGCCCGGTCTACCTGCGGGGTTACGCGTCCGACATGGATGACATTGTGCGCGAGTTTTCCCTCTCTGTCACAGAAACGCAAAACCTGCACGAGATGCGTGTCACGGGAAAGCCGTTCCTGATCCCCAATACCGACGAGCACGCGAGCTGGATCACAGAGCCCGCATCGGAGGGGACGAAATCTTACGTGGCAGCGCCCATTCGTTCGCGTGGACAGGTTATTGGCTTCCTGAACATGGACAGTGGCACCCCGGGCTTCTTCACCGAGACTCACGCTCAGCGGCTGCAGGCCTTCGCGGACCAGGCGTCGATTGCCATCGAACACGCCCAACTCTACGACGAGATTCGCCGCCATGCAGACGATCTCGAACGCCACGTGGCTGAGCGGACTGCTGAGCTCAATCACACCAAGGAACGGATCGAAGCCATTCTCAACAGCAGCAGCGACGTCATCATCTTGTGCCGGGTCGATGGCCGCATCGAACAGGTGAATCCCGCCTTCGACGCCACCTTCCACTGTGAACATGACGAGGCCTTCAACCAACCGCTCGCCGGGCTGATCGTCCCCGAGCACAGGGAAACGCTGGAAAACGCCTTTGCGGCAGTCATTGAAAGCCGGCAGCCGGAGCGTCTCGAGATCACGGTCGACTGCCCCGATCACGCGCGATTTGACGCCGACATGGTCCTGTCGCCCATTGTCGAGCAGCACGACCGGCTGTTAGGAGTCGTGTGCAGCCTGCGCGACATCACCCAGCGCAAGCGCGTCGAAGAGCAGCTCCGCCAGATGCTGGAACGCGAGATGGAGCTGGGCGAGCTCAAATCGCGCTTCGTGTCGATGGCCGCTCACGACCTGCGCAATCCGCTCACGGTGATCCAGACGTCGGTCAGCCTGATCGAGAGTTACGCCGACAAGCTGACGGACGAGCAGAAGCAGAGCAAATTCGGCACCATTCACCACAGCATCGACGTCATGGTCGAGCTGCTGGATGATATCCTGACCATCGGGCGCGTCGAGGCGGGTCGAGTCCAGTTCGATCCCGAGCCGGTGGACCTGGTCGCCCTGTATGACACGATTGTCGCCGAGCAGAAACAGGCCGCGGGCTACACACATCCTATCACCGTGGCACGCGGGAGCATGCCTGACCACGTGTACGCCGATCCCAAGCTGCTGCGCTACATCCTGGTCAACCTGCTCTCGAATGCGATCAAGTACTCCCCGGAGGGTGCCCCGGTAGTGGTGGATCTCGCCTGCGATGAGAACGACCTCCGGATCACCGTGCAGGACCAGGGCATCGGCATCCCCGAAGCTGACCGGGCACACCTCTTCGAGGCGTTCTACCGCGCCGCGAACGTGGGCACCACGTCGGGCACCGGTTTGGGTTTGGCAATCGTCAAACAATCGGTAGAATTGCATGGGGGCACGATCACCTGCGAGAGCGAGGAGGGGGCCGGGACGAAGTTCACGGTAGTCCTTCCTCAAAGCCCGATCACCTAGAAGAGGACACGTGAAGAGAGTACTGGTCATCGAAGACGACGAAGATCTCCGCTCGGATCTGATCACCGTGCTGGAGTTCGAGGGGTATGAGGCCATCGGGGCTGAAAACGGGCAGCAGGGCGTCCTGATGGCACGACAGCTCCTGCCCGATCTGATCATCTGTGACGTCAACATGCCGGTGCTGGACGGCTTTGAGGTCATCATGGAATTGCGCCGGAACCTCCAGACCGCCGCCATTCCGGTCATCTTCCTGTCTGCACGGAGCGACAAAGTCGCCATCGAGCGGGGGATGAAGTTGGGGGCGGCTGCCTATGTGCGGAAACCGTACGCCCTCAAGGAACTCCTGGCCGTTGTCGGGACTCATGCGTGCTAAATCCCGGCTGATGCAGGGTAGAGTGACCGGCTCTCGTACATAAGCCGTCTGCCACCAGGACAGGCGGCTTTCTTTTCCCCGCTCGATACCGATTATCGGTAATAACTACCCTCATATACGGCCTTAACGATCTGAGTTGCTCTGCGTTCCTCATCGCCTATAATAATGGGCGAGCAGGAGGAGTCTGATGTTACGCAAGTATGGTCAAAGACTCGTCGTAGCTGGCACGTTCTCGTGTGTTGGCTGCCTGATGATCACCGGGCTGCTCACCAAGCTTGGCATCCTTCCCGACACCGCAGCGACCGAGACATGGTACATCACGGGCGCCCAGCGGGTCAACGTGCGCACCTGCAGCTCTACCGACTGCGCGATCATCACCAGCGTGGGGTACGGGGAAGCGCTGACGGTCCTGGCGACGGCCAGCGACTGGCACGAGATTCGCCTGCCGGATGGACGGACCGGGTACATCGCCGCCTGGCTGACGAGCAGCACGCAGCCGCCCGCAGCGTCGCCGACGCTGCCACCGGCGCAGCCCGCACAGCCTGCCGCACCACGCGCCACCGCGCCGCCTGTACAGCAAGACCCAGCCCCGCGAGCTGCACCGCCACCGACCCAGCCGCCGGTCCAACAGCCCGCTGCGCCGACATGGAACTGCAGCGGTAATCTATACAATTGCCCTGATTTCTCGTCCTGTGGCGAAATGTGGAGCTACTGGAATGCGTGCCCGGGCGATCCATCGGGATTGGATCGAGACAATGATGGATTGCCATGTGAAACGCAATGTGGGGGATGACTGGATCCCCGTTGCCTGTAAATTCAAAAGTCCTGAAATCCGACGGTTCGTAGAAAATCCGAGACAAAGGACCAAAGAGATTGGGTGATTTGCATACAAACCCCACAGGGACGCCAAAAACTGCCACCCAATACTATGCTCACTCCAGGGAAGGTGTGAGCGAAGAAGAGTGGCAACCCCTAATAGAGCATCTAGTGGCTACCAGCGAATTGGCTTCGGAAATGGGACAGGTAATTGGTGTTCCTGACATGGCGCGTCTCGCCGGATTCCTACATGACATCGGCAAGTATTCACAGGAATTTCAAGCCCGCCTGCGAGGTAGCAAACGACGCGTTGATCACGCCACCGCCGGAGCTAAAGAAATCATTCAATTGTTCCCCGAAGAACGTGACAGAAAACTGGCCAAGTTAGTTTCGTATTGTATCGCTGGTCATCACACCGGCTTACCAGACTATGGCAGCTCAGCCGATATGGACAGCGATCCCACGTTGCTGGCCCGGATAGAGAAGAAGAACCTGCCGGATTACAGTAGCTATAAGGGGGAAATTGACAGCGATCAGCTACAAATCAAGCCGCCTCGTCTACATGTCAATCGCGATAATCCAGGATTCACGCTGTCTTTCCTGACACGGATGCTGTTCTCTGTTCTAGTGGACGCTGATTGGCTGGAAACAGAATGCTACATGCAAGAAGGGCAAGCTCCGCTACGTGGGCAACACGCCAGCATAGAAATCCTGGCAGATCAATTCAATCGATACCTAGACCGTTTCAAGAAGCCACAGAAAGAGATCAATCGCAAACGCACTGAAATACTCAATGCTTGTGTACGAAAATCGGAAGAACAACCGGGGTATTTCACTCTCACTGTGCCAACCGGCGGTGGAAAAACATTGGCTTCGATGGCCTTCGCTCTCAACCATGCCTATATCCATGACTTGCAACGCGTGATCTACGTTCTCCCTTTCACCAGTATCATCGAACAGAACGCAGACGTGTTCCGTCAAGCACTTGGCGAATTCGGTGCAGAGAACGTATTGGAACATCACTCGAATTTCGATTGGGAAGAGTTACGCAAGGCGAATGATGATGAGACGAACGCGTTGCAGGAAAAACTAAGATTGGCTACCGAGAACTGGGATATACCAATAGTGGTCACGACCAATGTGCAGTTTTTCGAATCGCTGTTTGCGAGCAAAAAGTCGCGAGCTCGCAAACTGCACAACATAGGTAAGAGCATCATCATCTTCGATGAAGTGCAATTGTTGCCGCTCGAATATCTGAAACCCTGTATGCTCGCTGTTCATGAACTGGTTCAAAACTATGGCGTTACAGCCGTCTTTTGCACTGCAACCCAGCCCTCACTGCAGAGATTCTTCCCGGATGGCACACGGTTCACTGAACTGGCACCCAATCCACAGGCCTTGTTTACCTTCTTCCGCCGGGTGCAAGTGAAGAATCTGGGAACGCAGACAGATGACGAAATTGCCGAGCGACTAAATGACACAGAGCAGGCATTGTGCATCGTCAATACACGCCGCCATGCCAAAGGTTTGTTCGACCGTGTAAATGGGGATGGGAAATTCCACCTCTCTACCCTGATGTGTCCGGCTCATCGCAAGGCGAAATTGAGGGAAATCCGTGAAAGACTGGTGGAAGGTCTGCCCTGTAGAGTGGTTTCAACTAGCGTTATGGAAGCCGGAATCGACGTCGACTTTCCAATTGGATACCGGGCCATAGCAGGGCTGGATTCGATCATCCAGGCTGCGGGACGTGTCAACCGTGAGATGAAACTGGCCAGCGCTGAAATGTTCGTTTTTGTCCCCGACACCGAATTCATCAAGCGACCCCCCACTTTCATCCAGCAAACAGGCTCCGTTGCACAAGCAATACTGCGTGGCCATGCTGACCCCACAACTATCGCTGCCATTGAGGCATACTATCGAATGCTGTATACGCTCCAGAATGAGCGTGCATTTGATGCCCGCGAAATCATCAGGTTACTGGACAAAGGAAATGACCGAATTGACTTCGAGTTTGAAACCGCGGCGAGAAATTTCAGGCTGATCGATCAGAATACCGTCGCCGTCATCATTCCATACGACGGCACTGCCAAACGTCTGATAAACGCTCTGCAATACGCTCCACACCCATTCAAAATTCTGCGCCAGTTGCAGGCATATGCAGTGAATATTTACGAACGAGAGTTTCTTGATCTACAGAGCAAAGGAGTGATCTGGACAATTATCGACAGTTACCATGTTTTGGATGAAACTCAAACGCACACTTGGTACCATGACGAAACCGGCCTGCAGCTCGCCGAAGGGAGCGGTGGAGATGCCATATTTTACGATGGTTGAGCGAAAGGATATTTTCTATGGGCTACGGAATCAAGATCCGTGTGTGGGGAGATTACGCCCTATTCACGCGCCCAGAGATGAAAGTTGAACGTGTCAGCTATGATGTCATCACGCCGTCGGCAGCGCGTGGCATTATCGAGGCCGTCTATTGGAAACCAGCTATCTGCTGGAAGATTGACAAAATCCATGTGCTGAATGAGATTCAGTTCACTAATATCCGGCGCAATGAGGTAAGCGAGAAGATTTCTACCCGTGAAGCAGAGCGCCGGATGAAAGGGGCGTCTGATCCGTTCTTTCTGGACGCCACCGAGAAGCGTCAGCAGCGCGCCTCGATGGTGCTGAAAAACGTGCACTACATCATCGAAGCTCATTTCGAGATGACAGACAGAGCCGATCAAGACGAGTCCGAAGAAAAACACTACAACATGATTATGCGTCGCCTCCGCAAAGGACAACACTATCACGCCCCATACCTGGGAACGCGCGAATTTCCTGCAAACATCGAACTGCTTGAGAACGGCGATATTCCCATTAGCAGCCTGAGGGGCGAGCGCGACTTAGGCTGGATGCTCTTCGATTTGGACTTCAGCGATCCAGAGGATATTAGGCCGAGGTTCTTCAAAGCTGAAATGTATGACGGAGTGATTGATCTGCGCAGTGTCGCGATGAAAGGATAATGCCATGATCCTGCAATCGCTCTATCGCTACTACAATATCCTGATCCTGCCTGACGCTCCGAAAACTGAGATCGCCCGGTTTGGATACAGCACTGTGGGCGTCAGTTTCGCACTCAACATCTCGGCTGACGGCAACCTGTTGGATGTGCTACCTCTTTATGATCAAGTGCAGCGTGGCAAGAAGACGGTAGACGTGCCACGACGCATGACCGTACCAGCACAAGTGAAACGCGCGGTGAACGTTGCCGCTAATTTCTTATGGGACAACGCCGTTTATGTCCTTGGCCTTTCGGATAGAGACGCTGCCTATTGGCGCAGACGCTTTGATGCATTCCGTGCTCACAATATCGAACTGCTCCAAGAGGCGGATAGTGATGCTGCCCGTGCCGTGCTCGGCTTCCTGGCAAGATACGATCCAGAGATAGGTCAGCGATATCCAGCAATTGAGCAGTACCGTGATACTCTGCTGAAAGGTGGAAATCTCATCTTTCTATTCGAGGGCGAATTCGTGCATGATGATCCTGCTATTCGCCAGATCTGGGAAGACTATTTTCAGGGACTGGATGCGGAGCGCATGCAATGTCTGGTAACTGGTGACATGGCACCGGTAGAACGGCTGCATCCCAGTCTTAAAGGTGTACGAGGAGGACAGCCCACGGGCACCACGCTGGTGGGGTTCAATGCCAAAGCTTACGAATCGTATAATCGTTCTCAGGGCCAGAACTCTCCGGTCAGCAGAAAGGCATCCTTTGCCTACACTACTGCCCTGAACTACCTACTTTCGGATGCCAACCCAAACAGGAAATTCTATCTGGGAGATACCACGGTAGTCTATTGGGCCGAGACGATAAACCGGGCATACGAATCTGTTTTCGCCAGCATCCTCGACCCGGCCTACGATGAAGATGAAAATACCTCACAACAAGAGTCACGTAGACAGACCGAAGCGACACTAGGACAAGTGGCGGAAAAAGTCCGTCGCGTTCAACCTATTGATCTGGATGCCGTGCTTGCAGACTTGGGCGATGAAAACCCGCGCTTTTTCATCCTGGGGCTGGCGCCCAATGCGGCCCGTGTTTCGGTGCGATTCTTCATTTCTGATCCCTTCGAGAAGATCGCACGCAACATCATGACACACTACCAAGACCTGGCCATCGTCAAGGAGTGGGAAACCCAGCCCACCTACATCACGGTCAGGCATATCATCGATGAAACCATTTCTAAAAAGTCTCGTGATAGAGAAGCGTCGCCCCTACTAGCAGGGGCCGTTTTCCGGGCCATTCTCACCAACACACCGTATCCCGCAGCGCTGTTTTACTCCCTGATCAACCGCATCCGCGCTGATATGGATGACGCTGCAGCACGTATCAGCAAGATTAACTACGTGCGCGCGTCGGTCATCAAGGCATATCTGCTGCGCAAATATCGTTACCAGTCTCAAAACCCATTCAAGGAGATACTGAGTATGGCACTCAATGAGGAGTCCAGTAACCCCGCATACCTGCTCGGCAGGCTGTTCGCCGTACTGGAGCAAGCTCAGCAAGACGCCATCCCGAATGCAAAGGCTACCATAAAAGACCGCTACTTTACATCGGCCTGCGCTTCGCCTGCCAGCGTCTTCCCAATCCTGCTGCGACTTTCCCAGCACCACATCTCAAAAGCAGAGTATGGTTATTACCGCGAAGGCCAGATGCAGGATATTTTGAACCGGCTGGATGTGGAACAGAATCCCATTCCATCTCGCCTGACGTTAGATGAACAGGGTGTTTTCATCCTGGGATATTACCATCAGCGTGCGGCCCGCTATGCTAAACGGACGAAGGACAAGGCGGAGGAAGTAGAGAACGAGAGCGACTGAAACAGAAGATAAATGGATGTCCCTGCAAACGGGACAAGCGGCCCTTTCTGGTGTCGCCCCAGCATACTGTGCGTGCATGATATGGCTTCTTTGTCCATTTTTTAGTCATGAGGAGAACTCGAATATGGCTCAGCCGATCAACAACCGCTACGAATTTGTGTTGCTCTACGACGTAGAGAACGGCAATCCCAACGGGGACCCCGATGCCGGCAATATGCCACGCATTGACCCGGAAACCGGCCACGGCCTCGTCACCGATGTGGCGCTCAAACGCAAGATTCGCAACTATGCCGAACTGGTCATGGGCGATGCCACGGGATATCGAATTTATATCAAGGAAGGCACGCCGCTGAACCAGAATCATGAAGAAGCCTACAAGGCGCTCGACCTGGAACCTGGAAATGCGAGTCTTGACGACATCTCAGCCGTCCGCCAGTGGATGTGTCAGAATTTCTTTGACGTGCGCACATTCGGCGCCGTAATGACCACCGGCATCAATTGCGGTCAGGTTCGGGGCCCGGTGCAGATCAATTTCTCGCAGAGCATCGACCCCATTACCCAGCAGGAAGTCACCATCACGCGCCAGGCTGTTACCCGCATCGAGGACTTGAAGGACGAACGCACAATGGGGCGCAAGCATATCGTGCCTTATGGCCTATACCGCGCTGAAGGCTACGTTTCGGCCAAACTTGCTAACGACCCCACCAAAGGCACCGGTTTCTCCGAAGAAGATCTGGCGTTGCTTTGGGAAGCGTTGATCAACATGTTCGAACACGATCACTCCGCTGCCCGCGGCAAAATGGCCTCGCGGAAGTTAGTTGTATTCAAACACGCGAGTGACCTGGGGAATGCCCCGTCACATTTGCTCTTTGAACGCATCAAAGTGGAGCGGAAACCCGATGTCTTGGTGCCTCGTCATTTCGCAGACTATGTCATCACCGTAGATCGTAGCAACCTACCTGGTGAGGTTGAAATTATCGAAAAACTATGACCGAATTCCCTGCCGAAGAATGGCTACCGCTCTCTGGCATTCAGCACTTTGTCTTCTGCAGGCGACAATGGGCGCTCATCCACATTGAACAACAGTGGCAGGAAAATGTGCTCACAGCCGAGGGCCGTCTCATGCACAACCGGGCCGATGATCCGTTCTTCACCGAAAAACGGGGAGAGGTGATTATCGCCCGATCGGTACCGGTTGCTTCGCCATCATTGGGGTTAACGGGCATTTGCGATGTAGTTGAATTTACTTCTGCAGCGGAAGGCGTCCAATTGCCAGGACGAGAGGGTTTCTACCAGCCCGCGCCAATAGAATACAAGCGCGGGCGAAAGAAACACGACCCTTGTGACGAAGCGCAACTTTGCGCGCACGCCATGTGCTTGGAAGAGATGCTAGCGATTTCTATTCCGTATGGCTACGTTTTCTACGGACAGACACGCCATCGAGTGCAAGTAGATATCACGGATGAACTTCGCACCCTGGTACAGAAGGCCGCCAATGAAATGCATGCGTACTTCCGGCGCGGATATACCCCGCGAGTCAGGCCATCAAAGGCATGTCAGTCCTGCTCGCTAGTCGAGATCTGCCTGCCAAACTTACAGCACAACACAGTTCCGGCCTCCCACTACATTCAGCAGCATATCGAGGAAGCTTGAGTGATGAGAAGACTTGACAATGTGCTCTACATCACCACACCAGAAGCTTTCCTCACGCTGGATGGCGAGACAGTGGTGGTCAAAGCAGATGAAAGCAAGGCTTTGCGCCTGCCATTGCACAACTTGCAGGGGATTGTCTGCTTCAACTATCCGGGGGTTAGCCCGGCCTTGATGGGTGCTTGCGCCGAACGAAATATCAGCCTGACTTTTCTCAGGCCCAGCGGATACTTTCTGGCACGCATTTCCGGACGAACCAAGGGAAATCTCCTGCTGCGCAAAAAACAGTACGAGACGGCTCAGGATGAAGCTGCTTGCGTATCCATTGCGGCTTCATGCCTGCTTGGCAAAATTGCGAACAGCCGCAAGGTGCTCGACCGCGGTTTGCGCGACCATGCCATGCTAGTGGATGTGCCAGCCTTGCAGGCAGCCTCCGAATTCTTGAGTGCAACGCTGCAATCAGTTCAGGAAGCTACCAACCTTGAAACCCTGCGCGGCCTGGAAGGTAGTGCGGCCAAACAATACTATCGCGTCTTTGGGAAACTGATCCTGCACCAAAAGGAGGATTTTTACCTCGATGATCGTAACCGTCGACCGCCACGGGACAATATGAATGCCTTGCTTTCCTTCTTCTACTCCCTTCTGACCTACGAGGTTGTCTCCGCATTGGAAACCGTAGGGCTGGATCCTCAAATGGGGTTTTTACATGCTGACCGGCCTGGACGCCCTTCGCTGGCACTAGACTTGATGGAAGAATTGCGCCCGGTTTTTTCCGACCGGCTCGCTCTGACTCTCGTTAATCGCAAACAAATCACGGGTACGGGATTCGTCCAAAAAGAGAGTGGGGGTGTGTTGATGGATGATGATACCCGTAAGAAGGTCATAACCGCATGGCAGGAGCGCAAAAAAGATGAAATCGTCCATCCATATCTCAAAGAGCGCATTCCATTTGGGTTGATTCCGCACGTTCAGGCCCAATTGCTAGCCCGATTTCTGCGCGGCGACCTGGATGCGTATCCACCCTTCTTCTGGCGCTAGGAGGTCCACAATGATGGTCTTGATCACATATGACGTCAACACTGAAACCCCATCAGGACAAAAGCGCTTACGTCAAGTTGCCAAACACTGCCAGAACTATGGCCAACGCGTGCAAAATTCCGTCTTCGAATGCCTGATTGATGGCGCACAACTAAAGGTGCTAAAAAACCTGCTTCTTAGCGTCATTGATCCCGAAAGCGATAGCCTTCGGTTTTACTATCTGGGCAACAACTGGCATGACCGAGTCGAACATTTTGGTGCCAAGCCATCTATCGATCTGGAAGGCCCTATTGTCATCTAGCCTCAATCTGCGAACCTGGAGTGAACAGAGCTTCTCGAGGAGGTTCGCAGCAGTTGTGCACCTTAACAACCGAATATCTTTTGGGTTGGGATGGTTGACACGGTGACGAAAGATGGCCGATGTCCAGATATGGGGGGACCACAGTAAAAAAACACTATATGTTGCGGTCGCTCCCCCACGTGGGGAGCGCGGATTGAAACAGTCCATCAGGCAGCGGTTGGGTAACGCGCGCCTGTCGCTCCCCCACGTGGGGAGCGCGGATTGAAACCGGTACGTGAGTGCGGACAACCCGCATCTGGACGTCGCTCCCCCACGTGGGGAGCGCGGATTGAAACGCGTGATTCCGGAGGGCCTCGGATCGGTGTGCGTGTCGCTCCCCCACGTGGGGAGCGCGGATTGAAACAACAAATTGAACAGTACCTAGTGAGGAGAGTTCAGTCGCTCCCCCACGTGGGGAGCGCGGATTGAAACTGTTGGTGCATGCGTTCGGCGCGCAGCGCGTCCGGGTCGCTCCCCCACGTGGGGAGCGCGGATTGAAACTTTTGCAGATACGCATGAAGTTGGGCG
>Ga0334892_1002106_pt1 | contig 14987 bp, 13 predicted proteins | sample GraSluR3_MG_4_FD_207213 | JGI IMG/M metagenome (GOLD analysis project Ga0334892, IMG submission 207213) | Sludge microbial communities from methane-producing bioreactor in Wageningen University, Netherlands - Granular Sludge_15_04-R3 | ecosystem: Engineered > Bioreactor > Anaerobic >...
GTGTGGCGGCGCAGCCGCCACACCACACCCCCCAAATCCCTTGCACGCTGAGTAGTTACTAAGCCTGTGATTTTTGTCTCTTGTCTCCAGCCTGTTTAAACAGGAATCCCAATCCAACCAACGCTGTGAGGGCAATCAGAATTGCCCAGGGTCGCTCGATGATCCACAGCAGTGCCGCAAAGGTAGTGCGCAAGAAATGCACTTGGTTGGTTCCATCGGGGATTGGTTCGGCTTGCTCCCAATCAAAGGTGTTTAGCTTTGAGAGGAAGCCTTGCTCAAAACAGCCCTCCAGGCTGAAGATGTGGATGGGTTTGGCTTGCATGGCACATAAGCGCAGGTCGCGGGAGAATTCTTTCCAGGTGAGGGGTTCGGGATCGATCGCCTCTGCCAGGTTTACGCCGCCGCCGGTACTGCCCACACCGATGGAATCGGCATCAGGCGCATAGCTCCACAACACGGCTGGCCCTTGGGGACGCAGGAAGCTGGTGTAGAGCATTAATACCTCACGGTCCGTTTCCAGGTCTATCAAACCGACGGTGCGCTGGAGCACCGTGGCATGCGCACGCCGTTCTTCAGTGATCAGTGGGATGTGGTAGCCTTCTATAGGATAGCCATCTGTATGAATCAGATCGATCAGAGCTTGATAGCCTCGCTGCGCTTTGAGCACCCGTGGTTTATCTTTAATTTTTCTCCACAATTTAGCTGCGAACGCTCGGTCACCCTGATTGGCCAATATTTCTCGAATATCGTTGATATCCATCTCGATATCCAGTCCGACCCCTGCCCACAGCAGCTCATGTTGGGTTGTCCAGGCTTTGAAGTCTACATAACGGGCGGCTGCTTTTTCATGGTTGTCGATGTTGAACCAGTAGCCATCGTCTTCAGGCAGCAGCAGCCAGGCGATTACAGGGACGCCTGCGGTGTTAAGGCGTTTGACGACCTTGGCGCGACTCTCGGTCAGGTCTAAAATCCCTAGGGCGAGGCTGGCATCCAGTGCTTTGAGATCGTCAATCACAAAGCGGCCGTCAAACAACATGTTGAGTGCTTCATCTGGCAGTTCACAGAAAAATGTCAGTGGGGGTTGTGCCATGGGCTTTCCTTTATGGAGTGTTGGATGTGATTAGTTGTTGTGCAATTTTGCGACTCAAGATTATTTTACCACTGCCCATAGCGGGCGTCGCGAATAATTTGATTCGAGGTTTGAGAGGGAAAAGCAACATGGGTGAGAATGGTATTCACTAACCGTTATCTCATTGTGTGCTCAGGTGAAAGACTTCAAAAACCTACTTTCCCAAGAATAACTTCCTTTGTAGGTCCGGCTCATTTTTTATCTTTTCTAATGCCTCTACACCGAAAGTCGTTATTTCCCAGGTGCCACGCGGTGAATCCGGGGCAAGCAGACCGTCCTGGACCATGTTATGGCGTTCCCATTGAGCCGTGTTTTTCCAGCGAACAGAATTAGGATCGGATGGCAGCGGTTGGTAGTCGTAATGATTAAGTTGATCGGACATGATCTCTTCAACCATGCTGAGCACCTCGCGAACCCGCCCAGATCCACCAAGATGGGTTAATGCCGCCAGGATGGGAAAGCGGAAGTCTTTGCTACCTGTCCTCAACCCCTTTTTCAAGGGCGTTGATGCCCTCAGGGCTCTTTTTTCTTGATCAGATGTTGAAGGGTGTTTCTTGGTGGCGGGTACCTGGAGGGCTTTCCATTCATCTTTTAAGCAAATGACCTTTCCCCGGAATCCGGTCACAGATTCGACCTTTGAGAGGAGTGCGCGTGCCTGGTCGTATTCCCCTGCTTTGAACAGTGCCGCGCCTTCTTCGTTCAGGCGCAAGACAATCTCGTCCAACTCAACCAGGAGCTCGTCCAGTGCAGGGAGTACTTCTTGGTATTGCATGGGTTCCTCCCATCCCTTCAACTTGTGGCGATTATTAGTGTCTGATCTTGATTATAACCGGTTAGCCGCTTATGAATGGCAGCGTTTCTGCTGACTCATTAATTCCCCCCTGTCACAGTATTATAGCTTTGGATCCAATCCTCAACGGTGATCTTTTTGGTCAGGTCCCCGATTAACGCATACGGGATTTCGTCCATATATTGAAACCGGATGCAGCTTTTGCCGATATTTATTTTATGAGGGTAAGCATAATTGGCATATGCATTGATAAACCAAGCATAGAGAGATTGATCTGTGTAAATGCCGTAGTGATACAAGGCGATGTGATTTTTCTGGTAGCCCAAGTTCATGATGGGCAAGGGTGTGGTTCCCTTCTTCAAATAACCTAGTGGATAGATGGATAAAGGTACCACGTAGCCGATCATGCCATAACTGATTTCTTCCAGATAGCCTTGAGGGAGATGCTCAAGAATGACCCCTCGTATTTTTTGAAATGCTGGACTAAATTTTTCGGGGACAGATTGGAGGTATGTATCGATGGATAAGTCTGTCATTGTATGCCTTCTACAAAGGATGATTTACATGAATTTACCATACTGTGAAAAATTTTGGAACAGCATCGATGGGGCTGGTTAAAATTTTCTGCCTTAAGTACATTCGACATCGATGATAATGTACCATTTTATTACTTCATTTAAGGATTCACATCCTTCTAATAATAATAGCTTTCATCGGATGCACGATCAAAAAGATTGTCATGCTCTGGCACAAAACTACGGTCAGATTGGTAATTTATGCCGTTGATTGTGATCATTTCACTGCCAAAGGTCTAGCAAAATACTTCTTCGTCATCAGGTTACCCGGCAATCCAGTATCGATACCCGGCTCTTGGTTCTTGTTGTACGTGATATTCAACTTCAAGTGATTAGATGAAATTCAATGCGTCACTCATTTCTGGTCGGGGGGCAAAGACGCGCATCTATCCAATTCCCTCGCAAGCTGAATAGTTAGGATTTTTTATGTTATTGACGAGACGGTCTGCGGTCTGTTATTGTTCCATAATGATTATTTTAGTTAAAACAATGACATGTGATCTCACCCACAGCTTTTTTTCCACATGGGGAAAAATACAGCAGTTAGAGGCCAGCGACAATTCGGAATGCACCCATTCCTCATTTTTAGCTATAATGATAGTATTGACACATAATTGGGGATCGGAGTTTTTTGGGCATGACAGATAAAACCACACAAACAGGGCGCGTCAAGATTAAGCTTCAATACTTTTTTGCTCTGATGATCTTGCTGCACAGCTTATTTTTCCTGGTGTACTGGTTTGCAGTGGGTGCGCTGCGTAATGAGGTTGATCTCTACCTGTCTGGATTGATTGGGTGGTCTGTGCCCTATGTCACGATTGCCATGCTCCTGACAAGTCTGATTTTTTTGGCAACCCTGATCCGCTTTGTTGGGCTGCGCCTGGCAGTCAATAAGGATGAGTGGTACCCAACAGTTTCAAATTGGATCTACCTTGTGATTTGGGTGTTGTTCCTGCTTGGATTCTACACAGCCTTCATCCTTATCTTTCGGCAAGACCCCAGCCAGAGGGGGGTCGTACGTCACTTACTGAACCTGACCCGCTTAGTGGGTGATGGGCTCTTGTTCCTAGTGGCAGCGGTTTGGTTGAGGCGGTTGATATTGTACTTGCGCCAGAAGATGAGATTTGCGACCAAACGCTGGCCCTGGACGGCAGGCATCAGCCTGGCCTTGATCGCTTTGGTTGGGCTGTGGTTGGTTCCTACACTCTTCCCACCCAATTGGGCGTACCAGGGCGATTTGCCAACCAAACCAGCGCTGATTGCACACCGCGGCGCATCGATGCTCGCCCCTGAAAACACGAAAGCAGCAGCTGAGCTGGCAGAAAAACACCAAGCCCTGGGTTTTGAGACGGATGTACAGATCAGCCTGGATGGTGTGCCTTTTTTGATGCACGACGAAACCCTGGCCCGCACAACGAATATCGCCGAGGTGTTCCCCGAGCGAGTTGATGCACTTGGCTCCAGTTTCACACTGGCAGAGCTTAAATCGCTCAATGCCGGGTTGTGGTTCATTCAGAAGGATCCTTTCAACACCATAGAATCTGGCTCTGTATCACAAAACCAGTTGAGCATCAACCAAGGGCAGGACATACCAACGCTTGAAGAAGCCCTTGAGTTGCTCGAAAATCAAGGGATGGTGATCCTGTTCGACATGCGTTACCCACCCAGCGATCATCCCTTTTATTCAGATTTCTTTGAGATCGTCCTTGAGCAATGCCTGACGGCGCGCATGAACAGCGATATCTGGTTTCTACTCGACCAGGATCAGCTGGCTGTAGTTTTAGAGCGGGCACCGGGGATGACGCGCGTGGCTGGTCTTTCGAGTGTGAACTTGCCAGATGTGGGGTCGCTGCTGGATATGGATTATGAGATCGTCAACGTTGATACAGGCATCACCACCAGCCAAATCCGCGATTATCGGAAGGAAGGATTGGGTGTGAACGTCTATACGATTGATGAGCCTTGGTTGTTTTCGCAATTCTGGCTGTCAGGTGTTACCTCGGTCACGACCAATAACGTGCATATCTTCAACCAGCTGGACCAGCCAATGCTGAACCTGTCTTATTCCCGCTACGTATTGTTTTGGGGTCTGTTTGGGATCATCGTCGCTATCTGGTTGGCGAGCAGTCAGCCGCCGCCAGAACCCATATTAACAGAAGATGTGGTGCCGCCAAATCTGCTCGATTTTGCTGTTGGAGATGACGGCGAAGAGGGACTGACGATCATCAATGGTCGTGAGGATCGTGATTTGGTCCCAAATTTTTGGGAACCAGCGCCTTCACCACCTGATGATTTGGCGGCCGAACTCCCGCATACCGAGATCATCGAAAACAATGAACCTGATCCATCCTCGATGGATGACGCGGATTCCCTTGATGAATGAGGTTGGGTTGTGGATTGCCGATCGCAACTAACAATGAACGCATAACAGAAAGTAGGACGCATGGCGAAAATACTTGTCGTTGGCAGTATCAATATGGATCTGGTCGTACGTGTTCCCCACGCACCTGCCCCGGGTGAAACCGTGCTGGGGGGTGACTTTGAGACCTTTCCGGGTGGAAAAGGCGCTAATCAAGCTGTTGCAGCAGCGCGCATGGGTGGTGAGGTGACCATGGTGGGTCGGGTCGGCAATGATGATTTTGGTGATAGGCTTATCCAAGGGCTGGTGGAGAATAAGATCAAAACCACGCATGTGATCAAAGATTCATCGGCATCTACGGGAATTGCCATGATCGCGGTCTCTGCAGATGGGGAAAATATGATCGTAGTGGCCTCCGGAGCCAATATGCAAGTCTCGGTGGAGGATGTCAACAGAGCGCGTGATCTGATGCGCGAGACCGATCTGCTCTTGATGCAGCTGGAGTGCCCGGTAGAGGCTGTTTCAGCGGCGGTTGACCTGGCCAAAGCGTATGATGTCCCGGTGGTAGTGAACCCGGCACCGGCGCAACGCCTGTCCAAAACCTTGTTGGCCAATATAGCTGTGCTCACGCCGAATACAAACGAGCTGGCACTGTTATCCGGCCAGGATAACTTAACACTGGGGATACAGACCCTGCGTGAGTGGGGTGTCAAGAATCTGGTGGTGACCCTGGGCGCGAATGGGGCGCGTGTGGTCAATGAGGCGATTGACCAGCATGTACCCGCTCATGAGGTGACCGCGGTTGATACGACAGCGGCAGGGGACGCTTTCAACGGTGCGCTAGCAGTAGGGTTGGCTGAAGGAAAGCCCTTGCTGGAAGCTGTGCGGTATGCCATGGCTGCGGGTGCACTGGCGGCTACCAAGCGCGGCGCGCAGCCCTCCCTTCCCATGCGCGAGGCGGTTGAGCAATTCATGGCAGCCAATGCCCGTAACCGTTAACAAACATGATCCTGAAAATATGGATAAATATCGAAGATCGGAGCTTGAATGGGATTAGAAAGTGAAGCACGCGCCTTGTTTGAGGGGCACCTCAATTGCGCCCAATCTGTGCTGGCACCCTTTGCGAACCGTTTAGGGCTGGACCGAGCCATTGCGCTCAAGATTGCCACACCCTTTGGGGGCGGGATCGGTCATACCGGCCAGATGTGTGGCGCGGTCAGCGGGGCTTTGATGGCGATTGGATTGGCACACGGCACGGCTGTCTTTGATCGAGCCCAAAAATACGTGTGTTATGACCTGGTGTCTCAATTCATGGCACGCTTTACAGTGCAACACGGTGGGTTGACCTGTCCGGGTCTGCTCGGCGTCGATATCAGCAACCCAATTGAACTGGAACAGGCACGTAAGCTTGATTTATTCCATACCCGCTGTCCCAATTTTGTGGGTGACGCCGTTCTGATCGTGGCTGAATTGCTCGGGTTGGAACCCTGAATCATCACGAACTGAGGGTTTATGGCTGAAGCTAAAGAATCAAAGCATCCTGATACCTTGATCAGCCGGTTAGAGAGTCTCATTTCGGCTTTTCAGGCGAAATTTGCTCACACCTGGGCGATCGAGATCGGCATTGTTGCATTGGTCTCGATCGTCTTCGCAGTCATTTTTGGCCGGGTTGCGCGTGGTGGGGCGAACTCCTCTGACATTACAATGTATCTGAACTTGGGGATGAACGGGATCAAGATGCCCTTTGTTCTCAACCGATACTTTCACATTTTCATTCAGCAATTATTTGTCGGTCCGGCATCAGCACCCATGGCGGGCTACCATACTTTTTGGGGCTTTCTGGTGGGGATCAATACCTTTATGATCTATATTGCCGCTCGTAAAGTCCGCCCGAATAATACCATCCTGCATGGGATCTTGGGAGTGATGTTCTTTTTTGCCATGTCGGTGATCGGCGCAATCTCGGGTGTGATTGTGGTCGACCTGACGGCGATGACCATGATGCTGGCATTTTTTATGCTTTACATCCTGTCGATGAATAAGGGGCATGCTAACCCCTGGCTGGTGGCATCTTTAGGGTTTGTGTTTTACCTGGCTTTCAAGACTAAGGAGACCACCATGCCGGTCGCGGTCCTCTTTTTGGGACTGGGTTGGGTCGCTGGTGAGCGATTCAGCTGGCGGAATTTGCTCAAAAATGCATTGTGGGTTGCCTCCGGTACCCTGACGGGCGTGATCTTTTTTGGCATCCTGAGCTGGATTATCCTGGGCGATCCCTTTTTTGGATTGCGGATCAGTGAATGGCGTGAATTCAGGGACACTTACGCCGTGTATTCCTCACGTGTGCTGGACACGCTCAACGCGCTGGGAGATGGCAACATCGATGATTGGTACCAGGGTTACTGGTTTGAGATCACGCTGCTGCCGTTTTTGTTCTACCTGATCAGTGGGATCAAGGTCAGCCGGGATGGATTCATCCCGCGCAAAGTTCTGTGGTTGGTCCCGCTGGCGTACGTGGTGTTCATGCTGCTTTCGATCAATAACCGGCTGGGATACGAGCTGCGCTTTGGCCTGCCCATCCTTCCCATTTTATCTGTTCTAGCACCGCAATTTATTGACCTGAGCGCGCCTCGAGGTGAGGGTGCGCGCGTTAAGTACTGGCTGGTGATGGGGGTCGGCATACTGCTGGCCTTTGGAATCCGGTTGGTGCTGCGCTTGGTCGTCCCGGGGATGGGATGGGATTTAGGTGCTGTGGTCACGCTGGTCTATTATCCTTTATTTTTGACACTTTTGTTTGGTTCGCTGATCCTGTTCCACGAACGTCCCTATGCGCACTTGTTTAATTTCATGGTTGTGTTTTCCTTGCTGATCTCTCCGATCGCCTCCAATTACCGGGCAATGTTTGTGGTGCGCGAGAATGAGACCAAGTTTAACGAGGTGATCCAGCCGCTGGTGGCCTTTGAAGATGAGATTCAATTTACGCCTGGGATGCGCCTGTATGCCACCGCCAATACCTTTACCAAGGCGGAGCTGCGCATCATCAAGTCCTTGGATGAACTTGTGGCCATCTTTAACGTTCTGTTTGATGCCAGCGCGACCCGCGAGAATTTTACTTATGGTGAAACATTGGATGATCTGTCAAACGCAATCCTTGCTGAGCGCTATGATTATGTGTTGATGGCAGAAGGAGAGTGGCAAACCCTGCTGGGGATGGGGGAAGCTACCCAACAGGTGCAGGCGGTGTACAAGGCGCTCATCAGCCCTGCGGGTGGGTTTGTGTTATTAACGCGCTTAGTGTAAACAATCATTTAGAATACCTCCCTTATCAAAAATAGCAGAACCGGATTAATTTCAGAGAATATCAAAATAATAATAATTTATAGTGGTGCGCAGGGTATGTCTGCGCAACACTACTGACTTTTCAAGGCACCTAAGGCTTTGTCTTTGGCGATGATCAACAAGGCCATCAGGTGATACCAGCGTTGGTTGGGACGCCAGGTGGCCGGGTTGATCTGGGTGAAAAAGCGATCCCGGTATTTTGGTCGCGGGGTAGGACGTGCCAAATTGGGCGGGAAGGGCTTGACCGTTGTGATCTGCGTTAAGTGAGCCGACGAACTTATGGACGAAAGGATGCGCTCACCTTTGGCGGTATTGACCAGGATCAACGCGGTGCCCTTACCATCAAATAAATCCGGGTAATGTTTTTTGACGCCCCAGAAATCCCCCAGGGTCAGGTCTGAATTGCGCTGGGTGGTGGCGTATTTGCAGTGATAGCAGCAGGGGCGCAAACTCAGGTTAGCCAAGAATAACGCGTAATAGGCATCCAGGATGGAATAAACCAAACGAGAATCATCGCTGAAATCGATTTTCAAGAACAGCTGTAAAGGTCCGCTCCAGCCCTTTTCTTTGGTCCTGAAGTCGATGTCGGTGATGGGACTGCCGTGGTGTCCTCGGGCGATGGCACTGAAATGGCTGTGGAATAAACCCGGCGAAGGGACGCCGTGGCAGATGATGTCGCAGGTGACCAGGTTTGGATGCTCCTGACCCAGGTAGAGATGTAAGCCCGCTACCTGGCAAGGGGTACCGGTGAACAGGACGGATTTGTCCAGAATCAGGTCTTGCTTGACCTGGGTGAAAATATGGGTTGTGCTGCTTTGGACGTACTTGGACTTGCGCAGGGGCGGCAGCCCCGCTTGAGACTCCACCCGGGCATGTTCGACGGTCATGTGCTCGAAATCATACCTGGCGCCGTAGACCACCCCGTCATTCGCAAGGGTCCGATCGGCGATCAGGCTGAAAAAGCCACCGGAGCTGCTCAAAAAGCGCAGCCCGTCATCACGGCTGTAACCCCCATAAAAAATTGGCGCCTCAAAAAAGCGCGATCCTTCGAGGTCATTCAACCCGGGGCAGGCCGCGATGCACTTCCCGCATTCGATGCAGACTTGATGATCTACATCGGGGTAGGGGAAGCCTTCCTGATCGGATACCATCGCGATGCAATCGGTCGGACAGACGGCTGCGCATACGCCGCATCCAAAGCAGCCGGGTTTGGGCAGGATCGAAATATTCTCGCGCTGGATTGGGGCGCCTATCATGCCAGCTGCTTTCGAATGAAGGCTAAGGATCGTTCCACTTCCCGTTCGAGGAGCAGGTTAACCCTGGTGTAATCGACCTCTGGGGGGGTCACATTGGGATGGTGGATGATCCGGTTGGATAAATCGAGCTTGTCCAGCAGGGAGGTGATCCGCCCGGTTTTTTCAGCCGGCAGAAGGGTGTAAAAGGGTTTTTGATACAAGATGCTGAAGATGGTCCCGTGGAAGGAATCCGACAAGACCAGGTGGGCATCTCGGTAGTAGGCGAGAAAATCATTGGGGGAGATCCGGCCTAATTTTCGTATACCACCCCCACAGGATAAATAAGGGGAGATCAAGGCGATCTGCAACCCGCTTTGTCCGGCATATTGACGTGCAGTCTGGAGAATGTGCTGGTTGGGAAATAGCTGGTAGACCAGGATATAGTTGCCTTGCAGAGTCTTTTTTCCCGCGATTTGATCCCATGACTCTCTTGATAAAAGCATACAGGGGTCCAGGACGCTGATCACATCCCGATCGATCAGGGGCAGGAGGGTCTCCTCGCGGACCGAAACGGCATCCAGATTGCCGATCAGCTGGTTGATGGTGTCCCGTTCTTGAAGTGAGAGTTGATCCTTGCCTGCGCTGGCGGCATAAGCGATTTTCTTGGCGGGGGTTGCGAAATGTCCAAAATAAAAAGGGTCAAAACCATTGGCGAGATCGGGATTCCAGATCTGGTCGCTGCCGAAAAATAAAACATCGAATTTTCCCGCGTCTATTTCGAACTCAGAGACAGACCGGTAGGATCGCTGACTTAGGTTCAGATCATTGTTTTGAAAACTACGGAAGAGGCGATGATTTTTAAGGGGGTGTTGGAGGGTGACACCATAATAGAGATTTTTAATAGCATTGCGCTTGAAGACACCCCGGTTGCGGTAATCGATGACCTCACACTCACAGCCCAGCTTTTGCAGGGTTCTCATCAGGGCATAGGTCTGCAGTGCGGCACCGTAATTCTCAGCATTATGGAAGGTGATGATCCCGGCTTTTCGTGTCAAGTTGTGCTCCTGGGACGGTTTATCATGGGCAGGGTAATGATCTGGACGAGGGTGGTTGGATTTATTGCTTAAACTTGTTTCTTTTACCGGACAAGTGCTCTAAAAACAAGGCCCGGATCGAATGCAGGGTGATCCCGGTTGAAAACAGGGTCAAACCGATCAGGCACAGCAGCACACAGATCATAGCGTATCCAATCGCAAGCTGGCCGTAGATGCGGTAGCGGTTGATCACGATCAAACCCCAGATCAAACCGCCCAGCAGGCTGATCAAACCCGGCACGCTGAAGAACAGCAACGGGCGATACTGACCCGTCAGTTTGAGAATGCCGTTCAGCACCGATGCACCCTGCCCCCAAGCGGAACGTTTTTCCTGATCCAGGTATTGAATGGTGACGGGAACATCGATAATTGAGAGATTATGTTCGGATGCCAGGAACTGCATTTCGGATTCGACCGAAAAACCCTTTGAGCTGAAATGCAAAACGCCGTAAGCCCGGGGTGAAAAGGCACGGTAGCCGCTTTGAGAATCGGATACCCTGACACCGGAAAACAGGCTGGTGAAGAAATTCAGCACTTTATGGCCAAATTTTCGATGGGAGGGCGTATTCGAGGTACCCTCAAGATAGCGGGAGCCGATTGCGATATCCGCGTCTTTCCCTAAGATGGGTTTGACGACCTGTTCAAGCTCATTTGGCAGGTGCTGGCCGTCAGCGTCGATGATCACGATGGCGTCGGGTGAACGTTCCCGAGCGACTGCAAGACCCGCGTTGAGCGCAGCGCCTTTTCCCTGGTTGGTTCTCAACTGGATCACCTCTGCCCCGGCGGCACGAGCGATATCAGCGGTATCGTCCTGTGAGCCGTCATCCATCACCAGGACGTCCACGGGTCGGCTTTTAAGCCCCAGCACCACCGATCCGATAAAGCGTGACTCGTTGTAAGCCGGAATGATGACGGTGATCCTGGTTCCGGCCAGGTCCAGCCCATCAACATGTTGGGCTGTCTGGGCAGGATTATCTATTTCTATCGGGTTCGGATGCGTGTTCATCGTAACGTTTGTCCTCCCTATGATGATAGCATAAATCGTGAAACTGAGTGCTTATCTTTAAGTTTCGATAGCGGACCGCGTCCCTTGATTTTTAAGCCATCCATTGATACAATGCGCGTACAGCGGCACACAAGGTGCTACCATGTTGAGAAGATTTTTATACGGCACTGTTTATCGTTTTGTTCAAAAACATAGCGGCATGACAGTTTCGACAAGCTTAGGATGGCGAAGGTGACCAACGATAAACTGATATTGACACCCTATCTCACACCTGACCTGGTTCAATTGAATCTCACCGTCGGGGATTGGGAGGCCGCCATCCGCGCAGGCGGTCAGCTCTTGCTGAATGCCGGAAAGTGCACGACAGTTTATGTTGATGCCATGGTGAAAGCCGTTCATGAGTTGGGTCCGTATATCGCCCTGGCGCCGGGGTTAGCCCTGGCCCATGCTCGTCCGGAAGATGGGGTTCTCGCCCTGGGGTTCAGCTTGGTGACTCTGGACCCAGCGATTGCGTTTGGCTCAGAGGCCAATGACCCAATTGAGGTGATGATCTGCTTTTGCGCTCCGGATAGTGAAAGTCACATCTCCATATTGGAAGCTTTAGCTGTCAGGCTGCGCGATCTGGAACTTCAACAGCGCTTGCGCCAGGCAGAAACCATCGCCGAAGCCTTGTCTGCCTTTGAAGGCGTGGCTGATGAAAAGGAGTCACCGTGAAAAGACCGAGGATCATGGCCGTGTGCGGGTTTGGATTGGGGACCTCCCTGGTGCTGAAGATGACCCTTGATGAAGTGTTGGCACAGCACGGTGTGACTGCGGAGGTTTTTTGTTCAGACATGGATACCGCGCTGGGGCAGACTTATGACCTGGTGGTCACCTCACGCGAGCTGGCCCAGCGTTTTATGGATGGGCCCCAGCCCGTGATCGTGGTGGACAACTTTCTGAGCACAGCTGAGATCGAAAAAAATGTCCTCCCGGCTGTCCTGGATTTGATTGCGCATTAAAGGGAGAACGAGCGATGGATGTTGACATCCTTTTTAACATTGTCCCCCGCTTGCTGCCGACCCTGATGCTGGGGCTGGTCGCGATGGTGGGCTTGATCTTACTCAAGAAGCCCTTCAGCGATACGATCACCGGCACGATCAAGACCATGGCGGGCGTGTTGGTGCTGTTCACCGCGGTGGATGTGTTAAGCGGTGTGATCAATCACATCGGTGAGCTGTTCGGCTTGGTCGTCACCTATGGCGGCGGAGCGCCTGCTGGGGATTGGGTGGCGTTCTTGGCCAATTACGGCCTGGAAATCGTCTTGGTGATGGTGTTTGGGTTTCTGGTCAACCTGGTCCTGGCCCGGCTGACCCGCTGGAAGTACGTTTACCTGACCGGGCACGTCATGTTTTGGAACGCCTTCATGGTGGTGGCCGGGTTGGCGGACAGCGGCGCCTGGCAAGGCTGGTCCCTGGTGGTGATTGGCAGCCTGGTACAGGGTTTGCTTTCGACGCTGTTCCCCGCGTTGATCGCGCCCTTTGTGTTCAAGCTGACGGGTAAGCAGGATTTTACGATCGGCCACTCCACCACCATCCTGGCCGTGATCGGTGCGCTGGTCGGGAAGTGGTTTGGGGACCCGTCCAAATCGGCAGAGGACCTCCAACTGCCGCAAGGGCTGTCCTTCTTGAAAAACATGACCGTTTCAACTTCGTTGGTCATGTTGCTGATCTTTCTGGTGATGGGCTTGATTGTGGGACTCCCGGCTGCTGCAGGCGCTTTCACCGGCGGCGTGATCTGGTTGTGGTTCCCCTGGATCCTCTTGCAAGCGGTCCTGTTCAGCGCCGGCCTGGTGATCCTGCTGACCGGTGTGCGCATGATGCTGGGGGAGATTGTGCCCGCCTTCAATGGCATCGCCAAACGGATTGTCCCGGAGGGCATCCCCGCGCTGGACTGCCCGATGGTGTTCCCTTACGGGCAAAATGCGTTGATGATCGGCTTTCCGATTGCCATGATCGCCTCACTGGTGGCACTGGTGGTCTTCAATTTGCTGGGATACCCGTACCTGTTGCTGCCCCTGGTGGTATCCGCCTTCTTTGATGTGGGGCCCGGTGCGGTACTGGCCAATGCGACCGGTGGGCGGCGGGGCGTGGTGATTGCCTCGATTGTGGGCGGGGTGCTGCTGATCGTCTTGCAGGCGCTGTCCATCCCTTTGGTGTACAACACCGCGGCCGGCTTTCTGAATGCCTTCGGCGGGAATGACTTCTCGGTGATTGCCATTCTGGTGGGGGGGATCACCAGGTTCATTTCAAGGATATTTGGTTAATAAGATGTGAGAAACAAAGCCAAAAAGCAAGATCAATAAACGTGCTTCCTTTTTTATCTACACACCCAATCCCCCAATTCTTTTGCAAACTGAGGCGTTACCCTCCATTTTACTTTTTGGATTCGAGAAAATAAGTAAGTCTTCGTTGTAGTTGTTTTCCATATATTGTATTGATCTTATTTATGGTTGATGTCAGAAATCTTGAAACCCGATATTCCAATCATCATAAGGACTAAACATAGGCTGAAAGCACCCCCAGTCGCCAGGTAGACCGTTCGCAATGGGATCAGCGCCAGCAGCGAATAGACCAGCAAGGGTGCCAATGCGGCCCCCAGGTCGCCGGCCATAAAGGTCAGTCCCATGGCCCGGCCGCGCAGGGCTTCTGGTGCTCCATCGCCGACGATGGCCGGCAGCACGGTCAGCAGGGCTCCCTCGCACAGCGAGACCAGGGTGATCCCGACCAGCAGGGCAGGCAGGGGCGGCAGCCCTCCCAGGGCAAACATGCCTAGGGTCCCTAATGCCAAGCTGAATAAAACCACCGGCCAGCGGGATTTGCGCCGGTCAGAAAAAGCCCCCGAAAGGGGCGCAGCCAGGGCGATCAGCAGGGCGCGGGCACCCAGAACGATGCCGGTCAGGGCGGTCATGCCGATCAGCGCCTCTCCGAACGCGATGCTCTGTCCGAATTCGATCGTCAGAAAGCGGCCGACCGTGGCCATGATCAACCCGTTGCCGGCGAAGAAGGTCACAAAGGTCAGCAGGATCGCCAGCCAGATCTCACGCTGCAAGGATGGCAGTTGGAAATTCTTAAGCGACGAAGACCAATGCTCCAAACGAAAATTTGGCTCAGACGGGGCATCTAAAGATGCTTCTAAGGGGCGCGTATCGGCTGTTCTCGGGTGCGTCTCGGGCAGCAGCAGCAGTGACAAAAAGAAGCCTGCCCCGGTCAGTAAGGCGCATATCAGCATGGTGGGTTGGAAGCCGGCTGCATCGGCTAAAAAGCCGCCGATCAGCGGGTTGAGCGCCAAGCCCAGGCTGAGCATTAGGGTCAGGATCCCCAGGTAACGCCCGCGGTCGCTGGGCTGGGTGCTGTCGACGATCATGGTATTGCCCCCCACATTGATCAAGGACCAGGCCAATCCCCATAGCAAGCGCCCGATC
>Ga0334892_1002107_pt1 | contig 14985 bp, 11 predicted proteins | sample GraSluR3_MG_4_FD_207213 | JGI IMG/M metagenome (GOLD analysis project Ga0334892, IMG submission 207213) | Sludge microbial communities from methane-producing bioreactor in Wageningen University, Netherlands - Granular Sludge_15_04-R3 | ecosystem: Engineered > Bioreactor > Anaerobic >...
CCGATAAAGTCCCATCTTTTAACTTCATATTTGGACTTTGAGAAATAATCAAATACCCTGTTGGATAACCTGTATAAAGTGAATCTATTAAGTCACGAACTTGTTTAGGTTTCCAAACAAATGGTCTTTGTATTTCAGGAATGGCAATTTCTCCAGATTTAATAAAATTCAAGATTTGTTCAATTGCAATATTAGAAGCGTTGTATTTTTCTGCCATAATCAATATAATTTGCTGTGTGTCTGTTTTTTTAAGCTGCCCCCTAACGTATGTGTATACGCCATATGTCGTTTATTCTTCCGATCTGGGTGTGTATACGTCATATGTCGTTTATTTCACCTATAGGTTTAGATTGTCTAGTGGGCTGATGATTTTATCAACACCTTTTTTAGTTACATGCGTGTATATTTCTGTCGTTTTTGAACTGCTGTGTCCAAGAAGCTCTTGAATATAACGAAGATCCGTTCCTCTTTCAAGTAAATGTGTCGCAAAACTGTGGCGAAGTGTGTGTACCGTAGCGTGTTTTTTTATCCCCGATTTCATTAATGCGCGTTTAAAAATGTTTTGAATACTTTTTGCGGAATATTTCCCCCCGTTTTGTCCCTCAAACAGATAATCTTCAGGTTGATATTTCCTATAATAATCCCTTAAAAGTTCCAAAAGGATTTTTGACAATATCGTGGTTCGGTCTTTTTTCCCTTTTCCGCCTTTAATGACAATCAGATTTCTGTCGGAATCAATGTCCTCAATTTTTAAATTGATAAGCTCACTTATCCTGAGCCCCGCAGAATAGATAAGTGATATAATAGTCCTGTGCTTCAAATTCTCAACAGATCCCAATAAGGTTGCAATTTCATTTTCACTCAACACGCAGGGCAACTTTTTTTCTTTTTTGGGACGAAAAATATCGTAATATTGCCGTTCCTTTCCCAATACTTTTTCATAGTAGAATTTTATCGCGTTGATACGCTGATTCTGCTGACTGGCGGAAATATATTTTGATTCGATCAGCTCCAGGATATAAGCATTGATCTCATCTTTGGAGATATTGTCAATATCACGCGCCGAAAATGATCTGCAATAGTCCGAAAAGTAGTTTAAATACACTTTTTGAGTATTTTTGCTGTAGCGTTTTTGTATAAGTAAATTACGGTATTTTTCCATTTGTTTTTCCATTGCCATGCATCGTCTCCCCGTTACAAGGTCTTGAATATGACCATGTTGCCTTCGTTTATTACAGATGTTGTAACCTAATGAAGTATGTTTATATTTGCAATCTTATTTTCGAAAAAGAATGAAAGCCGACCCTCTTCGCTCCACTACGCCCCAACTTCGCTCCGAAAAATCGGAGCATTATCATCGTGAATAGATGTCTCTCATCCCGCCACCGGCGGAATGCTCGACATGACAGTGTTTTTTTGTTGTTGAGGCGTTGAGGTGCCTGCCCGCCGCTTTGTCAGCCATAGATCCGGAAAACGGAGCGAAGGCCGGAATCCGCCAGCTGGCGGAGAAGGAGGGTTGAGGTGTTGAGAAAATGTTAATTTGTTGATTTGTTGATTTGTTAATTTGCTGTGCGACGGTGCCAGTCCGTAGTCCGTCGGCTGGCGGACGAAGGCTGGTAGTCTTCTTGACCTGCGAAGCCCTTCGAAGTTTTAGCGTAGAAGGGTCGAAGCAGGTGGCGAAGGTGTAGAATCGCCCCTACTTTTTCCTTTTTACTTTTATCTTTTATCTTCTCTTCCCCTTCATATTTCGAAAATCGTTAATCCTTGTTCGGATATCGATCTGTTCATGGATCAGGGCATTATCATCGTGAATAGATGTCTCTCATCCCGCCACCGGCGGGCTGCTCGACATGACAGTGTTTTTTTGTTGAGGCGTTGAGGCGTTGAGGTGTTGAGAAAATGTTAATTTGTAGATTTGTTGATTTGCTGTGCGACGGGATCTATTATGCGATATTTTCTTACTTCTTACTTCTGCCTTCTTACTTCTGACTTCCGGCTTCTGCCTTCCGGCTTCCGGCTCCTGACTACTGTCTTCTGCCTTCCCCTGATTTCATTGTCAATTGTCCTTTGTCAATTGTCAATTAATATTTATCTTTCCGTAAACGCATGATAACGGAAGCAACATGACCCCACGAAGCTTTGCGCATAAAATATTACTGAACTGGTTCACTTCGGAGCAGTATCTGGACCATCTGCTGCAATTCGGGGACAGCGGTCTTTCTCCGCAGGACCGCCGTTTCGCCGAGGCGCTGATCCATCAGGTGATACTCCGGCAACGGATGCTGGAGCATGTGCTGGATAAATACGTTCAGAAAAAACCAAAAACACCGGTCTATTTACTCCTGCTGATGGGCGCCTGCGAGATCCTGTACATGCAGGTGCCGGACCACGCGGCGCTGCATGAGACGGTGGGACTGACCCGGAAGATCGACGCGCGGTCACGGGGATTCGTCAACGCGGTGCTCCGGAAAGTATTGCACTTCCGCGATAGGGAGTGGGAGGGATTCCAAAAAGATCCGCGCATCGCGCCGGGGATACGCTACGGGTTTCCGGACTGGCTGGTCGCGCGCTGGATCCGGCAGTTCGGGTCCGAGACCATGGAACTCTTACCCGCGCTGAACGAACGGCCCCGCAAGATGGCGCGCATCGTCGATACCGCACACCGGGAGAAGATCCTGGCCGAACTCGCGGAACTCGATATCCTTGAAGAAGTCAGCAGCTATCATCCGGATTATGTGTTCGTCCGCTCCTGGCAAACCCTGCTGGAACATCCGCTGTTCCTGAACGGCGCGCTGGTGGCCCAGGATGTGTCGGCCGTTTTTCCGGTCCTGCTGATCGCGAAAGATGATCCGGAAAGCGTCGCGGACGTCTGCTGCGCGCCCGGCGGAAAACTTGCCGCGCTGCATCAATACTGTCCCCCGGAAACCCGCCTGCAGGGCTATGACATCAGCGAGGAACGTCTCGCGGACACCCGCGCCGCGCTGGAACGGCTGCATATGGCGCACATCCCGCTCAAGGCCGCCGACGCGGCAAAGGACGATTTTCCGGAATGTTCACACATTCTGATCGATGCGCCCTGTTCGGGATTCGGCGTGATCCGCAAGCGCAGCGACCTGCGCTGGCGCCGCCGGGAAGCGGATATACCGGCGCTGCTCAAACTCCAGCGTGCCATTCTTGAGAACATGAGCCGCCATCTTGCATCCGGCGGATTGATGGTGTACAGCACCTGTACCTTCGACCGCGAGGAGAACCGCGATACCGTCCGTAATTTTCTGAACCGGCATCCGGAATTCAGGATCGAAGCTCCGGATCCGGATATCTTTCCCGCCGAACTGATCTCGCCTTTCGGCGCGATCGAGACCTTTCCCCACCTGCATTTATGTGAAGGTTCATTTGCTATTGCCTTAAGGAAATATTAAATTTGCCCGAAATCGCGGAGAAAAAGAGACAGTATCCCGCCCTGACATGAGGACGGGATCAAGAGACAAAACGCTAAAAAACCGGAACAAAAAGGATATCAGCACAGCGCTCCCGACATGAAAGACAGCAGACACAGAACCGAACAACTGACCGAAATTGTCGCCCGCCGCGTATTGCTGCTTGACGGCGCGATGGGCACCATGATCCAGAAGCACAGACCTTCGGAGGAGGATTACTCCCTGCGGGCAGGCACAGGGTCGGGTGAAAGAACGGTCATTGCGAACGGATGTGTGGATATGCTTTCCCTGACGCGATCGGATATACTCATGGATATCCATACTTCTTACCTGCGTGCCGGAGCCGATATCATTGAGACCAATACCCTCGGTGCGAACCGTTTTTCGCTGTCCGAATACGGACTGGAAGACCGGGTGTACGATATGAACCGTGCCGCGGCGGAGATCGCCTGCAGGGCGGTGGATGAGATCGGGAACGAGGATCCTTCCCGCCGGGCATTTGTTGCTGGCGTGATCGGACCGACCGGCCGGCCGGCATCGTTTTCGCCGTCCATGGAAGATCCCGCTTACCGCGAATCGGATTTTTCGGAATTCCGTGAAATGTATATGGAACAGATCCGCGCGCTGATGGACGGCGGGGTCGATATCCTGCTGGTCGAAACGATCTTCGATACACTGGTCGCCAAAGCCGCGCTCAATGCTGCCCTGCAGGTCTTTACCGAACGCGGGGAATCGCTTCCGCTGATGGTGTCGGCCACATTTAGTGACAAAAGTCACAGAATGCTCTCCGGTCAGACCCTCGAAGCCTTCGTCATATCCATGTCGTCCTATCCGCTTTTTTCACTCGGCATCAATTGTTCCACCGGCGCGGCGGAAATGATCCCGCTGATCCGCGAACTGGCAGCGATCTCGCCGTTCCGCACCAGCGCGCATCCCAACGCGGGTATTCCCGACCGCGAAGGCCGCTACCGGCAGACACCCGAAGTATTTTCCGAACTGATGCAGCCGGTGCTGGAAGAAGGCTGTCTCTCCATAGCCGGCGGTTGCTGCGGCACCCGCCCGGAGCATATTGCAGCGCTTGCGGAAGTGGCTGTTGACGTCAGTCCGCACATTCCGGCGCAAAGAGAACCGGCGCTTCGCCTGAGTTCCTGGGAAGCGCTGACCATTCCGCAAAAACATGATCTTATTACGGTCGGGGAACGCGCCAATGTGGCGGGTTCACGTAAATTTGCCCGGCTGATCCGTGAAGCACGCTATGATGAAGCGCTTGCGCTGACCCGCGTGCAGGTGGAACAGGGTGCTCAGATCATTGACATCTGTATGGACGACCCCATGCTGGATGCGGCCGCGGCAATGCAGCGTTTTCTGCGACTTCTGTCGGCCGACCCGTTGACCGCGTCCGTTCCGGTCATGATCGATTCTTCCTCCTGGCCGGTCATCAAGACCGCGCTTGGAGAGATACAGGGACGCAGCATTGTCAATTCCATCAGTCTGAAAGAGGGAGAAGAGGAATTCCTCGCCCGGGCGCGGTATATCCATGCCATGGGAGCGCTTCCGATGGTGATGCTCTTCGATGAACACGGTCAGGCCGATACCTTCGAACGCAAATGCAGTGTTACGGAACGCATCTGTCATCTGATCGCTGCGGAAACGGACATTGATCCGGCATCCCTGATCATCGATCCGAATATTTTATCCATCGCAACGGGTATCGATGAACATGATACTTACGCGCGGGATTTTATCCGCGCCGTCGCCTGGATCAAAGAACGCTTCCCGCTGGTCAAGATCAGCGGGGGACTGAGCAATCTGTCCTTTGCGTTCCGCGGCAACAATACTCTACGGGAAGCGATCCATGCGGTGTTTCTCGAACTGGCCGTAGCGGCCGGACTGGATATGGCGATCGTTAATCCCGCGATGCGGTTTACCGCGAACGATATTCCGGAACATGCATATTCGGTGATCCGCGAAGCGCTGCTGATCGAAAAAGGGGACGGACCCGCCGCGCGGCAGGCACTGATCGATCTTGCACTTTCGGGTACGCTTGAAGGGGTTGAGAATAACACAAAAAGAACAAATGAGAAACGGAGATCGGAAGATGTTCTGCAGCGACTGGCGGATGCCGTGATCCACGGGGATGACAGCCGCCTTGCCGAAGATCTGAACGAAACCTTAGAGATGGATGCCGTCGCGCTGATCGAGGGTCCGCTGATGAACGCCATGTCACGCGTCGGCGAGATGTTCGGAGAGGGCAAGCTCTTTCTCCCGCAGGTGGTTCGCAGCGCGCGCACTATGAAAAAAGCCGTGGATATGCTCAGTCCGCGACTGGAAGCCTCCATGTCGGTCCTTTCCCGGAAGACCGGAAAAGTACTGCTGGCAACGGTCAAAGGAGATGTCCATGACATTGGAAAGAACATTGTTGCGCTGGTGATGCGCTGCAATAATTTTCAGGTGATCGATTTGGGTGTGATGGTGCCGGCGGAGGATATCCTGAAAGCCGTAAAAGAAGAAAAACCGGATATGGTCGGTCTCAGCGGACTGATCACACCTTCGCTGAGCGAAATGGCGGAAGTTTGCACTTTATTCGAAAAAGAAAAGCTTGGAGTCCCCCTGCTGATCGGCGGAGCGACCACATCGGAGATACATACGGCGGTCAAACTGGCGCCCCTGTATCCGGGAAGGGTCATTCATTCACCCGATGCCTCGCATTCCGTGTCCCTTGCTTTGAAGATCAGTTCAGCCTCAAGGGATGATTTTTTCCGGAAGACCGCGGAAAAATACGAAAGGATCGCCGCCGAAACAAAAAAAGAAACCCCGGACCTGCTGGACCTCGAAAGCACCCGGGAAAAACGCTTCCGGAAATCAAAACCCGCACCCGAACCGCGGTTTACCGGCATAAAAATCGTAGATGATATTACGCTTGACGATCTTATTCCGCGTATCAACTGGCGCATGCTGGTCAATGCCTGGCGCATCGCACCTTCCTCCGAGGAAGCGGCACGCATCGAAACCGATGGCAAAGCCATGCTTAAAGATCCTTCCATGCACAAGGTCTTCTCCGCATCCATCCGTGCGGTGGCCGGAATATTTCCCGCACGCTCGGAGAATGAAGATGTATTTCTTTTCGATCCTTCCGGCCGCGAACAGATCGGAGTCCTGCATTTTCTGCGCAGACAGCAGGCCGGCGAGGAGCTCTACGCGCGCAGTCTGGCCGATTTCGTCCTTGAGGGCAATGAGGGTCCGCAAGATACCATGGGTCTGTTCGCGGTTACTGCGGGCATGGGTATCGCGGAACGCGCCGCGCAATTAAGGCAGGAAGGGGATGAATACGGGTCGCTTCTGCTAAGCATGCTGGCGGACCGCCTGGCGGAGGCTCTGAGCGAACACCTGCACGAATATGTGAAAGAAAAATTATGGGGACTGAAAAACATACCGTCCATCCGGCCGGCACCCGGATATCCTTCCGCGCCCGATCACAGTGAAAAAGCGGCAATATTTGAAATTTTGAATGCTACCGAAAATTGCGGTATCCGTCTTACGGACCATTATGCCATGGAACCGGCCGCATCGGTCTGCGGTTACTATTTTGCCGGTAAAGGAACCCGTTATTTCCCGCTGGGTCCGGTTGGAAAAGACCAGCTCGAAGACTATGCCCGGCGCAAACGGACCGGAATGGACGCGCTGGAAAGATCTCTGGACTGGAAATACCGTCCGGAAGAAATATAAACGAATTCTTAAAAGAGGAAATGATCGTGAAAGTCAGTGACATACTCGCAAACGCAAAAGAACCCCTGTTCACCTTTGAACTGCTTCCGCCACTGAAAGGACATACGCTGGACGGGATCAACAGTGCGATCGAAACATTATTGCCCTACCGGCCCGCGTATATCAATATTACCAACCATCAGCAGGAAGTCGTTTACGTTGAACGTCCGGACGGACTGGTGGAACGCCGGACCGTGCACAAGCGGCCGGGTACGCTTGCGCTTTCGGCGGCTATTCAGTACCGCTACGGCATTCCCGTGATCCCGCATCTTATCTGCGGCGGATATTCAAGGGAGCAACTGGAAGACCAGTTGGTGGAACTGAATTTCCTGGGTATAGACAATGTTTTTGCCCTGCGCGGAGATCCTCCCCGCGGAGAGCGGCGTTTTGTTGCGCACAGGGATGGTTACGAACATACGGACGGACTGGTAAGGCAGATCGCGGCGATCAATCGCGGCGAATATCTTGATCCTGACCTGCGGGATCCCGTACCGGCATCTTTTTGCATCGGTGTTGCCGCTTATCCGGAAAAACATGCCGAAGCACCGAATATGGAACAGGATATCGCCATGCTCAAGCGCAAGGTTGACGCCGGTGCGGATTATATCGTCACGCAGATGTTCTTCATCAATGAACACTATTTCCGTTTTGTGGATCGCTGCAGAGATGCAGGGATCACGGTTCCGGTCATTCCGGGGATCAAGCCGGTCCGACGTAAAAAGGATATTGAACTTATCCCGCAAATATTCCATGTGGATTTTCCGAATTCCCTGGTCTCGGATGTGGCGCGTGCGGAAAACCTTGAGGAAGTGAAAGCGATCGGAATTGATTTCTGTATCCGGCAGGTTGAGGAACTCCTGAAATACGGTGTGCCCGGGGTGCATTTTTATACCGAAGGCAAGGCCGAATCGGTCGCGAAAGTGCTCGATGCGACTTATCCACGGAAGAATGGAAGATAAGAAGATAAGAAGATTAGAAGATAAGAAGATAAGAAGATAAGAAGATAAGAAGATAAGAAGATAAGTTCTGAATACTCCCACACTCCCTTACTCCAAACATGCATTTCTTTAAATTGCTATTCGGGAAAAAAGTATTAAATTCAGATGATGACAAGGAAGAAGAACAAGATCAAGGTCCTGATCGAAGAGACCCGAAATCCGAAGAAGAAAAAGAAGCCGGCGGAACGTTTTCGCAATTTTATGCTTTTTTTACTGGTGTTCTTTGCTGTTTCCGGCGTGGTCGTTCTGCTGATCCAATTTATTGTCATGCCGCAATTTACCCGCCGCGGACATGAACGGATCTTACTGGATGTTCAGGGTCTGAGCTGGGAAGAGGCCAGACATTTACTGCTGCTGGAGAAATTCACACCCATACGCGGGAAGTCCATCGCACGGGATGATATCGAACCCTTTCGTGTGATCGGGCAAATGCCGCGCCCGGGATCCAGGGTCAAACTCGGTCGCCGGGTTTACCTGGATATCAGTATCCCCCTCGAAAATGTGAATTTTCCCGATCTGCACGGTAAGACCATGCGCAGTGCAATGATACTTCTGGAAGAAAGAGGTCTTGTTGTGGACTCCGTGTCCTACGGTTTTTCCGATATGCCCCGTGAAGTTATCTATTGGCAGTCCGTCGGATCGGGCGAAAGTGTCCGTCCGGGTACGGGAGTGCACATTAAGATCAGTCTGGGACTCAGTAACTGGACCGTTCCGGCTGTGACCAATATGAGTCTTCAGGAAGCCCATAAGATCATCAATAACGCGGGACTTCGTATCGGTACGGTAACCTACCGTGACAGGGATGATCTTCTGCCCAATACCGTTATCTATCAATCCGTGCCCGGAACGACCGTTCTTTCCATTCCCCAGCCGATCGACCTGGTGGTAAGTCGCTTTAACGAAAACGAATCTGCACCCTGATGATCGAAAAACAAGAACTTCGCCGTCAAATGATCCATGCCGCTACGGTGATCATTCCTCTGCTGTACCATTTTTTCCCGGATATCGGTCCTCTGAGCGGTCAGCAGATCATTATGATACTGTTTTTTCTCATCGGCGGCACCTTTGTTCTTGCGGATTATTTCCGCCGTAAGAACGAAAAGGTACGTGCCGCGTTCATGTGGCTTGTTTCGCCTTTTATCCGCAATATCGAGAATGAAAAAATGACTGCCGCCTCGTCCATCGCCATCAGTTTTTTTCTGGTATTGCTGCTTTTCCCCGCCCATATTGCCGTTCCTGCCTGTATGCTGCTGAGTATCGCGGATGCGACATCGGGTATCGTGGGACGATGGATAGGGAAAAACACATGGTATAAAAACTTTACCATTGAAGGAAGCCTTGCATTCATCCTGGCCGGACTGCTGTTGTTTACGATCGGATTTCCCTATATTCCGCTGTGGAAAGCGCTTCTTGTCGTAAGTATCTGTGCTTTGCTTGAAGGGCTACTGTCACATCTTAACGATAATTACGTCATACCCCTTTCCGCGGCAATGATGATGCTGATGCTGGAAGTATGACGGGATCCCCGCTTATCTGCAGATCCGTTTGATCTTCTTTTCCAGAACCCTGGCCATACGCAGCTGTCCCAGATCGGTCAGATGGACACCGTCCACCGTGCCTTCCCGGGGAACATCCCGCAATGTCCGGTAAGGAAGTAAATGCAGATGGCGGTATTGTTTTTTCAGACGTTTATAGATGGTTTCCAGTTCGGCATTTTCCGCAAGAATGGCAGAGTTCAGCGCCGGGTCGTGCCGTCCGTTCTCCGGCATGAAGTTCGGAACGAGGAGCAGGGGTGTGCCGGGTGATGTTTCAAGGAAAGAGCGGATCGCATGTTCTGCCCGCTCCAGGATCATTTCAATATCCATATTGGGTAAACAGTCAAACACAACGCAAGCCGCATCGATGCCGGCGATGAATTCAATGATCTCGGGATCCATCCGTCCGTTACCGGAAAACCCCAGATTGATGCTTTCGCGATCAAGTTCCCGTCCGATGATGGCGGGATAGGCCATACCCGGCCGGGAAACGCATCCCCCCTGGGTAATGCTGGTCCCGTAGAACACAAGTGGTTTTTCGTTTCTTTCAACGGCAACGATGTCCGCACCCTCATCGATCCCGATCGCCAGTTCCTTCAAACCGTCATAGAGAGGACAATACAGCAAATATTCCCGTGTTTCTTTGCTCAGATTAGCGATGAGTTTAGCCGTATTGCGAGCCGCATAAGGTTTACCGGTACCGACGAAGGACCAGGTATTGCCTTCGCGAACATACAGGTCAACCCCCCGGATACCCGTGCCTGCCATGTGGACCATATGGAAATCATTGAGTACCTCCCAGCGGACATGGATCTCGGTCGCGTCGGTCATGAAATGCGCGGCAAGTCCGGCGGAATTCAAACCGAGCCGCCAGACCGGGGGACGCACCTTCGTTTCCATCTCCCGGGGCAGTCTGCCGTACACCGGAGCGTCTTCAATGTGACGGCCTTCAAGAAAGGGCAGGGCATCATGGAAAACGGGATCGGCGGCGAAAAGGATGACACAAACATTCAAAATCATGAAACAAATTAGGCGCTGCATTATTAACCTCTTGATCTGCATATGGCTTAGTTAAAAAATTTTCTAACAATTTACAAGAAAAAATCATAACTTAAAAAGATGTCGAACAAAAAAAAATATACCCTGATTCTCCTGCTGTTCTGTCTGCTGGGGCAGGCGTTCGCCCAGGTTTCCAGCTTCCGCATAACTGCCTCGTCGGAATCGCAGAATATTTTCGCTTCCCATCTTTACGGCGCGAAGTGGATGTCCCTGAATCATTTTTTCAGAACCTTCGGAGAACTCGAATCGATGGATACGCGCAACTGGGTGCTGACCGGCAATCTGTCGGGAAAACAGTACAAATTCTTTGCGAACTCCTCATTTTATCAGATCAACGGACAATGGTTCCACCTGCCGACCACGGTGGAGCGTCTCAGTTACGGACTGTATATTCCCGAAGCGGAATTCATCGGCATACTTAAACAGGATGCCTTTCCCGATATCCAATTCAATGCTGCGGATGATCATTATATCCTTTCTTCCGGCGCCTTCAATATCACGGATATAAGTCTTCGTGAAATGAAGAACGGGACCATCATCCGCATCAAGACGACCACCGCGTTCCGCAAAGACCACTGCCGGGTATGGCAGGGCAACAATCAGTATCTGTATATTTCCATTTACGGTGCTGTCGCGGATCTCAATAGTCTGGTCCGCAGCTATTCCGAGGGTGTGATCCGGGAGATCAATCCGGTCATGGCGAAGGATATGCTGCAGTTCAATGTCAAGCTGCGGATCAAAATTGACGGTATGGATTATTTCATCGATCCGGTGACCCAGGATATCGTGATCAGTCTCCGGCACAGTTATCAGAAAGAACCGATAACCCGCAATGAAACGGAACTGAAGAATCGCTGGCTGATCGATACGATCGTCATCGATCCGGGACATGGGGGAAAGAAATCACCCGGTGCGATCGGTCCGGACGGAACAATGGAGAAGGACGTTGTCCTGGATGTTTCGCGCCGGCTGGGGAATCTTCTGGAAAGCAAATTGGGGGTCAATGTGGTCTACACCCGCGACAAGGATGTTTTTGTGCCCCTCTGGCAGCGTCCGAAGATCGCCAATGAGGCCGGCGGGAAACTGTTTATCAGTATCCATTGCAATGCCTCCGAATCCTCACGCGCGTATGGGACCGAGACGTTTCTATTGTCTCCCAAAAGTACAAAAGAATCCATCGAGATCGCAGCCAGGGAAAATATGGTGATCGAACTGGAAGAAGATAAAGAACGGTATGAGAAACTCCTGTCTCCCGAACATTATATTCTTGCCACGATGGCCCAGAGCATTTATATGAAAGAAAGTGAAACGCTCGCGCAGGCGGTTGAATCCAACTTTAAGAACCGTCTGGGGACGCGGACCCGGGGTGTTAAGCAGGCAAGTTTCATTGTACTGATCGGACCCGCCATGCCGGCGATCCTGACGGAGATCGGTTTCATCTCGAACTGGAATGACCTGTCAAACCTGAAGAAAGATTCCTACCGGCAGGAGGTCGCCTATTCATTATATATGGCGATCAGTGAGTTTAAAGAGAACTACGAACGCGAGATAAAAGAGAATTAAATGCATACCCAGGGACCCATCGGCATATTTGACAGCGGACTCGGCGGTCTGACCGTCTTTAATGAGATCTGCAAGCGTTTACCCGCGTACGATTATGTGTATCTCGGAGATACGGCCCGTACGCCCTACGGGACACGCTCCTTTGAGATCATTTACCGCTACACCCTCCAGGGAGTTACGTCACTTCTGCAGGCCGGTTGTCCGCTGGTCATCCTTGCCTGTAATACGGCTTCGGCAAAGGCACTGCGAAGCATCCAGCAGAAAGACCTGCCGGCAGGGTTTCCCGACCGCCGCGTGCTGGGCGTGATACGGCCCTGTGTTGAGCGGGTCGGAGAAATGAGCAGATCGGGAAAGATCGGACTTTTTGCCACGGAGGGGACGGTTCGCTCCATGTCCTATGCACTTGAATTCAGAAAGCTTTATCCGCAGGTCACGCTCTACCAGGAAGCCTGTCCGATGTGGGTGCCGCTGGTGGAACATCGGGAAACCGAAACACCCGCGGCCGCGTATTTTGTCCGCCGTCATACCGAAGCCCTGCTTGCCGGAAACGATACGATCGACACGGTCATTCTGGCTTGTACCCACTATCCGCTGCTGCTTCCTCAGATAAGGACCTGTGTTCCGGAGCATATCCGTATCGTGGATCAGGGTCCGATCGTGGCCGAGCGCCTGGCGGATTATCTTATACGTCACCCCGAGATCGAAGAACGCTGTACAAAGTACGGTGAGCGGCATTATCTGACCACGGGCGATGCGGACCATTTCGACCGGCAGGCAGCTGCCTTTTTCCCCGAACCCATACGATCCGAACATATCGAACTGACATAATGCAGGACTACCTATCAGATCTCTATAAACGGCTGAGCGGAAAAATGAAGCTTGGCCTTGAGCGCAGCCGCGCGCTGATGGAACATTTGGACCATCCCGAACACGCGTTCCCTTCCGTACATGTTGCGGGAACCAACGGGAAAGGCAGCGTAACGGCCGTGACCGCCTCACTGCTGGAGGCATGCGGTATGCGGGTGGGACGTTTCACTTCTCCGCACCTGGTGGATTTCAGTGAGCGGATCACGATCAACGGCAAAGCCATACCTGAAGATGTGGTAAAAACATATCTGAAAACCTGGGAACCGTACCTTGAAGAAATAAAGGCATCCTTTTTTGAGGTGACCTGCGCGCTGGCTTTTGCTTATTTCCGGGATGAGAAGGTGGACGCGGCCGTTGTCGAAACGGGATTGGGCGGACGCCTGGACGCGACCGGTGTATTGCACCCGCGGGTATCGGTCATTACCTCCATCGGATATGATCACATGGATATCCTCGGCAACACACTTTCGGAGATCGCCGGAGAAAAGGCCGGTATCATTAAAGCGGGTGTTCCTTTAGTCACCTGTCCGCAGGATCCGGAAGTGACGGATGTGTTCCGTGCGCATACCCGGGAGCTAATTGTCGTTGATCCTCAGGCAGAATGCCGGGATGTATGTCTCAGTGCCGATCACATGTATTTCCGGATGACGAAGCGGGGAATATCCTGCCGCACACCGCTCATAGGCCGCCATCAGCTGGCGAACATCTTGATGGCTGTCCGGGCTGCGGAATTATTCACCGGCAATATGCTGAAAAAGGAAATATTGCAGCGCGGTCTGGAGAATGTATCATGGAAAGGACGTTTTGAACGCATTCACCGTGATCCCGATATTATCTTTGATGTGGCACACAATCCCGACGGAATAAGGGTGTTGTGCGAGACCCTGAAAGAAGTATATAAGGACAGACCGGTATCGGTCGTACTGGGGATCCTGGCGGATAAGCAACCCCCGAAAGTCCTCACGCTTCTGAAACGCTTTGCCCGGAATATATGGATCTGTCCCGTGCCTTGCGAACGCGGAATGGACCGCGGTCAACTGGAAGTGCTGGCGGGGATGTTCCCCGGTGTGCGGATAGGGGAGTCCGTCGCGCAAGCCTGTGAAGAAGCGTATGGACAATTATCCGCACGGGAGGTTCTGTGTGTTATGGGCAGCCATTACATCGCGAAAGAACTTTACGACTGGAATTTAAGAAATATTTAGCGTAAGTTATATCCGAATGCATGTGGAAAAAGGAGGCGGTATGGAGAACTGTATATTTTGTAAGATCGCAGCAAAGGAAATATCCTCCACGATCGTTTATGAGGATGAATATGTTCTGGCGTTCCGCGATCTGAATCCGCAGGCACCCGAACATATTCTGATCATTCCCCGGAAACACATTCCCCGTATTGATGTTCTGACTTCGGAAGAAAATGAACTGATGGGGCGTTTGCTGGTTGCCGCACGGCACATTGCCGATGGGTTGGGACTGAAAAAAGGATACCGCCTGGTCATCAACAACGGACCCGATGCCGGTCAGGAAGTGGAGCATATCCATCTGCACCTGATGGGCGGCCGGAAATTTTCATGGCCTGCCGGATAGGACTTACCTTCCTTATATCCGGTTTTTATCCCATACCTTGATCCGCATGTATTGCCACTTCATTTTTATTTGAAACATGGACAAGATGTTATAAATTACACCGTTTTTATTACGAAAAAGCATGTATATATCGAAACTGGAAATTGTTGGCTTCAAATCCTTTGCGTCGAAAACCGT